>LSQX01133255.1_pt1 | contig 34197 bp, 27 predicted proteins | sample 654561 | NCBI WGS metagenome assembly LSQX01 (sample SAMN04489861, study PRJNA283612) | anaerobic digester metagenome | isolation source: 4 biogas reactors fed with cattle manure at either 37C or 55C with and... | place: Denmark: Kongens Lyngby | collected 2014 | reverse complement strand
CTATACAGAGTTTTCTCGGATACCTTAGCGTTGCTACACCCCTTCATGCCATTCGTTACTGAACGGATATACGGAATACTACATGAGGACGAACTGCTAATTTCTTCCCTCTGGCCTGATGCTGACAATTACACAGATGACCTGGATGCCGTCAATGCGGTGACAAGTATGATCGACGCAATCAGAGCGGTTCGCAATGTTAGAGCGGAATATAAAATCGCGCCACAACGCCGTTTTGCGGCCAAAATGAAGACACACGAGACAAACCTCGCGTCTAGGCTTGCAGATGCTGAGCAGACGCTGTCGCGTTTGGCCGGTATATCGGGTCTCACACTATTTCCTGCCGATGAACCCTTCCCGGATGAAGATATTTCTATCGTTTTTCAAGGCGGAGAGATTGCGATTGCGCTAAGGGAGCTTATTGACGTTGTTTCGGAGGCAGAGCGACTTGACAAAGAAGCTCAACTATTACGCGACGAGATTGCGCGTGCAACAGCGATGTTAGCTAACCCTCAGTTTACGGAAAAAGCGCCGCAGCGCGTCGTCGATCAACAACGTGAAAAACAATCTCAATATGAGATTCAACTCACCAAGATCGAAGAGCAAATTTCCCGTCTTGAGGAGCTTCAACAATCCTGATTGAGGAAACATGGCCCGCACGGGAGTGTATACTAATTATGACGGTGACGTGTTCCTGCTAGGGGCAGAAATACACTTTTTGATAACAATTAAATAGAAGATGGGAGGCAGTTATGCCATTAGTTACAACAGAAGAGATGTTCCGACAAGCTTATGAGGGTGGTTATGCCATCGGTGCTTTTAATGTTAATAATATGGAAATTATCCAGGGAATTGTTAACGCAGCCAAACAGTTGCGCGCTCCTCTTATTTTGCAAGTATCCGCAGGTGCAAGGCGCTATGCGAATCAGACTTACTTGATTAAGTTGGTTGAGGCGGCGTTGATTGATTCAGATCTTCCAATCGCCCTTCATCTAGACCACGGCGACAGCTTTGAGCTATGCAAAGAATGTATCGATGGGGGATTTACGTCAGTCATGATCGACGGCTCCCACCTGTCATTTGAAGAAAATATTGAGCTGACGCGTCGTGTTGTCGACTACGCGCACAGTCATGATCCAAAGGTCGTTGTCGAGGCCGAACTCGGCAGGCTCGAAGGGGTCGAAGATGAGATCCGCGTGTCAGCCGAAGATGCTTCGTACACTGACCCTGATGAAGTAGAAGAATTTGTCACTCGCACGAAATGTGATTCACTCGCAATCGCCATTGGAACTAGCCATGGTGCCTACAAATTCAAGCCAGGACAGACGCCCAAGCTTCGCTTCGATATTCTCGAAGAGGTGGCGCGCCGATTGCCCGGTTTTCCGATTGTCTTACACGGGGCCAGTTCTGTTATCCCTGAGTATGTACAGATGATCAATACATATGGCGGCTCGATGCCGGACGCGATCGGTATCCCCGAGGATATGCTACGTAAAGCCGCCACGATGGCAGTCTGTAAAATAAATATTGACAGTGATCTTCGACTCGCGATGACAGGCACAGTACGCAAGCACTTGGCGGAACATCCGGCAGAGTTTGATCCGCGTAAGTACCTTGGGCCGGCGCGACTAGCCATTGAAGAGCTCGTCTCAAATAAGATTATCAACGTCCTCGGTTGCAGTGGGAAAGCTTAGCCGCCAGTGTAAATACCTAAAAAGTCGATGTTTGCGATCTGACGGAGGTTTGCATGAAATTTTCTGACAGCGAAATAAAATTTCGGCAAAATAATTCTTCGGCGTTGCTGTTGCCCGATGCGCAGGGAATTCAGCTAGATGTGGACACGCTCTTGTCCGCCTCTGATCCGTCGAGACCTGAGGATGCCGCACAATTTATAGACCAGCTTGCGACTCTGCTTGAGCGGCTCAATCATGCCTACTATGATCTCGATTCGCCTTTGGCGGAGGATTCAGATTACGATCGTCTCCTTGCACGGCTTTTTGAACTTGAATCAAAATGGCCGCAATTCGCGCGCAGCGAGTCACCGTCGGTACGTGTGGGGGGTGAAGTATCCGCAAAATTCACATCAGTTCCGCACCGTTATCCCATGCTTTCACTTCTGGATGTATTTTCCAAAAAAGACATAATCTCGTTTGTCGAGAAGACTTCCGCCTCCATGAGCGACACACGTTATCTTGTGGAGATGAAAATTGACGGCCTATCTATCAGTCTGACGTACGAAAACGGGGTGTTAATAAGGGGGGTAACTCGTGGAGACGGTGTAACGTCCGGAGAAGACGTCACTGAGAATATCCGTGAGATTTCAGCGATCCCCGAAGTTCTAAAACAGCCGGTGGGAGAACTCGTCGTACGAGGTGAAGTTTACATGCCCTTTACCTCTTTTGAAGCGCTCAACACAACCTTGAGGGAAAGTGACAAAAAACTATTCGCGAATCCGCGAAATGCGGCAGCGGGATCACTCAGACAACTTGACGCGTCGGTAGTCGGGCAACGTGGGTTATCTTTTTTCGCGTTTGATGTTCAGTATTCAACTCGCTCGTTTGACAATGATTACGAGTCTCTCGCGTGGATTTCGGAACTAGGATTACCGGTTATACCCGATATCGTTCCTTGCCAGACACCTGATGAAGTGATCAGCGCGGTTGATGCCATTGAGCAAAAACGCGATCAATTGGATTTCGGGATTGATGGCGCAGTGATTAAGCTTGATCGGCTCGATCAACGGGCCGACCTTGGCGCGACAAGCAAATATCCGCGCTGGGCAATTGCGTTTAAATATCCGCCAGAAAAGAGAGAAACCACGATCCTCGATATTAGAGCTCAGGTTGGAAGAACGGGAAGAATTACTCCGCTTGCATTGCTTGCGCCGGTCAGCCTTGCGGGCACAACGGTGCAAAGAGCCACGCTTCATAACCAGAGCTATATTGATCAGCTTGATTGCCGGATAGGAGACACCGTCTTGATCCAAAAAGGCGGAGATATTATTCCGGCTGTACTCGAAGTGGTCCGCAACAAGAGACCATCCAATTCAGTGCCTTACCGATTGCCTGAGCTTTGCCCCGCCTGCGGTTCGCGCACTGAATTTATCGGAGAAGGTGTCGATCTATACTGCACCGGGATCGATTGTCCCGCGCAGCTGGTACGCCACCTGACCTATTTCTCGTCAAAAGAAGCGATGGACATTGCCGGACTCGGAGAAAAAGTAGCCGAGACGCTCTTTGAGAATGGATACGTGAAATCAATCGCTGATCTGTACATATTGCATGAAAAACGCGACCAACTCATTGACGAAGGCATTATTGGTCGGCAGAAAAGTGTTGACAATCTATTGGCAGAAATCGAGAAATCCAAGACAGCTCCACTGGAACGACTTGTGACAGGTTTTGGTATACCGCAGGTGGGCAGACAAACAGCGATGGCTCTCGTTAACTCATTTCCCGATCTGCTCACGATTGCGCAAGCAGAGGAAGAGACACTTTCTTCAATACGTGATATTGGTCAAGTTACCGCCGCTGAGATTGTGAACTGGTTTCGACTACCGCAATCAGAGCAGCTTGTGTCGCGGCTTGCACAGTATGGGTTATCATTTACAGCAGCTGCGTCAGATGACAAGCACAAGCCCCTTACTGGGAACACGTATGTTCTGACAGGAACTTTGGACGTCATGTCACGTCGCGAAGCCAGGGAAGCTCTGGAGGCACTTGGAGCGCATGTGGCGGGCTCTGTTTCATCGAACACGACGGCTGTCATTGTTGGGACAGACCCCGGGAGCAAGGCTACGCGAGCGCGAGAGCTCGGTGTGCCCATCTTGAATCAAGCGGAATTTGTTGAGTGGCTGAAAGCATTAACCGCCAAGGAGGCCGAATCATGATGGCAGCATATTTTATTGCTGGTTTGATCGCGAGCGCCGCACTTATTTTTGCGCTGTTTAAACTCCTGCTCTATTTGTTGCGCAATAACTGGAATCACTCCAATAAGTCCCGTCTCTCATATCTCGCGCCGGTTGTGATCGTAATTATTATTACGTTCCTCAGCCTTACGGAATTCGTGCCCCGCGCATTCGATCTCGTACGTTTGGTCGATCAACGTTACAGTGTCATGGAGATTGACCTCCAAACATTACAAAAGGGCAGAAGTTCTCTGATCATTAATGATCAATCTTATTTTTTCGCTCCCGGTACGTTTAAGCCTGATTCGGAAGGACGTTACCAGATTATGTTTACGCCTATGACACGTTTCATTATCCATGTGACAAATCTCGGTGACACATTAGGGAAATAGACACCAACTATTTTGATCTCAGCAAAAAATTGATTGTGCCTTTTCTCGATAATGATGAGAGAAGGGAGTTGATTGTGATGAGAATTGAACCGATACGTTCCGATATGGTGTCTCAACAACGAGAGATCAATCGAAGACCAGCAGATGAACTGGGTTTTTTCCTTGTGGCTTCTAATCGTGAATTGCTAAATCACGTCGCAGATTTAATGAATCGTCAAGGCGCGATTGGCGTCCTGGATTCTTCCGGCAGAGTTCACTATGTTATTGATGCACGAAAGGGCTCGCCCTTCGCGGCCAAGAAAATAATGGCGACTGCTGGAGCCTTGGTCAGTGACCGACAACTTGATATTCGAAACACTGAAATTCGTGTACGCCACGCAGTCGGACAAGTGCTTGCCAAATACGTTTGGAATACTCAGCTCCGAGGCTACCGCCTGCTTGAAAGCATACTCAGAATGGCAGCCACAGATGTCTCCTTGTTGAATCCAATAAGTAAACGGCTCTATCCCGAAATAGCAGAACGATACAAACTGAAATCACATCAAGTTGAGCGGAATGTCCGATATCTGCTTGATAACCTTGCCATGCAAGAACGGTGTTCAAACGAGGCGCAGGGAGCGAAACTCCTTGCGTCCGGTGAAACCAACCTTCCGGTTGGACGCACGATTACAAGACTTACGGAGCAGGTCAGGGACTATCTGGAGCAGACGGAGGATAAGGATATTGGCAACATGACGGATGACGGCATGTACCTTCAATAAAAAAAGAGGCTGTCATCCGCGACAGCCTCCACAAGAGCTATTTTATGGGTGTGACTAGCTATTGACTCTTGTTTTCAGACTTTTTCCTGCTTTGAACGCGGGTGCTTTTGAAGCGGGGATCATAATCTCTTCTTTGGTGCTTGGGTTGCGGCCTTTGCGGGCGGCGCGGTCGCGGACCTCGAATGTTCCGAATCCAACTAGCACGACTTTTTCTCCGAGGGCAAGCTGTTCAGTAATCACATTGATAACTGCGGAAACAGCATCTGCGCTGTCTTTTTTACTGAGCTGTGTTTCGGCAGCTACTGCATTGATAAGTTCAGTTTTGTTCATATAAGGAGCCTCCTTCTGGCTATGTACTTTGCCCATTATCCTTGCCAAAGCTCATATTGTCAAGGCTTCCAGCGATTATGCAGTCAATTTTACTCACAGATCAATCATCATTTCAAAAAGAGGTAGTGAATGTACCGTACCGTAACGCTTCCTGCTTGAAATAAACCATATCTTTGAGTTACCATACACGAAGCATGATTTTACTTTACAGGAGTGTATTAACTATGAAAGCGACTAAAGAAATGTTGATTCTGGATCTTTTACAACTTGATCCGAATCTAGCAGAACTATTGATGGGCCACGGTTTACACTGCATCGGGTGTATGCTAGCCAGCAATGAGTCGATTGAACAGGCCTGCGTGGTTCACGGTATTAGTGTTGACGGTCTTTTAGAAGACATCAATTCATATTTGGAATCTTCGAAAAAAGAGAAAACGCAAGAAACAGGCCAATAAAATTTTCAATTTACCTTTTCACGACATTAAAAATAGGGAGCAACCGATTCGCCGAATGACGCCTCGCAAACTATTTCTGATTGCGTATGACCTTTCGGCGAGTGTCGCGGCGCTCATAATGGCGCTTTATATTGTTTATGACGGGCATGTACCTGTCAACATGTTGAACAATATAAAGGTGTCATGGTTTGTGATTGTGGCGCTGGCAGGTCTGTGTTTTTCGTTGATCGGGTTTTACACTCAGATGTGGGCCTTCGCACGTGGCTCACAATATCTTGTGCTTATCGCAGGTACCGTACTTCACCTCTTCCTCATGGTGCTATCGCTTCAGCTCATGAAACGCAATTTGCCGTTTGCTGCCTACATCATTTACTGGTTCTTGTTGACATCCGCGGTTCTCGCAATACGGATTTTCTACCGATTTTACCAATCACGGCGCCAGGTCATGAGGATGCGGAAACGTACAAAGGGCGATCAACCGATTCGCGTTATGGTGGTTGGCGCAGGCTCTGCCGCAAGTCAGATCATTGTGGAATTAAAGACCAAGCAGAACATTCGTGAGCCAATCTGCGCGGTTGACGACAACCCGTTAACCCATTTTTACAAAAATAACGGCGTTCCCGTACTGGGCGATCGTAACGACATTGTACAATTGGCGAAACAACACAACATCGATGAGATTATTGTTGCTATCCCGTCTGCCTCCAGCGAAACGCTTCGTGAAATTTTAGCCATTTGTCAAGAGACAAACTGCCGGGTGAGACTTCTCCCATTTTTCTCGGAACTATTAAGTGATGAAGTGGGCCTATCGGATATTCGCGACATTAATATTGAAGATTTGCTCGGTCGTGATCCGGTTCAATATGATACAGCTAAGGTCAGTGGTTTTATCCGCGATAAAGTTGTGCTTGTCACCGGCGGCGGTGGGTCGATCGGTTCAGAACTTGCAAAGCAAATAGCGTCCTTCTCACCGTCATTACTGATTTTGTTCGATATTTACGAAAACGGTGTCTACGACATTCAACAGGAACTTTTAGCACATTACGGTCCTACACTTAATGTCAGAATATTGATCGGTTCCGTGCAAGACGGCAAACGGTTGGGTGATGTGTTCTCTAAATGGAGGCCGAATATCGTTTTTCACGCTGCCGCCCACAAGCATGTTCCTCTCATGGAGGACAGTCCGGGCGAGGCAGTCAAGAATAATGTCTACGGTACATACAATACCGCGCTTATTTCTGCGCTTTACGGAACGGAACGTTTCGTTTTTGTATCAACCGATAAAGCCGTTAATCCGACCAATGTCATGGGAGCGACTAAGCGGTTATGTGAAATTGCAATTCTCACACTTGATAGAATTCTCAAAGACACTCAGTTTTCGGCCGTACGTTTCGGCAACGTGCTTGGGAGCAGCGGAAGCGTCATTCCTCTTTTTGAGAAACAAATAGAGGAGCGCCGAGCCGTTACGGTAACCCATCCGGATGTTCAGCGTTTCTTTATGACTATTCCGGAAGCGTCTAGTCTTGTGCTTCAGGCTGCGGCCTATGCTAAGGGCGGGGAGATATTCGTTCTTGATATGGGTGATTTGGTCCGAATCGATGACTTGGCGCGTGATATGATCCGCATTTCAGGTCTTGTCCCGGGAGTTGATATTCCTATCGAGTACATTGGTCTGAGACCAGGTGAAAAGATGGTCGAAGAACTTTTCTTGTCACAAGAAACAACCGAACGCACAGAGCATAAAAAAATCTTCACGCTATCTCAAATTGATGATCTCGATTTCCTACGCAACGAGATCAAGACCCTTGTGCGCCTAGTTGTAGCCGAAGATGCTAGCCTTGCAACGTTTATGGAACAGCTTATGACTGCGCTGGAAAGTACGGTCGGATCTGATCATATTGACCCATTTTCTCTTTTACCCTATGTCCCTTACGATTCATCGTGGGACTTGCCTAACTCTGCAACACAGCCAAATTGATGGCTTAGTCGCAATACATCTGCCATTGAAGGAGGCTCACATTGTCTGAACGAGCAGTCCTAATGTTAATTGACGCCCATAGTCTGTTGAACCGTGCTTTTTACGGCATCGCAGGACGTCGTCGCCTGACGGCGCCTGATGGCTTGCCGACTGGCGCGCTGTATGCGTTCCTTAACATGGTCCTCAAGTACAAAACAGATCTGGATCCCACGCTCATCGTGTCCGCGATGGATTTGCCAGGCGACACATTTCGCCATGAATCTTACGACGAGTATAAGGCGGGGCGCAGTCCCATGCCGGAGGATCTCTCCTTGCAAATTCCCGTTGCGCGCGAAATGCTTGCAGCGCTTGGCTTTTGCCCGGTGAGTCTTGAGCGTTATGAAGCGGACGATTTGATCGGAACACTCGCACTACACGGTGAAGAGGAGGGGATGCGCGTTTACATCATCACAGGAGACCGCGACACACTTCAGCTTGTTTCAGACAAGACTTCGGTTATTCTCCTGACAACTCAGATGACAGGATCTATAAGCGAGGAGATTAATCCCGATAGGATGATGGAAGATTATGGTGTCAGACCTGATCAGTGGGTTGACGTGAAGGCTTTAATGGGAGATGCGTCAGACAATATACCTGGTGTTAAGGGGGTAGGCGTGAAGACAGCATTGCGTTTGATTCAAGATTATGAATCGCTGGACGGCGTCTACCAACATCTGGATCGCCAGAAAGGCGCTCTTTTGAAAAATCTGGAAGCAGGAAAAGAGTCTGCCTATATGTCGCAGGATCTGTCTCGTATTTGCCATGATGCGCCTTTGCCCGGAATCGATGAACTAGTGCATGCGGATTGTGCCTCCTCCATGGATGAGGAAAAGCTTTCTCAGCTTTTGACGCGTCTCGATTTTCGCTCATTTCTGGACCGTCTCGAATTAAACTCCGTAAATCCGACCAAAAATTCCGAAATCTTGTTGCAAACAAATATCCAAGATCTGTGTGAATTGGATACGGTAGACGAGCTAATTCAGATGTCTGAGGAGCTCAATACAATAGCGTTCATGCTTCCGGATCGTGGGAGCAACGGGATCGCCTTAACTGAAAAAGGATGCGTCAAATTGAAGTATTCTGACGCGATGCTTGACTTCCTGAAGCATGATGGCTTTGAGTTTGTCACATGGGACTACAAGTCGCAATTGAGACTCGCGGGCAGAAAAGCGCCTTGCCGTGATGTTTTTGACGTCATGATTGCGTCGTATCTTCTTAACCAGTTGGGGCGCGGCGACGACATTGAATTCGCGTTGCGTGCTGCCTTAGATTCGTCTTATATGCCTCCGCCTAACGATCAGCTCCCGCTGATGCGAGACGGATGGATGGACCAAAAGCGCATAGCGTCTATGTTACCTAAAACCCGGAGCAAACAGCTTGAATTGATCCGAGAACGCGATTTAGAGCGCTTAGTTGAAGTGGAGATGACTCTTGTTGGCATTCTCGCCGACATGGAGCGTAAAGGGGTCCTGATAGACGCCGATGCCCTGGCGAGCGCATCAAGCGAAATGGCATCTGAGATTTCTGACCTCGAGGAACAAATTTACGGGGCGGCAGGTCACGAGTTCAACGTCAATTCACCTAAGCAATTGGCAGAGGTCCTATATGAGGAGTTAAATCTTCCAACCGGCCGCAAAGGCGCCTCGGGACAGTACAGTACGGCTGCAGATGAACTTGAACGCCTGCAAGGCTATCATCCTGTCATTGACGCCATTCTAGAACACCGTGAGCTGTCCAAGCTTCGCAGTACATTCCTGGAGGGTCTCAACAAAGAAATCGCAGAAGACGGTCGCGTGCACACCTCCTACAATCAGACGGTGACATCGACCGGTAGGCTGTCCAGTTCGAACCCCAATTTGCAGAATATTCCAATACGAACTGAGCGCGGCAGTCGAATTCGCGAGCTTTTCATAGCTCCTCCTGGGTCAGTTTTCATCGGCGCGGATTACAGCCAAATTGAACTCAGGCTCCTAGCGCACCTATCGGGAGACCAGAACCTGACACAAGCATTCAAGGAAGATCGTGATGTGCATTTGGTCACAGCATCCTCACTTTTCGGCAAACAAGAACAAGATATCACGCCACATGAGCGCTCGATCGCCAAAACGGTCAACTTCAGCATCACCTACGGGATCTCTGACTTTGGTCTGTCAAGAGACCTCGACATCTCCATCAGCGACGCGAAGAAAATGATTGAACGCTATCACGCAAAATACCCCCAGGTTGAAGCGTGGTTGCAAAATCAGGGAGAGTTGGCCAAGGAAAAAGGATATGTCGAGACACTCTTTCATCGCAGACGCTATGTACCCGAACTTCAATCACAAAATAGAAACATATACAACTTTGGGCTTCGGGCGGCAATGAACGCGCCCGTTCAGGGGACGGCTGCTGACCTCATCAAAATCGCCATGGTGAATACTTGCCGCGCGCTCGAAGATGAGGGGCTCAATGCCGCCATTATCCTGCAGGTTCACGATGAGCTGATCATTGAATCGGCAGAAAATGACGCAGATAAAGTTGAAAAGATTCTCCAGGAATCGATGGAAAGCGCGATGGAGCTCGATGTACCGCTAATTGCTGAGACCAAGCGCGGTCGCACATGGGGGGAGCTCAAGTAGCTATGTTTATACTCGGGATCACAGGCGGTATTGGAACAGGGAAAAGCACCGTTGCGTCAATTTGTCGCAAGGTCGGACTCCCGGTTATTGACGCGGATCAAATCGCGCATGAACTCACAGACCAGGCAGGGGAGACAACAGAAAAGATTGCCGACGCACTCGGTCAAGGTGTCCTTGATGCCAAAAGAGCGCTGGACAGGGCACGTGTCGCAGATCTTGCCTTCTCAAATAAACGAGCGCTTGATATCCTGAGCGCCATTGTGCACGAAGATGTTGTCACTATCATCGAAAAACAACTAGAGGCGTTCGAGCGCAGTAAGGCCAAAGCCGTTGTCCTTGACGTTCCTATTCCGGTGAGGCGTGGATTTTTAGATGTTTGCGATCAAATATGGGCGGTTTCTGCGCCTGACAGACTCCGTCTTGAAAGACTGCGCATGCGTGGTGTGGATCAAGCAGAAGCGGTTCGCAGGATAAACGTGCAGATGACTCGAGATGAGTATCGCGATCTGGCAGAACACGAGATTGTCAACGACGGCTCATTGTCAGATCTGGAAAAGCAAATTTTTGCATTATTGATTAAAGAACTTGGCCAGCGGGGCATTCCACTACCGGGTATTCCTGCCTGACAGACTCAGGGCATACGGACTTTTTGTTTAGCAAAAAATAAGGTAGTAGCTACACGCATTACGCTGTAAGTTAAACATTAAATCGGAAAATAATATAGTCACCGTCACGCACAACATAAGTTTTGCCTTCAGAGCGAACAAGTCCTTTTTCACGAGCGGCTACGAAAGATCCATGTTCGTAAAGATCACGGAACGCGACGACCTCCGCGCGAATGAATCCCCGCTCGAAATCAGTATGGATTGCTCCGGCAGCCTCAGGTGCGCAAGCGCCTTTTCGGATTGTCCATGCATGGGCTTCCTTTTCATTTCCAGTAAAAAAAGAAATGCGGCCTAGCACGCGGTAGCTTTCAAGGATGACACGATCGAGACCACTTTCCTGTAGTCCCATTTCAGAGCGGAAGATTTGCCTTTCATCAGGTGACAGCTCACTGATCTCTGACTCAATCCGCGCTGTCACGGGGAGCACTATGGTATCAGTATCCGCAAAATAGTCGGACAGCTGTTGGAAGAGTACATTGCTTGCCGGGTCGGCTCCTTCTGCGACATTCGCCACAACTATGATGGGTTTCATGGTTAGAAGGTGAACGTTATTCATAAAGGGTTCTTCGGAAGCTTCAAACACAAATGATCGGGCCGTTTTTTCTTGATTGAGATGCTCAATCAGGCGGTCAATTAATTCGAGTTCCGCAAGGGTTTCGGAGGCATGTCCTTTGGCCATTTTTGCGACTTTTACGCGACGTTTTTCTAGATGCTCAAGGTCTGCAAGTATGAGCTCAATCTCGATCGTTCGAAAATCAGCGACGGGATTAATTGTTTGTGCTGTGTGCGCTATATTATCGTCATGAAAACAGCGGACAACATTTAAAATAGCATCAACTTCTCGAATATGAGATAGAAATTGGTTGCCCATCCCTTCCCCATGACTTGCTCCCTTGACAAGACCAGCGATGTCGACGAACTCAACGGTGGCGGGTATTAGTTTATTGGTATGTACGAGGTCCGCTAAGAGTGTCAAACGTTCATCGTAAACAGGAACGATCCCGATATTTGGGTCAATTGTAGTAAATGCGTAATTGGCAACGGCTGCTTTTGAACCTGTCAAGGCATTAAATAAAGTACTTTTACCAACATTCGGCAAGCCGACGATTCCGATTTTCATAAGCCATTATGTGCCAGCCGTATTATGAAGCAGGCTGGTACGATGTCCTCCGTTCCTAAGAAATGATATCTCAAAAAGATCACAACATCATAGCACCATACCGCTCGAAACGGATTGCTGTCAAATCAGCTTGTCACGCCACCCGATGACGGCAAGTAAATCACTTCGCTTTGCGATTGGGGATAACGATGGACCTATGAGATCTTTAGCATATTATCGGGTTGTATCGGGAGCTTTGACTGGCCTCGACGGGATACCGGTTGAGATTGAAGTAACGGTCATGCCGGGGCTTCCCAATTTTGAAATAACGGGCAGAGGCGATTCAGCTATAAGGGAATCGCGTGACCGTGTGCGCGCCGCGATCCTTCATAGTGGATTTGAATTTCCTAAAGGAAGGGTTGTCGCAAGTTACGCTCCCGCATCACTTCCTAAACAAGGCAGTGCATTTGATCTTCCCTTGGCGCTGGCAGTTCTGGCCGCGTCTTCACAAGTTGTGAGACCACAGAATCTCCCATCTTCAGCTTGTTTTGGCGAGCTCGCGCTCAACGGGAGGGTGAAACCTGTGTCTGGTGTACTGGGACGTCTTCTAGCCTTGCGTGAACAGGGTATCCGTCATGTCATCGGGCCCCGGGACGGTATCATTGAGGCACGGGCTGTAAACTCTCTCACTTATGAGGGTGTGGACACGCTAAAAGAAGCTGTGAGGCGATTTGCAGGCGTTAAAGGCCAACAGTGTAGCGAGTCTGACACAGAGGTATCGCCTAAAGCAGCGCCCCTATTCACGTTGATAGACATGATTAAAGGTCAGGAGGAGGGCATTCGGGCATGTTTGATCGCAGCAGCCGGCTGGCACCCGCTCCTCATTATGGGTGCGCCAGGATGTGGAAAGACAATGCTTGCCTCTTCGTTACCGCAAATTTTGCCGCCCTTAACTGACGAAGAATCTCTTGAGGTATCGCGCATTTACAGTGCGGCTCGCTTGATGGAAACATCATGTGGTCTAATCGTAGATCGTCCATTCAGACACCCGCATCACAGTGTTACAACAGCTGCTCTGATCGGGGGAGGTGTCACGCCGCAACCGGGAGAGTGTACGCTCGCTCATCGCGGCGTCCTCTTTCTAGATGAGTTGACGGGTGTGAGTCCGCGTGTGCTCGACGCGCTTCGTGAACCGATGGAAAGTCGTACCATTCATTTGGCGCGCGCTGATTGGGCAGTCGATTATCCTGCTGATTTTCTGCTTGTCGCAGCCTGTAATCCATGCAGATGCGGATATTTGCTTGAGCCGAATGGTTTGTGCCGATGTGATGACGCAATGGTTCGACGTCATCTTACACGCATCAGTGGTCCGCTCATGGACCGGTTTGATCTCACCGTCATGTTGACAAGAGTTGAAACAGGCAATTTGTTTGACACAAAAGAAATCGCAAATAAAATAAAAAAAGGGGAGCGAATTCGGACACAAGTGAAAGCTGCGTGGGAATTCAGAAATAATCGGACGAAAAACGATAGTTCACTGTTGCGCAACCGGCATATGCCTGCTTCTGATCTTGCGCAAGCCTTGCAAATTGATCGCGACGCGTTGCGATTAGCTTCTACACTTGCCGACACTTCCTTGTTGTCTGTCCGGTCTTTTTATTCGATACTCCGCGTCGCAAGAACGATCGCTGATCTCGATCAACGTGATCTTGTCAAAAATACCGACATCGCCGAAGCCCATCATTACAGAGGTCAGTTGCCCTTTGCCCGAACAGGGGAAATCTGATGAACAATCTGTTGACGGCTATTTCATTTACGGAGGCTTGCACGCATCTGAAGATCGCTCACAAGGAGAGAGGAACGATCATCCTAGAGGCTGGTGGGTTAGACAAGGTAGGCGATTATCTATCCAAAAAAAAGGATCAAGGCAGTCTACCTGCGACAATTCTCTTAGAGAATTGTATAAAAGCGGCAAAACAGCATACCTCCACTAAGTATCCGTCGGATTGGCGCGCCGTATCGATTGTCGACTGCGATTATCCTCACAGATTGCGGCATATTGATCAGGCGCCTGCCATACTGTTTACAAGCGGAGAAAAACTCAATGAATTGAGCGGAGCATTTGTGATCGCTATCATCGGATCGCGAAGTCCATCCGTATATGGTCTGGAAGTGACCAAGCGGTTTGCGTCGGAGGTCGCCCGGCTCGGCGTTCCGATTGTTTCGGGCGGAGCTCGCGGCATTGATGCCTTCGCGCACCGAACAGCGCTGGACAATGGTGGCAGTACGTTTGCAGTACTTGGTTGTGGTCTCGATATTGGATATCCGCCTGAACATAGAGGCCTCTTCGGCCGAATTGAGAAGTGCGGTGCCCTTCTCACTGAGTATGTGCCTGGGACCAAGCCAAAGCGATGGCACTTCCCGGCACGCAATCGAATTATGTCAGGTCTGTGTGATGCCGTGCTTGTGACCGAGGCATCTGCTTCGAGTGGTACGATGATTACAGCTGGTTTTGCTGCAGATCAGGGACGCGACGTCTTGGCAGTGCCTGGTTCGGTTCTTACCGGGAAAAGTCGCAGCTGTCATAATCTGATTCGAGACGGAGCTATTCTTGCCGAGCAGATTGCCGACATCCCGGGCTTGATCGAAAGTGTCGCAGATGGATTGAAAGATAGACCAGGGACAACACAAATAGCTGAAAGTGGAAATGTCTGCAACGAATGTAAGCAGGGGACAACGGCTATCGATCAGCCAAGTGAAAACAGGCGTGTTAATGTGAGAGTGCTCACAACCAAAGATAGGCTCATCCTTGAAGTGCTCGAAAACGCGCCTCGCAGCTTGACGTCTCTTTCGGAAGTGTGCGGGTTAAGTCACAGAGAGGTGGCGTATCGGATCGCTATTCTCCAAAAAGAAGGTCATATTCTCATGAGCCGCGGGCTATACACACGTGCCAATCTTCAGCGGATCTGAACATTGGCTTTGACAGATACGTGTTTGTCCAGTATAAAATGGTATGAATTTAGATAAAAGGAATAACAAGCATGACTAAAACACTGGTTGTAGTGGAATCACCCGCCAAAGCCAAAACAATCGCCCGATATCTCGGCAAAGATTACGATGTTCGTGCATCGGTGGGACATATTCGTGACCTGCCAGCAGGAACGTTGGGCGTCGATGTAAAAAATAATTTTCAGCCTATGTATCTTACGATGCCAGGTAAAGAGAAGATTGTGGGGGAATTGCGCACGGCCTCCAGCAAAGCGGACAATATTTTGCTTGCGACGGACCCTGACAGGGAAGGCGAAGCGATCGCTTGGCATCTTGCGCATATACTCGATATTGACGTACAGAGTCCATGCCGAATCGCATTTAACGAGATTACGGCAAACGCTGTCAGCAATGCCGTCAAAGATCCCACCCCGGTCAACACTAATCTCGTCAATGCACAACAATCCAGGCGCATTCTGGATCGCCTTGTCGGTTATGAGTTGAGTCCTTTTCTTTGGCAAAAGATAAAAAAGGGGTTATCGGCCGGACGCGTTCAGAGTGTTGCGACAAGAATGATTGTGTTGCGCGAACGTGAGATAGACGCTTTTATTCCCGAAGAGTATTGGAAGATCAAGGCATTTGTCTCTAAAACCAAAGATCAACCGTTATTTTCCGCGTTTTATCATGGAAAGAAGAAAAGCGGGCGCGTTTCGCGTGTAACCATTGGTTCCAAAGCGGAACTCACGGCGCTTCTCGAAGAGTTAGATGGTTGCGATTACATTGTTGATGAGGTCAAGACAGGCACACGCAAACGACGACCGTACGCTCCGTTTACGACAAGCACACTTCAACAAAGCGGATCTCGGGCGCTTGGGTTTACGGCAAAGCGCACAATGTTCGCTGCTCAAAAGCTGTATGAAGGTGTGGTGCTAGGCGAGCTGGGGCAAACATCGCTCGTCACGTATATCAGAACTGACTCGGTTCGTGTAACGGCGGAGGCTGTCACCGCGGCACGTGAACTGGTCGCCAATACATACGGTGACTCATACCTTCCTGCCAAATCACCTTTTTACCGCAATAAAAGCAAATCGCAAGACGCGCATGAAGCAATACGCCCGTCACATTTTGACCTGCCGCCCGAGCGTGTGAAACCCTATCTCACCAGTGATCAGTTCCGACTTTACGATATGATCTGGAAACGATTTATTGCCTCTCAGATGGTAGCTGCTACCTATAAAAAAGGGACGATTGATATCGTTGCCGGCGATAACTTGTTCCGGGCGTTAGGTGAATCGCTCCTTTTCCCTGGCTGGCTTGCGCTTTATGGCGCTACTGGCGAGGAAGAAGAAGAGACGCGTAAAAAGGATAGCAAGGACAGTGATGATCAAACTGAACTTATCAATCTTCCCGAACTAGAGGCGGGAGACCAGTTAATACTTGACAGGCTCGAGCCTGAACAGAAATTTACGCAGCCACCGGCTCGCTATACAGAGGCGTCCCTGATCAGTGAAATGGAAAAACTCGGCATCGGGCGTCCCTCGACATACGCTCCGACTATTTCTACTCTCTTTGATCGACTATACGTTGAGCGCGAGGCAAGGCAATTGAAGCCCACAGAGCTTGGAGTGACCGTTACAGTCATGCTGGAAGAGCATTTTAGAAATATTGTAGACACCGACTTCACGGCGAAGATGGAGAGTGAGCTTGACGAGGTAGAATCTGGCTCGCGTGACTGGGTGGAAGTCCTGAGAGCATTCTACGGTCCCTTCCATGAAGACGTTATAAAAGCCAAGAAGAACGCTGAGAAGATTGTAATAGAGGTTGTGCCAACAGGAAAAAAATGCCCTGAATGTAAAGAAGGTGATCTCGTTTTCCGGGATGGACGCTATGGCAAATTTATTGCGTGCTCACGTTTCCCCGAATGCAAATTCACAGAGGCCATCTCAGAACCGACCAATGCCCATTGCCCCCAATGTGGTTCAGTGATCCGTGAACGAAAGATTCGGCGCGGGAATAAACTCTATTTCTGCGAGAAAACCAAGGATCCTGAATGTGATTTCACAAGTTTTGATCTTCCAATCGATGACAAATTCTGTGAAACTTGCAATAGCTATATGGTGCTGAAACGGTTCCGAGGGCGGACATATGAACGCTGTTCCAACAAAGAATGTGCCTCGAACAAAAAAACTGCAAAAAAATCCAAAGACTCGACAGACAAAAGTGAAGACTGAGAGCGGAGCACTGTCGAAATGAAGCGTATCATCGTGGTCGGCGCAGGTCTGGCCGGATCTGAGGCCGCACTTACGGCCGCCCGCCTAGGCGCCCAGGTTACTTTGATTGATATGAAACCGGGTCAACGCACGCCTGCGCATCATTGCTCTTCTTTTGCAGAACTTGTCTGTAGCAATTCACTTAAATCTAATCGGCCCGATACAGCACAAGGACTTCTCAAAGAAGAACTTCGCGCGCTTGGCTGTGAACTCCTTGAGATAGCCAATTCGACATCTGTGGCTGCCGGCGGTGCGCTCGCCGTCGACCGTGTGTTGTTTTCTTGTGCTGTGACTCACCGGATCACCGGCAATCCGGCGATTCAAGTGGTCGAGAAGGAAATCAGTTCGCTTGAATCACTGCTCGATGATGACAGCGTGGTCATTGTCGCAACAGGTCCGCTGACTTCCGGTGGACTGTATAACTCGATACAGGACTTTACGGGTGGGGAGGGGTTGCATTTTTTTGATGCCGCCGCACCCGTAATCGACGTTTCGTCTATCGACATGACCTGCGCATTTCGCGCCTCTCGTTATGACAAGGGGGGACCTGACTATATCAACTGCCCGCTTAACAAAGAGGAATACATTGCGTTTCGCGAGGCATTAATTAATGCTCAAACGGCTCCTGTCAAAGACTTCGATGAGATTTATTTCAAAGACTGCCAGCCGATTGAAGTCCTGGCTTCTCGGGGAGAGGACACGATGCGTTTTGGTCCCCTGCGTCCGGTGGGGCTCAATGATCCCGTTACAGGCAAACGCCCATACGCGTGCCTGCAATTGCGCAAAGAGGATCTGGCAGGGACGATGCATTCTCCCGTCGGCTTTCAGACACGACTGACTTTCCCTGAACAGCGACGTGTCTTTGGTCTGATTCCCGCACTCAAGGATGCCGTCTACTATCGATACGGTGTTATGCACCGAAATTCATTTCTTAACGGTCCCCTTGTTTTAAAAAAGGGTTTCAGGAGTCAAAGTGATGATCGCCTATATTTTGCAGGTCAGCTGTCAGGATTGGAGGGGTATGTCGAAGCGATCGCTTCCGGACTTGTCTCTGCTTTGCAGGCGGTGGCCCAAGCAAAAGGATTTTGCGAAACATGGATGGATTACCTGATTCCCTCCGAGAAGACAATGATCGGAGCACTTGCCTCATGGGTGTCCAACGCGAACTGTGAATCATTTCAACCCATGAATGCTAACTTTGGCCTTTTGCCTATTTGTCAGCAGGAGAGAAAAATTAGAAAACAAGAGAGATCTGAACTACGTGTTGCCGCATCAGCGATAGCCATCGCGAAAACAGCGATGGCGGTGGAAGATCTTCTCTTGTCTGAATCGCCGGATGATCGCCGGCTCAGAGGATGACGCACAGTGATTTGCGTTCTATGATGATTGTATGGTAACTACAAACCCAACGATTATGTCAACACAAGCGGATAATCTGACTTCCTCCTACGTCTACGATTTGCCACAATCCCTGATTGCGCATCATCCTGCAGATGTGAGAGACCAATCGAGACTGCTCGTCATGCATGGCGATGGTTGTCTTGAACACAAGGTGTTTACAGATTTAAAGACTTATCTCCGTCCGGGAGATTGCCTGGTTCTAAACGATACACGAGTAATCCCTGCAAGGCTTATGGGCAAACGGGCACAAACAGGCGGCGCGGTAGAGTTTCTTCTGCTGCGCTGTTTGTACGAAAAAACATGGAGGGTGCTCGTAAAACCAGGCCGAAATGCGAGAATAGGCGAGCATGTCGTTTTTGGAACAGGCGAGCTGGAAGCCGTCGTCGATGACATTGAAAGCGATGGATCCCGAATTGTCACCTTTTCATGCCAGGGCGATCTGCTCGATCGTGTTGAGCAACTGGGTGAGATGCCCCTTCCGCCTTACATTCATGAAAATCTGGATGATCCCTCCCGATATCAGACGGTATATGCGAATAACCCAGGATCAGCTGCTGCACCGACCGCCGGACTTCATTTTACGGATTCTTTATTAAAAGAGATCGAAGCGATGGGCGTGGCAATTGCGCGTTTGACACTTCACGTTGGACTTGGGACATTTCGCCCGGTTAAGGAATTGATTATCACCGACCATGTCATGCATTGTGAATCGTTCATTCTCGACGAAGACGCTGTCAACACAATCACAATGACAAAAGCAGCGGGAGGACGAGTGATCGCAGTTGGCACGACCAGCTGCCGTGTACTGGAAAGTGTGGCGCTCAGTCAGATTGACCGAGAAGGACAACACGGTTCACCTATACGGTTACGACCGACCTCCGGTGAAACAGAACTATTCATTTCTCCCGGATTTACATTCAGAGTTGTGGACGCGATGATCACCAATTTTCATTTGCCGGGTTCGACACTCCTGATGCTTGTATCAGCGCTGATGGGACGTGACCAGATGTTAAAGGCTTATCACGTTGCAGTTGAAGACAGTTATCGTTTTTTCAGCTTCGGGGATGCGATGCTTCTTCTGCCCCATGATGCGCAATACCGAGAAAATCTACACACACAAAGCAACATCGACGGAAGAGGTTAAATTTGCAGGCAGTTACTTACGAATTGAAACATGTTTGCCGACAGAGTGGCGCGCGCTACGGTGTTGTGACAACACCTCATGGTTCTTTTGAGACACCGGTCTTCATGCCTGTAGGCACAAGAGCTACAGTCAAGACAATGACACCGGAAGAGCTCAAAACGATCGGTGCTCGGATCATTCTCGGCAATACGTACCATCTTTGGATGCGCCCAGGTGAAGAGATTGTAAAGGAATTGGGAGGTCTTCACACATTTATGAATTGGGATCGCCCGATCTTGACCGATAGCGGCGGATTTCAAATATTTTCTTTGGCCAAGCCCAAAGATATTGTTGAAGAGGGCGTTCATTTTCGCTCACACATAGACGGGTCTAGTCATTTTCTAACACCAGAAAAAGCAGTTGCCATTCAGGAATCACTCGGTTCCGACATTATGATGCAGCTGGACGAATGTACGCCATGGCCTGCAGATGAGGATTATGTGCGTCAATCTCTCGAGCGCACGACGCGGTGGCTTGATCGCGCTGTCCGTGTTTGGAACAATCCGCAAAAACAGTCGCTATTTGGGATCGTGCAGGGCGGTACCGTTGAACAGCTTCGCATCCAGAGTGTCAAAGAAATTACTTCGTTTGATCTGCCTGGATATGGCATCGGCGGACTTTCAGTGGGTGAACCTGCCCACTTGATGTATGCGATGATTGAAGCCATCATGCCATTTCTGCCGACAGACAAGCCCCGCTATCTTATGGGTGTCGGTTCGCCTGACTATCTAGTTGAAGGCTCGGTGCGTGGAGTTGATATGTTTGACTGCGTCTTTCCAACCCGTATCGGACGAAACGGAACAGCTCTGACATGGAGTGGTCGCGTTAACACTCGGAACGCTTGCCATCAACGGTCTAATATGCCGCTAGACCCTGATTGCGATTGCTATGTTTGTCAAAATTACACACGCGCGTACCTGCATCACCTGATCCGTTGCGGGGAAATCCTTGGTTTGCGTCTGCTGTCATGGCATAATCTTGCTTTCCTGATGAACTTGATGGGGAAGATCCGAGAGGCCATTCAGGAGGATCGATTACTCACATTTCGTGATGAGTTTTTTGATCGTTATGTTGTGCGCAGCGGTAAGTCAATCTGATTGAACGCGACAGAGACTGTTTGCGTTCGCGTTTTATGTTACACTCTTTTTGTCCGGAAAGCTCTGTGAGGCACAATACTTTACTATCGCTAACCGAACCAATGACATATCAAATCGAGGAGGATCAACATGACCTTATACCCATTGTTGCTGGAAGCTGCTGAAACAGCTGCAGAGCAAAAACCCGGAGGCAGTATTGTTAGCTTGCTTTACACCATGCTTCCGTTCATTCTGATCGTCGGCGTAATGTACTTTTTTACCATCCGCCCGCAGAAGAAGAGAGAGAAGAAGCTTAAAGAAACAATCGCTTCGATGAGACCTGGCGACAAAGTTATGTCCATTGGTGGCATTGTCGGCCGCATTGCGAATATCTCTGATGATGAAGTGACAATCTATTCTGGTGTTGCCAATACGATGCTTACCTTTAAAAAATCGGCTATAAGCACTGTATACCCACGAGCATCCGACGAAGCAGATTAAATCAAAATTGCTTGATCCGGCTGCAAAACGACCAGATCAAATATCTTTTGCCGAGAAGTCTGTGTATCAACGAATACACAGACTTTTTAGGTGATGGCAGATGCTGTATAATTGACATGAAGACTTCTGGCTGCGAAAATGTATCATTCAGCTAAAAGAGTGGAGCCACTAATCATTGGGACTTATTTCACAACAATCCATTGAATCGGTGATCAACGCTAACGACATCGTTGAGGTTGTGTCTTCCTATGTTCGCCTTGAAAAGAGAAGTTCTCTGAATCTGTTTGGGCTATGTCCTTTTCACGAAGAAAAAACTCCTTCATTTAGCGTATCACCCGGTAAACAGATATTCTACTGTTTTGGCTGTCAAAAGGGTGGAAACGTCATCAAATTTATTCAGGAAATCGAACATGTTTCGTATCCGGAAGCGATTCGACGTCTGGCAGACAAGGCTGGAATCACAATCGAAGAATCGGGAGACGATTCCTGGAAAGAAAAATACGAGCGTGATAATCTTGTTTATGAAGCATTGCTTGAAGCGGCCCGTTTCTTCTATTCTAGATTGGAAGATGCAGAGGGAACTGAAGCGCGAAACTATCTTGAACAGCGCGGAATCTCTAAATCACTTTACCGTAAGTATGGATTGGGATACGCGCCTAAACAAGGTCAGGCGATGTATGACTGGCTTGCAAAAAAAGGGATTGCTGACCAGGTGATGCTTGAAGGGGGATTGATTCTGAAGAGCAGAGGTGAAGGATACTATGATTTTTTCCGTCACCGCGTGATGTTTCCCATCATGGATACAGCGGGCAGGGTACTCGCATTCGGAGGACGCTCTATCCGCGACGACGGACCTAAATACATCAACTCGCCTGAAACGGTTGTATACACCAAAGGCAAGCATTTGTTCGGATTACCACAAGCTGTAAAATCGGCCAGAAAAGAATGGTTTCTTGTTGAAGGCTATTTTGATGTTATTGCCCTTGCTAAAGTGGGGATGGACAATGTGGTGGCACCGCTTGGAACCGCATTGACAGACTATCAGGCAAGAGCGATCGGGCGGCATGCGGATACGGTGAATCTTTTGATGGACAACGACCGGGCGGGCAGAGATGCCTCCCTGCGTGCCCGAACTATTCTCGAAAACAAGGGAATCGCGACTCGATTTATTCTGCTAAAAGGGGCCAAGGATCCCGATGAATATTTTTCATCTTTCGGTTGCGAACGGTTAACTGCGGCACTTAGTGAAACACTGGATGCGACGGAGTATCAACTCGCGTTGCTTAAACTTGACGTTGACTCTGTGCTGGGAATGCCCTCAGCCGATTACCGGAACGGAGCTTTAGATTTATTGGCCGCAGAACCGGACATCGTTAAACGCGAGCTTTATAGCGGTCGACTCGCTAAGGAATTGCAAATCAATAGGCGGGCAATCCGTGAAGAAGTCGAGAGGCGCCACAATGTGATGAAGGCTGGTCCAAGGGGTGCTGTCTCACAACAAAGAGACTTACGTCGCGGCAATGTAAGACGAGACAACAGAAGAAAACTCAGAAAATATAATGAAGACGAGATATTCATATTAATGATGCTTGCCGATAATACACAGCTCATTCATATAAAACCAAGCGTTCCCAAAGCCAAGCTTGGAGGATATGCTTTGAGTGACGACACCGGAGCGTTTTTGTCTTCCGAACAGGCGACTGCCCCTTTGTCTGCTTCCGATTTCGGGAATGGATTTTTGCGAGAGGTAGCGGCTTTGTCTATAATAGAAGCAGCGAAGGGGAGTCTGACACTCGCCGCGTTGCACGCAAATATTGACAACATATGGGAAACGTACGAAAATAAACTATCGGATGATGAAAGGGATGACTCTGCCCCTGATGTTCCGGAGCTGGTACACTCTATGGTCCAGCAACAGTTCAACGCGTACGATGCCAGCGAACTATCGAAGCAATCACTGGGACGCGTTTATCTACAGCGACTTATACATCTAAGATTGTCGCAATGGGAGAGACAAGCGACGATTATAAACCGGAAAGCCGGAGAACTTGAGATGGCAGGATCGGACAAAGAAGCTGCGGAGCATTACGCGAATGCGGTAACACTGACAACAGCCGCTCAGGTATTTAGAATGATCACACAGGGAGAACAACAAACGTGAATAATAATATAGAACTAATCGCGGTTACATCATGGCGCGAATCGGCAGCTCTGACTGCGGCCAGATTGTCTAAACCGGCGGAAGATATTACCGAGACCACAGAACAACCGATTATCGATTTCAGATTGCCGGTTCTGATGGCACCTGATCATTACACGCGCCCGAATAGGCCGGAGTTAAGCGTTGAATCTGCAGATGAGATAGATGTTCCGACGTCGGAGAAAATCGTCATCAAGGAATCGGTTATGGATATGGCTGATATTGATGATGACGATGAGGCCCAGGACCGTGAAATTCGAAAGAGTCTGAAAGATGATAGTGAACAAGGTTTCAGCTCAGATCCTGATGATATCGTCGATGAAAAGCTCGCTTCGGAGGACGAAGAAGACGAGGATGATGATGAATCACTGCTCGAACGCTTAAGCGACAGCGACATAGACTTGAATGCCATTTACCCTTTGATTTGTCACGGTAAAGACAATGATGATGAACTTGAACAGCAGCAAGTTCTTGATTTTCTCGAAAAAATTAAGTGGGATGAAGATCGTCTTGACGATGTCATTGTTCTACTTGAGCGGGCAGGTATTGAAGTTGTTGATGAAGAAGAGATAGTACGTGAAATCCGGGATAGAGACCGCAACAAAAAGGCTGAAGCCTTTAACGATGCGATGATCGTAGATGATCCTGTCCGAATGTATTTAAAAGAAATTGGCAAAACGGAACTTCTCACAGCTGACGAAGAAAAAGAATTGGCTGCGCGCATGGAGGCCGGTGATTGGGCTTCTAAGCAACACTTGATCGAAGCCAACCTAAGACTGGTCGTCAGCATCGCTAAACGCTATACCGGTCGCGGTATGCACTTCCTTGATCTGATCCAGGAAGGTAATCTCGGATTGATCAAGGCCGTCGATAAATTCGATTACACAAAAGGATTTAAGTTCAGCACCTATGCGACGTGGTGGATCAGACAGGCAATCACACGAGCCATCGCTGATCAGGCCAGAACGATCCGTATCCCGGTCCATATGGTTGAAACGATCAACAAGCTGATCCGTATCCAACGCCAGCTCGTACAAGAACTGGGTCGTGAACCTGAGGTCGAAGAGATGGCAGCTGAGATGGAATTGCCACCTGAGAAAATCCGCGAAATCATGAAAATTTCTCAGGAACCAGTCTCTCTCGAAAAACCGATCGGGGAAGAGGAGGACAGCCATCTCGGTGATTTTATACCCGATGAAGATGCCCCCTCTCCTGCTGATCAAGCGGCTTCCACTTTGTTAAAAGAAGAGTTGACAAAAGTACTCTCGGGGTTGACACCAAGAGAAGAAAAAGTTTTGCGGTTACGTTTCGGTTTGGATGACGGCAGAACACGCACTTTAGAAGAGGTCGGACTCGAGTTTGACGTGACGCGCGAACGCATTCGGCAGATTGAAGCGAAAGCACTCAGAAAGATGCGCGGCCCTAACATGAGTGCACGCCTTCGGGAGTATCTTGAATAATCCGACGTGATTGTTTTGTATTGACAAAGGGGCGTTTCTGATAACGCCCCTTTGTCAGCTCTGAGCATAGGTGCCGTTTATGAAAGATAATAATCAAAAACAAACAGAATCTTGTGTTGTAGTGGGAAACGCACGGTTGGATCTATTGATCCGTCTCGTTCGCGAAGTACCGTGCCAACGCCTGATTGATGTAGGAAGCGATCACGCGACGGTGCCCATTCAGCTTCGAAAACTTAATTATTGCAGTCGTGTACTCGTTACCGACCTGCGTAAGGGTCCCTTGTCTATGGCCGTCAGGAGAGCTGCAGAGGAAGGTATCACAGAAGGATTCGACGCCGTTCAAGCAGATGGGCTCGACGGAATTGAGTTTTTCTCAGAAGATGTCCTCTTGATCAGTGGTCTTGGAGGGCAAACGATTGTTCGTATTCTTGAGAGAAACGCACAAAATGCGAAAATACCGAAAAGAATGATCTTGCAACCACAAACGCACCCAGAAATACTGCGAGCAATGCTTTGCGAGAGGGGTTTCGCTATCTCAGATGAACGATGTGTGCACGACCGCGGTCAGACGTATCTTGTGATTGTTTGCGATCGAAACGACGAACCTTTATCATCTCTGTCACCGCTGCAAGCCTATATAGGACCAGTCATTCTCAGCCGCTTAAAAGAGACAACTGCGAGATACAGATGTCTAGATGATGACGAAAATCACGACCGGGATTCTATACCTGACGTCGACAACGAAGATTACGCCATTATTGAGTATCTGCGAAAGAGAAAAAGACGACTTGATAGACAGGCGCCCTACCGAATCAGCGCCAAAAAGCTACTCCGAGAACTCAATCTTTTTACTAGTGGTGAAAAATAAGTAACTTAATCACTTTACAAGCAGCTGGAATCATTGGTAACTGAGTGCTCCATCCCTTATAATGAACACCGATCAATAACTGAGTCAGCCGGATGGTCGCGGCGCAGCGCCTAAAGGCACGCGCTGAGGAAAGTCCGGGCTCTTAGGGCAGGATGCCGGTTAACGGCCGGTGAAGGCAACTTCAAGGATAGTGCAACAGAAATAGACAGCCGGGCTTGTCCCGGTTACGGTGGAAAGGTGAGGTAAGAGCTCACCGGCGCCGCGGCGACGCGGCGGCCATGCAAACCCCATCCGGAGCAACGCCGTGGAGGAACAACTGTCGCCCGCAGGTTCCATGGAGGCGGCTTGAGCCTTTCGGCAACGAAAGGTCGAGATAAATGGCCATTCAAGACAGGACCCGGCTTATAGGCTGGCTCAGCTAATTGATCAAGTAATTTGCTTTTTACTCGCCTCTTGAAGGCGAAGATGCATTTAGCGGGAGAACCGTATGGAGAAGTTGCCGCGCGGCGCGTTTGTACTCAAACGAGACAAGACACCTTTCTGGAATAATAGTAGCCTCGCGTGGATCGCTTTTCTGATTCCTTTTGTGATCATGGCGCTAGCTTATGGGGCGATCCAGGTGTTTCCTTTTGGCCAGCGTCACATGCTAACAGTCGATTTGTATCATCAATACGCGCCATTCTTCGCGTTATTTCGAGATAAGTTGCTGTCCGGCGGTTCATTGTTCTATTCAATGGCAGGCGGTCTTGGTACCAATTTTTACGCGTTATTTGCATACTACCTCGCAAGTCCTCTGAATTTGCTGCTGCTCATATTCCCTCCGGCCTACCTCACGGAAGCCATTATGCTGATCACGCTCATCAAAATCGGGCTTGCCGGGCTTACCTTTTATCTTTACCTGCGTGTAAATTTTCAACGTAGGGGCGCGCTCGCAGTGGCGTTTTCGACATTTTATGCCCTTTCTGGTTTCGTCATTGCTTATTCGTGGAATATCATGTGGCTGGACGCGCTTGTCCTTTTACCCGTTGTACTTTTAGCGCTCATTCGCCAGATGCGAGACGGAAAATGGCTTCTGTATCCTGTCGCGCTCGCATTGCTTCTTATCTCAAACTATTACATTGCATTCTTTGCCTGCGTTTTTATTGCGCTCTATTATCCGATTTTGCTTGCTCGCTATACACCTGACAGACAACTGGCAAATCGTGCGCTTACCTTTGGCAAGACTGCGGTCTTGACGATCATGGGTGTCGCACTCTCCGCAATATTGCTTTACCCTGCCTTTCGTTCGTTGGCATTGACTTCGGCTTCGGGTGACAAGTTCCCTGCTGCCGTTGAGTTGATCGGTAAACCGCTGACTTACCTCGGTCAGCTGTTTCCGTTCCTGCAGCCTACAATTCGCTCGGGAGCTCCCAATCTTTATTGCGGCCTTCCCATTTTATTGCTGATACCCATCTATTTCATATCGAATCGGATCGGTTTGCGCGAAAAAATAATGAACGGGTTACTTTTACTGTTTTTATTTTTGTCATTTGAAACCAATGTACTTAACTTTGTCTGGCACGGGATGCACTATCCTAACCAGCTTCCATACCGTTATTCATTTGTCGTGATACTTTTGCTTTTGACCATTGCGTACGATGGTCTTCGATCAACCAGGGAGTTCCGTGCTACCGAACTCGGTTTGCTGGGGTTATGTCTCGCTTTTGTCATTCCTGTCGTTGTGGCACTTGATCCCGAAATGAAGGTTTCGCCATGGACTCAGTGGGGTGCGATCGCGCTCATGCTGATCTATATGGTTCTGTTTTCGTCGTTTCAGTCACGCAAATATAATCGGCGTCTACATGTGAATATTCTTCTTGGCGTCATGCTGATCGAGATTGCGTTGTCAACTTTCTCAGGCATCTATCACATTGATCGCAATGAGTATTTTGGTAACCGTGACGGTTATTCGGCGGGCAGTACTGTCAATTCGATTCGTGAGGCGGTTAACCGAGTCGAACAACTCAATCAAGCAGACAAATTTTATCGCATGGAGGTCAGACCGCACAAAACATCGAATGATCCCTGTCTTTATGGCTACAACGGCCTATCTCTTTTCGCCTCCACATCGCCTAAAGCACCCGTAGATTTTTTCAGCAATGTCGGATTGCAGAACAACGGAATCAACAGTTACCAGTACCGTGGTTCGACATTATTTCTTGACTCGTTATTCGATATCAAGTATGTGATCGCGCGCGAAGACACCGTGTTCAATGAGGTAGAACGGTTCATTGTGCTAGGCAATGACTTGATCACTGTTTATCAAAATCCTTATGTGTTCCCGCTAGGATTTATGGCTGATGGGACGATCCTTGATTTTTCAAGTTCGAAAGCCAATCCTTTCCGTTCGCAGAATGATCTTGCAGATGCAATTTCGGGAGAGGAAGTTGAACTTTTTGATGTGCTGTTACACGATCCCGTATCTGGCAGTGCGCTAAGTGCCCCCGGCCAAGGGGGAGCTTTGTTCCGTTATACCAGCGGGACTGGCATTGCGGGACGCACACACAATGTGTCATGGACCGCTACCAAATCGGCGCCGCATTACCTCTCACTTGACATGCGCGGGCACGCCGTCGACAAGGTAGAGGTTGTAATCGAGGATCGGGCTATACCGATAGAGGGATCAAAAAAAGGTGTTTTTGAACTAGGCACCGTTGCGGAAAGTGAAGAGATCGAGCTTGAGATATCGGTATCAGAAACCGAGACGGAATCGGGTGATTTTGAAGTACGTATCGCCTCACTGGATAGAGAGGTTATGTGGGAGTTGGCTCAACAAGCGCAACGTGAAGGATTGAAACTTAACATCATGGAAGACGATCACTTTGCCGGACAAATTTATCCAAAAAAAGACGGATTGCTTGTGTTATCAATTCCTTATGATCCCGGTTGGACTGCGTACATCGACGGGGTGCCCACGGAGATAGAGACAATTGACGGTGCATTGATGGCTATACCGGTAGAAGCCGGCGTACACGATATATTTTTCGCATTTCTTCCGGTAGGATTTCATACAGGACTGTATATAACACTTGCTTCAGTTGGTACGTTGTTACTCATCATTTTGTGGGGTTTCGTTTTCAAAAGATATGTCAAACCTAGACACAATAACCGAGAATCTGAAATTGAGGATTTTGCAGAATCGTCTGGTTTCTCTCTGGAGAATGGAGAATCAGCAGCAGAGAGTGTTTATCCCGAATTCAGGCAGAAACAGTGGCGTTTTTCCAAAAAGGACGACTTTGTAGATGACAACGCCGGCGAGGCAATCGACGAAGACGGTACTTTTGAGGAAAGATTATTTCCGAATTTGGTCGATGCAGAAACTGCAAGTAATAGCTCACCTGATGAGGAGGAAGACGAGAAAGTTACGTCCGACACTGAGCCTTGATGGTTGGTGCGATATCGTAAAATCGTAGCCAGCGACTAAGAGGTAAAGCATCCAATGATTCCCAAACATTACATTACTTGGATCGCAGCCGTTCAAGGCGAAGGTGTACACTTTGTGCACGAAGCGGGTAATAAGACGCCCGCTTTTCTATTTCATAACGAGCTTGTCAAGCTCAGTTCGTTCTTTGCCTGTGAGTTCTCGCAGTTTGCCTTCAGGCAGGTTTCCAAGCACAATATGTAAAATGCGCGTGCGCATGAGATCTTTTACTTGGTAGCCAAGCGCTTCGCACATTCGGCGAATTTGACGGTTCAAACCCTGTGTTAAAACGATATGGAATTCACGCTCTCCTGTTTGCCAGACGCGGCAGGGGAGAGTGACGGTATCAAGAATGTGCACACCCGCAGACATTGTTTTGATAAAGGAATCGGATATGAGTTTGTCAACGCTCACGAAGTACTCTTTTTCATGTCCGTATTCAGTACGGGTAAGCCGATACGCGAGGTCTCCATCATCGGTGAGTAGGATTAGTCCGCGTGAATCGCGGTCAAGCCTGCCGATTGTAAAAACCCGTTTTGGGTAATTGACGAAGGTGATGATGTTATCACGTCGGCGAGGGTTACTGGTACATGTGATTCCCGCAGGTTTATTGAGTGCGAGGACGACGTGTTCATCAGCCGGAACAGGAGAGATGCGTTTGTTGTCTACCAAAACCACATCAGTTGGAGCGACTTTTTGACCAAGAGATGCCGGCACCTCATTGATGAGGACCCTTCCTTGCGCAATCAGTTCGTCAGCGCGACGGCGGCTACAGACGCCGGAACGAGCGATGTAATGATTGATTCTCATATTAGCCATCCGTTACATCTTTGAAATCGTCAGGGGTATCGCTGTCATAGACTTCCTTCATGCGAGAAAGTGACCGCAAAACATCATCGGCATAAGGAATGCCAAGCGTAAAGGTTGAGCCGTGCCTTTCGGTGCTCTGAACTGTCAACTCGTAGCCAAGCTGTTCGGAAATTTCGTGAGCAATGGACAGACCAAGGCCGGTACCGGGGTCTTTATGCGCTTTGTCCTCTTTGTAAAAACGATCAAAGACGTGATCGAGGTCCTCAGCGTCAATGCCAACGCCTGTGTCTTCAACTGATACAGAAGCTGTGTCAGATTGTTGGGCAATCCTGAGCGTTATGATGCCGCCTGATGGCGTAAATTTCATAGCGTTATCGATCAGAATCACAAGAATCTGCTCAATGCGATCTGAATTTCCCCAAACAAGAGGAAAATCTTTCTCAAGCCCTTCGACTCGCAGTGAGAGTTCATGGTCTGCAATGATGGCAGAAAAGTTATCTGACACACCTCGAATGATGTCGAGCAAGCTAACCGGCTTCTGCTCAATCGGTGTGCTTGCTGCCTGCAGGCGGGAGAGTTCCAACATGTCGTTAATCAATCGGGACAGTCGTAGTGTTTCACGCAAGAGGATTTCGTGATAACGCTTTTGATCCTCCGGTGAAACTACCATGCCTTCTGTCAAGGGTTCGAGCAGGCCGCGCATAGCCGTGAGGGGGGTTCGCAACTCATGCGATACATTTGCGACGTAATCACGTCGCGTCTGTTCCAACCGTTCCGCCTGTGTAATATCGCGAAAAAGCCCCACTGCGCCACTGACAGTTTGCTGCTTAGTCAGAAGTGGTGTAATCACGACCTGGATTTGTCTGTGATCTTTGGTAATCACACATGACACTGTGTTCTTTGCCTCCATAGCTTGGTCAAAGAAGTGATTGATGCGGCTACCTTGTAAAAAGCTTTCCGGTGTTGTTTTATCCTGATATTTCTTATCAAGACCGAATACTTCGAAAATTCGGTTATTGTACTCGGTTATTTCTCCCTTACGGTTGATGGCGACGATGCCTTCACCGATTCCGTCGATAATCTGTTTGAGACGAATGGCCTGATCACTTAATTGCTGAAACGATTCTGACAAATCCTCCGCCATTTTGTTGATCGTACGGGCAAGATCCCCAATTTCACCTTCTTGCGTTTCATCTGCACGCCGGGAAAAATCACCCTGGCTCATGGCCAGGGTCACGACCCGCATAGATTCAAGCGGGCGAACAATACGGAAGGCCGCAATGATCACAGGAATGATCATAATGACGAGCACAATCAGTGAAGAAGTAAGTAGAGCGAAATTAAGACTTTGGATGCCTGCATTCATTTCCTTTGATGGCTGAACAAAAATGGTCGATCCAACCCGAGTTCCCGCTCTGTCTTCAATCGGTACAGAGAGAATAAGGAAATTATCTCCCGCGACGGGCAGTCTGTAACGGCTAAGACGGTGTGTGCCCTTATCTTGAAACAGGGACGCATGCTCTTTCAAGACGATATTGGACAATTCATCCGCTTGGGCAACCAGCTGTTCTGGCAATTGTGTGTGCTGGCGAATATGTCCGGCATCATCGACGATGTAAATCCAATTCCCGAAAAGCTCGTGCGAGTGCTCGATCAGATCGAGGCAGAAGGTAGTGCCGGCTTCCGCATCGAATATGCTCTGAGAAATCAGATGAGCGCGTGGCAAGAGTTCTCTCGCTTTTATACGTGTAAAGACAGGGTTTGCTACGAAACTATAGAAAACAGCGGTCAGGATTGTCCATAACATAATGGCAGCAATCAATAATAGAAAGATTCTCCGTACAAGGAAACGATTTTTCATCGGTGACACTAAGCAGAAGCTTCAAACTTGTACCCGACGCCGTAGACAGTAATCAAACCATATTTTGGGTTATCGCTGTCAATTTTTTGCCGGATGCGCTTGATATGCGTATCGACCGTGCGTGTATCTCCGAAGTAATCGTATCCCCATACTTTGGACAGGATCTGTTCGCGGTCCAAAACCTGCCCGGCATGTGAAGCTAGGAGATACAAAATCTCAACTTCCTTGGGAGTAAAGGCCACCACTTCGTTGTTAACTTTAACCTGATAATTGTCGAGATTGATTTCCAGACCTTCAAATCGCAATATAGAAGGCGTATGGCCGGCTTCCGTATCGTGTATACGGCGAAAAACTGCCTTGATTCTCGCGATTACCTCTCTGGGGCTGAATGGTTTGACAATGTAATCATCTGCTCCCAGCTCAAGACCAAGGACGCGGTCAATTTCTTCGCCTTTGGCGGTCAGCATAATGATCGGTACATTGCTGGTTTTCCTGATTGCGCGACACACATCCGTGCCGGACATTTTCGGCATCATCAGATCGAGTATGATCAGATCGGGTTTGTCATGGAGCGCCATCTCAAGCGCCTCTTGACCATCATACGCGGAAGAATAAGGAAAGTTTTCCGCGTTCAGGTAAAGACCAAGCGATTCGTGAACGACAGGATCGTCATCGCAGATAAGAATATGAGGCGTTGTTGACATGGATACCTCCCAGATATTAATAGGCAAATAGTTATACATCTATTATATCTCAATGCGTGTGCCTGGCAATCGGTCAAAATTAAAACTATTATGCGTCACCCGATTGCAGACATGTTATTCTTGTTTTATGACAAATTTTCAAGTTCCTGACATTATTTATGAAGATAATCACATCTTGGTTGCGGTGAAACCTCCCGGCATGCTTTCGCAGGCTGACCGGACGGCAGCCCCTGACATTCTAAGCCTCCTGAAACGAGACCTCGCCATCAGATTTGGCAAGCTGGGTGAGGCTTACCTGGGACTTGTCCATAGATTGGACCGTCCGACCAGCGGACTTATGGTATTCGCAAAGACATCGAAAGCGGCGGCCCGGCTGTCAGAATCTTTTCGGACGCGCGAAGTCAGAAAACTCTATCTGGCCGTTACAAGAGGGATTCCTGACATCAACCAAGGCGTGATGAAGGATTTTCTTTCGAAGAAGGAGTCTGAAGGTCGGGTTCAAGTGGGCGATGATGTTAAGGACGGGTACCATGCGGAACTGTCCTGGGAGGTAATCTTCCGAGATCAGGGGCGGGGAGAGGGACTCCTTGTGATTGATCTTATCACCGGACGCCGTCACCAAATCCGCGCCCAGATGGCTGCGCACGATCTTCCTATACTAGGTGACCGCAGGTACGGGCTGATGGATGCGCGCGACCTTGAAGTTCCGACTGTGGCGCTTCACGCCTATGGGCTGTCGTTTCTTCATCCGGTTCGCAAAGAGACTATGACATTCTATGTGGCCCCCTCTATCAATCCTTCTTTTGCAGAGGAGCACCTAAAATCATTGACGTATACGAAAATACAAATGAAAATACCACCCGCACATGATTTTACCGGACTGAATCTATAAAGCGGAGCGAAAACGCGACTACTTATTAAAAGTGTTTTGAGGGCTACGTGTGCAAAAAGAAGCACCCAACCTTACTATTAAAGATTGAGTGCTTAGCTGGTGCCGGTGGCCGGACTCGAACCGGCACGGGGATTCCCCCATCGCATTTTGAGTGCGACACGTCTGCCTATTCCATCACACCGGCATATATTTTAAAAGAAATCGTCTCCCGAGGGAGACGATTTTTCATGGTGGGGGAAGATGGATTCGAACCATCGAAGTCGTCGACAACAGATTTAC
>LSQX01351623.1_pt2 | contig 34205 bp, 34 predicted proteins | sample 654561 | NCBI WGS metagenome assembly LSQX01 (sample SAMN04489861, study PRJNA283612) | anaerobic digester metagenome | isolation source: 4 biogas reactors fed with cattle manure at either 37C or 55C with and... | place: Denmark: Kongens Lyngby | collected 2014 | reverse complement strand
CCTGTTGAAGTGATGATCACGCAAAAAGGAGAGCGCAGCAAGGAAGAAGAGGAGTTGATCCGCATCGCAGACAAAGTGGTCGAGCTGCATCGGGCAGGCCATCCCTACGGCGACATCGTGGTGCTGTTTCGATCCCCTGCATCGTTTGTGGAACATGCCCCGCGCATCTTCCGAGATAGAGGGATTCCGCTATTTTTAGACAGTACGGAGGCGTACCTGGGTACGCTCGAAGTGCAGACCCTTCTCTCCGGGCTTCGCATGGTCGACAATACGAGACTGGACGTCCCGCTGCTCGCGCTTCTTCGACTTCCGAGCGTAGGCTTTAGCGATCAGGAACTCTACGACATCAAAGCGGCCTTTCCCAAGGCGAAAACATTTCATGAGGCATTTTGGTCTCCCTGGGAGAGCGATAAGAAGGAAGTCTTTACGCAGATGCTCGAGGATCTTCGCAGAAAGAGCCGCTTTCTAAGTTTGGATGCGCTCCTTCGAGAGATTTACACGACGCTCGATCTGGAGACATTTCTTCTGACCCTTGAACATCCGGCGCAGCGCCTTAGCAATATTCGCCTGCTTTCATATTATGCGAGAAACTTTGAAGAAAACGGAGGGATGGGCATCAGCGGCTATCTGCGCTACCTGGAGAATATCCGCACGCTTCGAAGCGACTATGCGGCGCCAAGGAGTCGCGGAGAAGACCGAGAGCTGGTGCGCATGATGAGCATCCATCGCTCAAAAGGCCTTGAATTTCCCGTGGTGATTGTCGGAGGTCTTGGGAGAGAGTATTATGAAAGAGAGTACTCGAACTTCATCGTGACAAGCGATGAGGGCGTATTGATGGACTTCTACGACGTCATAGAACTTCGCAGAAGGGAACACTTCTTCAAGTGCTTCGTAGGAGGCGCGGCTAGAAAGGCGTCCCGACAAGAAGAGATCAGGCTGCTTTACGTGGCGATGAGCCGCGCTAGGCATCGGCTGATTCTCAGCGGATATGTTCATGATAAAGAGGAGTTCTTGCTTCTGTGCGAAGAAGACAGATTCCGCCCTCTCTCTGAGGAGAATCGATTCGTGGATCTTCTCTTTCGCGCGTTAAGTGTAAGAGATCAGAAGATTTTGACGCCCGGCTTTGTCTTGTCGGAGCCGCCGGCAGACGAAGACGTACAGGCAACCCACGCACAGATAAGCGCAAGCGGAAGGATGCCCGAACCATTTGTGATCGAAAGAAGCGAGAGAAAAAGCAAGTACTCCGTGACGGAACTGACAAAAATAGAAGACCCGGTGCTGGAGCCGCTTCTTCCGCTGGAGCCGAGTCTCCTGAGTGCTCGAGAGCGAGGTGTCCTTTTCCACAAGGCCCTGCAGTGGCTTGATTTTGAAAGGCTTAAGCGCCTCAACGACCTAGATGATCAGATCCGAGAGATGGAGGAGAGAGGAATCCTAAAGGGCTTTGAAGAGATTGAACTTTTGCGCAGGTTTCTATCCAGTGCAGAAGGCAGGCTTCTCATCGACAAAGCGCCATTTCTGCATAAAGAAGTGCCATTTACCTTCAAAAAAGAATGGATGGGAGAAGAAGTGCTCGTGCAAGGGGTGATTGACCTTCTCATTCTAGAGGATGAATGTACCATCATCGACTATAAGACAGACAGAAGTCTCACTTATGCCAAGCAATATCTGGATCAAGTGGGTATCTATCAAGAAGCGGTCGAAAACGTGTTAGGCCGACCTGTAAAAGACGCTCTGGTCACCTTCGTTCGACTCGACCAGGTAATTCGAAGGGAGTAAATATGACAATGACAAACGAGGCGATTCGAACCCTCTCACTACTGGCCGTCGATGCGGTCAACAAAGCCAAAAGCGGCCATCCGGGCATGCCCATGGGTGCAGCGGCAATGGGCTACGCTCTATTTGCCGATCATCTGCGCTTTTCGCCCTCGGACCCCAAATGGAGAGGCAGAGATCGCTTTATCCTCTCCGCCGGTCACGGCTCCATGCTGCAGTACGGACTGCTGCATCTGTTCGGCTACGATCTGACGCTTGATGACATCCGCGAGTTCCGTCAGCTTCACTCTAAGACACCGGGGCATCCCGAGTACGGTCATACCGCCGGAGTAGAGACCACCACCGGTCCCCTCGGGCAGGGCTTTGCCAATGCCGTGGGTTTGGCCATGGCACAAAAGAGAGCAGAAGCGGTAGCCGGAGAGCTCTTCGCTCACAAGACCTATGTCATCTGTTCAGATGGGGATCTGATGGAGGGCATCAGCTACGAAGCCGCAAGCCTCGCAGGACATCTGAAGCTGAAAAATCTCATCGTACTGTATGACTCCAACAGCATCACGATCGACGGAGGGACCGACCTTTCCTTCAGCGACAATATTCAAGGCCGCTTTGAAGCACAGGGATGGCAGTGGATGCGTATAGAAGACGGGCATGATCCTGAAAAGATTTCAGAAGCGATTGAACATGCCAAGTCGAGCGACCGCCCGACCCTCATCGAAGTGCGTACCATTATTGGAAAAGGCTCATCCATTCAGGGGACAAGCGCCACGCATGGAGCACCTCTTGGAGAAGAAGAGGCTCAGTCGATCAAAGATTGCTGGAAGCTCGATCCCAGTGAGACCTTTGTCGTCACACAAGAGCTGCGCGAATATCTCCAAAAGATCATCGATCAAAAAGAAGCCGAAGCCGCCGAGTGGAAAAAAGCCTATGACGCGCTGCCGGATAAAGACAGAATAGAGGAATTCTTCGGAGCCCAATTGCCCGAGGACATGCTTGAAAAACTCCTAGAGCGAGCAGGCAAGGACAAGGCGACCCGCGCCCATGGAGGCGAGATGCTACAGGGGATTCGCGAGTTTCTGCCCAACTTGTTCGGAGGAAGTGCGGACTTAGCCGGCAGCAATCTATCCACGCTAAAAGGCGATGCGTTTTTCGATGAAGATCCGGTGGGAGCCAATGTACACTTTGGGATTCGCGAGCATGCCATGGCGGCTGCCATCAACGGCATCTCTCTTTATGGGGGATTCAAGCCCTATGCGGCCACATTCCTTAGCTTTGCCGACTACATGAAGCCCTCTCTTCGCCTGGCGGCGCTGATGGAGATTCCTCTGGTGCATATTTTCACCCATGACTCCCTGGGAGTGGGAGAGGATGGCCCGACGCATCAGCCGATTGAGCATCTTGTGATGCTTCGAAGCATCCCCGGTTTTACCCTTTATCGTCCGGCAGATGGAAAAGAGACAGCCGTTTCGTATATGCAGGCGTTTTCTGGAAAAGGACCTGCGGCAATCGCACTGACCAGACAGACCTTGCCGGAACTCAACATCGACGTCAGCCAAGCCCATCGAGGTGGCTATATTATTAAGAAGGAACAGGGTGAAAAGCCTGAACTGATTCTTATGGCGAGTGGTTCAGAACTCCATCTGGCTCTGTATGCAGCTGAGGCGCTTGAAGGAGAGATCGACGCCCGCGTGGTCAGCATGCTCTCCATGGACGTCTTTGAAGAGCAGAGCGAAGAATACAAACAACAAGTTCTGCCAAAAGATGTCCGCGCCCGATTTGCTATCGAGGCGGCATCGGTTCTCAGCTGGCACCGATACATCGGTCTTGATGGCGCCAGTCACTGCATGGATCAGTTCGGAGCAAGCGCGCCCGGAAAAGATCTCTTTGAATACTTCGGCTTTACAGTCGACAATATAATAGAAGAGATTCGTACGTATATGGAGAAACAGTGAGGCCGGGGATCGATCTGGTCTCCATTGAGCGGATGCGCGTTCTTCTTGAAAGAACGCCCCGCTTTGCCGAAAAGTACTTCACCCAGGCCGAGCAAGAATACTTCGGCCAGGGGAAGAAGCGAATCGAGCGGGTGGCGGCTGCCTTTGCTTTAAAGGAAGCGGTGTCTAAAGCGATGGGTACCGGTTTTGTCGGATTTACCCCTCTGGAGATCGAACTTTCTCACAAGGAGACGGGCGAACCGGTGGTGATTCTACACGGGAGAGCATTGGAAGTGTTTCATTCCAAAGGATATGAGAAAATTAGTTGCAGTATCTCTCATACCGATGAAGTCGCGGCAGCGATGGTCATCATCGAAGGAGGCAATCAGTGAGAGCAACAGAAGCAGTAATCAATCTGAAGAAATTGAAGAAAAACGCGCGTTTTCTCCAGGAGAAGGCGCAGGGACGTGAGGTGATGGGTATCATCAAAGCAGACGCCTATGGTCACGGGGTGATTTCCGTGATGGAGGCGCTGACGGATCTGGGCTGGGGGCAATTTGGCGTGGCGACCATTGAAGAGGCGCTTGAACTCAGAGAGGTGAACAAGGACATTGATATCCTGATCTTGGGCACCACCTCGCCGGAGGACTTCTCTCTGTGCGCAGAGGAAAATATCTCCTTTGCCGTCCACGATAAAAAAAGTCTGAAGACGGCGCTGGCTCTGAGCGCTCCTGCTAAAGTACATATAAAAGTCGATACAGGGATGCACCGGGTGGGCTTTTCACCGCAGGAGTTGATAGATTCTTTCGAAGAGATCGCCTCACTGCATCCGGTGGGAATATACACGCATCTAGCGCGCGCAGATGAAGAGGACAAATCAAGCGCCCTTTCTCAGGTGGCTGTCTTTGAAGACTGTGTAGAAAAACTGAAGAATAAGGGACTGACGTTTCGCTGGGTGCACTTTGCAAACAGCGCCGCCATCCTCGAGATGGACCTATCATTTAGCAATATGGTGCGCGCAGGGGTAGCTCTCTACGGGCTGTCGCCGGGTGTTCTGCATCCGGAATTGGAGCCTGTCATGAACTGGAGAAGTCAGATCCTTGCCGTGCGCGAGATCGAAGCGGGAGAAGGCGTCAGTTACGGACACAAATTTGTCGCTGAAAGTCCCAGGCGCATCGCCACCGTACCTGTCGGCTACGCAGACGGTTATAAGCGACAGATGAGTGGGAAGATTGCCGCATGGATCGATGGAAAAGAATGTCCGCAAATCGGGCGCATCACGATGGATCAGGTCATCTTTGATATCACCGATACGCAGGCGCAAGTGGGCACAGAAGTCGAGTTGATGGGAGAACATATCACGTGCGATCGTCTTGCCGAAGCTGCGCAGACCATCAATTATGAGATTGTCACGACGCTTGGCAAAAGAGTCAGGAAGGTGTTCTATGAAGACGATTGATAACACCGCCAACGTAAGGGTGCAAAGAGGAGATATCTTTTTTGCCAATCTCGACCCCGGCGTAGGGAGCGAGCAGCAGGGCAGAAGGCCGGTCCTAGTTCTACAAAACAACGTGGGAAATAAATTCAGCCCGACGATCATCGTCGCGCCGATCACTTCTTATGTACAAAAGAATCGCCTTCCCACCCATGTCTTAATCACGGAGGAAATCTCCGGTCTCGACAGAGATTCTATTGTGCTCTTGGAGCAGATTCGCACCATTGATAAAAAAAGGCTCCTCGGAAAGATCGGAGAGCTGTCGAAAGTGGCCTTGATGCGCATCGAACAAGCTGCGCAGGTATCGTTGGGACTCAAAAAAGAAGAAGAGATCTGATTGCCAAAAAAAGAAAAAGGAGCTGCAACAAAAGATGCAGTGCTCCCTGTCAACTAGACAGTATCAAGGGAAAGTAATTCTATGCTGCTTAGGCTTGGCTTCGAGCTTCCATCGGAGCCAAGCTTTTGCATGAAGAGGGTAACTTGCATAGATAAGATGTGGTGTATTTAAGAGCTCTACGAGAGTGCTTGGATTACAAAGCCCTGTCGAGATGCTTCAACACAGGATCAGTGACCCGGATACTAGACATTTTCGCTTCAAGTAATATAATGCAAACGGAGGAATTATGGAACGAACAGATCAACGTGGATTTAAAATGGTTCTGATTCTGCTTTCCCTTCTTTTGTTGTGGATCACGCACATCACCTATGGTCGCGATGTCAAGATCCTCAAAAACGAAGGGGATTACATGAGTCATGCAAAGGTTCTCTCCGTGTCGCAGATAGAGGAGTCGCATGTCGGAGAAGGCGGTCTTACGACAGCGGAAGTGCCTTTTCGAGCCCTCATTTCATCAGGGCCTCATAAGGGAAAGGAAGTGGACGGGCTCCAAACGCTTGTCTATCATGGACCGGTCTCAAGAAGTGTTGCAGTAGGAGACAAAATCCTGCTCTACCGGGTGGAGTTTCCTAACGGAGAAACGCAGTATTTCTTCAACTCGTTTTATCGTTTAACACCTATTTTTTATCTGGGTGCTGTTTTTGCTTTATTGGTGATCCTTCTTGCACACACAAAGGGTTTGTATACCTTGATCGCTCTTATCCTGAGTATCTTGGCGGTATTTGTCGTCTTTGTCCCCTATGTCCTCGGAGGACATAACATCTACGCCGGGGCGGTGGTGGTGTGTATCTACTCGATTTTGATTACGATTTTTTTGACCAACGGTCTCAGTAAAAAAAGCATGGTCACGATTATCGGCTGCACCATCGGTGTAATCTTTGCCGGCCTTATGAGTGTCTATATGGATTCGGTGTTGGAGCTCACAGGTGTGACAAGCGATACGAGCGTGCATCTCAATCTGTTCAATTTGGAAAAGCCAATTGATCTACGGGGGATTGTCTTTGCTTCGATTCTCATCGGAGCCCTCGGCGCCGTCATGGACGTAGCGATGGACATCTCGAGTTCGCTCTATGAGATCAAATCCCACGCTCCGAAGATAAAGTTCTGGGAGCTTGTCGGAAGCGGCATCAATGTGGGCCGCGACTTAATGGGCACCATGTCCAACACACTGATTCTTGCATATGTCGGAGGCGGCTTATCAGGGATTCTTGCCATGGCGCTCTCGAGTCACAATCTCTCTGAACTCTTGAATCGAGAAGGGATCATTGTCGAAATGCTCCAGGCACTCATCGGATCGATGGCGATCTTACTGACCATACCCATCACGGCGCTTACAGCCGGTCTCTTCTACATCCGAAAGAATTAATAAAAAAAGAAGCCATCTCATGGCTTCTTCTAGAAAGTTCGTCCTGCAGATCTTTTGAGAATTTCTTTTTCGGTCACGATGTAATCAAGAGGGATATCTGTCGTCATCTGCATCAATGGTTCAAATTCCTGTTCGGAAAAAGCAAGGCCGATGCGAAGAGCCTGCGGGGCTCGCGGCAGGAAACGATCGTAAAAGCCCCCTCCGTATCCGATGCGGTGAAGGTCTCGATCAAAAGCGAGAAGAGGGATGAGGATGGCGCTCAGCTGGCTGAGATCCTCCAGGGGGGCATTGACGGGCTCGGCCATGCCGAAGTTTTTGATCTCCAGTGGATCTCCCGGCTTATAGGCGTGGGGCTGCATCGAGTGATCCGAAAGCTCTGTGCGCGGGAGATAGGCGGTGGCGCCGCTCTCGTCGAGCCAAAGGAGAATTTTATCGGTTGCGACTTCACTTCGCATATTTTTATAGATAAATACATGATCGCCAAGCGGCAGCGTCTTGAGAAGCTTGAGGATGTTTTCTTCTTTCTCTCTTCTTAAGCGCACCGGTATGGCGTTTCTTCTTTTTATGGCCTCTTGGCGAATTCCTTTTTTCAATGTATTTCCCTTTCCAAAACATGGGTTTTGATCGCTGTTGACTTCATTATAAGTAGAATGCCGATGATTCGTCCAGCCGATTTGACAGGAACGAATGAAAGAGTTAAAATGCGCTTTACGCATACAAGGTCTGTGTCGAGACGTCCCATTTAGCATATCTTGTAGATGAGAAAAACGATGACTCCATATGTTGTGGGCAGAGCCTCCGATAGGCGAAAAACTTGATTAATCACGCATTTCTGATTATAATTTGTACGACGAGGAGATAGTATGCTTGTTTTAAATAATGTCCAGATGCGATATCCATCGGGTACAGTTGCCCTCGAGGATATCAATCTGAAAATAAATAGAGGGGAGTTCATTTTCCTGGTTGGGAGCAGTGGGGCAGGCAAAAGCACCTTCATTAAGCTCATCACGAAGGAAATTGATCCGACAGCCGGTTCTCTTTATAAGAGTGGCTTCGACATCACTCGTATGCACAAGCGTCGCATCCCCTATTATCGACGATCACTGGGAATCGTTTTCCAGGACTATCGTTTGCTCAACAACGAAACCGTCTATGAGAACGTGGCCTTTGCCATGCGGATCATCGGCAAAAGAAGCCGGGAGATCAAGCGCAATGTGCCGCTTCTTCTAAATCTGGTAGGATTGAGTGAACGAGAAAAACACTTCCCCATGGAACTCTCCGGTGGTGAGCAGCAGCGCGTAGCGATTGCTCGCGCCGTCGCAAACAATCCCGACATCCTCATCTGCGATGAGCCGACGGGAAACTTGGATCCTGAGACATCCTGGGAGTTGATCGACCTTTTGATGAAGCTCAATCGCTACGGTGCCACCATTATTATGGCGACCCATCAGCGCGACATCGTTGACGTGCTAAAAAAACGCGTGATTGAACTCGATAAGGGCCGAGTGGTTCGAGATGAGGACCATGGAGGATACCATTGAGCCGATCCCCGTTATTTACAGCACTGAAAAACATGTTCCGAAATGCCATGATGAGTTTTGCGTCGATTCTGTCTGTCACATCGACGCTGGTGATCTTGGGCATTGTGCTTCTTTTAATCCTCAACGTCAACAATCTGACCAACGAGTTTACGGATAAATTCGATGTCATGCGTGTACAAGTGGCTTACGAATACACGCCTGAACAGGTTGATCAGCTTATTGCTGCCTATGAAGCGGATCCGAATGTCGAATCCGTGCTTCTCATCACGCGAGAAGAAGCGTTTGAGCAGATGAAAGAAGACTGGGGAGATGAAGCGGAATTACTTGAGGGATTGCCCGATAATCCCCTGAGTGATACACTGGAAGTGCGAGTGTTGGATGTATCGTTATCGGATGAAACATATGAACGGCTTGACAATATTGATCCAAACGATACAATATATTATTACAAGACAACGATTGAGCGCATTTTGCGCATCAGCAATGTGATCCGCAATGTAGGTATCATCCTCATTGTGGTGCTATTGTTTATCACAATGCTGGTGATTAACAACACAGTACGTATCGGAATTGCTTCACGTAAATCGCAGATTCAAATTATGCGTTATGTTGGAGCTACACGCGGATATATCCGGCATCCCTACCTGATCGAAGGAATCATCCTCGGCATTTTGGGATCAGTCATCAGTTCTGTGCTGCTGTACTACGGATATCTACAAGTGACTGACATGGCGGCTGCCAATCTCGCCGATCTGACAGCCCAACCGCTACTTAATGCAGACGTGGTGATTCTAAGAATTGGCATCCTCAATCTCATCATCGGGATTGGTGTTGGACTTATCGGAAGCCTATTCTCAGTCAGAAAGTACCTGAAGGTATAGGAGGCGTTATGAAGAAACTTACTGCTTTCCTGCTGCTCTTCACGATGATTCTCTCCATCGGAGCAAGTTTTGCATCGGTGAGTGAACTAGAAGACAAGCTGGATGCTCAAGATTCTGTCATCGAAGGAATAAAGCAAGATATCGATGAAGTGAAAGAGCAACAATACGCAGTAGAGCGTAAACTGGAAGACGTGTTTTATCGCGTCGAACAGGTGAAACGCGAGATAGAAGAGAACAAACTGCTGATTACTCAGAAGGAAGAAGAGCTTGAGAAAATCCGTCTGGAGCTAGAAAAGATCAAGCAGGAACTCGCCGAACAGGAAGAAGCCTACGGCGACCGCCTTCGCGTCATGTACTACAAAAAAGACGAGAGCTTCTGGAATGTCCTCTTTGAATCAAAGAACATTGCTGATCTGCTCAATCGCCTCGACCAACTCAAGGCGATTTCCGAGCAGGACAAGCAGCTTCTCATTGAACTGAATGAAAAGCGCCAGGCAATTGAAGAACTAGAAGAGCAGGAGAAAGAAAACTACGCGAAACTTCTGGAGTTAAAAGCCCAGCTTGCCAGAGATGAGCAGGAGCTGATCGACCTTCAGGAAGAGCTTGAGCGCCGCAAGGAAGAAATTCTCGCTGAGCGCCGCAAGTTCGAAGCGGAGTTAGAAGCCCAAAATAGCGCCCGAGCAAGCATTGCTTCCAACCTGGCCAACGCAAGAGCAGAAGCTGAGCGCATCGCACAAGAGCGTGCAGATGAAGCGGCTTCCAGCGGCGGAACAAGCCGCGGAGAAGGGGACATCACGATTGGCGGATGGACTTGGCCGACAAGTGCCACGTACGTCACATCGACATTCGGTCCTCGAACCCATCCTGTCTATGGAGGAAGCAGTTTCCACTACGGTATTGACATTGCCGGCCCCGCCGGAACACCGATCTACGCCTCCAGAGGCGGCCTCGTCATCTTGGCCGGCTGGAACGGAGGATATGGTAACTGTGTCGTGCTTGATCACGGCGATGGGACACAATCACTGTATGCACATGCCTCAGGCTATAATGTCAGCAAAGGTGATTATGTCAGCCAGGGAGACGTCATCTTGTATATGGGAACAACCGGTACCAGTACAGGAAACCACTTGCACTTTGAAATCCTGATCAACGGAAGTGCGGTTGATCCGGGTCCGTATATCGGATACTAAAGGATATAATGAAAAAATCAGGAACCCTTCGAGCGATCATTTTAACTGCAATCGTCACAGCGATTGCAGTCTTTACGATCACAAGTATTCTCCCAATAGCGATGGGAGACAAAGTCCTCGTCAGCACGCAAGAGTATGAAGATATGGTGGTGCTTCGCTCCCGCTTCGACAAACTGCTCAGTCTGGAGGATTTCATCAAGCAGAACTTCTATCAGGATGTCTCCGAAGTAGATTTTGACACGGGAATCCTAAAAGGACTGTTCCAGGCACTGGATGACCGGTATAGCGAGTACTACACGAAAGAAGAGTATGCGGCTCTTTTAGAGGAGTTCGACGGCTCTGTTACAGGAATCGGTGCATACATTACGCCTGGACCTAACGGATCGGTGGAGATCGTCTCACCTATTGAAGGCTCTCCTGCAGAAGCCGCCGGCATTATGAAGGGCGACTTGATCATTGAGGTGGACGGAGAGAGTACGGAAGAATATACCTTTGAAGGCAATCAGCGCCGTATCAAAGGACCTGCCGGAACACAAGTGCATCTAAAAATTCAACGTACTAACCCCGTGACAAATGTCATCTCAGAAATCGAGATGACCATCACCCGCGCAAGAGTCGAGACGCCTGCCGTATCGAGCGAGATGAAGAGCGATACCATTGGCTATATCCGCATCACGACGTTTGATAATAAGGTGTCCAGAGAATTCTCTGATCATATGAAGAAAATCCAAGACGCCGGCGCCAAAGCGTTTGTCTTAGACATCCGCGACAACGGAGGAGGGGACCTCGATCAAGTGGTCGAAGTGGCCGATCAGCTCCTTGGCGTGCAGACGATTGTAACGATCGTCACAACCGGCGAACCGGATACAGTCTATAATTCAAATGCCGCAAAGACAGAGATGCCGTTTATTCTGCTCGTCAATGAAAACTCGGCGTCAGCTTCGGAAATTCTCGCCGGCGCTATTCAGGATGGACATGCTGCACCTGTGGTCGGCGATGTCACCTTCGGCAAGGGGATTGTGCAGACCGTCAGAGGCCTCATGGACGGCACAGGCTTTAAGCTCACTGTCAGCCGCTATCTCACACCGAGCGGAGCCGATATTCAAGACAAAGGTATTACGCCGGACTTATTGAAAGAAGAGCTCGAAGCACGCGGTTTTGTGACAGCGTTTGATGAAGAAGGAAACCAGACGACAGACGGAGTTCTCGATTACGCCATTGATTATCTCCAAAAGGAGCTGGCTCGTTAAGACGAACCCGGGCGGCATGATGATGTGCCGCTTTTTATTTTCTTCCACTTAAGAATCAAGGAGAGACAGGATGCAACGATATGTTCAACGACTACTTGAAGAAGGAGCTTTAAGTGCTCAAGTGATTTCTCCTTCTTCTGTCGTGACGGCGCCGTGGACGGTGTATAAGTGTCGCACTGGTTGTACCCAGGTGGGAACAAATCTGCGATGCCCTCCTTTTGCGCCATCTTGGAAAGAGACGCAAGAGATGCTTGCCTGCTTTGAGACGGCGCTCCTATTTTCCTGTGAGGAGATGAGAAAGGTATCGCAACTGGCGCTCACGGTGTCGCGCGAGATCTTTCTCGATGATTACTACAAAGTAATCGCCTTTGCCAGCGGTCCCTGTAAAAAATGCACTCCCTGCAACATGGAGCTGTGCATCCACCCAAGAGAATCGCTTCCTTCAATGGAAGCCTGCGGCATTGATGTCTTTGCCACCGCGAGAAACAATGGAATAGAGCTGCATGTTCTAAGAGATAAGAGTGAGCCCCAGAGGCACTTCGGACTGATTCTCGTCGACTAAAGATCGTATGAAGTACATCCACATCCTTTAAGATATCTTCTGAAGAACTCTGTTCAAACAGATGGAATGATGATACAATAAAAAGCGAACACAAGTTCGCTTCTTGCTTTGTTTGATACTATCGAAAAAGGGAATCGATGTATCGGGAGAACGTCTGCACATCTTCTCAGAAAGGAGAGTCCGTGTTCTTTTGAAAAAATTAGGAGAACACGGCCGATCGATGAATTCATTTGTTGTTAAAAGTCCTTATTCCCCTATGGGAGACCAGCCCGAAGCCATCAGAAGCCTTTCAAAAGGGGTGAAGGAAGGACTCAAATATCAGACCCTTCTCGGAGTCACCGGAAGCGGCAAAACCTATACGATGGCAAAAGTTGTCGAGCAGGTCAATCGGCCTACGCTGGTGCTGGCGCATAATAAGACACTGGCCGCACAACTTGCTTCGGAGTTTCGGGAGTTCTTTCCTGATAATGCCGTGGAGTTCTTTGTCAGCTACTATGATTATTATCAGCCCGAGGCGTATGTACCCGGGCTCGACCTCTATATAGAAAAAGACTCGGCGATCAACGATGAGATCGACAAACTCCGCCACTCCGCCACTGCAGCACTACAGGAGCGGCGAGACGTGCTGATTGTCGCATCGGTTTCCTGCATCTACGGACTCGGATCACCCATCGACTATCGTGACCTGGTCATTTCTCTGCGACCGGGGCAGATGCACTCGCTTGATTCTGTGATTACGCGACTAGTAGATATTCAGTACAAGAGAAATGACTATGACTTTAAGCGCGGCACATTTAGGGTGCGAGGAGATGTCATTGAGATCATTCCCGCCGGAAAAGAAGAAAATGCCTACCGCATTGAATTTTTTGGCGATGAGATCGACCGGATCAGTGAGGTGACCGTTCTGACCGGCGAGTGGCTTGGCGACAGAGATCATGTGGCCATTTTCCCCGCCAGTCACTTTGTCAGCAATCAAGAGAATATTCTTCGAAGCATCAGAGATATAGAAGAAGAGCTGCAAGAACGACTAGCGTATTTCAGAGAAAACGGAAAACTTTTAGAAGCGCAACGACTTGAAGAGCGCACGCGCTATGATATGGAGATGCTGCGGGAAATGGGATTTACCAGCGGGATTGAAAACTATTCTCGGATTCTTTTAAACAAAAAACCCGGTGAGAGGCCCTTCACGCTGATCGACTATTTTCCAAAAGATTTTCTTCTGATGGTCGACGAGTCGCATGTCAGTCTCCCTCAGGTCAGGGGCATGTATGCAGGCGACCGCTCGAGAAAGATGAATCTCGTGGAGTACGGTTTTCGCCTACCCAGTGCGCTTGACAATCGACCGCTTCGATTTGATGAATTCATCGATTTGGTACCGCAAATGGTCTTTGTCAGCGCCACGCCCGGTCCGTATGAAGGAGAACATGAGCAAAATCGCGCCGAACAAATTCTCCGCCCGACAGGTCTACTAGATCCGATCGTCGAAGTGCGTCCCATCGAAGGGCAGATGGAAGATCTCTATGCCGAGATCACAAAGCGGACAAAGAGAAATGAACGAGTTTTGGTGACGACGCTCACAAAGCGTATGGCGGAAGATCTGACGGATTTTCTCAAGAGCTTGGACGTAAAAGTGACATACATGCACTCCGATGTCGAAGTCCTTGAGCGCATGGAGATCATTCGAGACCTGCGCTTAGGAGAATATGATGTGCTCGTTGGAATCAACCTCCTCAGAGAAGGTCTTGACCTTCCGGAGGTCTCACTTGTCGCGATTCTCGATGCAGACAAAGAAGGCTTCCTGCGCTCGGAGACGTCGCTGGTGCAGACCATCGGCCGCGCCGCACGTCATGCTGAAGGAAAAGTCATCATGTATGCCGACAATATCACCGGCAGCATGGAGCGCGCCATCGGAGAGACAAGGCGACGCAGAAGCATTCAAGAGGAGTATAATCAAGAGCACGGCATTACTCCTAAAAGTATTGTGAAAGATATCCGAGGTGTGCTGGCAGCAATCCATAAAGAAGAAGCGCCTCTGGGCTTTAAAGAGCAGATGAATGCACAGGAAAAAGCCGAACGCATCGCGGCGCTCGAAGTGGAGATGTTCAAAGCTGCCAATGAACTCGACTATGAAAAGGCCATAGACTACAGAAACGCCATTGAAGAACTTAAAAGGAAGAAAAAGTGAAAGACGAAATCGTCATTACTGGAGCCAGAGAACACAATCTAAAGAATATTGATCTGACGCTCCCAAGAAATTCATTTATTGTCATCACAGGCCTGTCCGGCTCAGGAAAGAGCTCGCTGGCTTTTGACACCATATACGCTGAAGGACAGAGGAGATATGTGGAGAGTCTCTCCGCCTATGCCAGACAATTCTTAGGGCAGATGGAAAAGCCGCTTGTCGAATCAATCGAGGGACTGTCCCCGGCCATCAGCATTGATCAGAAGAGCTCCTCGAGAAATCCACGCTCTACCGTGGGTACGATCACAGAAGTCTATGACTATCTGCGACTACTTTATGCGCGCGTCGGTACCCCGCACTGTCCGGTATGCCACAAAGTTATCGAACCGGTGAGCATCGATGACGTGGTGGAGCAGATTGGAAAGCTAGAGGATGGGACGCGACTGTATATTTTGGCGCCTGTTGTAAGGGGCAAGAAAGGTACCCATCCCAAAGTGTTCGATGCCCTGAGAAAAGACGGCTTTACACGCGTCAAGGTCGACGGAGAGGTGAAAAACCTTCTCGAAGGACCGATTGAGCTGGATAAGAATAAAAAACATGACATCGAAGTCCTAGTGGATCGCCTTGTCATGAGAGAAGGACTGCGAAGCCGCATCGCCGATTCGCTTGAGACGGCGCTTCGATTAGAAGACAAGATCGTCAAAGTAGAGGTCCTGGGAGAAGGAGAAATCCTCTTCAATATGAGCTACTCTTGTCCGGAGCACGGTGAGGGCATAGCGGAGATGGAACCCAGGAGCTTTTCCTTTAACGCGCCGTATGGAGCGTGTGATGAGTGCAAGGGACTTGGGTTTCTGCAGAAAGTAGATCCGGATCTCGTGTTTCCCGATAAGAGCCTCAGCCTCAATCAAGGGGCCATCAAATTTTTGAAGGACTTTAAGAAATCCTCGTATTATGCCCCGCTTATCAAGCGGATTTTTGAAGGAACCAATGTCACCTTTGACACACCGCTCAAGGACTATCCTGAGAAGACATATCAGGAACTCCTCTATGGCAACGCGCCAACGAGGTATGTCAAGGGAAGATTTGGCATGCGAGCGATCAATAAAGGCTTTGAGGGATTTATCAATCACTTGGAGCGAAGATACAGAGAAACCTCTTCCCCCGGCATGCGCATGGAAATCGAAATGTATATGTCGGAAAACCCGTGCCCCAAGTGCCATGGTAAACGCTTGAAAGACGAGGTGCTGGCAGTCACCGTAAACGATCTCAATATCCACGAGCTGACCTCGATGAGCATCTCCAACATCCACGAGTTTTTTGAGCACCTTGACTTGCCGGGCGCGAAGGCGACCATTGCTGAACAGATTACGAAGGAGATTCGAGCGCGCGTCAAATTTTTGATGGATGTGGGACTCGACTATCTCACGCTTGCCAGAAGCGCTTCGAGCCTCTCCGGGGGAGAGAGTCAGCGTATCCGCTTGGCGACACAGATCGGCAGCGGACTGGTCGGTGTGCTCTATATTTTGGATGAGCCGAGTATCGGTCTGCACCAAAGAGACAATGCCCGTCTTCTGCAGACGCTCAGAAACCTGACGGACCTAGGTAATACGCTTCTTGTTGTCGAGCACGATGAAGAGACCATCCGAAGTGTCGATCACATCGTCGATGTCGGCCCCGGGGCGGGAGAAAAAGGTGGCAGCATCGTCGCACAAGGCTCCCTTGATGAGATCTTGAAGGTGAAGGAGTCGGTGACGGCACAGTATCTGAGCGGTGAAAAGTATATCCCTGTCCCCCTCGTAAGAAGAACGCCAAAAGGCGAGATGACGGTTGTCGGAGCGGCAGCCAATAATCTGAAAAATATTGATGTGAAGATCCCTCTGGGAGTGATCACATGTGTCACCGGCGTCAGCGGCTCCGGGAAGAGCAGCCTGATCAACGAGGTACTCTACAAAGAACTCCGTCGCCGTCTGTATAAGAGTCACTCCGACAAGCCGGGAGCGCATAAGGATATTGTCGGGTGGGAGCAGATCAATAAAATCATCGCGATCGATCAGTCTCCCATCGGAAGAACGCCGCGCAGCAATCCTGCCACCTATACAAAGGTCTTTGATCCGATTCGAGATCTCTTTGCGGCGCTACCGGAGTCAAACAAAAGAGGATACAAAAAGGGGCGATTCTCCTTTAATGTCAAGGGAGGTCGCTGCGAAGCCTGCAAAGGCGACGGCATCAACAAGATTGAGATGCATTTTCTCTCGGATGTCTATGTGACGTGCGAGACGTGTCACGGAAAGAGATACAATCGAGAGACGCTGGAAGTGCGATACAATGGGAAAAACATCTACGAAGTGCTTGAGATGACCGTCAGTGAGGCGCTGGAATTTTTCTCTGTTCATGAGCCGATTCGAAGGCGACTTGAGACACTCTATGATGTGGGGCTAGGTTATATCAAGCTTGGTCAGCCCTCCACGCAGCTTTCCGGTGGGGAGGCGCAGCGCATCAAACTGGCCAGTGAACTCTCGAAGAGAAGCACCGGAGATACGCTATATATTCTCGATGAGCCGACCACCGGCCTTCATATGGCGGACGTGCATATGTTGATCGGCGTGCTTGATCGCCTCGCAGAAGGCGGCAATACGCTCCTTATCATCGAGCACAACCTCGACGTGGTGAAGTCGGCAGACTACATCATCGATCTGGGGCCCGAAGGAGGTGACAAAGGGGGAGAAATTCTCGCCGAAGGAACACCGGAGGAGGTCGCCAAGGTAGAAAAGAGCTATACCGGCAGGTACCTAAAGGAGATGCTTACCCCCAAGATGTGATAGGTAATTTGCCCCGTTGGATTGAGTAGTTTCTCAGAAGAAATACAAGACGGCTAGGATGGAATGAGCTTCCATTTTAGCCGTTTTCTCTTTACTCGCTATCGTGCGCCGGCTTGAAGTTTGAACGATCTTTTGTTAGTATTTACAAAAGTGTCAATCACTCCACAGGCTCTGGAGGCTGCTTTGCATAAGGACTTGTATGATTCTCTGACAAACTTGAATAACTTCGTAGATGGACTGATGTATATCGATTCTTCTTTTACCATCGTCTATCATAAACAGTTCCATGAAAACGAGGGCAAAACCCCTTTTCATGAAAAAGAAACGATTGGGAAGAAGCTGACAGAGGTACTGCTCGATTACGATACAGAAAATGGTCCATTATATAGAGCTGTAAAGTTTGGAGAATATACGATCAATTCGCTTCAACAGTTGAAATTCTATACCGGTGTGACTCTGCAGGCATTATGTACGGTCATGCCCGTTAGAAAAGAAACACCATCATAGGAGCGATATCCATCTCTCAACTCCTTGATCGCCAATATGAAAAAAGGTTTATCGATTTAACGTCCAATCTGTCCAAGATGATGGCACCGGATTCTTCTAGCAGTTTGTTCACCATACAGGATATCGTCGGAACTTCAGAGCCGATCACTCAGCTAAAAGAGAAAATATTAAAAATTGCCTCCAGTCGCTCAAATGTCTTGATCTACGGCGAGACCGGCACGGGCAAAGAATTGGTGGCGCAGTCGATCCACAGCCACAGTAAAAGAAGGCAAGAGGCGTTCTTAGCTATCAATTGCGCCGCGATACCGCATTCGCTGCTGGAGAGTATTTTTTTCGGTACCACCAAAGGGAGTTTTACAGGTGCCGTTGACTCTAAGGGCATGTTTGAAAGAGCAAACGAGGGAACCGTATTTTTAGATGAGATCAACTCCATGGATTTGTCTCTTCAGGCAAAGGTCCTCAGAGTCATCGAAGAAGGCAAAGTCACGCGTGTAGGGGGGACGACACAAATCCCCATAGACGTAAGAATCATCTCGACAACCAATCAAAAGCCGAAAATATCGGTCATGAACGGCACGCTGCGCCAAGACCTCTATTACAGGATCTCTACTCTTCAAATAGAACTCCCGCCGCTGAGAAAACGAAAAGAAGACATCGACATCCTGACAGAGTATTTTATTGAACAGTATAATAAAGAAACCGGGAAACAGGTACAGGGCTTGGATTCGCAGGTGAGAAGTGCATTCCATTCATTGGATTGGCCGGGGAATGTCCGCGAGTTGAAAAATGCCATAGAATCTGCGTTTTCCTATGTCCAATCTCCTTTGATTACTCTTAAGGATATCCCGGATTATCTACTTGAAGAAACGGATAATGATGCATGGGCATTTGATGAGTCAGAAGAGTTTATACCGTCTGTCAATGTCGATATGCATCTTCCTCTGAGAGAAGCGATGGAATCCTTTGAGAGAGAATATATCTTTTTCCACGCTGAAAAAGCTCAGTCACTCGTAGATCTTGCTCGTCGCCTATCGATATCCAAACAGCTGTTACATCACAAGATCAAAAAGTATAATCTAACGTTTCATTTTACTAAGTAAAAGATATTTCCAGAATCAGTAAATTATATTTTACTGATCAAGATTCTTTTTATCTACTTCCAGTTCATGAAAACAACAGAATAAACAAAAACCTCGCTATTTCAGGTCTTTATCATTGGCTCCGTCATCGTCTCTCAAATCGGTGTCATGGCCATATACAATAAATTGGCTCCGATCATGGGCTATCTCAACATGATCTTCTTATTCCTGCCTCTGATGATTTTGGCACCGATTGCCATCGCCAGAAAGAGGAATGAACTCAAGAGCCAAGGAATCAATCCTGATGAAGGGGATTTCATTACAGAGTCTTAAACGAAGCAACATACCCTCACGATGAATGATTATACCAACAGTGACATAACTCAAAAAGGAGCAAATAATGAGAGATTTTTTGAACCCTATCAAAGAAAAAATTAATAACGGAGAGATTGCCACCGGTTTTGCGATCACACTTTCTGATCCGCAATTGAGTGAATTAGTCGGTCTTGCAGGTTGTGACTTTGTTTGGATTGATGGTGAACACGGGGCCATGGGAAGATCAGAAATGGTCAATTTGATGATCGGTGCCCATGCCGGCGGAGCGGCCGCCTTCGTACGCGTGAACTCTCAGGATCCAAGAAACATCCGACAAGTGTTGGACATGGGGCCTGAAGCGATTGTGTTTCCCTTAATCGGAACCGCTGACGATGCAAGACAAGCAGTGGCTGCTTGCACCTATCCGCCACACGGTGTTCGAGGATTTTGTCCCATCAGAGCCTCAAAATATGGTTCACATGACATCTCAGATTATTACTATAACCACTTTAAGGATCTCTGGAGAATTATGATCATTGAAACACTGGAAGGATCGAAAAACATTGAAGAGATTGTTCAGGTAGAAGGAGTGGATGCGGTCGTTCTCGGCTACGGAGACCTGTCGGTAGATATGGGGCTGTATGGGCAGTTTACGCATCCTGATGTCCAAGGCGCGATGGCTCATTCCGCCGAAATCTGCAGAAAGTATAATAAACCCATCCTCTATTTCCCACCGGATCAGAAGACATGAAGGCATGGATCAAAAACGGTGCGAAGCTCTTCAGCTTTGGTTTTGACGCCTTTGCCCTCTCGGCTCACATCCGAAGCCATTTTCCTGTCTTGGAAAAAGCACTACAGGAAGTAGCAGAAGAGGAAAAATAGTCGAAAAAACCAACCGCTAATGTCATGTCTCATGATCTTATGAAAGGACAACAGACAAGAAAATGAAAAGATTTCTAGCTGATAGGGTTGTTCCGAAAGTTAAGAAAAAAGGATTGTTTGAAATCTACGCCATGGCCATAGAAAAAGAGCGAGCAGGCGATCGCGTGATCCATATGGAAATCGGAAGGTCTGATTTTGACACACATCAAAGGATTAAAGACCGGGCGATCGAGGCGATTCGCGCCGGTGAAGTATATTATACCGAACCTAGAGGGATGCTTGAACTTCGCCAGGCGATCACATCGTATGTACAGCGAAATTTTGGATTAACGTATGATCCGATGACAGAGGTCTTGGTCACTGTCGGCGCCAGTGAAGCGCTGGATCTTCTGTGGAGAACATTCCTTGAAGACGATGATGAGATTTTGATTCCCAGTCCATACTATGGGGCCTATACGGATCAATTGCTCTATTCAGACAAGAAGTACGTCACCGTGCCGATTATTAATGAACAAGGCGAAGTGCGATACGATCTGGAGGTGTTTAAAGAGAAGCTGACACCCCAAACCAAGATGATTCTCATCAATTCACCGAACAATCCCACAGGACACGTGATGAGTGAGGAGGATCTGCAAAACATCTCTCAATTTGCCATAGAGAATGATCTTCTGGTCATATCCGATGAATGCTATGATCGTTATGTTTTCGAAGGGGAATTTAAAAGCATCTCGACTCTCCTCGGAATGAGAGAGCGCACCATCATTGTTACTCCACCTCCAAGACCTTTTCTATGACGGGTTGGAGAGTCGGCTATGTGTTAGCGGATGCGGAAGTCATTGAAGCTATGATGCGTGTTCACGCTCAGACGATTGTATGCCCCACCTCGTTTGCCCAGGTGGGAGCCATCACGGCCTACGGTGAAGAAATCGAAGAAGTGGAGGATATGCTGCTTCAATTCAAGGAGCGAAAGGAATACATTTCTCAATTTCTAAAAACCGTTCCCGGTATTCCCTACGTAGAACCTAAAGGGGCCTTCTATGTATTTATGAACATCTCCAGTCTGGGAATGAACGGCGTGGAATTCTGCGAGCAGCTTCTTGAAGAACAGGGTGTCACACTCTCGCCGGGAGTCAATTTTGGGCCGGAGTGGGAGGACTATGTTCGCATCTCGTATGCATGCTCAATGGCAGAAGTCAAAGAGGCTATGGAGAAACTCCGAGAGTTTATAGAGAAAAATCGCTGACACACCCCTCATGACGCAAGACATATGACAGAGCGAAAAAACGCTTGTCGTATGGACACCTTCATGAGTGTTAGGGGGCTTGTCAACAGCCTTGCGAATCAATAAAAAATACGCGCAGTGAGAGAATCTCCACTGTGCGTTTTTTGTCTAGGTAGAGGTCAAATGGATTTCCCCTTTGATATACGCGCCTTTTCATCAGCATCGCCCATGGACACGTAGCCTTAAAATGTTTATCATGTGCGAATCGGCTCTTCAGTGATATGATGAAAAAAACAATCACTTCATGCATATACACTGACAGAGAATCGGAAGGGAAACATGATCGATATCGTGATCTTAGGTACCGGAGCGATGACCCCGCTGCCCGAGCGAAACCTGAGCGCTATGCTTCTTCGCTGCGAAGGACGACAGATTTTGGTGGACTGCGGAGAGGGCACACAAGTGGCCATAAGAGAATATGGGTACGGACTTAAATCCATTGACGGGATTGCGATCACGCATTTTCACGGAGATCATTTCTTTGGCCTGCCAGGACTCCTTCAGTCTCTAGAACATGCCGGTCGAACGGAGCCGGTGTGGGTGGCAGGACCTGAGGGACTGGACGAGATGATGGAGCGGGTCTTGGGAATGACGGGAGATCTCGCTTTTCCGGTGGAGCTCCGCTCAGAAGAGAGTTTTGTCAGCACGAATCTTTTGATCGAAACGTTTCCGCTAAGCCATCGCATCCCCGCACAGGGTTACAAGTTCATACTGGAAAGATCCGGAGAATTTTTCCCTGAAAAAGCAAGAGAGTTCGGAGTTGCGAAGGACCAGTGGTCACGTCTGCAAACGGGTGAGACAGTTGGAAATGTCACGCCGCAGATGGTCATGGGTCCAAAGAGAAAAGGCATTTCTGTAGTGTATGCCACAGATACACGCCCGGGTAGGAGCATTGTTGAAGCAGCTCGCGGGGTGGATCTGTTGATCATGGATGGGACGTACCCCAATGAAGAGAAGATGGCTCATGCCGTGAAATACGGTCATATGCACTTTTTAGAGGCGGCAGCTTTGGCGGCGGAAGCGGGGGTGAAGGAGGCGTGGCTGACGCATTTTAGCCACTCGATAGAAGATCCTCAAGAGCATATGAAAGCGGCGCAGGCTATTTTTCCAAATATTCACAGCAGTTTTGACGGGAAGAAAGCGACGCTTCGCTTCGAGTGATTTTGAATACCAAGTGGAGAAAACGGCAGCTTCCTTAACTCCTTAAAAAAAGACGATGCCACTACAGAGGGCATTCGTCTATCACTGCATGCTATTGTTCTTGATTTTGATCAATCCATGTACCAGGTGATTTCTCTCGTCAGTTCATCTAGCTCTTCCTCTGTCCATTCGGCGTGGGGATCTCGACGACTCATATGAAGTGACAAGGGATCGACCAGGTCATCGTGGCTGATCAGCTTCGGATCGTACGACCAGATCTCGAGAAGCGGAATGGTTTCCTCCAAGGTTTCTCGAGTTTTTTTATTTTGGGAGAAACGCTTCTCGTACTCCTGCTCTCCGATCGCCCGCACAGGAAAAAGCGGGGCATCTCTCATGTGTTTTTCATACAAGGCCTCTTCACCGGCTTTTAAGGCCGAAGCAATGTCTTTTCTTCGTACGGTTCTAAGTACAGGGCTTTGCAGGAAGTCTTTTCCGACGTGGAAGTATTCCTCGTCATCCACTCGCTGGTATTCCTTACTTCGATTCGTCTTTCCTCCCACACGAAAATGCACGAGATCCGCCTCGAGAAGCGCATTGAGCGCACGTGAAGCGCTCATCACGCTGATGGAGAGTCTCTCAGCGAGCTGGGTGGCGTTGGCTTTTAGGTTTGGCTCATAGAGAAACACAAGGAAAACGAGTTGCGTCGTCGGGGAGAAAACCTCAGAACGCCGGCGCCTACCCTGTGTGGTCTTTCGAAGAAGCAGTGACACATCGGGAAGGAAGAACTGCGAACGACTCATAAAGGCGATTCGCTCTTTGAGAAGTCGCTTTCTCCGATAGGCACGAAGTTCCTCGACAAACACGACAGGATCCAGTCCGGTCTGTTCTTTGGCCAGGTGCATCTCCTCTACCAGTTGGGAGGTTTTTTGAAGAGCTGAGAGAGGCTCCATCAATAGAAAGGTTCTCTCAAGAAGATCCATCCGGTAGAAGTGATATTTTTTCTGCAGAGAAGCCGTCAGGGAGCGGTCGTCTTTCCATGTGACGATGCTGGCCTGCTCATCGATAGACTCGGTCAGTTCCCTCAGAAGTTGCGAAATCATGCACGTCCTCCTGTGACACAAGAAAGCAATCGGCTAATATAACAACTAATAAGCGATATGTGTGTTATATTAAGAGAAGCCTTTTTAGATCATCTTAGGCTTATCTCGGCTTTACTCAAAGAACAGCTCAAATAGATCGTCGGGCTGAACATATGCCCCATCTTTGTAGACGCGCATATTTCCGGAGGCGATCTCATCGATGAGTGTGACCTCCCCTTCGCATCTTCCAAACTCATATTTGATGTCGTAGAGTTCAAGCCCTTTTTCTTGGAGATCTTCTGCGATGATGTCGGTGATCTCTTCGGTCATGGTTTTTAGCGTGTCGTACTCTTCCTTTGTGAGGATGCCGAGCATTCTCAAGCCGTCCTCTGTAATCAGGGGATCGCCGAGCTCATCGTTTTTTAAGGTCATCTCTACATAAGAGGGGAGAGCTTCGCCTTCCTCCACATAGTCGCGGTAACGCCTGAGAAAGCTTCCTACAGCTCGCAGGCGGCAAATGACTTCAACACCCTTTCCAAATGGCGTGGCTCCGAGCACCTCCATCTCTGCTTGTTCATGATCGGCTCGAACAAAGTGTGTGCGGATGCCGGCGCGCTCAAGCTTTTTAAAGAAATACTCGCTCATGAGAAGATTGTTTCTGCCGACCCCCTCAATGGACAGTGCGACTTGATTGCTTCCGGGATCAAAGACTCCGTCTTCGCCCGTCACATCATCTTTAAATCGCAGACAGTAGTTTCCGTTATCCATTTTGTAGACATCCTTGGTTTTGCCTTTGTACTTCAGTTCCATGCTGCCTCCTCTCGTATAAGTCTATTCTACCCCTTTTCTGACCATCGGGAATAGAAACTTTTCATGGTATGATATGGCTATGAAAGTGAACGAAAATATTCTCGAACAATTACAAGCTGTTCCGCAAAGTCCGGGCGTCTACCTTTTACGAGGGGTGGAAGGCCGGATCCTTTACGTTGGAAAAGCAAAAAGACTCAAGAATCGGCTGTCGAGTTACTTCCACTCGATCGATGCACATCCGGTAAAGACCAAAGCGCTCGTCGTCAATACTCGGGACTTCGAGTATATTTTGACGTCTTCTGAGACAGAAGCGCTTCTTCTCGAAGCCAACTTGATCAAGCGGCATCAGCCAAAGTTCAATATTTTATTAAAAGATGACAAAAGCTATCCTTTTGTCCGTCTGACAGAGGAAGACTTTCCTCGACTGATTAAGACGCGCGACACCAAAGGCGGAGGAACTTTCTTTGGGCCCTTTGTCAGTGACTATGATGTCAATCAGACTCTTTCTGCGCTAAAGATGATCTATCCGCTGCGCCGCTGCGACGTGCCGCTCTCAAGCATCCGAAGGCCGTGCCTGTATTATCACATGGGGCAGTGTGTCGGTCCTTGTACGGGCAACGTGACAAAAGAAGAATACGCTGTCTTTGTCAACAAAGTGAAGAAATTCTTTTCAGGCGATCGCAGAGAAGTCCTAAATGAACTGGAGAGAAGAAGAGACGAGGCAGCCTCCAAGCTGCTATTTGAGAAAGCCATGGAGTATCGTGACTTGGCGATCTCCGTGGGTCGCTTGAGTCTGTACCAGAAGATCACGCATGTAGCGACGGGCAATGAGGATATCCTAGGACTTTCCAGGGTGGAAGAAAAGATCTGTGTGACGCTTTTTGTCCGCAGAGACGGTAAAATCATTGACAGAGAAAATCACGTATTCACGCCGCTTGAAGAAGATCCGGCATCAAATCTCGAGTCGTTCATTCTTCAGTACTATGCAGAAGCTCATACACTTCCTTCAGAGATTTTGGTCTCCCATGAGCCGCCAAGCGCCGCGTCACTCGAAGAGATTTTGTCGGAGAAAGCCGGAAGAAAAGTACAGATTCGAAGGCCACTTCGAGGGGAGAAAAAACAGATGGTGGAGATGGCGCTCGTCAATGCTACCGAGTATCTGGAAAAGTTCCGAAAGACCATTCTCTCTGAAGAAGAGAAACAAAAAGAGATCGAATTGATCCTCTCATCGATCATCAGCCGCGATAAAGTGGAGCGCCTAGAGATCTACGATATCTCCAACCTCTCCGGTTTTTTAAGTGTGGGAAGCATGGTGGTGTATGAGAGAGGAAAGAAGAAGCCCTCTGACTACAGGAAATTTCGCATCAAGCATGTCAAGGGAATTGACGATGTGCGCTCGATGGAGGAAGTGCTCACGAGGCGACTGGCTCGCCTGCAGGAATCGGCATTTGGAAAACGTCCGGACTTAATCCTCGTAGACGGAGGAGCAGGGCAAGTTGGCGCTGTGCAGGCGGTACTTCAGAAACTGGGCGAGGACATCCCTGTCATGGGCATGGTAAAAGACAGGCATCACCGCACCAGCCATCTTTTCTTTGAAGGGCGCGACATTGCGCTTGATCGCGACACGCCCATTTATCGCTTTTTCTACGGAATGCAGGAGGAAGTGCACCGCTTTGCTCTTGCCTATCACCAAAAACTCCGAGGAAAAAGTTTGGCATTTACACTTCTTGATGAGATCCCTTTAATAGGAGAAAAGCGCAAGGTGGCACTGATGAAACACTTTGAGACGCTGGAAAAACTCAGTCAGGCGTCTGTGGAAGAGATCCTCGAAGTTCAGGAGATGGACCGCCCTAGCGCTCACAACGTATATATGCATTTTCGGGAGGAAGCGGATGAAACAATGGATCGTATTTGAAGGGGGAGAAGGATCGGGAAAGACCACCCTTATGGCTGCGCTGGAAGAACATCTTGTGAGCCGCGGGATGGACGTGCTCTGCACCCGGGAGCCTGGAGGCGTGCCGATTGCCGAGGCGATTCGCCGTATCATTTTGGATCCGCAGAACAAAGAGCTTGATCCCATCGCAGAGGCCCTCTTGTTTGCCGCTTCGCGAAGGCAACATCTAGTGGAAAAAGTCCTTCCTGCGCTAAAAGAAGGAAAGATGGTCCTGATGGATCGCTTTGTGGACTCTTCTCTGGCGTATCAGGGACACGCTCGAGAAATTGGACTTGACGAGGTCCGAAGAATCAATGCGCTTGCGACACAGGGACATATGCCTGACGTAGTGTTTCTTCTAGATATTGAACCGATCAAGGGACTGGAGAGAATTCGCGCCGATCGGGACAGCCTCAACCGTCTCGATCTGGAGACCATGCGTTTTCACGAGAAAGTCCGAGAAGGCTATCATCTGCTTGCCCGTGAGAACCCGAACATGATTGTGCTCAATGCGCAAAAAAGTGTGGAAGAACTTCTCCATGAGATTTTGGAGACCCTGTTTCCATGAGCAAAGTGCAGAGAGGTTCCATGAGCATTGAGGCAATGCTTGTCATGAGCGTTCTTCTCGTACTCCTTGGAATCATCGTCATGCTCTTTAACAGAGGATATCTGATGGCAAAAGTGGAGGCGGAAGACCGCTATCAGGAAGCTTTCCTAGAAAAAATTGACGGTCTGCGATTTGAACAACTGATGAAACTGGGAAAATGAGTTTTTATAAAAGTAGATATGAGATAAAAAAGCACCATCTCAGCTTAGCCGGGATCAATGATCCGGGCTTTTTTGTTGTTGAAGTGAAAAACATGGGAAGATAAATAAAAATGCCCTTACTAAAGGCAATAGGGCATGCATAACAGATGTTTATAGTGACGATTGTTTTTGCCGAAAGATTTTATTTCTTGTCTTTTTCTAGGATCCCCTTTTCCATTTCCAACAGCCATTCTTTTCGATTGAGTCCACCGCCGTATCCTACGAGATTTCCCAAGGCGCCGATGACGCGGTGGCAGGGAACGAGGATAGAGAGGGGGTTTTTGTTATTAGCTTGACCGACTGCTCGGCTGGCATTCGGTTTTCCGATCTTTACAGCAATGTCTTTATAGCTACAGGTCTGTCCATAGGGAATGTCCTGTAATGCTTTCCAGACTTGTTTTTGAAACTCTGTCCCCTGCATATAAAGGGGGAGAGAGAAAGTCTTTCTCTTTCCTTCAAAGTACTCGCCGAGCTCTTTGACGGCTTGTTTTGACAGCGTCGAGGGGGAGGCTTTTTGTTTTTGATTGACAAAGCCAACACCTAAAATATACTCCTCATCGAAGACGATCTCGAGAATGCCAAGCTGTGTGTCGAGATAATCGTAATAGATCATAAGTACCTCCGTGACTGAGTGGAAAAGAAGGGGTTTTGACTATTATACCCCCACCGAGATCCATATAGTTGAATGGGAGGAAATGATGAAAGAAAGAGGTTCTGTCAGTGTATTCTTCTTGATCCTGTTGCCGTTTCTTTTGATCCTTGCGCTGTTCTTGGTGGAGTTCAGCTACTACCGATTCCTCTTTCACCGGCACCGCGCGCAGATGTATTTGTACGCCGATCAAGTGTTAAGTGACTTTGAGCGTCCTCTTTTTCTTGAACTGGGTCTCTTTGCCGTGGAGGGAGAGGGAGATTCTTTTCATGACCCTCTTAGTGAATCAGATGTCTTGAAAGACTCGATCCTTCGCACCATGGAGGGGCATCTTCTTGTAGAAGGAGTGTATTTTGCAGAAGATTTGGTCGGGGAGTTCATGCGAGAAAAAATGCATATTGAGCTTGAAGTGTTTGATCTCTCCGGACTAAATCGCGAACTTCAGAGCATTCTCGATGGTGAGAGCGTTGACATCCCGGGATTTCTGTTGAAGCTAGCCGCCAGCTCCGCATATGCAAGGCTGGAAGGGGTGAGCGCGCGAGAACTTGAACAGCTACTTTTAGCGGGTGATTTAGAAGCCATACGGGAGCTGAGTCCGGTATTTGTCATCAAGGAGGAGATTCGAAAAAGTTACTCAACATTTTTGGAGTATGCAAAGAAGTATGATGTCTTGAATGTCCTAGGAAGCTATCAGCTGGCAGATTATGCCGTGGATTATTTGGGATACAGTCTGACAAAAGCGGAGCGAGACACCCTTCACAGTGAATATATTTTGACAGGGGTGGAAGAGCGCACCTTGCGTAGAGCCCTGATGACAGCAGAGCTGTTTGGCCTTCGAATGGTCTTTAATGTAGCGGAGATTCTTGTCAATCCGCAACTACGAGAGAAGGTGGAGGCAGCCAGCTTTGGGGACCCACGCCTGTTTATTCTTGAGACACTGGTGCTTGCATCCGCTGAAAGTGGCTTTGATGTCAGCGATATATTACAGAGGAGGCCGATTCCTCTTTACAAGGGGGAAGAGGGATTTCAGAGCTTTTCTTTTGGAAGGAAGAATTACAGAGAAGGCTGGGCATACCCGGATTATTTGAAGATCATGTTGATGCTGGTGCCGGAGAGCTGGTATCTTTCGCGCATGAAAAACGCCATCGAACACAACTTCGAGGCGGATCTTACTTCACTCTATACAGCTTGGACGTTTCACGAGGAAATGACCTTCACGGGAAAAGTGCTTCCATATGAGATGATCAGAGAAATAAAAGGAGGGCTCAGCTATGTCTATGAATCGGGCTTCATTGAGTATTGAAGCGACGGCTGTCGCAGGGGTGTTTCTCGTCTTTATCCTGTTGGTGTTTTCACATCTGTTTGGCACCGTGTACTTTTCAAAGACCTTTCATGAGGCAACGGCTTTCATCATCGGCAACAATCGAAACTTTGTTGATGAAGCAGTGATAAACGAGGAGATCGGGACATCTTTTGAAGAGGGATTTGTGCTTCGCTTCGGTCCTCTCGAGGAGAGCTATCCATTTCTTGAAAACGGATTTCTTCACGCCAGTGAGGAGGTGGTCTATATTACAGATACGGGGGATTACTACCATCGCCCCTCTTGTCCCACCGTCAGACTCAGTCTGCGCCCTGTCGTGAAGGGGGAAATGGAGGGGATATTGGGACCGTGCAGAATCTGTCACTAATAATAAAACGGGATGAGTTTCTGTCTGGCTCTGACCTCAATGCCTTCGGCGGGCGTATTTTGCAAGAAGAACTCTCCATCCATATCGAGCTCGTCCTCTGTCCAAAAACGCACGCGTTCGGATTGAAAATAGGACACATATGGGCTTTCAATGTGCTTGCCTTCCTGGATCCCTGTGGCGATCTCCACGAGTGCCGGCAGAGGCGCTTTTTTAATGAGGAGACCCTCTAAAAGACCGTCTTGTGTATCGGCATAGGGAGCCATATGGAAAAACCCACCAATACTTGATGAATTCGACAAGAAGAACACGAGATATTCCCCGAGGTATTCAAACTGATCGCATTCAATGCGGATGGTGCCGAAGAGGTTTTCTGTGATGACTTCTCGAATACCCTCTAAGTAATATGCGACGGGTCCGAGGAGGTTTTTTAGATTGGGTTCTGTGCGGTGCGCAATCGTGGCCAGCGTGCCGGCGGCAATCACATTGATGAAGTATTTCCCCATCGACTCGCCCAGATCGAGGCAGTGAAGAGAGAAGTGGGGAATGGCGTTTAGAAAATCGTTGACTTCTCTGGGAATTTCTAAGTAAGAGGAAAAGTCGTTGGCGGTTCCTCCTCCAAAAGGACAGACCGGCAACGACTGAGGTGCTTTCATCAAGCCATTGATCACTTCGCGAAGCGTCCCGTCGCCTCCATAACTGATCAGAAGATCGACGTCTTGTTTTTCCGCGCGCTCTTGAGCTTCCTGTATAGCTTCTCCCGGAGCATCCGTCTCGAATAAAGAGACGATTTTGCCTTGTCGCACAAGACCTAAAATCAGGTCTTCAATGTCATGGGACAAGCGCCCCCTTCCGGATAAAGGGTTGAAGATAATGTGAACACGTTTCATGTGAGTCTCCCTCCTGCTATGACATACATACCCAATTGCCAGCGTCGTGAGCTGTTCTTTTTTTTCTAAGGCTACTGGGGTATACTAACTGCATGGAGGACGCTACATGGAAGACATTTTGAATTATTTCAGGGAAAACGACATCCCTGTGATGGAAGATATACCTCTTAAAGATCACTGCACCTTTGGCATTGGCGGGACGGCGCGCGCTATGTTAAAGCCGAATACGGAGGCATGCATCGCACAGATTCTCAAAGAGTGCGCTGCAAGAGAAATTCCGTATTATATTCTCGGCAACGGCAGCAACGTGCTTTTCAGTGACGAAGGATTTGATGGCATTATCCTAAAACTGACAGATAACTGGGATGAGTATACGATTCATGGGCATATGGTGCGTGCTAAAAGCGGCGTGTCTCTGTCTATATTGGCAAGAAAAACGGCGCTTCGTTCGCTGACAGGCATGGAGTTTGCCTCGGGAATTCCGGGCACGCTTGGTGGTGGAATTATCATGAACGCCGGTGCCTACGACGGCGAGCTGGCGCAGATCGTGCGCGAGGTACGTGTCATGGATGAACACGGTCAGATCTTGACGTTAACCGGGGAAGAGATGGACTTTGGCTACCGCACCAGCAGAGCGCAGAGGGAACATCTGATTATCCTTGATGTGCTCATGGAACTTCGAGAAGGCGAATATGACAAGATATGGCATCGCATTGATGACTTGACCATCCGTCGTTGGAGTCGCCAACCTCTGGAGTTTCCCAGCGCAGGAAGCACGTTTAAACGGCCGCCCGACAACTATGCAGGAAAGCTGATTGAAGAAGCAGGTCTTAAAGGTCTTCGGTTCCGCGGGGCGATGGTCTCCGATAAGCATTCGGGCTTTGTCGTCAATGTCAATCACGCCACCGCCTCAGATGTGCGCACATTGATTCGTGTTGTTCAAAAGCGCATCTTCGATGAGTACGGTGTCCTTTTGCAGCCGGAAGTGCGGATGATCGGAGCAACCAATGAAACTTAGAGCCGACTATCACAGCCATACAACGTATTCCGACGGGAAAGGTTCCATGGAAGACAATGTCCGCGCCGCTATTGCGAGCGGACTCAAGACGTTTGCGATTACTGACCACGGCTTTGGCCATGGTTTTTTTGGCATCAAAAGAAGAAAACTCTCCAAGATGCGAGCAGAAATAGAAGAATTAAAGAAGAAATATCCACAGATTCGTCTTCTCTTTGGGGTCGAGGCCAATATCCGCGGTTCCAGCGGCAGGCTTGATCTGACAAGGAAGGAGATGGAACTATTCGACATCGTTCTGGCGGGTTATCACTTTGGGAGCCTGCCGGGAAGTCTGGAAGATCTGACAACCCACTTATTTAACTTTCTATTTAAGTTCTTTGGTGTGTGTAAAGAAATTGCCCGTCGTAAAAACACACGGGGAATTCTCCTGGCGATGCAGCGCTATCCGTTTTCTATCCTTACACATCCGGGGGACAAAGGCCCTGTCGATTTGCGCGCCATTGCGCGAGCTGCAAAAAGACACGGGATTGCCATGGAGATCAATGAGCGGCACAAACATCTGACGGTAGAGGAACTAAAAGAACTTGAGGACTTGAAACTCAACTACATCGCCAGCTCCGACGCCCACCGGCCGGAGAACATTGCGAGAATTCCGGGCGTGCTTGAGCGCATCCGGGAGGCGGGGGTGCCTATTTCACGCATCGCCAATCTCGAGGAGGACGAACATGAACATTAAGATCATCACAGGCATGGCCGGGGGAGGTAAGAGTACGGCGCTTGATGCATTTGAGGATATGGGGTACTACTGCATCGACAATCTCCCGCCGACCCTTCTGGATGAATTCCTCGCACTCTATCAGCAGACCAATGCAGACCCCAAGCCCATAGCATTGGTTATGGACCTTCGGTTAGGCGTCTTTTTCGATGAGCTTCTAAGCAAAGTGGAGGAAATCAGAAAACAGGACTATAATGTCCAGATCATCTTTGTGGAAGCCTCAAAACAGACGGTCCTAAACCGCTATCGAGAGGCCAGGCGCACGCATCCGCAGGAAAAAAACGGACAGACGCTGGAGGCGATTGAAGAAGAGACGAAGGCGCTTGCCAAAGTGCGTCAGGCCGCCGATATTATCATCGATACCTCACGCCTCTCGGTCCATCAGCTCAAGGAAAAGATTCTAAACCTTGAAGGCGATATCATGAAACGCCGCTTTCAGATCATACTTACGTCGTTTGGCTTTAAGCACGGCTCTTTGATGGAGGCGGACTTCCTCTTTGATCTGCGCTTTTTGCCAAATCCCTATTATGTTCCTGAGCTTTCTGAAAAAACGGGACATGAGCAGGAAGTACGTGAATACGTGCTCTCAGACCCGGTGGCAAAAGAGGTGCTTGAGCGCATGAAGGATCTTTTGGAGCTCTGTGCAGAGCAGTTTCGCTCCACGGGTCGCGACAATATGATCGTCGGTCTTGGCTGTACGGGAGGGCACCACCGTTCCGTGACATTTGCGATCCTCTTAGAAGAACACTTCAGGAGCCTTGGATATACTGTCGTTCGAAATGACAGGGAACTCTAGTCGTGAAGCGCATCAGCATTATAGGCGGAGGGACAGGCCTCTCCGTTCTTCTGCGAGGCCTCAAGAAAAAGACAGAAGATCTGCACGCCATCGTCAACATGGTAGATGACGGCGGCTCAAGCGGTCGTATTCGCGATGAGCTGGGCATGGGTCCTCCAGGGGACCTTCGAAACTGCTTGTTGGCAATGAGCGAGGCCGATCCGCTCCTCGATGAACTGTTCAATTATCGATTTGATCAAGGGTCACTTTCCGGCCAGTCGATGGGAAATTTGATTATCGCTGCGCTCTCAAAGCTCACCGGAGGCATTGACCACGCGCTCTATCAGGCGGCTTCCATTTTTAATGTCAACGGCCATGTCTATCCTGTGACGCTCGAGGACATTCGTCTCTTTGCCCGGCTTCAAAACGGGCGAGAGATTATCGGGGAAGCGATCATTCCTCAAATTGCCTATGAGGAGAACAGTCCGATTGAATACGTCAATCTGCACCCCATGCGCCCCAAGGCCTTTAAAGAGGTTATTCCGGTCATCGAATCAAGCGACATTGTCCTTGTTGGGCCGGGGAGTCTGTATACGTCGCTTCTTCCTGCGCTTCTTGTTTCAGGTGTAAAAGAGGCGATTCTCAGGAGTAAGGGGGTGTGCATCTACACCGCCAACCTTATGACGCAGGCAGGGGAGACAGATCATCTGGCGATTTCAGATCATCTGCGCGTGCTCCAAGAGCATCTGGAAGACAACATTTTTGACGGGATCGTCATCAACAATCGAGTCTTGCAGCCAGATGAACTAAAGTTGTATGAGCTGGAGCATGCGGAACAGATTCTCCCAACCCCGATGGATCGCAAGTATTTTCAGGAAAGAGGCATCGAAGTGGCCGAAGGCGACTTGGTCTGCCGACAAGACACACTGATCCGGCACAATTTTGATCTCACCAGCGATATCATTATGGATCTCGCACAGAAAATTAAAGATAAGAAGTAGCATGAATATTCCAAGACAATTAATTGAACGAAAGCCATTTTTATGGCGAAATCAGAAGAAAAACAACCATGTGGTGCTTGACATGGCGCAGATGAAGAGCGCTCGAGCTGACTGGGAAGCGTTTTCCCCTCTGTTAAAAGAGCTCTTTGATGTCTCGACCATTGACTCCGAAGTAAAACGCCTCTCCAAAGTACATGCGG
>LSQX01097363.1_pt1 | contig 34209 bp, 28 predicted proteins | sample 654561 | NCBI WGS metagenome assembly LSQX01 (sample SAMN04489861, study PRJNA283612) | anaerobic digester metagenome | isolation source: 4 biogas reactors fed with cattle manure at either 37C or 55C with and... | place: Denmark: Kongens Lyngby | collected 2014 | reverse complement strand
TGTTCATCTTCACTCCTTCTCTGGTGATTCCAGCGGTGAGGTAAGGCATCGTGTCGTTGGGAGCCGAATTTTCAACAGCCCGCAGCACGAGGTTACCCTCCTGAACAAGATAAAGCCCGTCATGCTGACTCATGTATCTGTTCATATGCTGTTTTCCCTTGGCTGTTTTCGACCAGGCATTCGCATCCAGCGACTCATCGAAATCATCCTCCCATACAAGTGTCCATCCTTTCCTTATCTTTTCTTCTTCGTTCTCTTTTTGGCCGGTGCAGGAATAGAGGCCTGCAGCAAACAGCGCTATCAATAGTAAGTGTGTGATTTTATTCATTCTGTTCTTTTAATTTTAATCAGATGCACGAAACGATTGCTCTCAACCTGTTGTGTAATGATGAAAGACCCGTTTCATTCAGTCTGTTTTTAACATTACAAAAGTAGGTATAATCTCCCATTCCGATTTCCCGTTTTTGCACAATAAGTGTTAATGGCTCTCAACGGTTTGCAATTTCACGCAAATAACAGATAAAAAACGTCGGATCATTCCCGATAAAGAAAGAAAAAAAATTAAATGAAAGGGAAACTTTTTTATTACCTTTGCTCCCTACATAAAAGATTGTAAGTTTTATTACATTCATCAATCATTGTAGTCAATATGCCGGAAATTTCTCAGCGGGGAGTACATATGCCCGCGTCACCTATTCGTAAATTAGCTCCACTGTCTGATGCTGCCAAAGCACGCGGTGTAAAAGTGTATCACCTCAATATCGGACAACCCGATCTGCCCTCACCCCTTTCTGCGCTGGAAGCAATCCGCCGGATCGACCGCACCACACTGGAGTACAGTCCCAGTGATGGCTATCGCTATTTCAGGGAGAATCTCGTGAAATATTACGAGAAGTACAATATCAACCTTACACCCGAGGAGATCATCGTGACTGCGGGTGGCTCGGAAGCAGTGCTCTATGCTTTTATGGCCTGCCTGAATCCGGGTGATGAGATCATCATCCCCGAGCCGGCATATGCCAACTATATGGCTTTCGCCATCTCCGCCGGTGCTGTGATACGCTCTGTCCCCTCCACCATGGAGTCGGGCTTTGCACTCCCACCCATTGAAGCGTTCGAGGAGCTGATCAATGAACGTACAAAAGGCATCCTGATCTGTAATCCCAACAACCCTACCGGTTATGTCTACACGCCGCAGGAGATGGAACAGATCAGGCTACTGGTGAAGAAGTTCAATCTCTATCTCTTCTCCGATGAGGTGTACAGAGAGTTTATCTACAATGATACCCCCTATGTCTCTGCATGTCATCTGGAGGAGGTGGAAGAGAACGTGGTGCTGATTGATTCCGTGTCGAAGCGATACAGCGAATGTGGCATCCGCATAGGTGCGCTGATCACCAGGAACCGCAGGGTGCACGACACGGTGATGAAGTTTTGTCAGGCACGCCTGAGTCCGCCGCTTATCGGACAGATTGCGGCCAACGCGTCGCTGCAGGAGAATGGTGACTACATGCAGTACAACTTCGATGAGTACAAAAGCAGACGCGATTTCCTGATTGAGCGGCTGAACAGAATCCCAGGCGTCTACTCTCCCATGCCGCAGGGAGCGTTCTATACGCTGGCGCGGCTGCCGGTGGATGATGCCGACGCCTTCTGTGCCTGGTGCCTCTCCGATTTCAGCTATAAAGATCAGACCATCTTCATGGCGCCGGCATCGGGTTTTTACGTCACACCCGGTATGGGAAAGAACGAAGTACGCATCGCCTACGTACTTAACAAAGAAGATTTAGACAACGCGCTGACAGTGCTCGAGAAAGCACTGGAGGCATACAAAAACACCTGGTAACAGAGATGAATACGGAGCTGTTCATAGCACGACGGATTTACAAAGGCGATAAGAAGAACGAGAAACGTGTCTCATCGCCTGCCATCAAAATTGCCATTGCCGGTATCGCGCTGGGACTGGCTGTGATGCTCGTGGCGGTATGTATCATCGTCGGGTTCAAGAAAGAGATCCGCGCCAAGGTGGTGGGCTTCGGCTCCCACATCCAGATCACGGCTTTCGACAGCAACACCTCCTATGAGCAGATGCCTGTTTCATTTTCAGATACGCTTGCCGCTACACTTACCGCCAACCCTGCGATCAGTCACATCCAGGAGTACATCACGAAGCCGGGAATCATCAAGACCGATGAAGATTTCCTGGGTATCGTGCTGAAGGGTGTGTCAGGGAGATACGACTGGGACTTTTTCAGGAAGAACCTGATTGAAGGGAGCATCATACAACCGGGCGACACCACCACCGGCAACCAGGCAATCATATCGGAAGAGATCGCCGACAAGCTCCATCTGAAGCTGGGTGACAACTTCACCTGTTATTTTGTACAGGATCCCGTACGTGCACGCCGGTTTGACATTGTGGGTATCTATCGCACCAACTTCGAAGATTACGATAAACTTTATATCATCACCGAAAAAGAGATCCTCGGCTCCCTCAACGGATGGGAGAATGACATGGTGAGTGGCATTGAGGTGCTGGTAAAGGATTACAACAACCTGGACAAAACCGCTCAGGATCTCTTCTTTGAGATGTCATCCTATAAAGACCGCTTCGGCAATGCGCTCTACACCCGCTCCATCAAGGATATCAACCCCATGATATTCAACTGGCTCAACCTGCTGGATATGAACGTGTGGGTCATCATCATTCTCATGCTTGTTGTATCGGGGTTCACCATGATCTCCGGCCTGCTGATCATCATCCTGGAACGCACCAACATGATCGGGATGTTAAAATCGATGGGCGCAAGAGATTTCAGTATCCGCAAGGTGTTTCTCTACCTCTCCGCCTTCCTTATCGGTCAGGGGATGTTATGGGGTAATATCATCGCACTGGCGGTCTGTCTGTTTCAGGAGTGGACCCAGGTCCTGAAGCTCGACCCGACAACCTACTACCTGTCGGCGGTACCTGTCGATATGAACCTGCTCTATATCCTGCTGTTGAATACAGGCACACTGCTTGTTTCATTGCTGATGATGATCGGACCCTCCTACCTTGTTGCGAAGATTACCCCTGCAAAGTCGATTCAGTTCGAGTGAACCGTTAATTCAATTACACAATATATCATGCTTTGATTGAAGCAACTATAAGACGTTTTGTTTAAAATAATCTTTTACTGCACATGAAAATTCTACATACTGCCGACTGGCATCTGGGCAAGCGGTTAGATGATCGCTCACGGATGGAAGAGCAACAGGTCGTGATGCAGGAGATCTGCGAGATCGCCGAACGAGAAGAGGCGGATGTCGTGCTGGTAGCCGGCGACCTGTTCGACACCTTCAATCCCCCCACCGAGGCGGTCGATCTGCTCTACCAGACACTGAAGCGGCTGACGGCAGAAGGCCGACGGCCAGTGATTGCCATCGCCGGTAACCATGACTCACCCGATCGTATTGAGGCACCTGACCCGCTGGCACGCGAGTGCGGGATTATCTTCGCCGGTTACCCCCACACCCTCATCCCCCATTTTGCACTCGATTCAGGACTAAGGGTGGTGCAGAGCGACAAAGGGTTCGTGGAGCTGCAGCTTCCCGGCAATGAGACACCTTTACGCCTGTTGTTCACACCCTATGCCAACGAGTACCGCCTCAGGACTTTCCTCGGTCACGAAGAGAGCGAAGAGGAGCTGCGTCTGCTCCTGCAGGAGAGATGGCAGCAACTGGCCGACAGCTATTGCGACCGGCGGGGGGTGAATATCCTCCTCTCCCATCTCTTTATGGTGAGGAGAGGCGACATGCTTCCCGAAGAGCCGGAGGAGGAGAAACCAATCCTGCAGGTGGGTGGTGCACAGGCGCTCTACACCGGGAATATCCCGCGGCAGATACAATACACTGCGCTGGGGCACCTGCACCGCATGCGAAGAGTGGATGCATCATCATCACCCGTCTTTTACAGCGGCAGTCCCCTCTCCTACAGTTTCGCCGAAGCGGGTCAGCAGAAACATGTGCTGATGATTGAGGTGGAGCCGGGTGAAGCAGCCGTTGTGCGCGAGGTGCCGCTGACATGTGCGAAGAGACTGCTGCGAAAGCGGGCTTACGGTGTCGATGAAGCGCTGCAATGGCTCTCTGAAAACAGTGATGCGCTGGTGGAGCTGACGATTGTCACGGATACTTTTCTCACCGCCCTGGAGCGGAGAGCGCTCAACGCCGCACACTCCGGCATTGTGACCATCATCCCCGAGGTAGCCGATGTGGAGAACCTGATGGGCAGCGGACAGAAGCAGATCGACCTGAGCCGGGGCATGGAGACACTGTTCCGCGACTATTTCCATCATGAGAAAGGGCAGGAACCCAATGATGAGATCATGCAGTTGTTCAACGAAATAATGGCAGAGGAATGATACCCATAGAACTCACCCTGCAGGGGCTCTACTCCTACCAGGCAAAACAGACCATCGACTTCACCCGTCTTACCGCGGCCGGCCTCTTCGGCATCTTCGGCACGGTGGGCAGCGGCAAGTCCTCCATCCTGGAGGCGATCACTTTCGCCCTTTACGGCCGTACCGACAGACTGAACCTGTCGGGTGACAACCGTAACTACAACATGATGAACCTGAAATCGGGAGAGCTGCTGATAGACTTCATCTTTGAAACAGGCAGTGAGCAGACAGCCTATCGCTCCACCGTGAGAGGGCGACGCAACAGCAGGCGGTTCGAAGAGGTGAAAACCCTTGAACGTGCTGTGTACCGAAAGGTGAATGATGAATGGCTACCCATCGAACAGGAGGCGCTGGTGGAGGCCATCGGCTTAAGCTATGAGAACTTCAAGCGTACTATCATCATCCCGCAGGGTCAGTTTCAGGAGTTCCTGCAACTGGGGAACAAAGACCGCACGCAGATGTTAAAGGAGCTCTTCAATCTTGAGAAGTACGAATTTTTCTACAAGGTGGTATCGCTGGAGACAAAAAACAACGCGCAGATGCAGCACCTGGGAGGACAGCTACAGCAGCTGGGCGAGATAGACCCTGAGCAGGTGAACCTCCGTCAGGCACAGCTTCAGAAGCTGGAGGAGGCGATCGAAGCAAAGAACAGGGTGCTTGGTGAATTGCAGCAAAAGGAGGAGCAGCTTCGCACCTTGCAGGAGCTGATACACAAAAGAGATGAAGCAGTGAAAGAGCTCCGTGAGCTGGGGCAGCAGGAGCCCGCCTACAAATCTCTCGAAAAGAGAATAGGACGCTACGAACAGTGTCTCTACCTGTTTAAGCATCAGCTCGACCTGCTGAAGGAGAGAGACAGGAAAAGGGAGGAGAGAGCAGCTCAGATCAGGGATGACAGGAAGAGGCTGCAAGAGGAAGAGGCAGAGATTGAACGGATAGAGAAACTGATAGGTGAGCTCAGACCGGCTTATGAGAAAAGGGATGAGTTGCAGAAAAAAGCGGCAGAGCTGGCGCTGCTGGTACAGATGAAACGGGTGGAAGAGAACATCGCCGGTGAGGAGATCCGCCTGAGATCGGGAACTGACTTTCTTGATAAAGCGATGAGGCAGGCAGATAAACTAAAAACAGGGAAGCAACAACTCGAAGGATTAATCAGAGAGCTGCGCAACAAGACACCCGACCTGGCCCTTCTCTCTGCCATCAGAAGCTGGCACAGTGACCACAAAAACCTCTGTCAGCTTCTTCTCGATGGTGAAAGAGAGTTGATAAAATATACCCGGCAGGAGAAGGAGCTGCTGGAAGAGCGATCGCTGCTTCTCTCTGACCCGCTGTTTGAAAAGCTCCCGCATGATGCAGGATATCGTGAATGTGAGGGATTTCTGGAAAAAGAGACCGCAAAGGTCAAAGAGCTGCAACGGTTACAGGCAGTGGAGGAGAATCATCTGCGGGTGAAAGAGCAGTTAAAGAGTTATGCCAGCGACCTGGAAGAGGGTAAGCCCTGCCCGCTCTGTGGCTCCACACACCATCCGGAGCGTTATAAGAGTGATGACCACGGGAGACAGCTGCAGCATATTGAAGAAGGGAAACATGCGCTGGAGCTAAAGCTCACTCATACAGCATCGCTCAGCAGGAAACTCACGTTGCTGGAAAGCAGGCAGGAGCAAATCCTTCAAAGTAAAAGTGAATGGAGTGAAAAGAGCAACAGACTCAACCGAAAGATGACTGACCATGAGGGACAGTTTATCTGGGAGAAGTACCGTGACGAAGAGCAGCTGAACGCAGCCTTCGTGGAGGCGAAAGAGATCCAGGAGGCGCTCAGGGAGCATGAGAAGGCACTCTCTCTGGCAACCTCACAGCTGGAACAGGAGGAGAAAAACAGAGAGCGCTACCGTTCAGAGCTGGAGAAGATACGCACCGTACGCACGGTGCATGAGACCACGCTGAGCACCCTCGGGCAGCAGTTGAGGCTGATCACACCTGAACAGTACCGGCAGACAGCTGTGAAGGAGATTGAAGAGGAGAAGCAGCGGCTGTTGCAGGAGCATCAACGTATTGAGAAACGCTATGTGGAAAACATCGACCTGCTGCAGGAGAGGGTGCGAAAGAGGGACGGGCTGACCGGAGCGCTGAGGATCAACAGCAGGGAGCTGGAGCAGGAGCAGGCCGCCATAGACAGCCTGCAGAAGCAGCTTGATGAAGCACTGGTGAAAAGCTCTTTCCGGGATTTGGAGGAGGTCTCACTGATCCTCGCTGAAGCGATGGACCTGGAAGCAGAAAAGAAGAAACTGGCCACCTTCAGTGACCACCTTCTTCGGTGCAAATCGGCACTTGAACAACTGCAGAAAGCGATTGGTGAGAGGGTGTATGATGAGGAAGCGCATGGCAAACTGCTCACTGATATCAATGCACTGAGGGAAGAGGTGACAGAGAAAAACAGGGAACAGGGAGAGATAACCGGGCTGCTCAGGAAGCTACAGGAGGATCTGCAAAGCATGGCCTCACTCCGTGCGGAGCTGGGGAAACTGGAGGTAAGGGCTGAAAACATCAGAACAATGAAATCACTCTTCAAGGCAAGCGGGTTCGTGAATTACATCTCCACCGTCTACCTGCAGAATCTCTGTAACGCCGCCAACGACCGTTTCTTCCGGCTCACACGACAGAAGCTGAGCCTTGAGATCACTGCCGACAACAATTTCCAGGTGCGCGATTTCATGAACGACGGCAAGGTGAGAAGCGTCAAGACCCTTTCGGGAGGACAGACGTTCCAGGCCTCCCTCTCGCTGGCACTCTCTCTTGCAGACAATATCCAGCAGATCACCCGCTCGAACCAGAACTTCTTCTTCCTCGATGAAGGTTTCGGATCGCTCGACAAAGAGTCACTCGATGTGGTGTTCGACACGCTGAAAACACTTCGCAGGGAGAACCGTATCGTGGGGGTGATCTCCCACGTGGAGGAGATGCAGCAGGAGATCGAGGCACACCTGCGCATCGAGAACGACACGGAGAGAGGTAGCCTGATTCGACGCAGCTGGGAGGAGTAGGTTCAACGCAGTCTATTCCCTGACCAGGAAATTGCGTTTATTGAGCATTGGGCAATCTCTGAGATTGGGGATGGAATAATCTGTTTTCCTTTCAGATGAGAACAATCGCAGCGCATGTATCAAATAACCGGATGCAGCCCTTTTGCCATCATAGAGAATCTGCTCATAGAGATGCTCATTTTTCAGTCGCTCCATGAACGGTTCTAAGAGCTGCAGATCGATCAATGTGGTATCAGTAACATGTAAAAATTGAATGCTCATCGCCGCAATCTCTCCACTATTCGCACTTACCGCGAAACTGACCGTAGGGTTGAATGCTGAGAAATGTGGCTGTTCGCTGAGCAGTGTTTGCACAATTTCATCCAACTGTCCCCGCTTTGAAAATTGAAAGGTGAGTGTTCCATCCAATACATTTCCCGACTTATCTTTGGCAGGAAGATTCATGTACATATGATACTTGCTGTCATAACATTCACAGATGATTTGAGTATCACCCTGATCGGTAAATAGTTCATTGCATCTAAAATTCAGGCCATAGAGATCCTGGTGTGAGAGAATTTGATATCCAAACATAGGGAAGATGGCTGACATGTAGCCAGCCGCAGCAATCCCGCGCGGGAAAGAGACATTGTAGCTAACCTCTTTCTTCAGTTGCTCCCTGAAAGCGGCAAACATTGAAAGTTCACCGGCTGGTAATTCACCGGAATACAGCTTAAACGATACCGAAACAATGTTTCCTGCCGTATCCACTTTACAAATCGCACCCGGTCCTCCTATACGCAAATGACGCATGATCACCTCACTCGTAAATATTGATGTTTCCATCCCTTTATGAATGCCGGGATCCATGGGATTTTCAGAAATGATATCAGTATAAGGCCTTCCTTTGCGATCTGCAGGAGAGCGATCATATGCAGCTTCGCTGACATCAACAAGCAGCAGCCCCTGCTCCCACTTCCGGATCATGAATCCCTGTTGAATATCCTGAGCAGATACCCTATTGAAGGAAGAAAGGAGTGCAGTAGCAAGGAGATAAAAATAAATATTCTTCATCTTATTCATCATGGTTATTTTCCGGTATTTACGCCTGTATATGCTAAAGGAACCTGAAAAAAGAATAAATAACGAAGTGGCAATAGAATTACATGGGTAAAAGTGCAAATTCAAACGATACACCCCAAAAATATTAACTTAATTATTGTTATTCCATTATTTGTAAGCAGCAGGAGAGATGATCTGATGCGCGGAATGCTTTTCGGTTTTCCTCATTTTTCTCTATCTTTACGCGCCGGCAACGGATGAAACCTCGCTGCCGTGAAACAGATAGAAAAATGAGTATCAACTGGATTATTTTGATTATTGGAGGTGTGTTCGAATCACTGTTCGCACTCAGCCTTGGAAAAATGCAGCAGACATCAGGGAAAGAGTTCTGGTTGTGGTTGTTTTCTTTTATTGCTTCTGTGAGTCTGAGCATGTTTCTGCTTTTCAAATCGATGGGGGGTACCCACCCCATTCCAACCGGCACAGCTTACGCCGTGTGGGCCGGCATAGGTGCCGTGGGTACGGTGATTCTGGCTATTCTTTTTTTCAAAGAGCCTGTAACATCATGGCGCATATTTTTTCTGACCACACTCATCCTTTCTATTGTTGGGCTTCAGCTTACCTCTTCACACCACGCTTAATTGCCTTTCATTCTCATCCGGTGATCACTAAAAAAAAGAGAGAGATCATATCTTTTTAGTGCTTATTTCTTCTTTTTTCACATAAAAACAAAGCCAATTACTACTTACATCATCATAATGAATCATGCAGGATGCTCTCTGTCTGAAAGATACCACGAACGTTGATAACTTGTTGAAAAGCTGTTCAGAAGTTGTTTATAATTACACCACTAAATATTTGCTTATCGTGAAAGAGTAATGTTATATTTGCAAACAACAACATCGAAAGATATCAGTACGATAATCGTACAAAAGATACCAGGAGTTCTTTGACATTTTGTACACGACCGGAAGAATTTCATTCAGCAATTAAACGGACTCGTCTGTTTATTCTCTCTGTTTATGCCGATAAGGCTTTACCGCTTTCATCGGATGATCTGAACTATTCTGATAAGTCCTAGCACAGAAGGCAAACTTGTTTGCATTTTTGTCATGGCGGGAAATAGTCCATGAGAACTGAATGGTAATTCTATCGCACAAAAAGAATCTGCGGCAGCCAGCGCACGCTATGTCGGTGAACAGGAGACCCTCACGGGTTCACTTTTTCTACCGGTGTAGAAGCAACAGCTCGCAAAAGCTACAGAGATGTTCGGGAATGTGATCAATCCGTATTAAAAGTATGGAGCTGACCCACCCTACCGAATGGAAAGGATAATACTTCAGGGAATTTATTTCCTGTACTATCTCAAAAGAAAAGAACGGATGATTTTGGCAGACAAGCCGAAAAACAGAAATCAGATGAAAGGTAAAACGGATGTTTTATTTCTGTTTCAGGCAATTTAGACGGAGAGTATCGTTTTCGATTCAGGCAATCCTATCTCTCAGGAGAGAAAGATGAAATGAAAAGAGAACATCAATGTGTAGTGTCCATGTCAAATTGAGAATTTCAGATTTCCGAATTAGTCATTTCATCATACGTTTCTTCTTTCTGATAAAGGACCGATCTTCGGATTGGTGTGGATGACGAAAGATATTTCTTCTGAACACAGATAGCCGGTCATTATCCTGTTTCAAAAAGAAAGATCTTCTACTACATCGGTTTCTCCGTTCGCGGAAATTCAGGGATGGTATGAATGTCTTAGGTTGAATACTTGTACATAAAAGAGCGTTCTCCTGCGATGGCAGATGATGAGTTTACTTTGATTCTGCATTTTTGCTTAACAGAAGCGTTCATGTATCTATTCTGCTTCAAAATCCGGAATAATTAGTATCAAACGGTTTAATGTTATCGAATTGAATGATATATAAGACTTCTCTGAATTGCTTTAACGGCTTCAAACACCGTTTTAGACATTTTTTGAAGTATCCCTGTTTTGAAGTATTTGCCCTGAGGGATATATAATGAACCCCAAAGTTTGTTTGTTATTTCTTTGGTTTTTGAGACACGACTCACATAGCTTTTTTTCGCACATGATGGATGTGCACCGTCTGTACAAGACGATGAGAACTCCTACCCAACACAAGAAAGCCGGCTTTTCAGCCGGCTTTTTTGTGTTTATATCGCTTTGACTTAACTCAGTGTCAATATCATCTTATTGTCCTCAGCCAACCTGCGCATATTGAGAATGGCGTAACGCATCCGCCCCAGGGCAGTGTTGATACTGACACCTGTAACATCGGCGATCTCTTTGAAACTTAAATCTCTGTAGTAACGCATCTCCAGCACCTCCCGCTGGGCATCGGGCAAGTACCCGATCAGTTTTTTCACATCGCTGAGCACCTGTGTTTTCACCATTTCAACCTCCACGGTATCCTCACACAAGGCTGGGTTGTTGAACAGATCCACCTCGTAGGCATCATGGGAAACTGCGTTTTCATTTTTTTTCTGACGGAAATAGTCTATGATCAGATTGTGGGCAATGCGCATTATCCATGATTTAAACCTGCCTGTCTCGGTGTATCTGCCCTGCTTGATGGTTGTGATCGCCTTGATGAAGGTATCCTGAAAGATATCCTCTGCCAGGCCGCTGTCGCGTACCGTGTAGAAGATATAATTATAAAGTTGTTGTTTGTGTCTGTCAAGGAGAGCATCAAACGCACTGTTGTTGCCTTCGGCATACGATATAACCAATTCCTCATCGGCCATCGTGCTGAGAGTATCCATAGCTTTACTGCTTAAATTGTTATGTTAATTTAGTCGAGTAAAGAGGACTTATAGGCAATCGATTTTAGCGTTTGTTATTATTCGGTAACAAAGTAAAAGAAAAATTCGAGAACGACCAAGGCTAAAAAGTTAAATGAGAAACAAAACGTGAATAAACCTGTTGCGAGAACATACCTGATTCAGTCTATCCCCCCGGAATAAAAAAGTTTATTACCTTTGTAAACAGAGTATTCATCTCAAAAGCGGTTATTCTCATGAGACATGTTTATTTTCCTTTGCTATTGCTTTTTATTTACTCAGCCATCTATGCCCAGGATATCCCGCTGAAGCAGGACAGCCTCAAACTGGAGACAGGCAGATCAACAGAAATGAAAATCGACTCAATAACATTTGACCGCAACGAAGCGGTGCCGCTGCGTCTCCCCCGCCTCAACCCGGCAGAGAACCTGGAGCCGCAGTTTACTCCTTATGAACGCCACAGGATCAGCCTGAACCGGGAAAGAGGCAGTTCTTTACTGCCTCCCGTTCATTGGTCGGGGGCCGCTTCCGATTTAATCAATGCTAAAAGCCGTACCGCCGTCGCTACGATGCTGCCTGCACCCAGGCTGCTGCTCTATAGCTCCACCACACTGGGACTGGTGGAGACGCCATACTTTGGCAAGGCCAACTACTACAACCTGAACGCAGGAGCGCAATATTTTGTGTCTCCTGGGTTTACCCTTGGGGTGAGCGGCAGCTACCATTCCGACTTCGGATTTCTTCCACACTGGAGTACGGGGCTGGATGCGAGTTACCAGATCAACAGGAACCTGATGATCGACGGTGGTCTCTCCTACATGCAGACGGCAGGAAATATGTTCGGTCTTAAGCAGTCGGCCGTGACGATGGATCTGCACGGCCGTTACCGTTTGAACGACGACTGGTATATGAATGCCTACGGCGGCATGCCGGTGATGCAGCAGAACAACCGTTCCGCTGCTCCCATGATGCCGATGATGAACACCCCTTACTATGGCGGCTCGGTGGAGCACTGGTTCAACTCAACCACCGGTGTGGAGGCAGGTGTGATCTGGATGCGTGATATGTTCAGCGGCAAGATGCGCCCCCAGCCCAAGCTGGAACTACTCTTCCGTCCGGGAAGGTGAACATCATAAAAAAAGACAACCCAAATAAATGAGCTGTCTTTCTTCTCTGTTCTATTGATCTTTTTAATCTGTGATGCCGGGCTTATAGTAGGCCATATCCTCGATACGTGCTTTGGTGACGAAGTGATAGTTCTTCATCACCTCAATCTGCCCGTGGTGTATGTAGACCTCGGCACTGCGACGGAACAACTCCTGATTCTTGTTCGCATCCTGCAAAAGCAGATGTCCCGCGATTATATGTCCTGCACTTTCCACAAGGCGGCGTGCATGGAAGTCCAGGTATTCCTCCTCCTTAGGTGCAGCCACCAGCTCGACCAGTTTCTCATACATCTGTGCCATGTTCGATAAAACACGTTTCAGCGGTTCCAGCTCGGGTGTTACCGGCATTGCTTCATACTCTCTGATACGTTGCAGATAGGTACCTGTTGTTACATGGCGGATGGCTGCCACCACCTGCAGCTGTGTTGTCCCCTCGTAGATATTGGTGATACGTGCATCCCTGTAGAGGCGCTCGCACTTATAATCTTTCATATACCCCGATCCGCCGTGTACCTGAATAGCATCGTAGGCGTTCTCATTGGCATACTCGCTGCTCATCCCTTTACCAAGCGGTGTAAATGCATCGGCCAGGCGGGAATAATACTTCATCTCCGTTCTCTCCCCCGATGTCAGCTTACGCTCTCTGGCAATATCCTCCAGCGTCTTGTACATATCCACGAAACGACAGGTTTCGTACAACAAGGTACGTGAAGCGTCTGTTTTGGCCCGCATGTTGGCCAGCATCTCATAGACCGGAGGAAATTCAATAATCGCTTTACCAAACTGACGGCGTTCAATCGCATAATCATACGCTTCACGCGTGGCTGCTTCTGAGAGCCCCACCGACTGCGCCATGATCCCCAGACGGGCACCGTTCATCAGCGACATCACATACCTGATCAATCCCAACCGGCGTGTTCCTATCAACTCAGCTCTGGCATTCTTGAAGACCAGCTCACAGGTGGGTGCTCCCTTGATACCCATCTTGTTCTCTATGCGACGCACATTCACACCTCCGCTTTTTTTGTCGTAAACAAACATGGAGAGACCACGGGCGTCCTTCGTACCCTCTTCCGAGCGGGCAAGCACAAGGTGAATATCGGCATCACCGTTGGTAATGAAACGCTTCACACCGTTCAGATACCACTGATCTTCCTCCTGATTGTAGGATGCTTTCAGCATCACAGCCTGCAGATCCGATCCGGCATCCGGCTCAGTCAGGTCCATCGACATGGTCTCACCCTTTACAATGCGTGGCAGAAAGCGGTTCTTCTGCTCTTCATCGGCAAACTCATAGATGGTCTCACCACAATCCTGCAGCATCCATATATTTTGAAAGCTGGCATCGGCACGACTAACGATATCTGCCGAAATCATATAAGGAACCATCGGGAAATTAAGACCTCCATACTTGCGGGATAGCCCCATCCCCATCAACTCAGCCTTGTTGAGCGCATTGAGGTTCTCCTGTGTGGCAGCAGCATAGGTCACACGCCCCTTGCTGACTGTGGGACCACTCTGATCCACTGCCTCGGCATTCGGCTCAATAATATCTCCGCAAATCTCACCTACCACTTCCAGCACTTTGTCGTAGCTGTCCATGGCATCCTCGAAATCCATCGGTGCGTAATCACATGATTCCTTATCAGCGTAATTTCTTTCTTTCAATTCCACAATCCGCTTCATCAACGGATGGTCAAGGTAATGCCTGAACTGCGGTGTGTCTGTATAAAAGTTTGCCATTATTTATCGTTCTGTTGTTTGATTATTCTGTTTCCGGGTATAGTATGGAAAAGTTTCTGCTATTCACTGTCCGCTATTCACTCTTTGTTCTATACCCCCTTCGTTGTTGATCTATCACTATTTAGTATTGCTCTTATAGTGTTTGATCATCTTTGGGATCACGCGTTCAATTTCTCCGGTAATCACGTAATCGGCAATCGCATTGATGGGAGCATTCGGATCGTTGTTAATGGAGATGATGATGGAACTCTCCTGCATCCCGGCGATATGCTGAATCTGTCCCGAGATACCGCAGGCGATATAGACCTTCGGGCGGACGGTCACACCGGTCTGACCAACCTGACGTTCATGTTCAGCAAAACCGGCATCGACCGCTGCACGTGATGCACCCACTTCAGCTCCCAGTACATCGGCCAGCTTATAAAGCAACTCGAAGTTCTCTTTCGAACCGACACCATAACCACCGGAAACGATGATAGGCGAGTTTTTAATGTTCACCTTCGATTTTTCTATATGACGATCGATGATGGTCAGGACATAATCTTCCTCCTGCACATAATCACTCACCTGATGGTCAATAACCTCTCCTTTGTAGTAAGGATCGAGGATCTCTTTTTTCATCACACCTTCACGTACGGTGGCCATTTGGGGACGGTGATCAGGGTTCACGATCCACGCTACAATATTACCGCCAAAAGCAGGACGTATCTGATAGAGCAGGTTTTTGTATGTTTTACCCGCTTTCTTCTCTTCATGATCACCAATCTCGAGTGAGGTACAATCGGCCGTCAGACCGCTTCCCAGCGCTGAGGAAACACGAGGGCCCAGATCACGGCCGATGATGGTGGCACCCATCAGGCAGATCTGCGGCTTCTCCTCTTTGAAAAGTTGCACCAGGATTGAGGTATGTGGTAACGTAGTGTAGGGTGACAATCGCTCATCACTAAAGATATGCAGCTTATCAACCCCGTAGGGGAGCACCTGTTGCTCCACTGTTGCGAGATTTGTTCCCGCAGCAATCGCTTCCAGTTCACACTCCAGCTGGTTTGCAAGTGAGCGTCCTTTGGTAAGTAGCTCCTGACTTACCTCAGCTACTATCCCCTCTTCTATTTCCAGGTATACAAATATATTGTTCATGCTTTTAATTCAATTGTGTTAACCTATCGTGTGATTTTCTATCAACTCCCTCATCAGTTCATCAATATCGGCATCGTTATCGGTGAGGCGCTTGCTCTCTTTCGCCTGGAAAACGACATTCTCAATCTTCTTCACTTTCGTAGGTGATCCGGAGAGACCGCACTGTACAGGGTCGGCATCCACATCGGCAACACTCCATTCTGTAAGGTTCAGATAAGGACGGCTGTTATAGATATCGATATAGTCGATATGTTCCACCTGCCGTTCGGTAATGGTTTTCGCATGCTTGTACTTTAACATCAGCTTCGCGTTTCGCGGTCTGCATGGTGCAGCAGAACCATTCACTGTAATCACAGCTGGCAGAGGAGACTCCACAATCTCCACACCATGCTCCAGGCGGCGTTTGACCCTCACCCTGCCATGCACAACTCTTTCGATATCCTCAGCGTAAGTGATTTGCGGAATCCCCAGTTTCTCAGCTATCTGAGGACCCACCTGAGCGGTATCACCATCGATGGCCTGTCGTCCGGAAATAATGATGTCATAGGATCCGATCTTCCTCACTGCCATCGACAAGGCATAAGAGGTAGCAAGTGTATCGGCACCGGCAAAAGCCCTGTCGGTCAGTAGTACCCCGTCGTCTGCACCGCGGAAGAGTCCCTCACGCAAAATTTCGGCAGCCCTGCCGGGGCCCATCGTAAGCATTGTTATCTTCGTTCCGGGAAATTGATCTTTTATCCGGAGGGCCTGTTCCAGTGCATTCAGATCTTCGGGATTGAATATTGCGGCGAGCGCCGCTCTGTTCACTGTTCCGTCGGCTTTCATTGCATCTTTCCCCACATTACGGGTATCTGGAACCTGCTTAGCCAACACAATAATGTTAAATGCCATATCGCTTCGTTTGTTTCTTTGTGTTTGTAAGAAAGCAACAAATATACACAAAAATTCACGATGTCAATCACATCTTTATCTACTTTCAAAAAAAAACGATGACCATATTAAACCAATCAGGACAAAATGACTCTCAATAAAGCGAACTTCAGTTTAAATAGAAAACATTTACACCCGAAAAAATGTTAAACAGAAGAAAGAGAAGAAACACCTTACTATCTTTGCTGAAAATGAACGGTTCTTTTACAAGAAGGAGTAAACAAAGGAGGAGTATTTGTTCATTTTGACAGGATTCCCATGTGCTTATTATACTTAAATGAAAAATAATATATTAATCGTATGAAACGGATAAATCCATTTTTATTGATTCTTTTAATTGGATTGTTTCTGAGCAGTTGTGCAGGGATAAAATACCTAACCGTGGAAACGCGTGAACCTGCCCAGGTGACATTACCCTCAAGTGTTCTTTCTGTGATTGTCATCAACAACGTTGTGGAGCAACCCGATGATATTGGTCATTTCACGAAGCAACTGGGTCAATCTGAAATACAAAAAGAGACAGCCTCATCAGACAGTATTGCCATCTTCTTCACCGAAGCATTGGCACAATTCCTGGAGGAAGAGGATTATTTTCAGCGGGTGCTTTTTCTTGGTGAACCTTTAAGAGGGGATAAGGATTTTTTCAGTGAGGAGCCCCTCACACCGGAGATGATGCATGAAATAAGAGGCAAGACAGGTGCCGATGCCATCATCTCGCTAGACAAGCTGCTTATACAAACCAGCAAAGAGGAGTTTTACCGTCAGCAGGGGTACACCTACAGCTCGATGAAAGCAAATATTCAGTCCATACTACGTGTCTATCTTCCCACCATGGAAGGTAATATTCCGGCTGTATATTATAACGATAGTATTCGCTGGGAAGGGTTCGACATTCAGGATAAAAAGGCTTATGCCGAAGCCATGCTCCCCTCTCGCGAGGAGGCACTGAAATTAACAGCTGTAAGATCTGCCGAAAAGATGACATACGTCTTTGCCCCACACTGGGAGATGCAGGACAGATGGTACTACACGTTACCTTCTTCTTTGATGCGTGAAGGAGAAGCATTTGCCAAAAAAGCGGACTGGTTCAAGGCAATAGAAAAATGGGAAGCCTTTTTTAATAATCGTTCCAACAAAACAGATAAAGCTAAGGCGGCAACCAATATAGCACTGGCATATGAAATGCTGGACAATATGGATAAAGCACTTGAATGGGCTACATTAGCAAATGATCTCTTTGTAGAGTCAACATCACAGAACTCTTTGGAGAGAAGACGCTCATTGCTCTACAAGAACGAGATACTGAGACGGCAGAATACAGGCAACAGCCTGAATATGGAAAACTTTTAATCATGCAGGAAATAGCCGGGGAGAGGGCAAATACCTCTCTTTGTGGTATAAATTGCCTCAATCTGAAAAAAAGTTTTAAAGTTATTCCGCTTTTTCAAAAAAAACACTACCTTTGTGAAAGAATCTTCAACAGTACATAGACTCATACTACTGTTAATCATTTGTATATTCATTTCAAACTAATTTATATCCGGCCCTTTTACTAAAAAAGTATGGAATCTTTGCATCCATCACTCAAATCGGGCATCTTTCATTTACGATATTTCATTCAAAAACCATAACGAATTTCAATAGATCTACATGGCTTATAACATTATTGAGCTTAACGAAAAGCTTACAACAGAACTACGTGTTCTGGCCAAAGGACTGGGTATCAGACGCCCTGACGCATACAAGAAAGAAGAACTGATTTACAAGATTCTCGATGAACAGGCAATTGCCGAGACAAAGAATCTGGGCCCCGAACCAAGCGGAAGACAGAACAGTGGCAGAAAACGTTCCGACAACAATACCAGGAACCAGAAAAACAAACCTGCCGGAAAAAAAGAGGAGCCAAAGGAAAAAACCTCTGCAAAAAAAGATCAAAAACCTCCCAAGAACCAACCGAAGCCTGTTGCAGCAGTAACTGAAAGGCCTAAGCTGGTAAAGAAAGACGAGGCTGCCTCAGAAAAGAAAACGCCTGAAATAGTAAAAGAACCCACTACACCCACACAACCACAGCCAAAAGCACAGGTTAAACCCGAGGTGAAGAGTGAAATTAAATCTGAGGTGAAAACAGAGGTGAACCCTCCGGTAGCCAAAGAGGTGACCGAGAAAAAAGAAGAGACACCTGTCACTGAAAAAGCGACAGGTAAACCTATTCAATTGGTATTTCGTTCATCCAAACACCGCGAAGAAGAGAAAAAAAACACGCCTGCACCTGTAACCTTACCTCCGGTGGTGGCTGAAGATGCTTCAGCAGAAGAATCTCCTTCAACCGCGAAAGGAGTTGCCGCAACAGGTGAAAAACCCTCTTTGCAGGATTTGCTGGCACCCTCACCACTGCAGACAAAGCAACAGCCGCAGGCACAGCAGATAAAAGGGCATGGTCAGCCACAGGGCCAGAACCAACCTCAGCAACAAAAAGAGAAAGAAAAAGAAAAAGATTCCGGTTACGATTTCGACGGGATACTGACTGCAACAGGAGTTTTGGAAATAATGCCCGACGGTTACGGATTCCTGCGTTCATCGGATTATAATTATATGTCGTCACCGGACGATATTTATGTATCTCAGTCGCAGATACGTCTCTTCGGATTAAAGACAGGAGATGTGGTGGAAGGACCTATCCGTCCACCCAAGGAGGGAGAGAAATTCTTTCCTCTGGTAAAAGTGGATAATATCAACGGACGTAAACCGGATGATGTGCGCGACCGTGTACCTTTCGACCACCTTAAACCACTCTTCCCCAATGAGAAATTCAACCTCACCAAGGGTCACAACGACAACCTCTCCTGCCGTGTGGTAGATATGTTCTCTCCTATTGGAAAGGGACAACGTGGTTTAATCGTAGCGCAGCCGAAGACCGGTAAAACAGTATTACTGAAAGATATTGCCAACGCTATTGCCGACAATCACCCCGAGGTATATATGATCATTCTCCTGATTGATGAACGTCCTGAGGAGGTGACCGATATGGAACGCAGTGTGAACGCTGAGGTGATCGCCTCCACATTTGATGAACCGGCAGACCGCCATGTAAAAATCGCTGAGATCGTGCTGAACAAAGCACGCCGTCTGGTTGAATGCGGTCACGACGTGGTGATTCTTCTCGACTCCATCACACGCCTTGCACGTGCTTACAACACCGTACAGCCCGCTTCAGGGAAGGTGCTCTCGGGCGGTGTGGATGCCAACGCCCTGCACAAGCCCAAACGCTTCTTCGGAGCGGCACGTAACATCGAGTTTGGCGGATCACTCACCATCATTGCCACTGCGCTTACAGACACCGGTTCCAAGATGGATGATGTGATTTTCGAAGAGTTCAAGGGTACAGGCAACATGGAACTGCAGCTCGACCGCAGGCTTTCCAACAAACGTGTCTTCCCGTCGATTGATATTATCGCATCCAGCACCCGTCGCGACGATCTGCTCCTCTCGGCAGAAACGCTCAATCGCATGTGGGTACTCCGCAACTTCCTCTCCGACATGAATTCGGTGGAAGCGATGGAATTCCTGCTGAATCGCATGCGTCGCACCTCTAACAACGAAGAGTTCCTGATCTCAATGAACGATTGATCAATGAGGAGAGATAACAGAATAAATTGATTGAATATAAAACAGGAACGCAGCGGAAGAGAAACCGCTGCGTTTTTTGTTGAGCAAAAAAATCATCTTTCACATCACACCCTCAAAGCGTATATAGTTAATTGAACTTTCACATGTTCATAATATTGGGGTATATAGAGCTAAAGATGAGACCTATAAATATTTTATGGGAACCCAATGACCTCGGAGAACATAAAAAAGCAGATCAATCACAACCAGATATCTTCCGGATAACTCACATCTTCGAGAAAGAGTGCATGACCGGGTACTGAATCGCCCGCAACCTGGCGGTTTTCCGCTTCAATGATACGTCGCAGACCCCGCTCATCGAGTCGCCCCCTACCAGCCTCCAGCAGTGTCCCCGTGATGGCACGCACCATATTCCTCAGAAAACGGTCTGCCCTGATGGTAAAGATATAGGTATCACCCTTCTTCTCCCATCGGGCAATCTCAATTCTGCAATGATTGGTCTTCACATCCGTGTGCAGTTTGCTGAAGCTGGTGAAATCTTCGTACTCCTTCAGTACTGTACATAATGCGTTCATCCTCTCCATATCCGGCACAAAATGCAACCGGTATGTCAGCTCATGGAGAAAAGGATCTTTAATGGTGGTGATATGATAGCTATAGGTACGTGATGTGGCACTGAAGCGCGCATGCGCATCGGGTCTCACCTGCTGAATGGTGAAAATGGATATATCTTTGGGAAGAAAATTATTAAGCTTGTGCACAAGATCATCCGCTACAAAAATATCGCCATCCCAATCGAAATGAGCAATCATCTTTCGTGCATGCACGCCCGCATCGGTTCTGCCTGCCCCCACGATCTCCACCTTTTCACGCAGGATGGTGGACAAAGCATCCTGCAGCACCTGCTGTACACTTAAACCATTAGGCTGAACCTGCCATCCTACATAATTCTTTCCGTTGTAAGAGAGGGTGATGAAGTAGCGGGGCATTCCATTCAGGCGTTTTATCCGTTTAACTCTCTTAATCGTAGCTGTGTGAGCACCTGTTTGGTATTCAACGGAAAGTCGCCATCCATCATCCAGGAGTAGTAGCTGGGTTCTCTTTTGAGTATCTCAGACACAGGCTTTCCCTTGTGTTTGCCGAAATTGAAAACCTCTACACCCTTATCATTGTAAATAATTCGGCCTGCGAAATCAACATTGTTGTTGAAGCTGGAATAATCTTTCGACAGCACCTCGATGTCATTGGTCAGATCAGGATAACGATCGAGTTGTGACTTCAATACTTCATAGGTAGCGATGGTGTCAGCTTCAGCAGAATGGGCATTCTCCAGCTTCTTGTCGCAATAGAAAGCATATGCTGCTTCGAGGTTGCGTTGTTCCTTTTTATGGAAGATAATCTGTACATCCACAAACTTACGCTTGCTCATATCAAAATCAACACCGGCACGGAGGAACTCCTCCGCCAGCATAGGTACATCGAAGCGGCTTGAGTTGAACCCCGCCAAATCACAACCTTCCAGATGATCTGCCAGTGATCGGGCCACCTGCTTAAAGGCGGGACAATCCTTCACATCCTCATCTGTAATGCCGTGAATGGCGGTAGACTGAGGCGGAATAGGCATCTCCGGGTTGATACGGCGTGATTTTATCTCTTCCTTACCGTTGGGATGTACCTTCAGAAAAGATATCTCCACGATGCGATCGTGCGTAATGTTTATCCCGGTAGTCTCCAGATCGAAGAAGACCAGCGGGTTTTTCAGGTTTAATTGCATTCCGGATTTTGATTAATCATTCAACATCATCGGCATCAGCAGCGTCAGCATATCTTCGTTTTCTTCTTTCTCCACGGGAAGGACAAGACCCGCCCGTGAAGGATCGGATAGTTCCATACGTATGTCAGAAGAAGGAATATTATTGAGGATATCGATGAGAAAAGCTGCTTTGAAACCAATGTTCATCACGTTGCCATCATAGCTGCAGGGGATCATCTCTTCTGCCGCCGTAAGAAAATCAATATCCTGCGCGGAGACCACGATCTTGTCTTCCGACAGCTGTAATTTCACCAGGCTGCTTGCCGGATTGGAGAAAACGGCTACACGCTTCAATGCGTTGAGCAGTGCCAGGCGGTCGAGTGTAAAACTGTTTGGATTATTCTGCGGTATGACGGAGTTGTAGTTGGGATAACGACCCTCCACGAAACGACATACCATCTTATAATCAGACATGGTGATGTATGCATTGTTTTCATCAAACCTGATCTCCACCGTTCCCGTCTCCTTCGGCAGGAGTGATTTCAACAGGTTTGCCGGTTTCTTGGGCAGGATGAAAGAGGAACGTCCTTCACCTTTTGTTTCGGTAGTGGTTACACGCACCAGCTTATGTCCGTCGGAAGCAACAAATGTAACATCATCGGCGGTGATATCAAAATAGATCCCGTTCATCACAGGACGCAGTTCATCATCGGCGGTGGCAAACACAGTGCGGTTGATACCGGAGAACAGCGTTTCAGCCTCAATGTTCAGTGTGATGGAAGACTCTTTCAGCTCCTTCGGCTCGGGATACTCATCACCTTTTAATCCCACGAAATTATATTTCCCGTTATGGTAATAGATAAACACCTCAAGCGTTTCATCGTTAATATCGAACGTGAGTGGCTGATCAGGCAATTCGCGAAGAGGGTCAAGCAGATTCTTTGCGTTGATGGCCAGGTTTCCCTCACCCTCAGCACTGTTCACCTCCACCACTGTTTCCAGACGTGTTTCACTGTCGGCAGCAGTCAGTGAGAGCATATTGCCCTTCAGATCCAACAGAAAGCAATCCAGAATAGGCAACGTGTTTTTCGAATTGATGACTCTGCTAATAGCCTGCAAGTGATTCAACAGCGTACTGCTTGATACTACAAATTTCATGATGATATCTCTTTTAAATATGTTTTATTTTCCCAATGTTCGTATTTATGTATGTCAGAGCAAAAGATGTGTTAGCTACCCTTTTATTCATTTATCTTAACGAACAAATCAATGAACAAATATATGAAATTATCTTGTAGCTAGGGCTCTTTTTCTTATAATTTTATCCACAGATTTCAGAATTCAGTGATCAGCGGTCAGTGTACTAGCTGTAAGAAGTAAGCAGTAAGCTATATTTCTACAGACCATTTTTAACTTTTTATTTTTTTTTGTTCCTCGGGTGATGTTCAATAATCTCCTGCCGTAGAAAGTGACGATCAATATGGGTGTAAATCTCTGTAGTGGTAATCTTCTCATGTCCCAGCATCTCCTGAATCACACGAATGTTGGCACCTCTCTCCAGGAGGTGGGTGGCAAACGAATGACGAAACACATGCGGACTGATTTTCTTTTGCAGTCCCACCGCCTCGGCATATTGTTTGATATAGTAGAAGACGGTGACACGTGAAATCGCTTTACCCCGTGAACTGATAAAGACAACATCTTCGCTTCCTTTTTTTATGGTTATCTGATTGCGGTATGGAAGCCAATTATTAATTTTTTCTATGGCAGTTCCGGAAATAGGTACCAGCCGCTGCTTACTCCCCTTCCCTTCTACGCGAATAAAACCTTCATCCGGGTAGAGATCGGAAAAACGGAGGTTGGTTAGTTCTGAGATACGTAAACCGCAACTGTAAAGTGTTTCAATAATGGCATAATTGCGTGTACCTTCTGCCCTGGAGAGATCGATGGCTCCAAGAAGTGAGTCAATCTCTTCCACTGACAAGACAACCGGTAGTTTCAGTCCTATTTTCGGTGCCTCCAGCAGTTCACTGGGATCATCTTCACGGTAATGATCCAGCAGAAGGAAACGAAAGAAAGATTTTATCCCGGATATGATGCGCGCAGTGGAACGAGGTGAGATATCGTTCTCGTGCAACACTATGATAAACTCCTCCAGATCACTCTGCCGGATCGTTGAGCTATTGAGGTGACGTGCCTCAGAGAATAGGACCAGCTTCTGCAGATCGGTCATATATGCATCTATCGTATTGACCGACAGACCTTTTTCAAGAAGCAGGTATCGTTTATATTTATCTATTTCTGAATTGCGCGTCATTTCATTCCGGTGTCAGCTCATTTTTTAAAGCAACAGCTTCAGCGACACTCTCTTTTAACATTTCCAGCAGACCGGCTTCCTCTTTCCCGGTCAGAGATCCTTCTTTTTCGAGTTGTGAAAGCATGCTGATTTGTGGCTTGTCTCCAATCATCCGAAACAGGGGTAAAATCTTGTGAGTTATAACAGCAATGCTTTGATAATCTTTTTGATCAAAAGCATCTCCCAAAAGATGAATCTGCTCCGTTGTTTCATCTATAAACGACTGTAAAATATTGCTGGAAACGATGCGGTCATCCTTTACGAATTCTATCAGTGCTCCCACACCTTTTGCACTCACCGTATCCGACTGATCTGTCTCCACACCCTTGCGTTTATTCACATAACGGGAAATGATCAGATAAAGCTGATAAGACGTGAATGGTTTGGCAAGAAAATCGGTGAACCCCCCTGCCTGAATATCTGCTATGGAGAGATCAGATCTGGCGGAAAGGGCAATGATGGGAATCGTTTCAGTATGGCTGATGCTCCTCAATTTTCCAACAAGATCAATCCCGTTGATCTGAGGCATCTGGATATCGATGAAAAGTATATCAAACGCCTCTCTTTTTATATGTGTGAGTACTTTCCCAGGGTCCTTTTCAGTGGTGCATTTCATCTTCCTGTTCAGCAACATCTCGCTGGTCATCATCAGTTGCGTCGGGTCATCATCGACAATCAATATAGAAACCTCTTCAAGGGCTGACTCATTAAAGGCTACAAACGATGAGTTGTCATCTCCCTCCGACTGCGGCTTAACCGGTAACTCGACGATGAACTCAGACCCTTTCTCTTTTTCAGAACGCAGGTTGATCACTCCCCCCAACTGATCTATGAATCCTTTCGTGATCGCCAGCCCCAGACCTGTCCCTTCAATAGGCACTTCACCATCCGAGCCATGATCCAATCGATGAAACTCACGAAAAATAACCTGCTGGTTTGCCTCGGCAATTCCTGCACCGGTGTCGGATATGGAGAAAATCAGCCTGTTTGTGGCGTCTCCGGTTTCTGCTCTTGCGACAATCTTGACTGTCCCCCTGGTTGTGTATTTGATCGCATTGGAAATGATATTACCCAATATCTGTCTGATCACATAGGGGTCACCGTAACCTGCCAACTCCTCAGGGATACGATTATCATCGATGTACTGGAGCCCCTTCCGGAGTGCCAGCGGCTTAAAGCTCGACACTGTTTCCCCCACGAGCTGATGCATATTGAAATTCCTTTCATTCAGCTGCCAGGAACCCGCTTCAATTTTATGATAATCGAGCAGCGTGGAAACCAGCTGAAGGACGTGTGTGCCCGAATTTTTCATATTGCTGAGATAAAGATCTCTTTTCTCCTGATCCATGATGCCATCCATCAGCTCGATATATCCCAGAATGGAACTCATGGGTGCCTTGATGTCATGTGAGATTGTCAGCATCAGCTTCTCTCGTGATGCAAGCAACTCAGAGATTTTTTTGTTGGACGCTTCCAGCTCTTTTCTGTAACGCTGACTCTTATTGACATCAATCAGAAAGAGGATGCCGAAAATAAGGGCAATCAACAGTGCCAGTGAAGAAACCAGAAGCATTGTACGTTGTGAACCGGAGAGAGCACGCTTTTTATCGGAGATAAGCTGGAGAGACTTCCTCAGCTCCTCCTGTTCAATGCCTTTCAGCAGGTCATCAATCCGTGCGGTAAGCATGCGGTTTGTATGACTCATCTCTCCCTGTCGCAGTATAAAAGCAAGCTGGAATTGCTTCTGACGCTCAAGATCCAGTCTTTCTGAATAGCGCACTTTGTTGATGATGGTATCGACGACCAGCTTAAAATCATTTTCCGCCAGGACCGATTTGCTTTCTATCACAATAGTTGAATCCTGCGATGCAACAAAAACATTCCGTACACGGTCCAGAAATCCTCTGCGTTCACCCAGAACAACACTTGTATCACTTTCGTTTCTCTTTGGTGTGTTAAGATTTCTGCTTGTAAGATAATCGGAAATCTCCCTGTTTAACTCTTTGGGTACATAGCTGCTTTCCATTTGCCGTGTAATTACAGGTGACTGACGGATGGAATCGAGCAGGATGGCCACAATCTCTAAATTCACTTTTTTATCACTGATCAAAAACTGAATCGTATCCAGTTTTGCAATACGGGCAGTATCACCTGTCAGCTGCTTTAATGAATCGAGATGGTTGTTGATCTCCGGAACAATGGAGTCGTATTTGAGGAAATATTGTTTTGCATTTTCGGCAGTGAAGAGGTTTTGATCACTTTCAATTTCATAGAGTTTGGAAAGCGTGTTTCCCACGATTAACAGTTCTGAAACATCCTCGTTTTTGATTCTGTTCTCAGAAAAAACCACCAGATGGCGATAAATGGCGACGAGGCCAAAGACCAAAACAGTCAAAACCAGTATGTACCCTGCAATAACGACAAATTTTATCCTTGAAGATCTTTTTTTTTCCATATCAATAGAGCAAGAAAAATTGCAGTGATTTATAGCGACACGTTATACAGTTTCATTTTATTGTATAATGTTTTTCGGTCAATGTTCAGAATGGATGCTGCCATTGTTTTATTTCCCCTGGCCAATTCAAGTGCCTCCATTATTTTTTCTTTTTCATAATTTTCCTTACGCAACTTATGGATCGGATTCGTTGTTGCGGGGCCACTCTCTATTCTGGTATTATTTCTGCCAAAGAGATCTGGAGCAATTTTCGCCGTGATATGTGTTCCCTCCGTATGTAACGCTGCTTTCATGATCATGTTCTTCAGCTCCTGAATATTCCCGGGCCATGCATAGTCTACCAGCTGTTGCTGTAGTTTCGGATCGATGCTCTCAATATTCTTATCTAATGTGAAATTGGCAAATCTGATGAAATAAGAGATGAATGCAACAATTACCTGTTTCTTTCCTTTCAGTGAAGGAAGCACTACACAATTTTTTTCAAGCAGATGATATAGTTTTGGTATGAGTATCTTTTGCAACTCCACATCCCTTTTCTCTGTGGTGACAATCACCTGTGTAAAATTATCATCTCTGTTTTGCCTGGTGAGAATATTTAACAATTCATCCTGAAGATTGATATCGAGCTGATCTACATTTCGAATGCTTAACAACCCTCCTTTTGCCTCTCTGAATTTTTCCATCAATAAGGACTCACTCGCTTCCGGGTTGTTCAACTGACGTTTACCATTTTTATTCGATAAACCCTCCACATCCATTTTTACAAGCGGCGTACAGAGATGAAATCCTTTATCATGAATGTACTTGACAATTGAATTTTTTCCTGTGCCTCTGTCACCAATGATTAAAAGATGGGCTTTATTTTCAGCCAAGGTGTCAAGTTGGTTCAACAGTTGGTAATACTCCTCACCAGGTGGCAGGATGAACTCATTGCAAAATCTGTTTCTTCGCTGCCTGTTTTCGTGCATCATAAATGCTTCTTCTATCTTCCGGAACAGCTCTTCCGGTTCAATCGGTTTGGAGATAAAATCAGCAGCACCCGATTTCATGGATGCCACTGCCGACTCAATATCAGCAAAACCTGTCATCATGATCACAATGATATCTGAATCGAACTTTTTCACCCATGATAAAAATGTAAAACCATCGACATCCGGCATCTTTATATCGGAAAGTATCAGATCAAAAGGTTGTTCCTTGATCATCTGTTTCGCATCATTCACATTGGTTGCCGTTTCGATTTTGAAATCTTTTTTTACCAACCACGATTTCAACATCAAACAGATGGTTAAATTATCATCGACTATGAGTATACTTTTGTTCATTTCATTAATAAAAAGAATTCAGGGCAGTAGAATGAATTTTTATCACTTTTTGTTTTTTTCTTTGTCCAGTTCTTTGGATATCACGATTGATGCATATAGCTGGAATACTGCTCCGGCAACCATTGCCAGTACCCATTCGTTTCGTTGTCTGAACATCAGGTATGTTGCAGCCACCATACAGAGGAGGGAGAAAACCTGAAAATTAAACAGCCTTTTTCCGCGAATACTTTTACCCGGATAGGGTGTTGTGACCGTAATAACAGAGAACAATGCCACCGCGAAAGCCATGATCCAGGGGGCAGCAACAGGTACGAACAAATATAGGATTGCCGACAACAATATTACAATGCCGGAAATTCGAAGCAAAATATCTTTAGAGCTCTGCATCTTCAATTTACTTTTTTTTGGAAAATGTCATCCAAAATCCAAAACCGGTTATTAGACCGCGCTATTTTCTCACAAATATAAGAATTATTTTTTGACTTTCCGATATAATCAATACTCCCAAAACGATTTATGGCAAGCTCAAAGCTATACCATTACTCAATAATAAAAATATCCTCGTTTTCTTTTTTCATCAGGTAATTCTCCCGGGCAAATTTTTCAAGATCATCGTTATTGGATTGGAGTTCATTCAGTTTCTCCTTGTCTGATTCTGTCTGTTCGTGGTAGAATTCTATCTGTGATTCAAGGTCTCTGATCTGCGTGTCGAACTTAATCCTTTTGGTTACGCTGCTGTCACTTAAAAAAAACAGCATCACAATCAGTATAAGGAGTATGACAATCTGATAGGAGGTGAGTCCCAGCACTCTCTTCGATTGTAACATCTTCACTATCTGTTTCATTTCTACAGGCGTACATAAAGGTTTGATTCGTGATACAAAAATAGGTTATATTTTCCATTTATGCCAACCATTTCGTGGAAATATATGAATCATGCATGAGAATGACCATGAAGAGAAAAATAATCGTAACGGATTAAAATATCCTGATCACTCATTGTGCAGATTAAACAAAAAAAAGTATCTTTACGCTGATTTGTCGGAATTTTATTTTTATTGTTCACATTATAGATATATGAAGAAACTTTTTTTGACCACTGTTTTGGTAATTTTGGCCACCTCCTTCGCTTATCCCTGTACAAATTTATTGGTAGGAAAAAATGCATCCGTTGACGGATCAACACTTATTTCTTATGCAGCTGACTCATACGGACTATACGGAGAGCTGTATCACTGGCCGGCAAAGCAATACAGACCAGGAGAACTCCTCAGGGTCTATGAATGGGATACCGGAAAATATCTGGGTGATATTCCACAAGCAATGCAGACATATAACGTGATAGGCAACATGAACGAACATCAGCTTGCTATCGGAGAAACCACCTTTGGCGGACGTAGTGAGCTGACCGATTCAACCGGGATCATGGATTATGGCAGCCTGATATATATTACACTTCAACGTGCACGGAATGCCCGTGAAGCGATCACCATCATGACCGACCTGGTCAAGGAACATGGATACTACAGCTCGGGCGAGTCATTCTCTATAGCCGACCCCAACGAGGTATGGATCATGGAGCTGATTGGCAAGGGTGTCGGAAACAAGGGCGCCGTCTGGGTAGCCGTACGTATACCTGACGACTGTGTGGCTGCACATGCCAACCAGGCGCGCATACAGCAGTTTCCACTCAATGATCCTGAAAATTGCCTTTACTCCCCCGACGTAATCTCTTTCGCTCGTCAGAAGGGATACTTCACAGGTGAAGATGCCGATTTCAGTTTTGCCCGGGCTTATGCTCCTCTCGATTTTGGAGCGCTCCGTTTTTGCGAAGCTCGTGTATGGTCTTTCTTTAACAGGGTGAACAAAGAGATGGGTGAATATATCACCTACGCCCAGGGTAAAACAACCGACCCGATGCCACTCTATATCAAACCGGACAAAAAACTGAGTGCACAGGATATCCAGCAGATGATGCGTGACCATTATGAAGGGACTGAGCTGGACTGGCGCTTTGATGTGGGTGCCGGACCCTTCAATTCACCTTACCGCTGGTCACCACTCACCTTCGAAGTTGATTCGGTTGAGTACTGCAACGAACGTCCGATAGCCACGCAACAGACAGGGTTCTCTTTTGTCGCACAGATGCGGTCATGGCTGCCCGATGCCATCGGCGGGATTCTATGGTTCGGAATAGATGATGCCGCTCAAACAGTTTATTATCCTATCTACAGCGGTCATGCCGAAGTCCCTCACGAGATGGCTCCGGGTAATGGTGACCTGCTGAATTTCTCATGGACCTCTGCCTTCTGGATTCACAACTGGGTCTCCAACATGGTATATACCCGTTATAGTGATATGAGCGTTGACATGAAAAATGTGCAGTCCAGGCTCGAAGAGCAGTTTAAAGCTTCTCAACCCGCAATTGAGGAAAAAGCTGCCGCATTGTATGAGAAATCTCAGCCTGAAGCTGTTCACTATCTCACGCAATACTCCAATAACCTGGTGAAGGAAGGAGTAGCTGAATGGAAGAAGCTTGGTGAGTACCTCATGGTGAAATACATCGATGGTGTAGTTAAGAAAGAGGAGAACGGTCAGTTCAAACGTAACCCGCATGGTTTACCCGCTTTCCCTACACGACCGGGATATTCAAATGAATACTACAAAAAAATAGTCGACCAGACAGGTGACAAATACAAAGTACAATCAGTGGAATAACAGATAAAATAACAGTATATCAACATGCAAGAAGAAACATTATTAGCGCAAGTCACCGGCAGAGCATTGTCATGGCTTAAAGGAAATTACGATGCTGAAACAAAGGACGAAGTGCAGCGTATGCTCGACAGCGATGATAAATCGAAACTTATCGATGCATTCTATAAGGATCTGGAGTTCGGGACAGGTGGTCTGCGCGGTATCATGGGTGCCGGAACCAATCGCATGAATATCTACACCGTTGGTGCAGCAACACAGGGATTATCGAATTACCTGAAGAAAGAGTTTACCGGCCTGAATGAGTTAAAGGTGGTGATCGGTCACGATTGCCGCAATAACAGCCGCAAATTCGCAGAGATATCTGCCGACATATTCAGTGCCAACGGCATCAAGGTTTATCTTTTCGAAGATCTGCGCCCTACCCCAGAAGTATCCTACGCCATCCGAAAGCTGGGATGCCAGAGCGGCATCATGATTACCGCCTCCCACAACCCGAAAGAGTATAACGGCTACAAAGCCTACTGGAATGATGGTGCACAGGTACTGGGACCGCACGACAAAAACATCATCGCAGAGGTCAACCGCATCGCTTCCGTCGACGATATCCATTTCGAAGGCAACAATGACCTTATCGAGATCATTGGTAAAGATATGGACAGAGCCTTTATCGAAGAGGTTAAAAAACTGGTCCTTTCGCCTGAAGCCATTGAACGCCATCATGATTTAAAGATGGTCTTCACACCCATCCATGGTGCAAGCATCATGCTGGTTCCCGACGCACTGAAAGCGGTGGGCTTCACCAACATCATCTCTGTTCCTGAACAGGATGTGATCAGCGGCGATTTCCCCACTGTCATCTCACCCAATCCAGAGGAGCCGGCAGCACTTGACATGGCCATCAAAAAAGCAGAGGAGACGGGTGCCGAACTGGTAATGGCCACTGATCCCGATGGTGACCGCATTGGTACTGCCATACGTGATGATAATGGCAACTTCATCCTGGTCAACGGCAACCAGACTATGCTGATCTACCTTTACTACCTGATGACCAGACGTGAAGAGCTGGGGCTCCTGACAGGGAAGGAATTTGTAGTAAAAACCATCGTCACCACCGAGTTGGTGAAAGATATTGCAGTAAAAAAAGGGATTGAGATCTTTGATTGTTATACCGGATTCAAATGGATTGCAGAAGTCATCCGTAAGCATGAAGGGGTGAAAAAGTATATCGGTGGTGGTGAAGAGAGTTATGGCTTTCTGGCAGGTGATTTTGTACGGGATAAGGATTCCGTATCGGCATGTACCCTGTTTGCCGAGATCGCTGCCTGGGCAAAAGACAGAGGAAAGACGATGTATCAGCTTCTGCAGGACATCTACCTGGAATATGGCTATTCAAGAGAGGTGGGCATCTCTCTCGTTCGTAAAGGTAAAGAAGGCGCAGATGAGATTGAGGCGATGATGAAGAATTTCCGCAATAATCCGATGAAATCGCTTGGTGGTTCACCGGTGACGCTTGTAAAGGATTTCTCAAAACTTGAAGCGGTTGATTATGTGAGCAATGAACAGGTCGTGCTGGAGATGCCCACTACATCAAACGTTTTGCAATATTTCACTGAAGAGGGTACAAAATTATCCATCCGTCCTTCCGGAACGGAGCCCAAGATCAAGTTTTATATTGAAGTACGCGGCTCTGTGAAATCACGTGAAGACCTGATTCAGGTTGAGAACGAGGTTAATATCAAGATCAACGCCATCCGTCAGGAACTGGGGTTATAAGAAATTAAGAAGTAAAAATATAAAGTGTACAGAGGGATGCAATGATTTAAGCATCCATAAACTGACAACTGATAACTTAAACTGACAACTGATAGCTGATAGCTTATGGCTTAAAGCGTATCGCTTATTGCATATCACTGAAATAAATATGAGACGAAAACTAACAATAGCGCTGGTAGCACATGATCATCGCAAAGCAGACATGGTAGAATGGGTGATCTTCAATTCCGATTTTCTTTCGCTGCACCGCCTGGTATGTACCGGTACAACGGGAGGACTGGTGCAGGAAGCCCTGCGAAAAGAGGGTGTACACCCTGAGATCACACGCATGAACTCCGGTCCGATGGGTGGTGATGCCGAGATAGCAGCCATGGTGGTCCGCAAGGAGATTGACCTGGCGGTCTTCCTGATTGACGATCTCAATGCACAACCCCATGAGGCAGATATTATGATGTTGCTGCGTCAGTGCCGTGTGCACAATGTACCCATTGCCTGCAACCGTTACAGTGCCGACCTGATGATCACCAGCACGCTGTGGGATGACGAGAGCTACATTCCTTCTCCACCCAGGTATGAGAAATATGAAAGGTAATTCTCTTCAGTCCCGGTAATAAAAAAAGATAGCCCCTCATCATTTGGTGAGGGGCTATCTTTTTACACCGGGGTTAAAATAAATCTCACCTGGTCATCTTCAACTCTTTCACGATGTGCGGTGCATCCATCACCTTGTCTATCATATAGAGTACGTAACGGATGTCTACGCTGATGGTGCGCTGCATCTCCGGCTCAAAGAGGATGTCACCACTCAGCGACTCCCAGTTGCCGTCGAAGGCCAGACCCACCAGTTCCGCCTTTCCGTTGAACACGGGGCTTCCTGAGTTACCACCGGTGATATCGTTGTTCGAAAGGAAGTTAACCCGCAACACACCATCCTTATCGGCATATGGGCCGAAATCATTTGAACGGATATCATCCAGGATGTAATCCTGTACATTGAACTCGGGATCACCCGGCTTCTGTTTCTCCATGATACCCTTTGAGGTGGTATAATAATTGTACCAGACAGCATCACGCGGCCAGTAACCTTCTACCGTTCCATAACTCATCCGTTGCGTGAAGTTAGCGTCAGGGTAGAAAGTTTTGTCCGCATCCATCTCCATCAGTGCAGCCATCAGCTCACGTTCACCACGGAGAATCTTCTCATAGGATGACATCATTTGTCCCGAGAGTTCATAACCCATATCGGTGGTGGAGAGTGCCAGCTCCATCGCCGGGTCTTTTGTCAGCTCCTGTGTATCTGCACTTTTCAATAACTCTATCAATGAATCGAGTGAAGTAAACTTACTGTTTGTGAACAACCAGTCGGCATATTTCTCGTAATCTCCGCCAAACTCATCATTGATCTTACTGTAAATATCGGGAAGATACTGTTCAGGTATGCGTTCGGCATAGAGCTTCATCAGCACCGGCAACACCTTCCTGTCCAGTTTCGGCTCGTAGTTCTTGTAAGACTCTATCAGGCGATCGTTGATGAATGCCTGCTTATCCGCTTCCGTGCCTTCCGTATCGAAACGGAGGATCGTGTTGGCAAAACGGATCAACTCGATACCGTTATTGAACGTCTCCAGAAAATAGGTGGTGTATAGCGACATTTTATCTGACCCTGTGTAGGTATCTCTCAGCATGACGAGCGTACTGTCATACCTGGCCTTATTGGCAGGGCTGCTATTGATCCAGCTGTTCAAACGTCCTTCCAGCTCCTCTTTCTCTGCCAGCACACCCAGGTTGGTGAGCGCTTCGTTCATCCCCATCGAGTTCTTCCAGTAGTTGGAACTCCCTGCAAATTTGCTCGCATATTTGATGCGGATGGTATCATTCCGGGTCATGGCATCCCACCAGATCGCCT
>LSQX01236573.1_pt1 | contig 34220 bp, 23 predicted proteins | sample 654561 | NCBI WGS metagenome assembly LSQX01 (sample SAMN04489861, study PRJNA283612) | anaerobic digester metagenome | isolation source: 4 biogas reactors fed with cattle manure at either 37C or 55C with and... | place: Denmark: Kongens Lyngby | collected 2014 | reverse complement strand
CTATAGCCGTTACGGTAAGTCAGCCTGTCTTCGCTGCGCTCATATGGCTCCGCACCGATCTGTTCGCTTGCCTGTGCGTTGAGTACCTGGTTGAGGATCATGCTCAACAATCCTGAAAACGCCTCATCCTTCCCATCTGCTGTAAATAACCCTTTTAAAACTTCGCTGTCCAGCGTAAGATTGACTTGAGCCATGTCGCTTGTCCTCCGTATCATTATTGGTCTTCTCAACCTTATGATACCAGAGATGAGCGCTTGGCTCATTCGAATTTACACCAGTATACGGACTCTATCGCTTGGAGCATCAAGTAATACACAAAAACACCCAGCATAAATAAAGTCGGCAATAACATTATCCATGCAACCAGTGTTTGATTATTCAATTGAAATACGTTTTTCAGTCTAGTTTTCCTGGTAGAGCGGTAGGTAGTCATCTTTTGATCACCTTTCACAATAGAATAGGGAGACAATTTGCTTTCACAAATCGCCTCCCTAAATGTGGGCTTAGAACAGTGAGGCGTCTACTCGGGAATCTACATTTGCCAGCGCATCTTCAGCTGAAATCTCTCCCATGAAGTACGACATAAACTCTGATTGCATCGCTTGATTGCGCACGTTATACGCAATACGATCCTCTAAAGCCAAGTCAACTGTTGTGTTCTCGAAGGATTCAAGAATCACTGACCAATACTCAGGATGTTCGTTAATCACATCGGCAATCCTCTGTGCTTGTTCAGGCGTGATTTTGTCCTGCAAGTACGGGGATACTCCGAATGTGCCAGCCATGAAGTAAGGTGTATTATCCGGAGACGCATACCATTTGGCAAATGTGCCGGCTGCCTGGATGTTTTTGGAGTTAGCATTTACTGCAACAGCTTGACCGCCCAAATATCCACTATTAGTGACTGACCCCATCGGAATTAGACTCGCCGACCAATTATTCGCAAGTTCTTCCAATGTGTACCATTTGTTTGTGCCAGGCACATCTTGATTAAAATGGAACATAGCTATGGTTCCTTCTGCGAATCCAGTCACAGCGCTGGGACCGATTTCCGATACTGAGTTATCAAAGAATTTCTTCAAGAATTCCAGAGTCTCGATACCCTCAGGAGAATTCATTTTTGAGTAGCCCTGATCATCCAACAGTTTTCCACCCGCTGCACCATAGAGTGCCAAGAAGGTATGATGAAGTGCTCCGCGATGATCATCAGCACCCTTTAATTGAAACCCCATAACCTTGCCGTTGGATCCGGTGGTGATTTTTTCTGCCGTCTGGTAGAGTTCATCCCAGGTTTTCGGAGGGGTTTCTATTCCGTAATCAGACAAAATGTCGTTCCGATAATAGAATATTCCAGTATAATAACTCAGAGGCAGGGCCATAATTTCACCGTCGTACGTATTGATGGCAATGTGCTCGGTATAGCGACCAATCTCCTCACTTGACATATATTCCGATGCGGGCACAAGTACGCCTGCCTCTAGCATCGTCTGGTCTAGTCCGTTTTGAATGTAGAAAACATCAGGGCCGGCTTCCCCGGTGCTCAGGCCTGCGATAATTTTCTCGCGCACTGTGCTCCAAGACATGACAGTAATGTTGACTTTTACATCATCATGAGTAGCGTTGAATTCCTCCTGAAGTTGGGCAAGCACAGAATCGTCTGCCGTTTGAACGAGCCAAGCTTCCACCGTAGTCGGTTCTTCCGACAAGGCTGTCCCAAGAACCGTTACCATCATCATGATGGCCAGGAATAGCGACATTTTTTTCATGAGCGAAGTCCTCCTGTGTGAATTTTATTAAAATATAGAACATTTTTTCTCCCCTGTCAAGAACTTTTTCATAACTGCGAATACAACCTATGCGGGTTCATAGAAAACGTTGCTATCTGCCAGTATTTCGAATTGACAAAACTAAAATTTTAGTTATAATTGTGTTTGTAGCATATGGAAGGGATAGAATAAATGAGAGTTACGATTCATGACGTGGCCAAGCGGGCTGGTGTTTCGATTTCGTCTGTGTCATTGGCGCTTAACAACAAAGAGGGAATCAGCGAAAAAACCAGAAAGAAGATTGTGGCCGCTGCAGATGAACTCAGCTATCCAACGCCCAACATACTGACAAAACCGTCCAAAGTGAAAACAATCGCAGTTTTCTTATCTGGGCTCAATTATAGTTACTTTAACAGCACTTTTTTCAGTGACATCCTTAGGTACGTATCAGTATCCTTAACGCCATCTAAGTATTCAACAATCATGCTTTTCAGTAATTCAAGCGAGGACACAGAAAACTTTCGGCACTTGGTCCATAACAATGCTCTTGACGCGATGATACTAATAGGTCGCATGTCGGCTTCGGTTATTGAGACATACGCCCCTACTCTTCCTTGTGTCTACATTAACCGACCATCCATTACAGGCAAAAACGCCTATTCTGTTTACGCTGACAATGAAAAAGCAGCCTATCTGGTTACTAGGCATTTGATCGACTTGGGGCATAAGGATATTGCGTTCATGGGCTATATACCAAACATCGCCTCAACCACGGAAAGGTTTAACGGTTACAAGAAAGCATTAAGTGAGAGTGGGATTCATTTGAATTTGGGCCGCGTTTACCCAACGGAGCATTATGAGGAGACAGGATTCATTGAAACGAGAAAGTTAGTAACATCTGGAATCAAGCTGCCAACGGGCATCGTATGCGGAAATGATCTGATAGCAATAGGAGCAATGCAAGCATTATGGGACTCCGGGCTCTCAATTCCTGATGACATATCAATAACCGGTATTCATAATCTTCCGCACACTGATCTGATAAAGGTGCCGTTAACAACCGTAAAAATCCCGCATGATTTGCTTGGAACTCAGGCCGCCGCCCTAATAATGGACATACTTAATGGCAAGGAGCCCAAGAAGCTATGGCGCAATGATGTGGAGCTAATTGTAAGAAAATCAACGGGCCAGGCCAAGCTGTAATGGTTTTACCGAGAATAGTGTCTCTTTCTCGCACACACCCCAGCGGCAATTCTTTCAGCCTCGCAATATCCTAATTCCGAATTACTCGGATACTTGTTTCCCAAATATCGTCATTCATTGTGCTGAAATTCCAGTGGCGTCGAAACCTTCTTGTCTTCAGCAAAAATGTAAACCCAATTTGACGGTACCTGCAATTCACGAGACTACAGTCTGTCTCTGTGATAATCGGATGACTTTTAGCGCCTTGCTTTTAGGCCAATTTTCGAAATTTGATCTGCTATGTTCTCTATAGCTAATTCCGCGGAAGAATTTCCCAGCAGATAACTCTCAGTTTGGCTTCCAGCTATTCGTTCGAATGTCGCTTGTTGTATAGGAGCACCCTCTTGCAGCATGGGTTTTGCGTTAGATAGAGATTTGCACGCAAGAGCAAACCAAGGGTATTGAGCGTTCAACTCTCTCGAATTTAGCGTTGTGTTCCCTGGATTGGATCCTCCCAGAATATTGTATAAGGTAATGCTGTCATTTGATGAGAACCAACGAAGGAAATTCATGGTATCGTCAACTTGATGGGTTCGACTACTCACTGTCAATACTCAGCCACCGCGAATCGATGCAGCTCCTGGCATAAGTGCCACGTCTAGCTTGCCAACAATACTCGAATCAGGATAGAGTATACTGTGGTACTGTTCATTTCAATTAGGCAGCATCATCTTCATCATGTCTATTGGAGACTTCCCCTAGCTTAAGCAGTTGATCACTTTTCTGATTTCGGTTTTGCGCCTTTTCGGATAGCAAAATACTTGCTTTCTGAAAGGCTTTTGAATAGTGGTAATGCCATTTTATTGTTACAAAGAGAAATTGCGTGGGCAATCCGAAACAAGAGGTATTCCCTGTAAAAGGTTGCTCCAGCAATCGGAATAGCCTCAACTCGCGAGTAAATTGACAACAGCGGTTCGGAATATTCTGGGCAAGGCATTAGGTCGGCACAGGCAGCTAAACAAAGCAAACGATCATAATTAGGAAGGGTTTGACAGTCAAGCCTGATTGCGGCAAAGGCAGAATAATCATTTACCCACGAATTACCGATTGGGGTTTCCTCCATCATACGCGTTATCGTTGAGATCGCGGGGATATAACCTCCTTTGGACAGTAAAACTGCCAGCTGATTGCCTTCCCAATAGGGATCGGGAACGTCGTCAACCATTCCACATCGCGAGACTCCATGCTCGTTCTGGTGGTCGGAGTATTCTTTCTCCCCCCACAACTGAAGAAAGTGCTCCAACCGGGCATGCACTTGATTGGCATAAGCAAGATTTCCATAATACAGTAAAGTTCTTTGGGCAAAGTCTCCCAATTCAATGTATTTTTCAAGGACCTCGAGTGCTTCTCTCACTTGGGGATCGTCTATCCTCATTGCTTCGTGGAATTCCGATCGGTTCCCACACAGGATGCCCGCGCAAAGACGGTCAATAGACACCGTGTCAGAATCTTGGGTAGGTACATTGTAGGTAATGACGCCGAGCGTTCGCATGTCTTCCTGAATCTCACACAAAGAGGCGTCCTTTGGGTTCATCCCATGCGCCGCACAATTTGCTGCCAGGCGCCCTTCAATCCATCCCAGCTGCTTCACATCCGATGACATACGGATATAGTTGAACGCGTCCTGGTCAAAGGATATGGCTTTCCCGGCAACCATCATGTTATCTACCTGGCTAACCAATACCGCCCGCAACGGAATAGACACGAAGCGTGCTTTTGCTAGAGCAGGCATTAATCCCAGTCGACCCAAAATGCCCATACTCCGGGAATGAGGATCGTATGTACTATACGCTTCACAAAGTACGTCATAGTAATGAGATTCGCGCATAACATGGGCCGATGTCACTTTCATGCGCCCATGAATACGCCGTGTCTCCCTGACGCCTATCTGATCGTATAAATCATATTCTTGCGCCGTCATTATGTTGTATTCTAGACAGCGTGCCCACTCAGAGCGCTGTGTGGGGTCCATCGTGTCCTGATCGATACTGCGCCTACCCATTGAATTGTCATCGCACCGATTCCATTGGCTGTAATTCTGTGTGACACCCAGTTCCGGGTCTCCAACTGTGTATTCGACTCCGCACTTAGCCGCGATATCACCATCACCTGTTGCATCGATAAATTGGCGCGCGTAAATGGCTATTAGGCCTTGTTCTCCGGCAACCAATAGTGTATCTAACTTGCTTTCACGCACAATCGCGTCAAAGACAACAGAACAGGGTAGGTAAATGCTCTTTCTAATTTGGGATTCATAATACATCATTTCAGAAACAGGATTTACCGTGCCTTCACTTTCACCCAATATTTCGCTTGCGTAGTCTCTGATTTCATTCCACTGTTGCGCAAACAATCGGTTTCGATTGCCATAGTACAGACCACTTACCCCGCTGAGCGTGCGTGTACCGCCCGGATATGGTTTGTCGTTAACGCATATGACCTCGGCCTGATTCCTCTGGGCAGCCACTGCGGCCCATGCTCCAGCTGTTCCTAATCCGGCTACACAGACGTCCCCTTCAATTTTTCGCAAGACCCGTGCATCGAAGATTGGCCTGCCGTCGTTTTCCGCGTATGGATAATGCTTACCGGATATAAGCATTTCAACCGGCTTGTCAACACTACCGATGCCTTCATTCCAACCTAACACCCGAATAGAAGGCTTGGCGGATACCTGCAGATCCATACTAAGCGGCAGCGCAGAACCAAAGGGTTTACCCAACGCACTATGATCGGACGAGGGCAACATACGAGCGGTTTCGGAGATCTTCTCCAGTACGTATTCTCGGACTTGCGGCATATTCATCGGTGCAAGTAACTCATAATCTACTTCCACAATTTTGTGCGGTTTAGACATTGCGCCCTGAAGGATGCGCGCATTCGGCATAACCGCTTCACAGACATCCCTGCTAAACCATTCAAATCGGGCAATACCCTTGGTCTTTTGAGGAAAAACAATCGGACCCGATGCTGCAAGTGCCGTGGCTTCACCATACATCGTGCCGTCCCACGCTTGCTGGCAAGACAAATGATATGCTCCAAATTTGTCAGCAACCAGTACGCCCGAAAGACTCCTGTCCGCCCCAAGGGTTAAGCCGATGAAGTGAGTCATGTATCGCACTTCCACTCTGGCACACTGCATCCACTTCAGCGCAAACCGCTTTATTTCGACTGGCGTGCTGAGGTCGCCTATCTCTATTTGATCAGAATGCAGTTCAATAGTCTCTTGGAGAAGGGACAGCAGATCATCGTGCCTGTCACGCGCCCAATATCGCCATGTTTCCGTTACGTCCTGCATCAGGTAAGTGCCCGATGCTATTAGGATTACATCGAATCCATCCTGTGCATATTGTGCTGCTCTGCGCATGCCCGAGAGTGTTGAACCGATTACCACAGCGCGTCTCATGTGTCCTCCGCCTAAATGAGTCTTGTGTTTGCATCATTACAGTTTCTCTTGTATTCCAGTGGCGACATACCGACAATTTGCTTGAACTGCCTGGAAAAATAACTGGCGCTGTCAAAACCAACCTCTTGCGCGATAACAGTCATACTTGATTCTCCCGCGCGGATAAGAGCCATTGCATGTCGTATCCTGACAAGGTTCTTGTACTTAGTGAAAGACACTCCTATACGTTGACTGAATTTTTCGGACAAGTACGTTCTATTGACAAATAATTCATCTGAAACGGATTCAAGGCGAAGCGCTACATCCATATACCGTTTATCAATTAGCTCTACGGCTCGATCAACAGGATCTGAGGGCATAGCAATATCATGCCTTGGGCTGATAGAAAGTTGGTCAACAGCCCTCCTCATCACTTTCTCGACCTTTTCATCTTCCAGAGGCTTTAGCAGATACTGGAATACGCCCCATCTAAAAGCTTGTTGCACGAAATCAAAGTCGTCAAAGGCGCTGACAAGCACGATCAAAGCTTGGATGCCCCTACGACGACAGAATCGAGTCAAATCAATGCCGCTAGTTTTCTTCATGCATATATCGGAAACGATCAAATCCGGAGGATTTGTTAGAATATCGTTCAGCGCTTCCTCTGCAGTGTCATAGACTCCGCAAAGCCGAAAGCCATGTGTTTCAAAGGCGAAGCAGCGCTTCATATCAGCCAAAGCCCATTGATCGTCATCAATGATGATTGCCCGATACATACTGCCACACCTCCAATTTTTAACATTTCAAGGATTATATGGAATAACGGCGAGGAATACAAGTTCCTCGCCGCTATTCAATAATCCTTACTTGACGGGATATTCCGCGTTCAACTCATCCAGAAGCGGATCCACCATCATTTTGTACTGATTGATGAAGGCGTTCCACTCGCTCTCAATATCTGCATCATTCAGAACCAGTTTCGCAGCGTTTTTCGTGATGTCCACGGAATACATCTTTTTGGCATCAGAGTTATGGAATGCGAAGTCATAATCGTAGGGCACCACGACGCCCGCCTGCTTGGCCGCATAAATGTCTGATACGATTTGCTTCACACGCGAATCAAATGCGGGGCTAACAAAGGAGAAGTCGTCCGACAAGATTGACATATAGTTGAAGGGATAGAAAGAGGGATACGTTGAGATAGCAGTCTTTCCAGTCAAGCTCACAAGCTCTCCATCGGCTTCGTAATCCCAATCAATTCCTTGAATTCCCAGTTGCGTAATTAATTGACCTTCCTCGGTACACAGCCAGTCAATCATGGCGAGAATGCGTGCCATCGTGGCGTCCTCAGTCTTCGGGTTGAATAAAGTCATCGTCCAATAGTTGGTCGTTTCTTCAGCAAAGGCCACCTCTTCACTGTCCGTTAATGTAACCATGCTGACGTTCTCGTATCCGTCTTCAACATTGTTAGCCTTGCGGAACGCATCGACGATCTGAACGACGCCGCTAGCTGAGCCGGAGTAAATGAGCGCAGCCGCGTTGCCACTATAGAAAACACCCATCGCATCCGTATCGCTGATAAGGTAGAAGTCAGGGTCAATGAGGCCCTCTTTGTAGTATTCGCGAAGTGCCGCGATTGTGTCAGTGACTCCCGGCATGGAGGGGCCCCATTGATAGCCTTGCTCTGTTGCGTTGAAACCATCGAAGTCGATCCCAGTAAACATCATAGCGTAGGCAAGCAAACGGGTTTCGTTAGAAGTCAGGCCGATGGTGTGCCCATTACCCGCCAAATCATTCTCTATGCTGCCCTTAAGATAAGCGATAAACTGCTCCGGTGTTGTGGTTGCGCCCCAAGGCGCCATTTCAAGCTTCGCCAGCCAGTCGGGTCGATAGTAGACTGATACATGACTGACTACGCGGTCCATTTGAGCGAAGTTACAGAATACTGCATGCGGGATACCATAGGTTTTGCCATCCACTTTGATGTATTCGGCCAAGCCCGTGCTCTGGATCATCTTGTGGAGGTTGGGATAATCGGTTTCCCACCCATCGGGTAGCGCTCGGATCAGATCCTGCTCCACATAACTCATATAGGTGGAATAGTTGAAGCCGGCCCACATCTGCGCATCAGGCATGGAACCGCCTTGGATCCAGACCGAACCAGTCTCGTCCTGGGTCGCCGCATCAACTGACCAAACGTCGATGTCGATGTTAAATTTCTCAGTGATCGCCTTGTAGAGCGCGTCAGTGCTCCAATCGTAATTTGCGTTTACGTTGCGACTTGACAGGCTGAAGGTAATTGGCTCACCATACTCGGTTTGGGCCATCACGCCTATACTCGAGAGTATCAGAGCCAGGGTTAGTATGTACACGACTGTTCTTTTCATGTTCCGTTGCTCCCTTTTTTATTATCAAGTCGGTGCGTAATCTACATCTTTACCGCGCCGACCATGATTCCTTTGGTGAAGTACTTCTGCAAGAATGGATAGACGGCCATAATTGGCCCGATAGTAAGAAGGACAGCGGCCATCTTGATGCCCTGTGCAAACGTTGCTTCGGTGCTCATGCCGGTTGACATATCCGTAACGTCCGCAGCCGCGCTGACCACGGACCTTAAGTATAACTGGAGGGTTTGCGTACCGGATGAAGTGAGCGTCAAAAGCGACCAGAACCATTCGTTCCAGTAGGTGACAATAGTGAAGAGCGTAAAAGTCGCCAGTAATGGCTTCTGAAGAGGAAGCATCACACGCAGAAAGATTGTCAGGTCGTTTGCTCCGTCAATCTTCGCTGCTTCCTCCAAGGAATCGGGAGTCGATTCAAAGCCATTCTTCATCACGATGATGTTGAATGCGGATACACCTATCAGTAGGATAACACCCGAATAGGAGCCGACCATTCCGTATTTTTTCATGACAAGATAAGTTGGAACGATTCCGCCATCAAAGAACATTGTGAACAGCATCAATAGAAATAACACTTTCCTGCCGGGCATGTCTCGTCTGGAAAAGACGTATGCCGCCATTACCGATACGCACATTCCCCATGCTGTCCCCAACGCAGTAATTATCAGCGTTGATCTATAGCCATTGAGTAGGCCGCCGTTCTGTATCAAGTAGCGATAGTTCTCAAGTGTGAAGTCAACTGGATAAAGTGACAGGGGATTGCGATGAAAACCAGCGCCGGTCTCCAGTGAAATTATGATGGCTTGGTAGAAAGGGACCACAATGATTAGCGCTAGCAAAGACAGCACAGTAAAGATTACTATATTTCCCAGTGTCATCCTGGGTTTCTGAATCAAACGCTGTTTTCTCGTGTGTTCCATTCAGGCAAACAATCCTTTCCCTGAGATCCTTTTCACCAGCGTATTGGCCAGCAGTAGCATCGTGAAATTTATGACAGACTTGAACATTCCAACGGCAGTGGAAAAGCCGTAATCAGGGGTGGTCCTGAATGTTATGTTGTAGATATATGTGTCAATAATCTCAGATACTCCTTTTACAGCCGAGTTCTGCAAGTTGAAAATCTGGTCAAACCCAGCGTTCATCATGCGCCCGACTGCAAGGATTAGCAGAACAACGATCGTAGAACTAATACCTGGAATGGTCACATACCAGGTTTGCTGAAGGCGGTTCGCGCCGTCCACTGTTGCCGCTTCATACAGCGCAGGATCCAGTCCGGTTATTGTCGCCATATAAATAATCGCGGACCAGCCCGCCTCTTTCCAGTTCGCCGAGACGTAGAGTAGTGGCCGAAATGAATCGGTTGAAGCCAGAAAATTGATCCTTTCCCCCCCCAGCAGCGCGATGACCTGATTGATAGAACCGCTGTTAGCAAACATGTTGGTCACCATCGCGCCAACGACGACCCATGAAAGGAAATGAGGAAACGTATAAATCGTCTGGTACAGCCGCTTGATACGCCGCCCACGAATTTCGTTTACCATAAGAGCAAGCATGATTGGAATTGGAAATTCAAAGATGAGGCGCCCTATGCTAATTTCCAGCGTGTTAATTATGGCGCCTATAGCGTCCGGCGTGATGAATATGCGTTGGAAATTTTTAAGATTCACCCAAGGACTTCCCCAGATTCCACGGTTAGCCAGGTATCTTTTGAACGCAAGCACCAACCCAGACATTGGCTCATACTTGAAGACCAGATAATAGGATATGGCGGGGATCAGCATCAGATATAGAAAACGCGCGTTCCAGATACGATGGTACAGTAATCGTTTGCCTTTCAACAAAACACAACGCCTCTTTCTCATGGTATGCTACGAAATGTATGACTATTTGTATAATAGCAAGCAAATGCAAATAGAGCTTGCACGTCGGTCGGCAAAGCTATCACTTTCTTCGGTTTTCTACCCTTTTGCTAATTAGTCACGGGGGGTTCCTTTTGTGCCATAAGGAGTGTGCCTCATTCCATTGATGCGCAAACGTGCGCACAGCATTGCGTTTTCGGAAATTTCGTAAACCAAACCGCTTCCCTCTTCACAAAGGATTCTAATGCGACTTTGAATGTTTGATATGCCGATATGCGAGTGTTGTTCATCCTTATGCGGTTTTACAATGTTGATCTCCCGCACTTTTTCCTCCGACATTCCTACGCCGTCGTCACGTATCTCAACGCATAACATGTTATCTTCCCTATAGCTACTTACATGGATGCGGCCTTCTTTACGTCCCCCATGCAGAAAACCATGCTGGATAGCATTTTCTGCAAGCGGTTGAATCACCATGCTTGGTATTGACATATGCAGTGTATCAGGGGCTATAGATGTCGTCAAAACGAAGGCATTGCTATAGCGCAGGCTGATGATATCCATGTAGCGCTGGAGGCATTGCATCTCCTCTTCGAGTCGAACGCTGCTACCGCGTCTTGCGCAATATCGGTATATCTGCGCCATGGCACTCACGATTCGCATTACACCTCCTGGGTTCCCCATTGATATCATGCCACGAATGCACTCAAGGTTATTGAACAAAAAATGGGGGTTCATCTGCGTCTGCAAGAACATGACACGCTCTCGAAGGTACTTGTTTTCCGCTTCCGCAGTTTCTTTGCTCAGCTGCGTAACGCGCTGGACCATGTCGTTCATACCTCGAGCCAGCACTGCTAATTCCCCGCGCGATGCATCAGGGTTCTCAATGCGCAGTATTTTTGCTCCGATCTGATTCGTTTGTCGTGCGATGTTTTCAATCGGTCGGGTGATCTTCGTCCGCAGAGCAACCATCAGCACGAACTGAACTGCCAGAAGAAAGACCGACATGCTGATCCCATATCGGCGCAGCGTTGCGAGAACACCTTCGTCCCCACGGTTAGGTAACCAGGTAACCACTTGAAGCTCGAGTGAGGGAATCTCGTGAGTTAACAACGCATCGTTCTCTTGTACTCCGTCTTTATACGGTATGTCTGATGTCTGATTGCTTAACACCACACTTGATCCATGCAAGACATAGTAAGGCGTTGCAGTGGGTGGCAAAACATCCGACAAAACAGCATAATCACAAATCGCCAAAAGGCAATACTGGAACGTCTGGTCGTTGTGTACGATCGCAGATGAAAAGACTGGTACGGCAATACCAAACAAATGTCTGCTGTCCCGGGCTATCGGCCGTGTGATTATCGTTTGATTGATTGGATGATCCAATCCATACTCTCCGATAATATCTCGATACACTATTAGCAGAGAGTCATCTGCCAACGTTAACGCGTTTTTCTGGGAATAGATCCCGCTCTTTCCGTTCTCGTGAAGTTTCATGCTGATAACACTATTGCGAGAAAAAGCGAAATCGTTCATTACCAATAGGACATAGTCCTTTACCTGGTAACGCTGCAAGGGCGACATGTCGCCGAATTCCATGAGTGGCGGTTGCGCGGCAAAAACGACCATATCCCTTGAAATATGCTGAAGCCTTTGATTAAGGGTCACCGCGGCTGCTTCCAGTGTATCCCTGGCATGAGCAACAGCCTGCGCTTGGGCTGCCACATCATACTGCTTGTAAGAAAAAAAAGCTGCCAGAGAGAAAACGAGTGATGATAACAGCACAAAAAGGCTGAGTGTCCTGGAAAGTGTCATCCTCACCAAAACCACCTTCTCTCATACAGAGGTTCATAATGCATGTGATCATAACATTTAATGCCTCTAGTGTATAACGACGAGTCATGCTTAGAATTTTTCTTCATGCGCTTTGCTTGTGCTTACTGCTAAGTTTGACAATGCAATAATAGCATACGTTGAATGCCAGACCAACTGAGAAGGAATAATCTAGACCATCTCAATGCTTGCCCTGTCCAAATACTATGGAACTCAATCTTACTACACAATTCTAATAATGGTGGATGGTCGTTCCATTTTTAACAATAACCACAAGCATATTCATCAGCGCGGAGTATCAAATTCATTGCCCAAGCCGGTGCCTTGACCTAATGGCACAAATTTTCTCCAGCGAGGAAGTACCTATCGCACCAACGACAACCTCGTCAAGAACGCGCGTGACGATTGGGTATCCAGTGGTGTCCAAACGAAGCACTGCCCCTACCCGAATTTGCCACGCTGTTACCGGAACTGTGTTTTCCATGAACGCGGTGACACAGCTTTTCTCTCTCGTAAATCAGAAGTAGATTTCTCATCGTTCAAACTAAAGAGAAAATGTCACTGTCAGCAAATCTTCATCTTTCGAGCTATGACCAATCATCAGTGCAAACTCACCAGACTCGACGACGCGTTCTTCCTTGCGATTAACAAGAGAAAAGTCAGACCGATCGAAGGTGAATTCTACTTGCTTGGTTTCGCCGGGAGCAAGTTCCACTTGTTCAAACGCAATCAACTGCTTTACAGGAGTCATTACAGAGGCTATACAATCGCGAAAATAGACCTGTACGGTTTCTATGCCTGCACGATTACCTATGTTTCTTACATCAACAGTTGCCGTGAGATTCTCAACGTTCATGCTCAGTCTGCCATATTCAAAGTTGGTATATGATAGGCCCTCACCAAATGCAAACAGTGGCGTGTGTTCCAGATCACAATACCTGGCATTATCTGCCAACTTATGCCAACCAGGCAGCTGATTGTAGTAGACCGGAACCTGACCAGAATGCCTGGGAAAGGATATCGGCAGCCGACCAGACGGATTCAGCTCCCCAAACAGAACCTCTGCTACAGCCTGCCCACCATGCATACCGCCATTAAACGCCACAATAAGAGCATCGGATTGCTCTTTGACATGATTCAGCACCAGTGGCTTTGAGGCAACCAGAATCGTTACAATCGGAATGCTCAGGGTAGTAAGTCGCTCGAACAGTTCGTTCTGACGACCTGACAGAGTCAAATCAGCACGATCCTTCTTCTCTCCTATTTGAGACAACTCATCACCGACAACAAAGACTATTGCGTCTGCACTTTTCGCAACCTCCACTGCACCTGCAATATCATCCTGTACCGATGGAATCGGACCGCATCCATGCGCATACGCAAATTCGATGAATTGTTCTTTTGCTATGTTTTCAATGCCCTCCTTCACCGTCGTGTAAGGACGCATCGGCTTGTGCTCGGGATTTGGCAGCGGATGACTGAAATAGGTCCAATCACCGTACTGTGTTCGAATACTATCGGCGTTCTCACCAATCACTGCAATCTTCTTGCAAGCAGCGGAAAAAGGCAAAACTCCATTATTCTTGAGCAACACAACACTTCTGCGTGCTACTTCTAGCGCAGCAACTTGATGCTCAACACAACCCAAGCAACCAGGTTTTCCGATCTTCTCTGGGTGTTCAAACAGACCAGACTTGAGTTTAATCGTAAGAATGTGACACACGGCATCGTCAATAACAGACTCATGCAGCTTACCTTCATGCACGAGGCGAAGAATACTCTCGTAGCATTCAGGATTCGCCATCATCATATCATTGCCGGCTTCTACAGCCATCATGGATGCTTCATCAATATCCTTTGCTACAAATTGTTTACTGACAAGACTGGTAACATTCTTCCAATCCGTTACAATGAAGCCTTCAAACCCAAGTTCATCTCTCAAAATATCCTTAAGTGCATGCTTATCGATTGTTAACGGTGTTCCATCAATGGAGCCGTACGCCGTCATGAAAGTCGCACAGCCGGCATCAACGGCATCTCGAAATGGCGGCAGGAAAACCTCGCGAACCTTACGATACGTTACTTCAGAGTCACACGCGTCGCGTGCACCGATCGCTTCTCCGTATGCCAGATAGTGCTTCGCACAGGCAAGTATACTCTCTGGGTCATCAAGATTGTCGCCCTGATAACCCTTAATCAACGCCGCTGCCATTCTTCGAGTCAAATACGGGTCTTCTCCGAACGTTTCGTTCGTCCGACCCCAGCGCGGATCGCGGGCAAGACACAATAACGGTGAAAACGTCCAGTGCAAACCATCTGTCGCTACCTCACGTGCAGTCACGCGACCCATTTCGTATACGATATTTGCATCCCAAGTACAAGCACAGGCGAGCTGAGTTGGAAAAACAGTTGCATGCTCATTAAGTGCATGTCCGCGGACCGCATCAATACCAAACAAAACAGGAATCCCCAATCGGCTATTACACGCTGTTTTCTGTACTTCACGTGCGTTATCGCCAAGCACATGCAAGAAGGAACCAGCACCCAATTTTGCCCATCGCAAGGATTCTTCACGTCCCATTTGAGCATAGGGTATCTGAACCATCTGTGCTACCTTTTCTTCAAGGGTCATTTGAGAAAGGATCGTCCCTACCCTCTCCATGCACTCCAGATTACTTTTCATTAAATCAAAACCTCAATATATCTCTCATACTCTTTGCTAAGCCAATCTCCTAATCCTAAGCCAACGAAAAACGCGTATTACTTCACTTAACAGTGCGTACACGCTTGATTCGGAACCAGGCGATGACCGCACAGACGAGCAAACAGATCTTTTCGGAGGCTTACAAACTGTATCCTCTTCGCAGCATTTCTTCTCGAACGGCAACACCATTCACAGCGTTGACGTCAGCACTTGAGCCTACCATGGATAATGCAACACCCACGGCTTCACCTATGGCGCAACATGTGTTTGTCATGCGATAGGATGCGTGCGCATAAAAATCTCCCGAAATGCACCTGCCTGCCATGAACAAATTGCTGACTTCGCGCGAAATCATGCAACGCATCGGTATCAGATAGGGATTTGCATCCTTGTTGCTTAAGTCATCTTTTGAATGTCCTGCGGGAGAAAGCTCATGCACATCTATGAAATATTGAGCAGGAACCACACCGTCTGCGAATGACTTCCCACTATAACAGTCTTCGCCTGTAAGTCGATAGTGTCCTTCGATACGCCTGTTGTCCCGCAATCCGATCTGCTCTGCTGTACAAACCAACGTAAAATTCTCCCATCCGGATAGCCTGCGCAAAGCCGCTACTGCGCGATATATCTCGTCACGCGCTTCAACGGTTGCTCCCGTAAGTGTTGCCGGCTGTTCTTCGTCAACACCGTACTGATGATTGATTGCAAAGCTCCAGCATTGAGAGGTGGGCGCAATCTTGAAAAGCAACGGCGACGGATAGGTACATTCGATCCCCACCGACAGCAGCATCTCCCGCAACTCGCGCTTTCTGTCTTTGTTGTGGATACTGCTTTGCCAGCTATTGGGAACACCGCTAACCAGTGCTTCAAGACTTGCAGGCTGTTTCAGCCCGCTGATAGGGTGTCCAGATTGATAAGTACATCCCGCCAATGCCGCCAATGTTCCATGGCCTGTCGCATCAACGAAAAAACGCCCCCGATATCCGACAGATCCCACGCCATCCGCAAGTATTGTAGTGATTTTATCATGTTCCATCTGCACGTCTGTAACGCGACTATATAGAGACAAATCAATTCTCTCCCGAATGATCTTTTGTTCCAAGAGGTGTTTCATACTTTCTACGTCATATACATAGCTTTCTTCATCCGCCCACTCTGCTTTTCCCGCCTTCATCAGATCGTCCAAAATCTCCAGCGGAATGCCACCTTTGCGTGGCATATCAAGTGCTATGCTAAGCAGGCCACTGGTCCAATGCCCTCCAACACAACCCGCATGGTCTAGCAAAAGAACACGCATACCGGCACGCGCGGCACACAAAGAGGCACCCATGCCCGCAGGTCCTGCTCCACAAACAATCACGTCATAGTATCCGCCGTCCTTCACGTTACGTTGAAATAACATATTTAATCTCCTATCTTACCAAATATCAATCAGATTCCCTTTTGCGATACTGCTGGGGCGTTTTTGAAGTTGATGCCTTAAATACGGTAGCAAAGTAACCAGCGTCCCTAAATCCGCATTGTTGGGAAATTGCGTTGATTGATACATCTGTGCTCCGCAAAAGGACTTTCGCATGCTCAATCCGCAATTCGTTTTTGAAATGAACAAAACTCTTTCCCGTTTCTTTTTTGAACATTTCGGACAGATATGATTTGTTGATAAAAAAACGCTCAGACATCTCGTCTAGGGTGAGTTCCTCCATGAAGTGCTTCCGAATATGCTGAAGTATCTCGCCCATCCGGCGATGCTGCGGCACATACGTAACGTCGCGTTTCGCAAGCAACTGGTCACGAACCTTCCATAACATGTAAAGCGCTTCACCAGCATCCACGGGCTTAGACATGAAGTGGCTCACACCGATATTGAGAGCTCGTTGTGCGTATACAAAATCGCTATGACCGCTGATAACAATGAAAACGGAAGGGCTGCCTAGCCGGTGGCATTCCTCGACCAGATCGAGGCCGTTCATACCGCCCATGCTTATGTCTGTGATAACAAGGTCGGGAGGTGATGCAATAATGGAGGTCAACGCATCCTGGCTGTTGAGATATTCCCCCACCAGTTCAAAACCCGCTTGTTCAAAGGCAATATTGGAACGCATGTCCACGAGCGCCCATTTGTCATCATCCACAATGATGCAAGAGAACCCCTGCATTTTCCCTCCTCGCAAGCCGCAGGGGGATACGGACTACCGTTTAACAATAGTCCGTATCCCCGGAGTTCAGGCGGCTACATCGCCGCGTTGAGGTCGTCAACAACCGGCTGCCAGATTTGACGGTAATTTTCGATAAACGTATTCCATTCGCTTTCGATTGCGGAGGAGTCAATCTTTCCATCGACCGCAATTCGAACCACTTCGTCTACGATGTTTACTGAGTAGTCCGCATAGGACTGCGTAGGCAAGAAGCTTACATTGTAGTCAAGTTTCACGTACCCATGTTCGGCCGCCGATGCCGCACGGGCAGAGTAAGCTGCGTTTACAGCTTTTTGAACGGTCTGATTTTCTGACGGGTTGACCAGTGAGAACTCATCCGGACAGAGAGCCATGAAACGCCAGTACCAGCAGGAAGGGTACTTTTCACGGACGTTCGCGTAGGACGAGTCCATCAGAATTGTGTAGCCACCTTCAGCATTTTCTTCCCAGTCAACGCCTTTCAGGCCCATGTTAATGATGAGTTCAGCTTCCTCTGTGAAAAGATAATCAATCAGGGAAAGAACGACTTCGAACTTCTCGTCTTCCAGGTCAGGAGAAAAAATGGATGCCAGCCAATAGTTGCTGGACTGCGCTCCACGCCATGCCCCTAGGTCATCCGTAACCACAACACTCTTGATGCTGTTTTCAACATCCGAAATACCTGCAGCAGCGCTGTTTTTCAACATGGAGGTGAAGTTCGAGACAGTGCCATTTGTGAAGACGCCGGCGGACATGCCCGAGCAGAAAAGGTTTTGCGCCGCGTCTCTCGTAGTTAGATAGAAGTCGGGATCCAGAACGCGCTGGGTGTATAAGTCTCTGATAAAGGCAATGCCATCAGTCGTGCCCTCCAGAGTCGGGCCCCAGACATACTGGTCGTCTGCCAACACAAATGTATCGAAGTAACCGTTGTACATTTGCATAAGCAGAGTAGTGAGATGTGATGTGCTGCCTGCGAGACCAACTGTGTGATCATTCTCAGCCAGGTCATTCTCTACCGCGGCCTTGAAGAAATCAATGACCTGAGAGATAGTGACTGTATCACCCCAAGGCTCAAATCCCAATTCTTGAAGCCAGTCTGCGCGATAATACAACATCATGTGCCAAAACGAAGTATCGCCTTGCGCGAAATTGTAATAAATGGTCTTAGGAATGGCATACACCAATCCGTCAACATAGAGTTTCTCCAGTATGCCGTTTGCTTTCATTGCGCCATAAAGATTGGGGTACTCCTCCTCCCATCCCTCCGGAAGTGGCTTGAGCAATCCCTGCTCCACATACGAAAGATATGTGGAATAATTGAAGTCCCAAGTCATCCAATCATACATGGTTCCAGCGGGAATCATGATATTGTTGGTCTCGTTAAGACTATCTGGCGATACCCCGATCATTTCGATGTCAAGATTGTACTTGTCACAAAAGTAATCGTAAACTGGGTCTTTTTCTGCCTGTGCACTTTGATAGTAGGTCGAAGTGATGGATACGCGTTCTCCCGCGTTTTCGGCAAAGGCGGAAGTCCCTGACAACGCAAGTATGCAGACAAGGAATAGGATAACAGCTCGTTTCATTTTCATTCTCCTCACATTATTTTGATCTATTGCGCAAGTAAGTGAACTATCCCCCTTTCCTATCGTATCATAAGTCTGCGGCTATCGCCGCGACAGACTACATTTTTACCGCACCCACCAGCATGCCCTTCGCAAAGTACTTTTGGAGGAACGGATAAACCACCATAATGGGCAGCATTGTCACAACGACTGCGGCCATCTTGATACCTTGTGAGAAAGCAACATTATCATAAGCCGCTGCAACAGATCCGGAAGCGGCATCTTGGGAACTCGCTACGATTCCCCGCAGAATACTCTGGATTGTCTTCGCATCGGGCTTGGTAAGCAACATCATCGACCAGAACCACTCATTCCAATAATCCACAGCATAATAGAGGGAAATCGTGGCCAGTACGGGAGTCAAAAGCGGTAGGAGGACTCGAGCAAAAATGTACAATTCACCCGCGCCATCGATTCGCGCCGCTTCCGACAATTCCTGAGGGAGCTGATCAATACCGTTTTTTAGAATGATGATATTGAAGGACGTTATGCCGCAAAGAAAGATGATTCCCCATAGGCTGTTTATCAATCCAAGATTCTTCATGACCAAGTAAGTAGGTAACAAACCACCCGAAAAATACATGGGAGTCAATACCAGCAGAAACAGAAATTTCTTCCCAGGATAATCTTTGTAAGACAAACCATAGGCAGTCAACAATGACACAACCATCGAGAAAACCGTGCCTAGCGCCGTAACAAAAATGGTGTTCAGATAGCCTGATATTAACGATGGACTCTCCATAACGAAACGATAGCTATCTAAAGTGAATTCGTGCGGAAAAAACTGCACCGGCGCGCGCGCATATGAAGCACTGGTTGTGAATGAAGTTACAATTGCCGAATAAAACGGCATCACAATCGCAAAAAGCAACAGCGTAAGGCTCACAAAACAGAAAATGTCGATTGCATCATATTTTCTCGTCTTCATATCTCATTCTCCCTCACTACCAAGCAAATTGGCGCCAAACAACCTTTTGCTAGCAACATTGGCGACAATCAATAGTAGGGCGTTGATGACTGACTTGAAAAGCCCGACAGCCGTTGAGAATCCATAATTCGGCGTGGATCGGAATGTGATATCGTACACATAAGTGTCTATGATGTTTGCCACGTCTTTTACGACTGAGTTGCGCATATTAAAGACTTGGTCAAAACCCGCATTCATGGTTTTGCCGATTTTTATCAGCAGCATGATGATTATGGTGGTTTTGATCCCTGGCAAAGTAATATGCCATATCCGACGCAGGCGTCCTGCTCCATCGATAGCGGCAGCTTCATAAAGTTCGGCTCCCACGCCAGCTATCGATGCAATGTAAATGATGGCGGACCATCCCATCATTTTCCACGCCGACGTGAAGTACAGCAAAGGCCTGAAATAATCAGGTGTAGCAAGGAAATTAACCCTGTCGAGCCCTAGTTGGTTCAGCAAGTAATTAATCGCTCCATTTGAACCAAGAAAATCTTGGAGAATGATGGATACGATGACCCAGGATAAAAAATGCGGAAACGTGAAGACCGTCTGATACAGGCGTTTGGCTCTTGTGCCACGCATTTCATTGAGCAGAAGTGCCATGATGATTGGAGCAGGAAACTCAAATACAATTCTCCCGAGACTTATGAGCAAAGTATTTATGATGGAATTAACCGCAAGCGGCGTTACGAAGATCCTCTCAAAATTGTCCAGGCCTACACCAGGGCTAAGAAAAATGCCCAATCGCGCATTATACTTTTTGAATGATAGAATGAGGCCTGCCATAGGTGTATATGCAAAAAAGAGAAAAAACGCAACTCCTGGCAGAAGGAACAAATAGGCGAACCGCTTCTTCCAGATGCGATGAATCAGACTGTCGCGCTTGTACTCAACGAGGTTTGTCTGCGTTACGTTTGCTCCCATAGATTTCTCCATCTTCTGTTTTTTTTATAGTAACACACCGGCACACCGCTCATTTCCAAAATATACGGTTCATTCTTAAGGATTTTTGGACGGCTAAACATCTGGTACACGCAATGCGCATTTGGTATAATGCGTTTATTCATCCCAAGGAGGTACAGATTGCCCTTACGCTTTGAACGATTGTTAAGAAGGGTATCGTTGCGTGCGATGTTGCTTGTGTTTCTGCTGACATCATTGCTTTTTGTGGCGATCGCGGTCTATTTCACGGAGCGTATGGCCGACCGACAGATTAATGAAGCATTCATCCACAGTGTCCAACAGTACGCCAAGGATGAAACATCAGCACTCGGCGATAACCTTACCAACATGCGTAACGCGCTATTTGTGCTGGCGAACAAAGTAGAGATTCAAGACTACATAAAAGGAGACGATGCCTACAAATTCGATAACGCCGAAAACATCGTTTCCGCGCTCAATGATGTTCTCAGATATGTCCCGCAAATAACCAACGTATGCGTCACCACTCAGCAGGGACAAGTCACCGAATCGCTTTTGGGTGAAGGATTATCGATTGGCAACTACATATCCAGGCAAAGTGTAATGAGGCGAATTGTAGAAGAGGCACCCAAGAGTTTCATGAGTTTGCCATTAACCCCGGGATATAAGAGTGAGTTTCTGCTGGCCCTAGCAGTTCCCATCAGCGGAACGCACGGCTATTGCGTATCGTTTTCCACCGCCGATGATCTACTATCAAACCTGCGATTATCCGATCACCCCTATATCATTTCCGATGGCGAGAATTTGATCATCAGTAGCGAACTCAATAACGAGCAAATCCGACAGATGCTCAATACATCCCAAGCGGAATTTGTAATCGGAAATGCGACATACACAACCGGCCGGCTTCAAATTTCCAGGCCAAGATGGCAAATAGACTTTGCCTATCCTCTAATAGACCGAGATCAATCTGGCGCTTCCAACAGGATATGGAGTGCGATATACCTAATCATTTTCGCAATCAACGAAGTCATCCTCGGCCTAATGATTTATGGCAGCATTCTGAACCCCATTCGCAATATTCACGAGCAGACGCTGGCGATAAGAATCGAGGACGGACGCATTCTTAATCCTGTTCAAGGCGAAAATGAACTTAATGCACTGGCACTAGGAATCAACGACATGATTCAGCGCACCAACGAAATGGGACAGGAAATGGCGCGTATCAAGGTTGATTTGGTGCAGGCGGAGTTAGAACAGCTGCGAGCCCGCAACATGTTTTTGCAAGCACAAATCAATCCTCACTTTCTCTACAACATGTTGGAGTGTCTTTGTGGAATGGCGGCCGAAGAAAGGGCTCCACTGACCAGAGAGATGTCTATGTTATTGGCCAAACTTTTCCGATACTATGTAGATAGACACACAGGGACTTTGGAAGATGAAATAGATTGTGTCAGTATTTACGCGAAAATAATAGGCCTGAGATACGACGAGGCGTATGAGATTTGTGTTGATGTTCCGGAAGAATTGTTCACTCTGGAAGTACCCAGAATGATTCTTCAGCCGGTTGTAGAAAACGCCATACAACACGGATTCACTCGTGGAAACAAACAAAAGGGAACCGTAGAGATTAGTGCATCAAATATCGGTGAAAAGCTGTTCATTGCAGTGAATGACGACGGAGCCGGAATGAACGAAGCACAAATTGAACTCATGAATGAAAGTTTTTTGAAAGACGCAACTGATGCAACTCACAGTAATTCGATTGGCTTGCATAATGTAAACAGTCGATTAAAGCTGCAATACGGCAACGACAGCGGACTGAAACTAGCGTCAAACACAAAAGGCGGATTGAATGTTACCATTTCCATCGGATATTATGGGTAATGTGATTGCCTGGCGGCAACTACATCGTGTTTTATTGACAACGCTACACCAACAGAAAGCATGATCAATTGTGAATCTTGGGTCTTTTTGCGATCAAACCATGACCTCCCTGCCCGAAACGCAATCTCAGCCATTTATTCCAACAATGCTTGTGCGATCTTCAGAAAACACCGGTACAGTCGATTCTTGTCACGACTTTGGACTTGCCATCCAGATGAAGGGGCTTAGTTGTTGAGTGGATGGATCGACTCTTCACTCAGGTGAGGTCGTGTAACCGACCAATCTTCCGAATATTCCATACGGTACACCTTGACCAGTCGCAAATAGAAATCCAGATTGGGGAACATGCCAACCACCCTGGTGCGTTTCCGGATCTGGCTATTGGAGCCTGGGTATTCATCCCTAATGAGAGTCTGGATTCCATATCTCTCCCCCAAACTCTTGTGAAGTTAGACAGCGCGGCGTTTTTCGGCTCCGGCCTTCGGACGGTGGCGTTACCAGAGAGCTTGGTCAAGATTGAAGCCAACCCTTTCAGCGGCTGTGCCAACTTGACAGAAATCCAAGTGTTACCATGTCATCCCGTGTTTGCTCTTGTGGATGGTGTGCTTTACCACAGGATAGAAAGGCGCTTCACCGCCTATCCCCCATGCTTGAATTCCACAACCTATTCGGTACGTGCAGGCACACTAGCTATTGGAAGCAGCGCTTTTGACAAGTGCCTAAATCTACGCAGTGTTACGTTACCCGAAGAACTCCCACACTAAGAAGGCTTAGCCTTTACGAGCTGTGGGAATCTTGTTTCCATTACATTGCCCAGCAATCTTCCAGCCATCAATTATGGGACATTCATGTACTGCTATTAGTTAGTAGATATCAATTTTCCGCAGAGATTGATTTCCATCGGCGAGTGGGCCTTTCATTCCTGTATGAGTCTTGCTGCGGTTGTGCTGCCTGACAGCGTAACAAAGATCAAGGACGAGGCGTTTTTCAACTGTATGGCGTTGTCGCAAGTCACTTTGCCGGGCGCGCTGACCGAAGTCGGAAACGACGTATTCGGCAACACTTCCCCTACTCTCGTTCTGACAGTCATTGAGGGTAGTTGTGCAGAGGAGTAGGCGACGCGAAATGGGCATGCGGCGCCCGTCAATGGAAACGTACGGCTTGATCAAGCCATCCTTACCGCGCAGCGCAAGCGTCCCCTTTGCCTGCATATACAGAAAAGTGACGCCCTCAATGGCGGCATCCGTCTAGCGTAACGTCGGCAAAGACGCGTACTCATTGCCTGTAACCTAGTATTGCATCCTTAGCTCCTGCCTATAACCACAGGATTCCACAGCAATCAAGCCTTGGGATACAAATAGCGACATCTATGCCGCTGCCAGTTTGCGCGCACTTGCAGGGCAGCCTTTGCGCTGCGCCAAAGTGTTCGTCCGGAGAGGCAAACCACGCATTCTCGACGCTATGAAGCATCAGAACATGAAGCACTATGTTCTCTTGTAGTACTGGCTTTTCCTTGCCTTGATTCCAATGATCATCGGTTTCGGCAACAAGATTGATTAGGCCAATCAATTTCCTATCCCCGTTCTCACGGAAACTCAACCATAGCTTCCCGGGTTCAGCCTCAGTGGAAAACGGCGAATCGCAAGCGTACTCCTTGTTTTCACCGCCGCTGTGTGTGAGTGATACATCATGAAGCGTACGATCGAATAGCAGCTCCTGAAAGCGAACAAAAAAATCTTGATAAGACTTGATCATTGCTGCCTGCCAATCATTCAATCCTACGTAGTCGGCATAATAGCCCTGCGTCAACACTGCGTCCTTTTCTCCGAGAAACAACTGAGTTGCACCACAAAGCGCAATGGAAAAAGAAAGGATGAGTTCGGCATACAAAGCGCGTTCAGAAGATTCAGTACGAAACGGTGCCGGATAAGCTGCCAGGACGATTGGCTTGCCTGCAGGCTGCGCAAGCGAAATCGCTTGTCGTATGTGATTCAAGCGGTCCAATGGCGGCCACAACTCGATATAGATCGCCTCCTGGGGCTCATTGCGTGTTAATTCGACAGGCCATCCACCTACGTTGTTGAAAATCAGATGTGCCTTTTCCCCCTCTTTTCGCAGGAATGCGTCCGTATCACCAATCAGTCTGGGCAATGCGGTTTTCAACTCTCGTGGTTCACCCTGTGCACTCAAAGCCCGTTTTGGCTCACCATAGGTATCCATATGGATACCATCAAATCCAACACGGCGGATCGCGTCCAGATATTGCCTAAAAAGATGTTCGCGCCAAGGGCTTTCGATATCCATGTAATAAAACACTCCAATGAATCGCATTGGCTGATCATCGCTAGTATACAAGCCCCAGCTTTTGTGGGTTTGCCAGAACTCACAGCTTGCGGCATAAACGGCACCATAGGCCATGGCAAGCATGCCGCGCTCGTGGCACGCCTTGATTTTCTGTTGAATAACGGATATGTGATTACACTTGCCCATCATGTCGAAGTACACTTGGGTAGGGGACACCAGGGTATCATGCCGATATGACCAATCGTAGAACTGAACATGATCTATGTGATACTTCGCCATGCACTCGATGTCTTCATTGCCCTCAGGTTGAAAATCGCTCAAAAACCCATAGCGAACCACATCACCACCGATGTTTACTGCAGTGGCCGCTCGTCCCACTTCATGCCCTTTGTATAACAGCTGGGCTTCTATACCGTAACACGCGTCATCTGCGTCCATGGCAGGTAAATCAATACGCACCAGTTCCCCCTCAACTGGAACACAGAGCCGCGCAATTACTCTATCAAGCCGAGTAATGGTGACATTTGCCGCGCTCACAGCAATTGTGCCGCAATCCAGTGAGAGGGTGATAGGTTCGTCAGAAGCGTATATTCCTTTGCAGGTTGAAAGCGTTATCATCCTTTTACCGCTCCTTCGGTGAGCCCTTCAATGAACTGCCGCTGAAAAACGAGAAAGATCGCCACTACAGGAACAATAGCAATCACTGCGGTGGCGGACATCAGATGCCATTTTGCTCCCCCAAATTGCTGAAAGAACACGGATAAAGCCTGCGGAATATTTTGCTTCTCGCGGGACTGCAAAAAGAATACAGCCTGGGCATAGTTGTTCCAAATCCCAAAGCCGTTGAGAATTATGAAACTTGCTGTCGCGGGCTTAAGCACCGGAAATATGATTCTCCAAAATGCGTGGAAACCAGTGCAGCCGTCCACTTCAGCGGCTTCATCCAGCTCACGAGGCAATGCCTTGACAAACGTTGTGTATATGAAAACGGCTGAGGGCATGCAGAGCGTGGCACAAACGAAAACCATACCCCAAAGCGTGTTGATTGCGCCTATCTTCCGCATGAGAGTATACAAGGGAACGGTATTGATGATTCCCGGAATCATCATGCAGCCTATCAACAACGTAAAGATTGCCTTGTTCAAAACAGTGTTCCGCCTGGCAATTGCATAGCCCGCCATACCGCCCAACACAATAGTGAGTGACAATGCGCCAAATGTGATCACACCGGAATTGACCATGGCTATGCTTATCCTGCTTTTCACCCATGCTTCTGCGTAATTCGACCAGGTGAATGTGGGCACAAAGATGTTGCCCTCGTAAAACACGCGTGTTGGTGAATTGAGCGATAGAACGACCAGCACATAGAAGGGAATGATACACACGGCACCAATCAACAGAAGGAGAAGGAGCCGAAACGCTTTGCTGACTCTAGATTCTTTCATATGTTGCGCCTCTCACTCTTTCGTACGTGTGAACCACATCGATACCGACACTGGGATAATGATAATCATGAACAATATCATTGCGACGGCGGTCGAATAGCCGGTGCGGCTGCCATAACACATCCGCATGATATATATGCTCAGACTCTCAGTCGCGTAGCCCGGCCCACCTTCAGTAAGCGACATAATGACGTCAAACACGGAGAGCGATCCGATAATATTGGTGACAACGTTAATGCGTATGGATGGCAACAGGAGCGGCAGTGTTAAGCGTACAAAACGCTGCCACGTGCTTGCCCCATCAATCATCGCTGCTTCCTTAAGCTCACTGGAGATGTTCTGAAGGCCTGCAAGATAAATGATCATTGTCATTCCAGCGTATTGCCAAACATTGACAAAGATTAATACAGCCATGGTGGTAGGGTAATCACTCATCCAGCTTCCGAGCGGAAAGACGGAACCAAGATGCACAAACGCGTGGTACAAAAATCCCCGCCCCGGCTGAAGGAGGAAGTACCAGATATATCCCATTATCAGCGGACTAATGATTGCCGGAAGATAGATGATGACACGTATAAAGCCACGTCCACGGAAGGGCTTTTCCATTAACAAAGCATAAGTCAAACCCACCATGTTAAGCAGAAGTGCGCTGCCTGCGGCGAAGATCAGTGTCGTGCGAATATCCCCCACAGCGCGCGAATCTTGAAAGAAATGGATGAAATTGTCAAAGCCAACAAATTGTGACTCGCCCATCCCATCCCAATCTGTCAAACTCATCCCTATCCCTCGGAGGAGCGGGTACACAAAGAACATTCCGTAAAGAAGCAGCGCGGGCAATGACATGTACTGAGTGAAGTCTCTGTGGCGGCGTTTGAGCCCTGTATACATCTGCATCACCTTCGTTTGATTTGACTATAAGGAGGAGCGCCCGCGTCGGCAGGCGCCCCTTTGCAGTGGAATCGAATCAGAAACCTGCGTTCCAAGCTTTTTCATAAGCCTCCGCAAAGCTCTGGGCATCGTAAGTACCGACCAGCAGATCCTGCACCATGCGGCCTGCATCATCGCCGCTGAAGCCTGCAGGTTTCTCATTGGTGAAACCGATGTTCACGGCACTATTCAGCACAGTCTTCACTTCCGCCACAAAGCCCGCGGGCGCCCACGCCGCATCAACATCGCTAAAGGCACTGGGGGAACCGAGCGTCTCACTATACTTCTTCTGATTATCGGCATTGAACAGGTAAGTCAAGAAAGCCTTGGCTGCATCGACGTTCTCACTGGTCGCGGAAATCGCGTAACCGCTGTCTTCGGCGCTGAGAACCACCGGCTTACCGTCTGGCATATATGCGGGATAAGGCGCAAATCCAATCTTGTCTGCCATGTCAGGGTTGGCTGCCAGAATTCCAGAAAGAGCCCACATGCCATTGGAGAACATGGCAGCTTTGCCCGTCACGAACGCTTCAACGCAATTGTCGCTCGTAGCAGTTAATACGTCCTCATTAATGAGCCCATTTGATTGCAGATCAAGCAGGTTTTGCGCGAACCTTGCCATTGCGCCATCAGCCGCCGCAAAATTCAATTTCGCACTATCGTTGTCTAACATCGCGGTCTTGCTTGCTAATGAGCCCAGATTTTGTTTGAGGTAACCATGCGGAATGAATTCAATGAGATGCCCTAAATGCCAGGCTTCCTTGCCAAAGATGAACCAGGGCACTACATCGGGCATTTTCTCCTTGATGGTAGTCAGGTTAGCTACAAACTCATCCCACGTATCAGCGGGGGTAAGGCCTAACTCAGAATAGATCTCCTTGTTGTAGAAGAAACCCGCCATGGTCACGTTGGTACACACACGATACTGATTGCCGCTCTTCAGATCCGTGCAGCTCTCACGCATCGAGGGAATCAGGCGTGACCACCATTCATCCATGCCATTGATATTCAAGTATTTTCCTTGATCGACAAATTCTTGTTCGTAGGTTGTCATAACATCGGGCACTTCACCGCTTGCAAACTTCACTTTGATGATGGAGCTAGCATCATTTTGATATTCCTGCTCCACCTCAATGTCGGGATTTGCGGCATTGAAGTCGGCGATGATTTCATTGAGTAAGTCGATCGTCTCGATTTTACCTGTGAAAAAGCTCACTTTTGTTTGGGCGACGGCTGCAAATGTCGTTAGACACAGCGCGAGTATCAGAACAGATGCCAGAATCCTTTTCATGATCGTTCCTCCTCATTTATGCGGCCCTACTGAGCCGGTTTGCTAATTCCATTATAGAGCCTATATGTAAAATGAAAATACCGTAGTTTTTCGATTTTGGTGCCAGATTTTTGGAAACTTCTTTTCCGACATTGCGTTGACCATTTTGCTCGTATATACTTGTTCAAAGGATGGTGATGGCGATATGAGAGGAAGTATTAAGCAGAGACTGCTCGCAATAATCTCATTTCTGATTTTCCTGTCCGTCATCACTGTAACTGTTCTTACATATCAAAACTACCGCACCGATCTAGTGGAGCAGAGCACGCAAACAACGCAGCGCCTGCTGGAACAGCTCGCAATTAACGTGGACAGCTATATGGATGAGCTGTTTCGGCTCTGTCTTTCGCCTTACTACAGCAAACATGTGATGGAACAGCTTGAAAGTACACCAATCACCGCCGCAGATAAGCTTGAAAAGCGCCGCGCTATTGAGAACTATCTCACTGAAGTCATGATGCTGCCGCGAAGCGATATTCTTCGTGCACACATTCTAAGCGATGAGATCTACTCAAGCAGCAAAACACGTTATGGTGCCGACATTCCCAAGGATTACCAGACGGAAAGCTGGTATGTGGACGCGCTCAAAAACACAAACGCTACTTTCATGCCAGCGCATTTGGAAGCGCAGGGACAAACCACGTTGTCCGTGTTTGGTGTATCCAAGCGCATCAATAGCACACAAGACAATAGTAAGTTGCTAGGCGTGATACGCGTGGATGCGAACTACAATGGCATCAAGACTGTGTGTGACCGTATCGGTACACAAGACGGCAATGCCCTGATGATATTGGACAAAGCCAACAATCTGATCTATCTCAGCGACAAGACCGGTTCTACGGACCTCCTTGATAGAGTAATTCAAGATCAGCGCGTTGGCTCGTTTGAACTAAAGACCAAAGGTGAAACGTACGTTATTTCGACAAAAGCCCTGACCGCTGCAGATTGGCGTATAGTTGATGTGCATTCCATGAGTTCTGTGACTGGTGCGGCGATGCTGGCGCGCAATAGGGCCTACTTTCTCGCTTTCTTGTGCGCGGTACTGGGGGTGTTGGTAACCGTTCCCATGGTGAGGCGATTCCTTAAGCCCATTTATCACATAACCGACACCATGCAAAAAGCACAGACAGGTGATTTTTCCGTGCGTGCTGACGTTCGTGGGCATGATGAAATAGCCTACCTGGCAGAGTCTTTCAATAGTATGATCCAGCAAATCCATAGTGAAGTGGAACGCAACAATTTGCTCACAAGGCAAATCTATGAAGCGCGCTTTCTTGAAAAGGAAGCGCAGTACGCAGCTCTGTGCAACCAAATACGCCCCCATTTTCTTTTCAACGCCCTCAATACAGTCCATGTGCTGATCAAAAATGGACGCGGTGACGAAGCCGTCAAGTGTATCGACATGTTGGCGACACTGTTGCGGGGCATGGTCAATACGAACCGCGAAATCAGGCTGAACGCTGAAATGAAGATAGTTGAAAGCTACTTGATTCTGCAACAAAAACGCTATAGTTCCCTAAGTTTTTCTCTGCCAGACACAAAAAACTGGGAGGGATATTTGTTGCCTGCCTTTACACTCCAGCCGCTGGTGGAAAACGCCTTAGTGCATGGCTGCGAACTAAAGCGCGGACAGACGAGAGTAGAAATCACCATTCGGGAAACGGAAGAGGATTTGCGAGTAACGGTTAATGATAATGGAATTGGTATGAGTGAGAAAACGCTAAAGAGCTTACGCGAAACGCTGGCGGCACCGACGACCGAACTCTCCCAGAGCGATAACAGTGTTGGATTAGTCAATATCGCACGTCGTATCAAACTGAAATATGGCAATGAATATGGGTTAACGCTTTCTTCAGTGCTTGGAGAGGGGACCATTGTCACTTTGCGCTTACCCAAGGAAGGAGACAAGTGATGTATCGCGCGCTAATTGTCGAAGATGAGGACCTGATGCGTGAATATCTGGCCACAAGGCTTACAGATATCTGTCCGGATTGGGAAGCGGCTGCCACTGCTTCGGATGGTGTCGAGGCTGTTGAAATTCTGGCGCATGATCACTTTGACGCGGTACTGACTGACATTCGCATGCCGGGGATGAGTGGTCTCGAACTAGCGCGCATCATACGCCGAACAGATCCCGAATTGCCGATCCTAATCCTGTCTGGATATGATGAATTTGAATATGCACGCGCGTCACTGCGGCTGAATGTTTTTGACTACCTGCTGAAGCCTTTGAATGAGGATGAGCTATCTGCTGCGCTGTCCGCTGTTGGTATGCAATCAAGACTGTACCGTAGCAAGGCGGGTGATCAGCTTTTGTCCTCGGCATTATCCGGAAACCAGGAGGCCGCAGGCGCACTTGCCGAGCAAGCAATCGGGAAAACCTACAGTGTTGTTGTGCTCGCGCCATCACTCATCATGAAGCCCTGCGAGCGAAACACTGTCCTCGACCGTCTCAAATCGATCGCACAAAGCAGTGTTTCTCTTCTGTGTACGCGATTGTCCCGAGTTGTAGTTGTATTGCGAACGTCAGACTATCCGATGATGGTGGAAGCAGACTGCCGTGAGACAATTCATGAGTTTCTGAATCACCACCCCGACCTTCAGACGCACTTTGGATACGCACCTTTCGAATGTAATGCGCCAAACGCCGCACTTGCGAACGCGCGGGAAGAATTGGAACTAGCGCTAGCGCTGAACGAGCCGATTATTCCGCACCCCTTGCCCTACCCTTATCGACAGGCGCAATTGCGACTCGCAGCCATGAAGGAAGCGCTTCACCAAGCGCTATCTTCGGGAATGCTATCCGACGACGTCAACGCATCCCTGCAGGGGTTCCTGCGTGAATTTGACCCAAAAACTAGAGGGACAGCGTTGATGACGCTTTTGGACGATTGCGAGGCTGATGGTGCCTTTCGAAGCGCGATAATTGATCAGTTATGCGCGCATGACGGACAGGATACTTCCCAGATTTTGTCATTTGCCCTAAATCGCTTGTTCTCCGCAGATGGGTCAGCGGACAATCAGGTCTCCATGTTGGTGCGCCAAGCACAAGACTATTTGCAATTGCACTTTTCGGAGCCGATAAGCCTATCATTTCTCGCGGAACAGTTGTGCATAACCCCAGCATATCTAAGCACGCTCTTTCACCATGAAATTGGGGTGAGCTACTCGCAATACCTACTGAAACTCCGCTTGGAAGATGCTTCAAGACGTTTATTGGCCAATCCGGACATCAAGATCCATGAGGTCGGTGAAGCGGTCGGCTTTCCATCCCCCAAGCATTTCTCACACGTTTTCAGGCAATACTTCCAAATGTCACCAAAGGAATATCGGGAATGCAAACGTAGATGACACAAACCTAACCCAAATGCAATTTGCTTATCCATCCCTGCATATACGTAGAATCAAGTCGCAGGGGTAAGAAGGGGGTACGGTTTTTGTGTGCCTCAGAACCATCAGTATCGATTTNNTGATCCTAAACTCCCGACGATTTATAGCGTGTTTGGGTCAATTGAGAAAGCGTCAAGTATCTCGCGTTGGGATTTGCTCACTTCAGATGTGATGTCTTTATACTTACCGGTGTAATGGATCCGGGTCAGAGATTCCATTTCTTCCAGCAGAAGCCTGGGCGAATACCTTTCGGATAGTGCGCTTTCCCGCATTGTCTTCTGGATCTGGCTCATGAAGATCAGCGCAATGAACTGTACAAAGATACGGGCTGACATCCGCTGCGACGAATGTATCCGAAGCCGCTTAAGGTCCAATTGATTCTTCAGGTCGTCAAAGCACTTCTCCACAACATCCTTGTTGCGATAGATTTGCAGCGTTTCCAAGGCGTCAAGTTTGCGTGTCGTCATGATCGCGAAGAAGCCGGCGTACCTGTTTCGATAGGCTTTGATGACTTCGTCATTGAAATCAACCTGCATGCCTTTGACCGGTGTCGTCTTGACGATGAAGTACTGTTCATAGTCCTGCTCGTGTGCCGGATCGAGCTTGCCCGATTCCAGTTCCTTTTTGCACTGCAGCAGCCGTCTGGTCAGGGCTTCATAATCGTCTGAGGCTCGGTGCGCATTGTAGTAGACATGCAGATAGCATCGCCGATTGTTCGCAGGCCACTTGACCATTTCCGTGTGCATATACAAACATTCGTCATCCATTTGCCTGTACCCTCTCGGGCTTTGCATTGCGTCCTGACAGCAATCAATCACGGCGCGAACCCATTTCAAGTGCCCGGGAACGCCGATGATGAAACTGTAGTGGCGGTCGAAAAGATCCGTTACATTCTTCTGGCTGTAGAACCCGCGATCCATGACCAGCGATATGGCAGGATACTCCAACTTGTCAAAACCATCCAACAGGTTCTTCACGGTCACGACATCGGTGATTGGACCGGGAAGCGTCCGGCAGATCACCGGCAGCCTGCTTTCCTGACCATAGACCAGGGCCAAGTTGATTTGCGGCAAAGGTTCGCCATCCCGGTTGTAGCCATAATGGATATACTCGTTGCACTGTGAATAGGATGAGACCGACGTGATGTCATAGCACAGAAGTTCTTTCCCGCTGACCTTTTTCCCCCAGGCTTTGAAAAAGGTTTGTCGTCTGTCCTCCGTTATTTCGGCCAGCCACTCACTGATCCTTTGACTGACAAAGGGCCCTGCCGCCGTCACGGCGTGATTGCGGCACCAGGCGTCTGCGTGAACCAAGGCGTCGCCCCTGCAAGCCAGAAAAGCGGCCAATGTCATGATCTGTGTCCACTGCTCAGGGAACGCCCGCTTCAGTGTTTCTTTCAGGCCGGTGTCCTGCGNNTATCTTGTCCAGAATCAACATGGATCCTATGATTGTCGTTGAAGCGGTCACTGCATCCGGGGGTATGCTCCTGGCTCGTTTGGATGGAATCAGTTCATTTGTATCGGGATCCAGTTTGCCGACACACACCTGTTTGCTGCGCATTTGCTTGAGCTGCTTGTCCCAGTGTTCCTCGACCACCTCGTACACATATGTTGTCCCTGAATCTTTCTTCCGATGATAAATCAATCGTCCCATAAGCACCTCCGACACAATACACGCTACATTATAGCGTGTGTCAGAGCAAAAGTAAAGAGGCTAACAGCAGAAAATGTAAGTATAGGCTTGCTATTAGACTCTTGTTTGACTTAACACGCTATACTTTTCAGGAAGTTCAGGTTGTGATAGGACAATCGTGCTCTGCTCCCGCTTCACCTGGTCCCGCCATCTCGCTTACTAGGCCCGGATGGATCGCCATTGCCTCTCCAGAACTTACTCTTCTTCACCCTGAGCTGCCACATAAACTCGTCACTGGACATTGGATTTGCCTACCCTGGGTGAGATAGGGATGAACTGTAAACACGCAATACATTTCTACTGCTTTCCCTTTTGGCTTCAGAAAAGTCCTATCGCCGCGTATGGGATGTTCCGCTTTGCCAAC
>LSQX01224188.1_pt1 | contig 34230 bp, 23 predicted proteins | sample 654561 | NCBI WGS metagenome assembly LSQX01 (sample SAMN04489861, study PRJNA283612) | anaerobic digester metagenome | isolation source: 4 biogas reactors fed with cattle manure at either 37C or 55C with and... | place: Denmark: Kongens Lyngby | collected 2014 | reverse complement strand
CCCATGTTCATATAGCTCCGGATTTTCAAATTCCCCAAATATTAAGGAAAATGATAATTTGAATATAAACGAAATAATTAATAACAAATAAACAAATTGATTTCTTTTAAATTTCATACTTTTCATTATTTGTTTTTTCATTTATTGTTATAATAAACTGCTATTGTGCCATTTCCAAAAATTTGAAATTTGATTCCTTTTTTCTTTTGTTTAATATTTTCTTTTTATTTTACGTTTCATCGAAAATAATTATTTCTTTGAAAATAATATTTTTCTTCGGTATTGTTAAAATAAATTAATCATAGAGTTTCTTGAATACTGGGGGAATCGAAATATCTTTAACATTCTCTTTGTTAGTGCCTGCTTCTTGGGTAGAATATTCATTGCTATGCTGTTTTTCGAATATATTTTTAATGCTGTCAAACTCATTAGGCCTTGCCTCAGTTGAGTTGATTCTGCTAATAGCTGGCTCATCGTATTTACCCAGTTGCTCGTGTCCTTTAGGAGTAGATATAACTCCATCTTGTCGACTAATATTAGGCCGAGGGTTTAAAATAATGTTTGGTCTATAAGGATTTTCTTGATTTTTTGGAATCATTATTTCAGTTCCATCTGCGTTTATTGTAAATAGATCATATTTTCCGGAGCTGTTTTTTTTTGCATTATTGTTCTCCTTCGTGGGGTTTGAGAAGTCTGTTGCAATTACTGTAATATCCACTTTGCCCTCCATCTCGTTTTTATGAACTATGCCGTGGATAAAGTTCAGCTGTTCGTTGCATTTGTTTTGAATTTCTGTCAGAATTTCTCCTAATTCTCCGTTTGTAAAGTCTTCTCCAACCACCATATTGAGCAATATAGATTTTGCCCCTTCAATCGTTTTGCCGTTTAGCAAAGGTGAATTTAAAGCATTGTGGAAGGCTTCGTTTGCTTTATTTTTTCCAGAGCCGGATCCAGTGCCAATAAGTGCATCTCCTTTTCCTTTCAAAATCGTGCATACGTCAGCAAAATCCACATTTATCGTGCCGACCTCAGTAATAATGCCGAGCATTCCAATCACTGCATTGGCAAGCATATCATCAACCTGTTTCAATACCTCTTTAAAGGGCATATCTGAGGGACAAAATTCCAATAGATTTTGGTTTGGAATAACGATAAGTGCGTCTACGTGTTGCTTTAGTTCGTTAATACCTTCCTCGGCAACTTTGATTCTAACTTTTCCTTCATGATTGTAAGGAGTGGTTACAAAAGCAACAACAAGAGCGCCGGATTCCATTCCCGTTTTGGCAATGGTTGGAGCGCCGCCCGTTCCAGTTCCTCCACCCATACCGGCACAAATAAAAAGAAGGTCTGTGTCGCGAATAGTCTCTTTAACTTCTTCTAATGATTCTTCGGTTGCTTTTTTCCCAATTTCTGGTTTGCCACCAGCTCCTTTACCGCCTGTGATTTGCTTGCCTAATTGCTGCTTTGTTTGCGCTAAGCTGACATCGAGAGCTTGTTTATCGGTGTTAGCTGCCACACAATCAATACCATTAAGCTCTTTCTTTACTAAATTGTTGACAATATTACCCCCTGCTCCTCCTACGCCATATACTGTAATTTTTACACCATCATGCGGTGCATTATCAAGTTCAATACCAATTGACATTAAAGAACCCCCCTGAATGTATTTATAAAAATCGTTTTCTTTTTATGCTACAAATCTTTTAAAAAATTAGTTATTTTATTAAAAATTGTATGTTTTTTTTCCTTTTTAATTTCTACCTCTTCTACTTGCGTTGTGCCTTTATCTTCTTCAATTTTTAAAGAATGAAGGGCTAAACCGATAGCAGTAGAATATGCTGGATTGTTTATTTTTTGAGTCAGTCCGGAAAAGCCATTGACAGAAGGTATTCCCATTTTTATAGGCATACCAAAAACTTCCTCTGCCAAGTCTTCAGCTCCTCTTAAAAGAGAGCAGCCGCCGGTAAGAACCACCCCCGCGCCCAAACGAGCTGAATAAGGCGAGGTCCGTATTTCATTTAAGGCAAACTGGAAAATCTCTTCCATTCTCGGTTGAATTATTTGGCAAAGCTCCTTAGCTTTCAATTCTTTTGGCTTTCGTCCAGAAATACCAGGAATCTGAAATTTTTCTTCATTATCAACAAGGTGAGGTCCATAGCAGCTACCATACTCAATTTTCGCTCTTTCTGCTTGAATATCCGGAATACCGACCACTGTTCTAATATCGCTTGTAACAAGCATTCCACCGAGAGCAATTACTTTTGTAAACCTGATTATGCCTTCTTCAAAAATAGTAATATCAGTTGTTCCGCCACCAATATCAATTAAAGCAACTCCTAATTCTTTCTCATCTTCAAAAAGCACAGAATAAGCGCTTGCTATTGGCTCTAATATAATATCTTTGATGCTAATTCCTAATTTTTCCACGCATCTGTAAATATTTCTAACAGATGAGGACAGGCCGGTTACTATATGGGTTATAGCTTCCATACGCACACCCGCCATACCAACAGGATCGTATATACCGTCTTGTTTGTCTATAATAAACTCTTGTGGGATAATGTGGAGAATTCGCCGTTCCGAAGGGATCTGAGTGTTCCTGCATTCATCTAAAACTCGGTCTACGTCTTCTTTTGTAATTTCTTTGTCTGGATTCGATATGCCCACAATTCCACGCGTTTGATAGGATTCGATATGATCGCCAGCAATTCCAACAACAAGCTCTTTGATTTTTATGCCCGATTGCTGCTCAGCAATCAAAACGGCTTTTTGAATTGCGTTAGTTGTTTTTTCTATATTGGAAATAACCCCGCGTTTCATACCGAGACTTTCAGCAACTCCTACTCCTAAAATATTTATTTGTTTACTTGCGGAGTTCTGAGAAACAACGATAACACACACCTTAGAGGTGCCTAAATCAAGCCCTACTGCAATATTCTGCTCTTCTTTTTGGGCATTAACCTGTGTTTGTGCTTGAGGCATTTTATTTCAATTTCTATTAAATGAAAAATAAATCTTATTTAAAAATCTTAAATCTATGTATTTTGCTTGTTCTAAAAACTTGTTATTCTTTTTTTCTTTAAAAAACCTTGATAGCTTTTTCACTGCGCTTTCAAATAAATCCTTGTTTCCGATAATTGCCTCGCTTGCATTTTCATTTAAAATAATGACGAAGGCTTGCTTTTTCTTATCAAAAAATATTTCAGAAACTTCATTGATTAAAGTGCTATCCTCTTGCTGTTTCACTTCGTTTATTAGCTGCAAAGCATTATTTAAAAGCAAAACGTCCGTCTGTTCTCCTTTGATAATCCCTCTAAGAATTGGGACATCTGGCAATTTTTTATAAAGTTTATAATTTAACAACTTGCCATCTGAATCAACGAAATACTTTTTCCCTTCCTCTGCTATTAAAAGTGCTTCAATCTGCTTTTCACTAATAGCAATAACAATTTCATCTGTAGTTCTGTAAGAGCTATACGCTTCGTCCATCAAAGGGACCGAGTGCAGATCTTCTTTTAGTTTTGAAAGTTTGATATTACTTTTTGGTGTATCAATCACTTGCTCTTTTATTAAATCAGATATTTCTTCTTCTGGAATAACAACCGTCCCTTCTATTTTTATGCTTTTTACGGGCTGTTGAAAGTTCCACCTTACAGCTGTAATGATTAACAACACAAAAAACACAAAAAGTAAGACCAGCTTAAATGCTAACTTTTTTATTTCTATGTTATTACTATTTTCCATTTTCTCATTTTTAAAATAGGAAACAATTATTCTGCTATTTCATAAAAAACAGAAAATTCATAACACCCTGTATTCTTAGATACTTACAAAGTTTCAGAAAAAATGATCTGTAATTTACCACTGCTGCAAATGGTAAATTGGTTTTATGCAAGATAAATGATTTTTATTTAATAATCAAAAGAAATTATTTATTTTTTAAATTTATTTTAAATTTATTTTTTTTAAAATTGCAACATTTCGATTAAAGCAGACGCAGTAAGCGTTTCCTCATTATACCTTTTTGCAAATAAATCGCCAGCTCGGCCGTGTAGAAAAGACGCCAGAGCGCTCGCGATTAAAGGATTCAATCCTTGGGACAGAAAGGAGGCAATAATCCCAGTTAAAAGATCGCCGCTACCAGCGCTTGCCATACCAGGGTTCCCGTTTACAGTCCAAAAACTGCGCTGCCCATCGCTTGTGATTGAAGGCACATTCTTTAAATGGACAATGCAGCCAAGTTTTTCTGCCCACTCCTTTGCCAAACTATGTGCGTGTAGCTCAACTTCTTGCCTTTCAAGTTCTGTTATCCTTGCAAATTCTCCACAATGAGGCGTTAAAATTATGTTTTTCCTTAAAATTGAATCTTTGCTCACTACCCTTAAAGCATCGGCATCAATTACAACTGGAATATTTTTACTTACTCTTTCTATAATTTTTGCGCATAGCTCTAATGCTTCTCTATTATCCGAAATGCCTGGACCAATAGCAATAGCATTTGATTTTTCAGCTCTTTCCAAAATTAAATCTAAATTATACCCTGTATCGCTTATAGTTCCAAATTCATTTACATCAAGATTGTTTATAATGATTTCTGGCAAAACTGCCGAATGCACACTGTTTGTGCATAGCTCCACCAAACCTGCTCCGGACTTAATGGCAGCGTTAGCACAAAGAGCAGCAGCACCGGGATATTTTTTCGAGCCTGCAATAATTAAAACTCGACCATAATCAAATTTTGAACTCTTTTTTTTACGCTTTGGAAAAAAGTTTTCAATATCTTTTTTTTCTAAAACGGAAATAGTGCTATATTCATTAACTATTTTGCTTGGAACACCGAGATTGGCAATTTTGATTTTTCCACAAAGCTCCATACCATCATTTAAAAGCATTCCCGTTTTAATGGCAAACATAGTAATTGTGTAATCAGCTTTGAAGCAGAATTCACTTGCAAAGCCAATTTCAGTATTAAGTCCGGTGGGCGCATCAATAGCGATTTTCAGCGCGCGGTTATCAGTAATTTTTTTTAAAATTGAAAGAGCAAGACCGCGAATATTTTCTGAGCCACCAACTCCGATCATCGAATCTATTAAGATATCGCAACTAAAGTCAATTTCGTTTAAAAATTCTTCTGATTCAATTTTAATTAGATTCACGCCAATATTTTTTGCTGCTAAAAAATTATCTTTTGTCTCGGGACTCATTTTTTCTTCAGCGCCAATCCAAAAGCATTTCAGCTCGCATTTCTCGAAAAGGTGGCGTGCAAGAGCAAAGCCGTCTCCTCCATTGTTCCCGCTCCCACATAAGATAATTACACTTGGGCGATTCAAATTGCGTTTTCTAATAATTTTTTCAATATATATCGAAGAAGAGCGAGCTGCGTTTTCCATTAAAATAGCAGATGGCACGCCATATTCATTAATTGAATAATTATCAACTGCATACATTTCTTTCGGAGTTAAAATATTTAGCATTTTTTTTGTCTATAATTCAATTCATTTAATAATCACTGATTTAATTGATCTACATTTGTATAAAAGCACCTTTTTTGCAATCGTAATATAATGAAATATAATTAAATTTACACAGCTTGCAAATAAATTAAAAGGAGTTTTTTGCAAAAATCAATGCAATTCAAAAATAAGATACTCAAAAGGCTGTAAAGTTAATTTTATTCTATTATAATGAAAATCAATATTTCTGCTGTTCAGAATATTTGTTATGCCATTATAAAAATTCGGAAGCTCAATTTCTGCATAGTTTTCGCTTTTGCTCAAATTTGCTAAAAACAAAATGCTTTTTTCAAATTTTCTAATAAAGCTCAAAATTTGTTCATTATTTGTATTAACTTTGAAAAATGTTCCTTTCTTAAAATTGTCCCTTGCTTTTATATACTTTTTCCTTATCTCTAAAAGTTCTTTTATCGCTGGAATTATTGAATGAGAGCTGCTCCAATTCAATCGAATGTTTGAAAAAAGAGCTAACTTTTCTATTGGATACTCGCTCATTTCTTCATCTGTGAAATCCAGCCCAGTATTTATTGGAGCAAGTTCAGCAATTTCAAAACCATTATGAATGAAGGGCAAACCTGGAACAAGGCAGTTAATTGCCCAACACAGCTCAGAGTATTTGATACTACCGAAACGGGTAATTGCACGCGGGGTATTGTGGTTTTCTGCGGAAGCAAAAAAAGGAATAGCGACTTGCTCCGTTTCGAGCATATAAAAGAAGTTTTGCATTTTCCAAGGAATATGCTCATCGAAATAAAGGTAACCCGCTACAGCACTATATCCCGCTTTTTTCGACTTTTCCTGGATTGCAAAGTTTTCTTCCCAAAAAACAAAATCCTCGTTTATTTTCTTTGCTTTTGCAATTATTTGCTTTAAAAGCTTTGCAGGGAGGGCATGCCCCATATCTACCATCACCCCATCAATACCATATTTTTTTTGATAAAAAGGAATAATTTCAGAAATTTTTTGCCAGAGTTCTTTTTGCTCGTATTTTTCTTTCGCAAGCTCTTTGTCATACATTCTAACTGTGTTGTATGCAATGTAGTTAAAGCTTGGGTGATTATATAGTTTCAAATATGTAACGTCAGACCAAAGCGGCTGCTTATCGTCCGGGGGCCAATCTGCAAAAGCCGAGGGAATAACGCAGCGCTCTCCTTTTTCATTGATAGCAATGATTTTCCCGGCTTCTTTAAAAACTTTTTTTGGTCTTTCAACAAATTTTTCAATATAATCCTTGTTTGGAGGAATTAGCTCTATAAAATTTTGAGCTAAAATATTTTCTTTAATCTTTCCTAATTCTTCTTCGGAAAAGCAAGGAGGAGAAAAATTATTTGCGTTCTCTTCCTTAATCCAATAAAACCACTCTGGATGCTCGATTGCCCAATCGCTATCCAAACTTGCAGTGCGAAACACAAATTCGAGAACTACTTTCATTCCAAGCAAATGCGCCGCTTCAATAAATGCAAGGAACTGCTCCGATGCGCTCATATCTATTGTGCTGTCAGCAAGGTTTTCGTCAATTTCGTTAGCATTGCGTATTGAATAAGGGGAGCCAAGCTCGCCTTTTTTCCCTTGCTGACCAATCGAAGCAATAGGGAGGAGGTAAACCGTGTTCGCACCAAGCCAATGGATATAAGGCAGCATTGCAATCGCATTGAGAAAAGAGCCAGCGGCGTATCGAACAAAAATATTGTATATAATCGCTTCCTTTGTCCAATTTTTAGCTTTAAACTCAATTTTTTCACTTTTAGAAAGCTGTTCGATTTTTTCTATTTGCTCAAGGAAAAATTTGGCGCTGTTTATTTCAATTTCATTTAAGAGCTTGCTATTAGGATTTGCCCATATTTGAGGCAGCTTGCTTGTTTTTTCGGGCTGTATTTTGTTTAGCTTTTCGAGTTTTCTTTTCAGAATTCTTAATGACATATTAAATCTTGCAAAAAAGAATCAAAATTAAAAAAAATATTCAATTATTTTTTGAATATATTAAATAATTTAATAATTTTGTAAGCTATTATTTGAATAATAGAGGAAAAGAGGGCCTGTAGCTCAACTGGTTAGAGCGCCGGACTCATAATCCGTAGGTTGGGGGTTCAAGTCCCTCCAGGCCCACAAGAAACACCTTTTTTTTCAATAGAATATTATTTTTTTTGCAAGATATAAAAAAAGCCCAGACATAGCTTTCTTAGTAAGTTAGAAGGTGCCCCGCTACCAGCAAATTGGACAGATTTAACAACTTATATATTGATTAAATTATATTCAGCTGTTCAATTTTTTTGGAAGTCCCGCAGTTTTGATTGGAACTTTATTTTCAAAAAAAGATATAGATAAAATGACGCTGCTGTCACAAGCAAGCGGCGGACAAAAAGCTCGATTTATTGTTCTAAATCGGAACGCTGGAATGGGGTTTAGTTATATGCTTGCTTAACCCAGCCTGAATTCAATATCATAATTTATTATAAAATTTATTTCTTCATCTGTAAAACCGTATGCATCTTGTATGGCTAAATCTATTTGATCTATAATATGCTTGGACTTTCTGGCATAATACTCACGATATTCAGAAATGTGGGAATAGTTAACTTTTTTTATCTTTGAGTTCTTGTGCAGGTCTTTTAGGTATTCATCATATAATCTTTCAATTTTGTCTTTTTGGTGAACTAGTTTATCAACTGGAATTGGCATAATTTCTAGTTCATACAACTTCATATTTAAAGTATCAGAGTAAATATGATAAAACCAATAGTATAAATTGGTGCTTAGTATTGCTCCAATTGTATTACAAATATTTTTGTCAAAAATAAGATACTTTTCTGCTGATGAATTAGTTGTATAATTTGTAATCACCTTAAAATATCTACCGCCAGCCGCTCTGTAATAAATTGGATTCCCATTCTCTTTAACCAGCAGGTCTTTGATTGTTGTTTTTATTGTAAAAATCTTTTCCAAAATTTTAAGTTCTATAGGTAAACCAATTTTTGGTATTCTTCCTGGTAACACGAAATCCTTAGAGTTAATAAACTTCAGTTTTTCTAATACTGTGCTGATACTTGTATCTGAATACTTTTTATTAACCTTTGTTGTAAATAAGTTTGTATTCTGTTTGTTGTTTTTTTGAAAACTTAGGATCGATACAGCTTGCTCGGCATTGTCAAAAATCTTTTTGGGTCGGTCAGAATAAGTTGATACTTTAATTGTTTCGCATTTTTCAAACATTATCCTATGTAAAGATAACATTGAGTCACTTGAAGTAATAGCCAAAGGCACTATAAAAGTCAAGAAGGAGTTGTTATTAATAATTTGCATGCTTTTATCAATAAACAGCGAAAAAGTATCAAGCGAACCTTTTAACTTTACTTTTTGTCCATTTTCAATTATTTCTTTTGTTTTGGCAGATTCATAGTTATCCTTGAAGTATTTTTTATATTTTTCTGGATATTTCGCACCATAAGGTGGATTTCCAATCACAATATCGAAACCATTTTTCAGACCGAACATAAATTCAGGGTCGAACCAATTAGCCGAGCTGTTTTGCTCGAATGGATCCCAAGATGCAATTTTTTCAGCTATTTGGTTATTAAAGCCGCTCTGTTTCAATGCTTCTTTTAGATTTTCTCGGGCTTCTTTTTCCTTTTTTTGCAAAACTTTTTTTACGCTTGAGCTATTAGAATAAAAAATTTTTCTTCTAATATCGAATAAATTATGTTCAGCTTTCTCCACATATTCGGATTTTAAGCTATCGTCTTGTTCTAATCCAATAAGCGTATTAGCAGCAACAAATTTAGTTTCAAGATTGGGCAAAGGTCTAATATCGCGATTTTCTTTCGAGTCGTCAATTTTTTGCTCAACGATTAAGGAGATAAAAAATCTAAGTTTAGCAATTTGAATGGCAATCGGCTGAATATCAACACCATAGATGCAGGACTCAATAAGTCCGAGTTTGCGGATGTAATCAAGTGGCTTTCCTTCGAGTGCTTTTTCAGTTTCAGTCCGAATTTCGTAAGGCGTTTTTTCGATAAGTTTTTTCTTCCATCTTTCGTTTTCAGGGTCAAGTTTATGAAGTATATGCACTAATTTATGAAGTATCCCCATAGGGAAAGCGCCGGAGCCGCAGGCGGGGTCGAGTATTTTAATTTTATCAATAGCATCAATAATTGTTTGGACTTCGTTTTCGTTAAAGTCCGGCTCATCTTCGGCATAAGTAAGCAGTTTTTTCAGCCTTTCCCTATTTGAGGGATGATCTGTGCTTTCTTTGTTTTTTTCAAATTTTTCTTCGAGGTATGCGATTAAACTCTCATCGGCCATATAATTTACGATTTCGCGAGGGGTGTAAAATGAGCCTGTAGCCTTTCGAGCAGTGTCGCCAGTTTCGGGATTGTAGTTTGCTAAAAGATTTTCAAACACCCTTCCCAGTAATTCTGGGTCGAGAGCAATGTCTTCTTCCAATGGCGTATTTTCATCAATAGTAAATTTATACCTATTTAAAATATTGATTAAGCCGCATACTTTGTATATTTTATTTTTAGTTCCATAATCTTTATTAAGATCATTATCTTTTTCTTGGCTAAAGAATAATTCATCTGGCACTTTTAAAAGCGATTCATTTTTCTTATTGTCGGAAAAGCAATCAATTCTAATTTCTTTTCCATCAATTTTACTATCCAAGCACTCAAAAAGTCCGCCATTGAGAAAAGGAATATTTGCAAACAATTTCAGCAACGTGTCGGGCTTTTTAATAAATCTTTTATATCTATAATAGCCAGATTGGAGGTATCCGTCATTAATATAGCCATATTTCTTTGCGTCTTCAATAAAAATCCTACTTTTTGGCTTGTCCTTTTTCATTGCTGTATTTAATGTCGCAAAGAACAAATTTTGCAATATAGCTTTGTAATAGGTTGAGCCGGTTTCGTCTTTGTAATCTAAAATAGTATCAAGGGAATTTTTATTAAACAATTCATCTGGAACAAGTTTTTTTTCTTTCAAGAACCAAATGAAAATAATTCGAGTAAGCAAGCGAATTAAACTTGCGTCAGCCTGAGTTTTTTCCTCAGTGCCTGCAATCGTTGGGAATTTAACTACCGATTTAGCCCAGAAATACCAATTTGCAATTTCTTTATAAAATTGTTTATTGAGCAACTGAATGTCAAAAACTTCTTTCCATTGTTTGTATAGAGCCTCAAAGCATTTTACATCGGACTTCAATTTCAAATCTTGCAGAATTTTCAAATGCCCGGCGTGTGGCTTTTCGATATTAATGTCTTTGAGCATAGAGACTTTGCCCAACTTTTCACCTTCTCGCCATTTTTGGGTGTAGGCAGTTCTTTCTATGGTAGAAAAAGTAAGAAAGCTGCTGTCCCCGTTTTCATATTTGAGCAATAAAATCACTGGTGCTTCTTTGCTTGCTCTATTGAAAGCTCTTACAAGGCTTGCTATTTCCGTTCTCGTGGGGGCATAATTTTCAAGTTTAAGAGCAAAAATCATAATGATTTTATATTTCTCATCAACTTCTTCAATAAATTCATCGAAGCTTTGCTCAGTTTTTTCTTCATTTGAAGTCGTTTCAAAAACTGATTCTTCAATAGTTCCAAGAAAATAAGTCTCTACGATAGATTTAAAAACTGGCAATGGCTTAAAATGATTTTTTAAAATGCTTTCTGCTGAAACTTTTTCCTTAGTCATAAGTTTCAAAGGAACGCTAAGCTGCTTAAAAAAAGAAAGCCCAGCTTCAAAAAGATTTTCAGAGTTAAATTTAGTTAAATCCATTTATTCAATATCCTTATTATCAGAAACAACTACCCAAGTAATTAAGTCGAAATTTTCTGGTTTAAATTTTTCTTCAATCAGCATATTTTCTCCCTGGTTTCTCGGGAGGGCGCCATATTGAAAAAGATTATTTATTTCTTCTACAGCTTGCTCTCCTCTTTGTCCTTTTATTACTTTTTTAAGCAAATCTGCAAGTATTTTAATTTCATCTTTGTCAACGTTTTCAATTTTATCAGGGACATATCTATCCTCTTCTTTATGTTTTCTCAATATAGCTAAAATTTCACTACTATTTTTAAATAAACTTGTGCCTTTTGAGTCAATGTAAAGCAAATGTATTTCATCGTAATAAAAATTTTCTTCTTCTATTCTATTTTTTGGATAGCCGAGAGCAGCGATTATGCCATTCGGTAAATTTGGGAAATCGGCATCTGGTTTTGCTTTGAATCCAGAAAAAACGCCATTTGGAATAGATTCATATTCTTTTCTGTTTTCCATCATCTTATCATAAAAATCTTGTCTATGCAACTCAAGTGATAAATCGCTCATTCCAAATTTTTCGTTTTCTTGCTCAATTCCCTCCCAAGTTTCTTGAAGTTGTTCGAGCATTTTTTCAGTTTGCTTCGCAAGAAGCGGATTATCTTCCAGCATCTCTCGCAATTCCTGCGTCAGTTCTTCATCGACTTCAGCACCGACCACTGTCATAAGTGCCATTCTTGTTTCTACTCTTTCTTTAAGCCTCAAATAATCTTCATAGTCCTTAGCGGGCCAAAAGTTAATGCCAATAATTGATTCATTTGGCGAGCCAATTCTATCTATACGTCCAAACCTTTGCACGAGTCGAACGGGATTCCAGTGAATATCGTAATTAATCACGCAATCGGCATCTTGCAAGTTTTGTCCCTCGCTTAAGCAGTCTGTTGCGATAAGTATGTCGATTGGATTTTCAAGTTTTACGCGGGTATCCTTGTCGTGCTTTATTACAAATTTTTTCCATTCTTCATAATCTTGTATTGTCTCAATTGAATTTTCTTCATAAAGCGTAGACCAATCTTTTTCGTTGAAAAGTTTAGTGAAGGGGGCAAAGCGCTCGAGAATTGCATCAAATCTATCAGATTTATTACTTAAAGGTTCGTCAGTTTTGCACTTGCTACCGCTAACGAAAGCAATCCTTTTTAGTCCAACTTTTTTTAGTGTGTCGAAAATATATTTAGCTGTATCGCTAAATGTAGTAAAGATAACGACTTTTTTATTATTTGATTTCTCTTGTTTTTCTCTAATTATTTCTATCAATTTATTGATTTTAGTATCGCATTTATAATCATTTTGAACTGTTTCAGAATACTTTATTAAATTTTCTTTTAAGTTTTCCATTTTTTCTATGTCTTTTTCAAGATGCTCTTTAAATAATTGTATATTCGATATGCTTGAAATTCTGATTGGATTCTTTGCCCCAAGTTCAAATTCAGGCTCATCTTCATACTCTTCAAATTGTTCATAATCAACGCTGTCAATCTCAATGTCTGACGAACGACTTGTGCTTTTCAAGTAATTGTTGACTTTTTTAAGTGCTTTTTGGTGCTGCTCTAAAATTTTATTAATTGTAATTTTAAATGAATACCAGCTCGATTCCAATCTTTTAACAAAAAGAATATACATCATTTTGCATAAAAACTTTTCACGTTGTTGTTGGTCTTCCAGAACGCTTACAGGTTTTGCCACTTCTGTATATTCGCTTGGTCTATACGCAGTTAAATTTACTGCACAAGCGTTTAAAATCTCATCAAAAGCCCGAAGGGAACCAATATTCTCAGGGCTTATGAATACGTTTTTCGGTTTTTCTTTTTTTGGAAACCTTAAGCTGTCAAATTCTTTTTCTATGATAGGCCTAGTTCGAGCAACGATTAATGAATCCGTTAATGTAAAAAATTTATTATCTAATTTTGATATAAAATCACATATTTTTCTATCATCATTTTCCTGCCACTCTTTGAAATCTCTTTGAGCTCTTGCAAAAAGTCTTTCAAGGCTTTTTATTTCGACATCTGATTTTTCAAACCCAGCATCCTCTCCTTTTACAATCAATTTGAATTGATTTCTAACATCAATCAATCTATTATTAATCGGAGTAGCCGAAAGCTGCAATACTTTTACATCTCTATTTTTCTTCAATACATTTTCCACAAGAAATCCATATCTTGATGACTTATCGTTTCTTAAATTATGGCTTTCGTCAATAACAAACAATATTTTGGGATTCCCTTGCAAGGCATTTAGCTTCCTATCGTAGCGGTCTAATCTTTCGTCCTGTAAATCGGTGTGGAAGCGAACCCAATAATCCAATTTATCTTTATCGAACTTAGATCTATTTCCATATAAGTACTGTTTCCAATTTTGAGCAAGTTTTTTAGGACAAAAGACAACAATTCTATATCCTTGCATTTCAAAATATTTCATAACAGCAAGCGCAGTCCATGTTTTACCAAGACCCACAGCGTCAGCAAGAATAGCACCATTTCTTTTTAGAAGCATTTTTATTAAGCTAATGACTGCTTTTTTTTGGAAGGGGTAAAGAGCTTTGTAAAGCCTTGTATCTTGGACAAAAGCAATTTCTCTTTGAAAAACAGGATCAAGTATCCCGTTATCAAAATCTTTTTTAAATAGCTCATAAAGAATCTTATAATAAATATCTTTAGGGCTGCGCTTAATGAAAAAATCTTGAATCTTCTCGATTAAGTGTTCTTTTAGGTCAACTTTTCGACCTCCATTCTGTTTGATTTTGTCGCTCGCAGTGTTTTTCCAAAGTTGATTGAACCATTGCAAAATATCCTCATAGTCTGAATCTCCACCTGAAATAGCGATATTAAGCTCAATATTTGATGACCTTTGAATTCCAAGACCGGCTTCCGTCAAATTCGAACTTCCGACAATATAGAACTTATGGCGACTGTCATCTTCTTCATAAATGAAGGCTTTAGCGTGGCAAAAGCTATCTGAAATATGCTTAATTTGAACTGCATCTTGCTCAAGAAATTTTATAGCTTTTTTAGCATACGAGCTTAACCTAAGAGTTTTGTCAATATCTAGATCTTCTCTCAGTAAATCAATAATTTTATCCTTTTTGTCATATTTTGCTATCAAATACCCAAGCAGCAATCTAAATTTGCATTGTATATTCCCGTCTTCTTGCTCATCCTTAACATTTTTCTTGCATAGCTTATCGTAAATTTCAGATAAAGCATAAATTGTAAAGTAGCCGGTAACTATATTCATCGTTCCGTTTTCGCCTGCATAAGCCTTTAAATAATCAAACACTTTAAAGTATTTTCTACCGGCAATGCTTGTTTTGTTGTCTAATAACATAACTGAATTTCCCCTTATATCTTAATTTTATTATTTAATACTAAAATGCAGAGTTTATTTCATCGAAAAAATTTACATTTACCTTAAATTTGATTTCAATTACCATACCAACTTTTGTTATTGTTTTCACTTCTTTATATTCCATTTCTTATTGAACTTTCAAAAAATTGATGGTATTTCATCACGCCAAGATTAAGTATGATTATGTTAAATCTTGCCCTTGTTATTGTTGTATAAATAAGTTCATCGTCAAAATACCTACTTCGATTTTGAAGGCCGCTAATATGCAGTATTCTGCCAAATCTTTCTTCTGTTAATGTATCATTAGCAATAATCTGTATGCCCTGCTACCAGCAAGTTGGACAGCTTTTAGCATCCAATACATACATTCTGCTTGCCAATTAGAAGATTGCTTGATTGAAAAAAAGTTGGCACTTCAAGCATTTTATAAAAAGGAAAAGCCCTTCGGAGTAAAGCGAGAGATTAGGATAGCTGGTATTTCAATCAACGCCATTAATAGGTTGAAATATATTGCATTTACGTTTAAAGAAGTCTGAATATGTTTGAGAGCCAATGCTTAATACAACAAGATTAAATCTGCATCTTGTTATAGCTGTATAAATAAGTTCATGCTTTGGAAATCTATCATTCATATTATCTAACAATAAAAACAATGTAGGAACTTCCCAACCTTTAAAGCTGTGAATTGTTGACATTTTAACCACACCTGAATTCATCCAAAAATGTACTTTTTTGTTCTTTCTTATATTTTCAATTTCCATATTAATTCTTGGAGTAATTTTTTCTACTAAATTGTCTACTCGGTAATCATTATTCAAACCAACCTCATCTGGCACTTCAGTGTATATTTCAGGGTTTTCAATAAAATCTATTTTAGATAAAACTTTTCTTAATGCAATTTGAAGATTACCATCTAAAAAATTTTTATTTAGCTTGATTTCTTCATCCTCCTTTGAAATGGAATTGTAATCTTTTCGGAATAATAGCTCAAACATTTCTTGTGTTTCAAAAGTGGTAGAAGTCCTTTCTCTACTTACTTGCCTAAATTCAAAATCAATATTTCTTAAAAATGAAACGGCTGTGCCTAAAACTGCTACATCATTTGGACTTATACCGTTAGTTTCAATGTATGAATTAATAAAATTTGCTATAACTGCTGGCTCATTTCGAATCTCATGATACTCAATTTTTAAAATATTTTCATTAAAAAGTGATTTCTGTTCAACTATTTCTATACTGTCAAATTCGTATTTATTAAGAAATTCTTTCTGAAAATCGGCTGCAATTGAAGCTATATTTTTATGAAGTCTAAATGATTTTTTTAGTGATTCATCCCACCTACCAGAAATATTTGTTTTTACTTTTTTATCAGTTTCTAATTGCCTTTCATAAATATTTTGCTTTTCATCCCCAAATAGCACATATTCTCCGCCTGAGTTCAAGAAACATTTTTTAATTATTTCTAACCATTCATAATGATAATCTTGGACCTCATCAATAAAAATTGAATCATATTTGTCAGAAACAGAAATTTCATGCTTTGAAAAAAAATTTAAATTCGAGTAAACAGCTTTTTCCCAAATTTCTGACAAATCCTCTTTGCCTAAGTCCTCAACTATTTGCTCTTGAAGATTATCAAAATTATTATTATTTGCAAATTTTATAAGTTTTGAATCTTGGCGCAAGACACTTTTAAAAAGCTCTTCTTTCGATATCCCTTCATTGTTTAAAAAATGATTTATAAAATTATGGTAATTATTGATTTTAAAATGCTCCCAAGCAAAGTTTTCTCTGACTTTACTTAATAAATCATGAATATAGTTTTTTAAAGTAATGTTATAAGTTAGGATTAAAACTTTCTCTCGAGTTCTCAAGTGTGAATTTACAGCCCTTTTAGCCAACACCATAGTTTTACCTGAACCAGCTACTCCTCTTATCTTTTTATCACCAGCTTTACTTTCTATCAATTGTTTCTGCTCTTTAGAATAAGTAATTTCAATTACTTCTTCGATCGTATGAGTTGGTGGTTGAAAAAACCTTTTAAAGCTATTATACAAATCTTCTAAAAACAATATAGATTGCCTGCTCAAATAAGTTTCATAAAGAAACCTTTGAAAATATCCATTCCTTTTAAGTTGATCTGGGGTTAAGCCTCGTATCCACTTTGTATTAGAAGGACTTTCTTCTTTGTTAAATTCATTAAATTCAAGCTTATTTGAATTGTGGAAATACAAGGCGCAATTCACTACTGAAAAGAAATTTGGATTTCTTATTTTATTTTCTAAAAGTGTAGGTATATGTAAGTTATAAAGGTTTTCTTTATATTTTTTAACTTGTTTGTAGGGTGATAAAACAAGGTGTTCTTGTCCATCTTTTTTAACAAACCATTTCCCACATCTGTTAACATAGTTCTGCAAGCTCCAATCTTTTACTTCAATTATCAATACGCCTGAGCCTTGTCTCATTACAACAATATCTGGCCTATCTCCGTTTAAAAAAGGCTGAAAATATACCTCATAGCTTTCATCAAGATTTTCATCGAGAAATTTCAACAAATACAATTCCCCTTCTGTAGTTTTTTGCTGAAGGTTTTGAATAGTATTCCAGTCGGGAGACATCGTTGCCATATCATAACTCAAATTATAATCAAAATTTACTTATGTTTTCTTTTTCTAATGAATCGTTCAATCAATTCCACACAGAAATTGGAACGAAAAGATATTCAGCATTCCCTTTGAAATTCAACTTCAATAGTGATAAATAATTGTGCAAAGGTCATAAGAGCTAAAAAGCGTAGCTTTCTCATAATAGCAACCTCAATAACATTTGAAAACTACCAAAGATATCAAAAGAAATCTAATTAGCAAAACACTTAATTAATTATTTTTATACTACCATGTGTTTTCCTTTTTTTGTTTTAGTAGCAACTACCGTTAATTGATATAAGTTCTCCAATCTGATTTTCAATAAAATTATTAGAATTTTTCTTATAATTTAAAAAATTTAAAATAAAAATAAGTCCTAATCCAATTGATAATATTTTGAAAATTGATTTTGATAATCAAATAATAAATAAAATTGAAATAATTGATATTAATGGAAATTCAATTTTTAATGAAGTTATAACTATTGAAGAAAATAGTAAAATTATAAATACATCAAAATTACCTATTGGCGCTTATTTCTTGAGAATAACATCTAATCAAGAAACTGAAACACACAAATTTATTAAGGAGTGAAACAATGAGATATTTATTATTATTACTTTTTTCGTTTTCAATTATATCAGCACAAAATTTCGATGCAGATACGCTGCATTTCTTTTATGGTAATGAGCCGAATACACCGAGGCAATTAAGCCCAAATTATGAGGAATTTCAAACAAATAAGTTTTTACGCGGATTTCATTGGTCTGGTGACTCCTTAATAGATAAATTAATGGGTATGAATATCCACGTTGGTGGATCAAAAATTGGAGTAACAGAACCAAATAGTTATTGTGATAGTACTTACATTATTAGAAAAACATATTATGTTGGCGCTAATGGAAATCAGAGAACACCAACACAAGCACAGGCAATGCAATTTGATGCACGTCTTAAAATTGACCCTACTAAAGATTGTAATGTCCTTGAAAATGACAATTTACAATCAATATTTGGGTTTATTAATGTAAAGGGAGAAGAGAAGGAGATTATCAAATATTTGAAAAAGATTCTGATTATGTTAATAATGGTTTTGTTTTAAGCGATAACTGGCCCTCAGCAGAGTTAGAGCATACTTCATCAAAGCATGGGCATGATATTGTTTATTCCCCTCCTGAAGATGCCGACTCAGAGTCGAAAAAGATTTCTAAATGGGAAGTAAATGGTGAAATGTGGTATTTGACGTGCAATCTTGGAAGGGATGAAGATGATGATCTTGTATTAGACAATGAACCTGTTTTAACAATAAAAGTAAAATATATTACCTTACCTGTTAACGGAAACAGAACACCACCTGACTACATTGAATTCGACAGAACGCCAAGTCCTACAATTGCTGATACGTTTGGAATAATAGATGCAAGAAACAGATACAGAGGTAGGGCATTAAATTTAACACAACTAATGAATTCGTTATTACAAGAAATATGTTGCCAATTGGAGGTAATAGAGATATTACTATTTCAAGTAGTTTTTTCTGTGGTATTAGAAATATTAATGGTATTGATACATTAATCAATTTTTTTCTAAAGAAAAAAAGTAGTGATTATATAAAAATAGATTCCTTAAAAATAGAAGTAACTTATCACGGGCATAGTTCATTGCGAGTTCGCTGGTTTAGATTCGAGACACCCAAATCAAGAAGCTTGTTTTTCGGTAAATACGATTCACTAATACAAGCCCATACCCAAGCAGACTTATCTCGTTTCGATTGCCCGGACTTCAAGGACCGCGGCATAAAAATATTTCGATTTTTTGCCCGAGACGAATACCACGTCCACCACTGGAACATAGCAAGGTATTACAATCGCTTGCTTGGTGGCTTAACATTAACCACCCATTACAAACACTACCCTAAGCTTTTTTCTTTCCCTTTATTTATTTTCCTCTCCTTCCAAAACCCCCTCCTCCTTCCCAAATTCAAATGGGAAGTATATAAAAAGCATTAAGTAATTGCGATGTATAAAGATCCACCCCCTGCCCCCGCCAGCGGGGGATAATGGACTGTCCTGCGTTTTCTGCCTAAAAAGATTCTCCCACTTTGAAAAAAACGGCTGGGGAATTTTCTCTGGCTTCTTCACTAGGTTCAGAAAGACCGATATTCTTTCTTATTCCTAATTCCCGACTCCCAATTCCTGATCCGGTTTTGTTGCCCAATAATGATTTAGCTCCTCCAATAATTCATTTATAATTGAGTGAATTTCTTCGACTGACATTGCTACAACGAGTCGCTGGCGATACTGCGAGCTGTTGTAAAGTCCTTTTAAGTAGCCGCTGTAATGCTTGCGAAATTCATAAAGACCACGCGGGAAGCCCTTTGATTCTATGTTCAAGTTTAAATGCAAAAAAAGAGTGTTAATCCTCTCTTCAAGCGATGGCTCTCCAATTATTTCATTATTGTTTGAAAATGCTTTTATTTGCTTGAAAAGAAAGGGGTTACCAATTGCAGCACGCCCAATCATCAGGGCATCGCAGTTAGTTTCGGCAAAAGCTCGTTTTACATCTTGCGGACTTCGGACATCTCCATTAAGTATGATTGGCAAATTCACTTTTTCTTTTACGCGGTTAATCCAAGTCCAATCAGCATTACCACGCATAGCCATCTCGCGAGTTCGACAATGTATTGTAAGTGCAGCAATTCCAGTGCTTTCCAGCGTTTTTGCAACTTCTATTATATTGATACTATTTTCGTCCCAACCGAGTCGCGTTTTCACAGTAACAGGGATTTTCACTGCCTTCACAAGTTCTTTTGTCATATTTTCCATCAAGCTTAAATCCTTTAAAAGAGCAGCGCCGGAATTATTATTGACAACTTTTTTCACCCAGCAGCCATAATTTATATCAAGAATATCAGCTCCGCTTTCCTCGACAATTTTTGCCGATTCGACCATAGATTCGATTTTGCTACCAAAAATTTGAACGGCAATCGGGCGCTCGTCTTCTCGAAATTGCATTTTATTAATAGAGCGTTGGACATCGCGGATAAGTGCCTCAGATGCAATAAATTCTGTGTAAACGATGTCGGCGCCCATTTTTTTGCAAATCACTCGAAAAGGCAGGTCTGTAACGCTTTCCATCGGAGCGAGCAAAACTCCATTTTCTATATTATGCTTTCCAATTATCATTTTTGTAAATTTGTTTATTTTCATTAATTTATATTCAAAATTAGTTAATTTGTATGAAATAAGATAACTAAAACCAAATATGATGCCTAAGTTTGAGCCGTCTTTTTCAAATTCAATGCCAGAAGAGTTCTTTTTACAAAAAGCTGAAATCCTTGCTCGCAAGCTATTAGGGAAAGTCCTTGTCAAAAAAGAAGATAGTCATTTTTTAGCTGCGATGATTGTCGAAACCGAGGCATATCTGCCGCAAAATGATTTTGCCTCTCATTCCGCTGTTGGGCTTACAAAGCGTAACGCTGCTATGTTTGAGAAAGGAGGAATTTTGTATGTCTATAAAAGTTATGGAATACACCACTGCGTAAATTGCGTAGCTGGTGAAAAAGGAGTTGGAACTGGTGTGCTTTTGCGTGCCGCAATTCCTCTTTTGGGAATAGACGAAATGAAAGCAAGGCGTAAAAGCGAAAAAATAGAAACGCTTTGCAAAGGTCCGGGAAATTTAGGGAAAGCATTCGGCTTTACGTTAAAAGATAATCTCGCATCGTTACGAAGCAAAGAGCTGTTTTTTCAAAGCTATAAAGAAATTAAAGAAGAAAATATAATGGTTACGAAAAGAATTGGAATCACAAAGTCAGCAGAATTAGAGTTGAGGTTTCTAATTTAAATGATTTGTCATATATTTTGCGAAGACGTTCTAAACGAATTGAAGAAAGCAGAAAACTTTTTAAGTCAAGTTCTCTCTGGATTTTTCATTTCGTTAAAAATGACGGATTTTTTTCTTTTCAAGCACTTTATTTAGCTAAAAATTATTAAATTTGCAAAAAAAGAGAATACATTGCGAAAATACTTATTTCTTTCTATATCATCTGGGCTGTTGTTGGGGCTGTCTTTCCCACCCTACCCTTTTCCTTTGCTCGCTTTTGTTGGCTTTGTCCCTCTTTTACTTTTAATTGAAGCTCAGCCCAAGCGTCTTTATTTATACGTCTATTTAACCTTTTTCCTCTTTCACGCTCTTGCAAATTGGTGGATAGGCAGTTGGACAAGCGAAAGCGACCCTTACTTAATAGCTTCTTGTTTTGCACTTGCCTTTGTCCATCCCTTCTTTTTTATCGTCCCAATCGCAACTTACAACATAATAAAAAAACGCTCCCTGCCTTCGACCTCGCTTATGCTGTTCCCCTTTATTTGGGTGAGCTTTGAGTGGCTGCATAGCATTGGCGATCTGGCATACCCTTGGCTTTCATTGGGTTACACGCAAACACTAAATTTTTATTATGTGCAAACCGCTGATATTTCTGGCGTTTGGGGGGTCAGTTTTCTTGTGCTTTGGGTCAATGTAATAATTTACAAATTAATTTACCTTTTTAAACAAAGGCAATCAAAAAAAATTGTTTTTAAAGAAATTTTTGCGATTCCATCTTTTAAAAAATATACAATAGCGCTTTTTTTAACAGTATTATTACCATACGTTTATGGGATAATAAGGGTAAATCAATTTGAGCATCAAGAAATGCTTGCAAATAACCCAAGTATTAAAGTTGGAATTATTCAACCGAATATAAATCCTTGGAAAAAATGGGAATTAGACTCGTATCAGCAAATAGAGTTGCACCAAAGCATTCAAGATTCGCTTGTAAAGTCAGTTGGGAGACTTGATTTAGCTATTTGGAGTGAAACTTCTATTACCTATATTAGCCCAGAATTTAACTTAAAACACAACTTTTCCTTCCTGCAAGACTGGATTGACAGCAGCGGAACAAACCTTTTAACTGGCTTTGCAGACTTTTACATATACCCCAACAAAGAAAAAGCCCCTGTTACTGCAAGATATTGGTTCGATAGCGATTCTTTGTTTGAACCCTTTAATTCAGCATTGCTAATAAAAGAGCGAGGCAATAGCTATGAAAAGAACAACCCACAAATATATCATAAATCGCAACTTACTCCTTTTGGAGAACGCCTTCCTTATGCCGAATACCTTAAATTTGCTATAAAATGGATGGAATGGGGAGTCGGAATTTCTGGCTGGGGAGTTGGACAGGAGCTGAAAAATTTATCTTTTAAAAAGAATGACTGCGATGTCGTTATTGCGCCAGTAATTTGCATTGAATCAATTTTCCCACTTTTAGTAAGAAATTTCGTTTTGCTAAATGCAAATTTGCTGTCTGTGATTACAAATGACGGCTGGTATGACCATACTATTGGTCCAGAGCAGCATTTTTGCATTGCTCAAATGCGCGCTATTGAAAACAGACGATACCTCGCCCGTTGTGCTAACACGGGAGTTTCTGGATTTATAAAAGCAAGTGGGGAGCCGCTTTTAAAAGCGCCTCAGTATCAAAGAGTGGCTGTTGCAGCAAGTTTGCCTTTGTTAAGTGAAAATAGCTGCTTTGCAATAATTGGGAATTTTTTATCAATAATATCGACTACAATCGTTTTAATTTCAATAATTTACTGCTTTTATGTGAAAAAATTCTAATAAACTACGATTTTTTTAACAATAGCAGCTTGATAAGTTTTTATCCTTATAAAATAGATTCCGCTCTGAACTGAATTCAAATCAATCTGATAAGCAATATTTTTTTCGCTGGAAAATTCTTTTCTTAAAAGCTCATTCCCTAAAATATCGCATAGCTGAAGCATCTCAATTTTAGAATTTGAATTTGCAAAATCAATATGAAATAACTTGCTTTGCCTGTCAAAGAAAAATTTTATTTCTCCGCTCTTGCTTTCTTCTTTGCTAGAACTTGGCTGAGGACTAAGAAACAAGCTGTAAAAAGCATCTTTTTTGTATTTTAAAAGAATGCTTTCATATTGATTTGTAATAAGATTTTTCAACTCAACAATGTTAAGCTCTTGCTCGGCGTTTTCCTTTTTTTTCCAATGTAAAAAATGTATTGACTCGTTTTCCTTAGCGCCTTCTTTTTCAAGCGGAGTCATTTCATTATCAGCAAAAATAGTAAGCAAGCAAAAAGAATTTTCCACAAGAGCGCAACCCAGGATTTGATTATTTTCATTTAAAGCAGCAATCTCATCGCCATCTTCAAACACGTCGGATTCGATGAGGAAAACGGCATTTGAGCCAGTGAATCTATTTGTTATATGTCTAAAATGCTTTGGTCCACTCTGCTCCAACATTGAAAAATCTTGACTTCCCTTTTCATTATAAGTAAAAACTGCATCATTTTTTAATACTATTTTGTATGCCTGGTTTGGCTTAAAAGCTCCAAGAGAATTGTGCATATAATCTGGCACAAAGCACTTTCCTTCTGAATCTTTAACTAAAAGAATATCTTGAAGAATTGGAGCAAGTGCAGTTTCAAGGGCTTGAGGAAAGTTTAAATAATATGGAATAATTTGCGTTCTTCTTGCTTGAATGTAAATTGGATTTTGCGCCGCTTGAAGAAAATTTCCTTTTAGCTCGATGGAATCCCGCTTTGGAGAAAAAATTTCATAGCAATTTTGAGCGTTCCAATAATTTGAAATGAAAATATTTTTTTCCGGTGAAAACACCGTTTCGCCATTTTCTTTAATAGTCAAATTTTTATTTTTCGCAATAGATTTAAAATAAGCATCATAAGGAGAAACGGGACTTGAAACCATTTTCCACTCGTTTCTGTTAAAACTGATGACGGTGCTGGCGAGTGGATTAAATTTCTTTATTATGGAAATGGTGTCGGGAAGGAAATAATCAGGGCCAACAAGCATTTCCACAGCGCAAATAAGCTCAACCCCGCAGCAGGAATTCCAAATTTTAAACTTCAAATTCTCCAAATCGTCAAAGCCGTCTTTTTCGCTTCCAGTCATCGAATTCTTTCCCCAAACTGGAATAGCAATGTTTTCCTCATCATCGAGCAAAGCATAGCCACCACAACGCAACACACTATCTTGATTGTAAAAAACTCCAATCGCATCGTTTTTTCGCAGCTCAAAATCTCCGAAAAAGCGTTCTGTGTCCTTTGTGAGTAAAATTATTGAATTTGAGCCGGTATATTTTTCAAATTCCCAAGACGCTGGAACAGGATAATCTTTACAAGCAGCAGTAGAAAAGCTAAAAACTTCACTCCAATCACTTAAACCGTTCATATTTTCGGCACGCACGCGCCAAAAGTATTCTTCTTCTGGACTTAAAAGCAATTCCTTTAAAGAGTTACCTATTATTCCAAATTTTTCAAAAATAATCTCAGAAAAAGAGCTATTTTTTGAGATTTGCAAATGGCTTTTCTCTGTGTTGGCTGAGCTTTGCCATAAAAAATCTACTATGCTTGCAATTTCCTCAGAATTATTTTCTGGTGAGATAAGAACTACTTTTTCCGGTTTCGCGCTATCTTTGGTAGAAAAGCTAAAAATTTCACTCCAATCGCTCATTCCCAAACGATTTACTGCCCTCAGTTGCCAAAAGTATTTTGTGTTGTATTCAAGATTTTCTATGCTTAACACATTGTTTTTTAAGCCACTTGTATCGAGCAGAGTATTTTTAAAAAACGGATCTTTGCTAATGGAAAATTCGTATTCCGCTGCTGAGCTTGCTTCTTCCCATAAAAAGTCAATCGCTGGCTCTAAATTTTCACTGTGATCTTCTGGAAACAAAGGAATTGGAATCGAAGGCAAGCCGAAGCAATCTTCTAAAAAATCAGTGTAATCCACTTTCCCATAGCGACTTTTATCGTAATAATCGTAAATCATTTCGTCAATTTCACTTGGGCTATTAGTTCCCCAGCAGTTACTTTTTGCAGAAATATTTTGAGTGGATTTATTTAAAATTGCAAAATAGTTTTTACTAAATCCGAAAAAATTATTCATTCCAGCCGATTGCTTGTCCCCTTTCCCTAAATCGGGAGCGGCATTATTTTGCAAGCTCATTCCATATCTTCCAGATTCCTCAAATCTGCAATGTTCAATCCTTGCTGATGAATTATCGAGAAAAAGAAGGGAATTTTGGCTATTCGCAGAACCGCCACCATATTTTATTTGGACGTATCGAAAAAAAGAATTGTCGCTATTTTCGATTGCGATACCGCCCCAATCAAATTTTTCTCCAAAAGACAAACCATTGCAATCTGAATCAATTCCATCTGCTTTATCGTCTTTTATCGAAGTGAAAATAATTTGCTCCTCCCAGCTCGCATCAGCAACTAAATCGCCTTTAATAAGCAAATCTATGTTTCTTGCAAATTTGATAACAGCGCCAGACTCAATTTCTAAAGCAGCTCCTTTTTCTATCTCAATTTGTTTTAATGCAAGATAGGGTAGCTCAAATTTTTTCAAATAAATACTTTTGGAGTATGGAATAGCTTTAATTTCAATTCCGCAATAAAGGTTGTTTTTCATTTCTATATTGCTCAAATCAACATTAGCTCTTGCGTCCAGCACAATCGGCGCCAAATTATTATGTCCGCTCCCCTCGAACAGGGCCTTCGATATTATTGAGCTGAGGTTTTTTGCAGAATAATCAAAATGAATAGCTCCCCACTGGCTTTTTGCTTTTTTTTCATTATCGCTTGTAAAATAAATCTTTTCCTCTTCAGTGCCAAGTGCAGACAAAATTCCTTTCACGAAAAGATTTCTTGCTTTTGCAAATTTGATGATAGTTCCGGGATGAATGCTAAGCACTGCCTTTTCAGTGACCGTGATATCTCTTAAAATATAATATGGGCTATTTTCTGCAGTCCAAACGGCATTTTCCGTAATATTGCTATTTACAATAGTCTCAGAAAGGCAGATCTGCTTTTGCAAAAAAATGAAAATTATGGGTAGAATAAAAAGAATTCTACCTTTTTGAAAAGAAAATAGCCGAAATATGTTATTGCTTTTAAACATAAAACTAATAAAGCTATGCTATTATTACACTGTTATCGACACAAGCAGAAAAAAATGAATAGCAGGGCAAAAATGCCTTATAAAAAAAGCATTTCTTCCAAGTTTTATAAAAAATTTGATAAAAAATCATTTACAGGAGAAATAATATTTGGAAATAAAAAGAAAACTTGTTAATTTTGTATTCTGTTTTGCGGGGCGTGGCGCAGTCCGGTTTAGCGCGCCTGTTTTGGGAGCAGGAGGCCGCAGGTTCGAATCCTGCCGCCCCGACAATTCAAAGTCAGCGTTTTAGCTGACTTTTTTTATTTCTGAAATTATTTTACTAAAAGGAAGTGAATTTTTAAAAATAAAAAAACTTCTTTGTAATTTTATTAAATATTTGTATTTTTGTAATCCACAACTGCGGAAGTGGTGAAATAGGCAGACACGCCATCTTGAGGGGGTGGTGCCGCGCAGGCGTGCGGGTTCAAGTCCCGCCTTCCGCACAAAAAGAAAGCCACTATTTAAGTGGCTTTTTTCTTACTTTTTATTAACAATCAATTTTTCTCTAAAAACTGAACTTCCGCAATAAATTTCCACAATGTAAAAGCCAGAAGAGAATTCACTCAAATTTACTGTCAATTCATTGCTAATCAGCCCCAAGTCATTTGAATATATTTCCAGTCCATTAGAGCTGAAAATCCTTACTTTGCTAATTGGCTCTGGGTTTTTAATACGCAAGAAATCTTGGGCCGGGTTTGGATAAAGAAGCAAATCCCCGCTTTCTTTTACAGCTTGAACGCTTGTTCCATCGTCATGTTTAAAGGTAATATTGTCGATATTTATACTCCCCCCCAAAGAGGACTTATAGCTAAAATTGAAAACAGCCTTGTCTAAATGCTTGAAATTGCTTAAATCAATTTGCTCTGTCCTCCATCCATCACTATTAGGCACGAAAAAACACTCTTCAATATCCAAAGGATTGATAATCGGCTCATCAGCAGTAGCAAGTTCAGCACCACCTTTTTTATAGATAAGTGTAAAAGTTTCGCCGCAATCCTCAGAAATAAATACTTTAAGAGTATCAGTCAGCGCGTAATCGCTCTCAAAATATGGCGGAGTGTATAGATGATAATTATATGCAAGGTCAAAAGTTAGAACTGGCTTTTCAACAGAGCTTAAATCTAAGATTGGACTTAATAAATCCTCACTAAAACCGATATTATTCAGTAAAAACAAAGAATTAAACATAAAGATTGAATAGCTGCCAGATTTTTTTACCTCGGGGTCGAGCATCCAAGAAACAAGATTTCCAGATTCATTTAAAATCCAATTCTGTGGCGGGAAAGAGCCAGATTCAAAGCCTTCAAAAAGAGGCAATAGTGCGCCTTTTTCAAAGATAGCGAAGCTCTTAGTGTATTTATTGTAGCCGTCTAAAAGAACTGAAAGGAAATGTGTGCCAAATCCCAAATTTTGAGCGCCAAGCTCAAGCGGAATATCGCTATACTCAAAGGATTTTAATTCCTTATTACTTTCGGCGCTAAGTTTTGTATCGTTTAATTCAAAATCAACAGTCTGAGTGCTGCTAATCTCACTTCCAGTATTTCGAACTCTGCAATAAGCTGTAATATCATTAGTAAAATAACGTGGTTTTACAATTATATCTAAAAACTCAATTTCATTTTCATTTGGAGTAGGATTCTTTAAAAAATTTACTGCATTTTCGATTACATTGCGAGCGGGAATGTGGTGCGCCAAACCCTGAACTAAAGCATATCTTACAATCCCATTGTGCTCAATTAGCTTATCGTAAAGCATTCTGTCCATGCTCAAATAAGTAAAATCTTCGGTGCCGTGAATGATAAAAATGGGAACTTTTGTAGAGTTTTCATATTTATATAAAGAGCTCATAAGGGGGTCGTTGTTCAAGTCAACAAGCCCTTGAATTGCAGGGGTGTTAAGTAAAAGTCCTTGAAACAATTCTGGGTTATCCAACCCAAATTTCAAAGCACTTCGACCGCCCAAAGAGAAGCCTTGCAAAATAATTTTACTTTCATCAATATTGTAATTGATTTTAGCATCGTTAATTGCTTCAATTATAATCATTTCATCTCCATCGGGGCGGTAGAAATCTTTGTATATGTCGGAGCCAGCATCGGGGCATACAAAAATCGTATTTGTTATGAATTGATGCCATGCCAAGCCAAGAATCAGTGCATCTCTATAATTTGTGCAGGTGTCGCCCATTCCGTGAAGGCACACCATTAGGCTATATTGCTGCGTTTCATCATAATCGTTTGGCACATAGTAAGCAAGTATTCTTTGCTCGCCATTGAAAGGAACAGCTTTGTTAAACACACCTGTTTGCTGAGAGTGAAGCTGAAAACCGGTAAAGAAGAAAACAGCCATAGCAAACAATTTTAGTATAGACTTTGTTTTCATATTATTTGATTATTATTATTATACAAACTAATTTGCAATATAATATTTTTTATAATAAATAAAAGAATAAAAATGAAAACTATTGGGATAACTGGAAACATTGGGAGCGGGAAATCTTCTGTTTCAAAGATTCTTGCTGAGCAAGGCTATAAAGTTCTCGATTCCGATTCTATTGCAAAAAAATTAATGAACGAAAATGAAAATATAAAAAAGAAATTGATTGAAAACTTTGGCAAAGATGTTTATTTATCAGACAATTTGATTAATACCGAGTTTTTATCGAAAAAGGTTTATGGAGAAAAAAAAGAGTGTAAAGAAAATTTACAAGCATTAAATAAAATCGTTCACCCTGAAGTTTTAGACTATTTGAGGGAAAAAATTGAAGAGTTTGAATTGGAAGGCTCGCAGATTTGCTTTGTAGAAAGTGCTTTGATTTACGAGGCTGATCTTGAGGAGGCATTTGATTTTATTATTGTCGTTCACTCAGACCCAGAAAATTCATTTAATCGATTGAAAAATCAAAAGAACATAACGCGAGAGCGATTTGAGGCAGTAGAAAAAGAGCAAATCTCACGCAGAGAAAAAAGGGAACTTGCTGATTTTGTCATTCTTAACGACAAAGATTTTGAAAGTTTAGAAAAAACAACTCTATTTGTTTTGAGCTTAATAAAAAGCTTAAATTTTTAATTTTCAATCTTAAAATTTGAAAAAAATGTCGCAATAATTCATTATATTTGCATATTGAAAGCAAAAAAGCAAGAGGAACAAAATGAGAAAGCTAATAAGTTTTGATTGGGCAGCGAAGAAAATTTTACGCAGTAAAGCTAATTTTGGCATTTTGGAAGGCTTTCTTTCTGAATTGCTGAAAGAAGATGTAAAAATCAAGCAGCTTTTAGAAAGCGAAACGAACAAAGATAAAGCTATTGCGAAATTTAATCGCGTTGACTTGCTCGTAGAAAATACAAAAGGTGAGCTAATAATAATCGAAGTGCAAAACCAGCGCCAGCTTGATTTTATGCAAAGAATGCTTTATAGCAGCTCTAAACTTGTTGTAGATCATATTGCAGAAGGTAATGCTTTCGAGGAAGTAAAAAAAATCATTTCCGTGAATATTGTATATTTTGATTTAGGACAAGGAAATGATTACCTTTATAAAGGTAAAACGGAGTTCATTGGCTTGAACAAAAATGATTCGCTTAAACTTAGCGATAAACAAAAAATCTTATTTAAAAAAGAAGAAATTTCGTCAATTTTTCCAGAATATTATATTATAAAAGTAAATAATTTTGACGATGTAGCAAAAAACACTTTAGACGAGTGGGTCTTTTTCCTTAAAAATGAAGAAATAAAAGAAAATTTTAGCGCAAAGGGTTTGTCGGAAGCAAAAAAGAAACTTGATATTCTTAAACTTAGCAAAGATGAGCTGGATATTTACGAAGCATATCAATTCGAGCTGCACTATCAAGCAAGTATGTTCGTATCTACATATAAACTCGGCAATATAGAAGGGAGTATAAAAGGTCGGGCTGAGGGCAAGGCGGAAGGTCGTGCGGAAGGACTTGCTAAGGGCAAGGCGGAAGGAATTGAAATAGGCGAGAAGAAAAAAGCGGTAGAAATAGCTTTAAAAGCAAAACAAAGCAATTTACCGATTGAAACAATAATTGCTTTAACTGGCTTGGACAAAGAGGAAATTGAGAATTTATAAATAAAAGCTATGTAAAGATTGATACTTCTTTAATAGCGATATTTCTGCAAACTTAAATAAACTAAAAAATAATTAATTCAAATCCAATGCCTCCTCGCTGCTTAACTTAGACTTTCAATTGGCAAGCTAAAAAAGAAAGTGGAACCTTTTCCAATCACACTTTTCACCCAAACTTTTCCATCGTGAGCTTCAATAAGCTTTTTCACCACCCAAAGACCAAACCCCGAAGTAGATTCTCCTGCAGTTGGAGCTGCGCTTAATCGCATACCCTTTTGAAATGCCTGACGAATATCATCTTCCGACATCCCAAGCCCATTATCACTGACCTCAACTGAGACTGAGTTAGCATCTTTATAGGACTTGATGCGAATTTGACTTCCTTTGTGAGAAAATTTAATTGCATTTGATATTAGATTATCGACAACCTCGTCAACTTTATTTGGGTCGAGCATTATTTCTGGCAAGTCATCTTGCAAATCTAAAAGCACTTCAATTTGCTTATTAGAAGAGGCGATGGTGTTACGCCTTTGGACATCATTAATTATGTCGTTAATTTGGCATTTTTCTTTTTTCAAGTGAATACTACTGCACTCAAGGGCAAGGATTCGCGTTACTTCTTGTGAAAGATTAACGATTTTTGAAGTAGTTTCAAATATATCATCAATAATTTCTTGCTGCTCGGTAGCAGTGAGATCGTAGGAGCGAAGCAGTTCAACTAAACTTTTAATCAGCGCCGCTGGATTTTTTATATCATGAATAATAACAGCAAAAAGGTCGTCTTTCTGAGTTTGAAGTTCCTCAAATTCATTTTGGCTCTTTTTAAGCCTGTCAATAGTTTCTTTCAGCTCAACATTTTGATTGTTTAGCTCTTCTCCACGGCTTTGCATAGCATCTATTTGACCACGAAGTGCAGATATTTCTGCTCTTAAATTACTATTTTCTGCAGCAAGCTTATTATGCTGCATCTTTTCATTTTTTAAAGTATCTTCGTTGCTCATAACTTGCTCTTTGTTTTTTTTACTTTTCTTGTTCTTTGTTGCAAATACTGTGCCAAATATTAATGAGCTAAGTATAAATCCAGTTACAATAGAAAATATGTTAACACCGTAAATAGAATTAGCGAGTAGTTTATGCAAGCCGCCTCTGTCTTCTTTGGAAAGAGAAGCTTCTTTTTCCCTTGTTTCAATCTCTTTCAATAGCGAAGCAGTGTAGTCATCAACCATAAAACTTAACTCAGCCTGCTCGGCAATCCAACTATCACGCGGGTTGAAAGCAGTGATTCTAATTCTATATTTCCCCTCTGGCAAAGAATTATAAGTAAAAGAATTCACGCTCGTAGTGGTAGAGCTTTCCATTGTGTCCTGCTTAATAAAAACTCTAAAAAGAAAAGCAGTCCTGTCGGCGTTGCCAGATTCTAAATAGTAATTAACCCTTAAAACATCTTCACTCGATAAAACAAGATTTTTGGTTTCTTCAAGCGGAATAGAATCCTTATTAACAAAAACCTTTGATATTAGCACCCTTCTTCCCTCGCTTGCGTTGAGCGAGTTAAAAGGAAAAAGCAAAAACAATGCTGTTAAAAATAAAATATAATGGTTAATTGTAGTTTTCATAGCTTACCTCTACTCAGTTTCAAATGCTCTTTTTCTTAACAAAAATGCTTGATTCCGAATTTTTATTTTTTTTGACAAAATTCTATTTTTTAATATAAACATAATATCGGAAAAATTCTTGAAATTATAATGCGGAATTTTATTTTCATTGCAAAAAGTTGCTAAATTGTTTTTTGCAAAAATAATATCACAATGAGCGGCAGCGCAGTAATCGCTATATCCATCGCCGATGTAGATTAGCAAAGCATTCTCAGAAGTTTGTGAAAGTATTGTATTCCTTTTGCAAGAAGCACTTTTGCAAACGCAACTCTCGTTTACTCCGTAAAACTCAGGGAAATAATTATTATTCTCATCAACGTGCATTTTATTTGAGTATACTTTTATCCAATCAAGATTTTCTTTTTTTAAAATTGGCTGAATATAAGCATCAAAGCCATCACTTACCACTGAAAGTTCAATATTAGACGCTTTGCAAAAATTTGCAAAATCAAAGAAAAAGTCGTCTACTTCTGCTTTTTTTAAATACTCTCCAAATTTTTCTTTTGTAAAGGAAACATCAAGTGTTTTAAAAATGCTTTTCCAATATGTAAAAATATCTATTTCTTCATTTAAAAGCTGGCTATGCAAAGGCTCAAATTTTCCAAATTGAACAAAAATGTCGTCGCCTATGTCTTTCTTTGTTATCGTGCCGTCAAAATCTGAGAATACGTATAATTTACTTTGTTTCATTATTTAACAATTTGCAAAATAAAAACATACAAAGTTAACAAACAAAATTGAATTTACTGCAAACAAAGAAAATGTGAAATTAATTAGCTTTTTTTTGTTTAAATTTGTATATTGTAAGTTTTGTTTTATATTAATATAATGATTAAAAATGGCAGCAAAATCAAGAATCACAGCTCAAGAAAGCCCAAAGCAAAAAAGTAAAAGCCCAAGTAGAGTTCGCAAAACCCGAGCTAGCGATATATTCAAATTTCCTTTAACTAAAAGCAATTTCATATTGTTAGCCGCTGGACTGCTTGTCATAGTAGTTGGCTATTTGCTTTTAGCTTCCGGAATAACAGAGGAACCAGCAGTGCTTGACGGAAAGTGGAATAACTTTTTTGCTGTTACTCTTGCGCCAATCGTCCTTGTTATTGGCTATTGCGTTCTAATTCCGCTTGGAATAATGAAAGTTTTTAAGAAGGAAGTAGGAAAAGAATAGCTTATGCAAACTTACGCAGGCACCGTTGCTGTAATCGGAAAACCGAATGCAGGCAAATCCACTTTGCTTAATGCTATTTTAGGAGAAAACATTTCTATTGTTACTCGGAAGGCGCAAACTACGCGCCGGACAGTTTTAGGCATTTATACCAGCGAGAACAGCCAAGCAATTTTTTTAGACACTCCTGGCTTTTTAAAGCCAAAATATAAGCTACATCAAGCTATGCTTAATTATGTGGAAAAAGCTGTCGGCGAGGCGGATATAGTTTTAATAATCGCCGATGCAAGCAAGCTATTAGCTGAAATTGATGACTTTGAAGATGGTTTTTATCAGTATTTAAAAAGCATAAGCAAAGCAAAAATTTTAGCATTAAACAAACTTGATTTGCTTGACGATAGAAAGAAAATGCTGCCTTTAATGGAAAGCGCTATTAAGCAGAATATTTTTAATGAGATTATTCCAATTTCTGCCAGAAAAAAGGTTTCCATTAAAGAGTTATTAGAGATTATAAAAAAATATTTACCTGAATCTGAATTTTATTATGATCCAGATTTTTTGAGCATTCAGCCTGAAAGATTTTTTGTTGCAGAGTTAATTCGCGAGAATATTTTCAAGGAATTTAAGATGGAGGTTCCTTATTCTACTGAGGTTGTAATCACCCAGTTTAAAGAGCGTAAAAATGAGAAATGGTTCATTTCCGCTGATATTATTGTAGAAAGAAATTCCCAAAAGCAAATTTTAGTTGGCAAAAATGGTCAAATGGTTAAAAAAATTGGCGAGAAATCAAGAGCAAAAATTGAAGAGCATTTACAAACGGAAGTTTATTTAGATTTATTTGTTAAAGTAAGGGAAAAATGGCGTAACAACCCCAATTTACTTAAATCTTATGGATATAGCGTGTAGGGGGTTTATTGATTGCTTTGGTGTAAAAGTTAATTTTTAAAAAAATTAATTATTGATTTTACAGAGAATATAAAAATGTATTT
>LSQX01390409.1_pt1 | contig 34240 bp, 31 predicted proteins | sample 654561 | NCBI WGS metagenome assembly LSQX01 (sample SAMN04489861, study PRJNA283612) | anaerobic digester metagenome | isolation source: 4 biogas reactors fed with cattle manure at either 37C or 55C with and... | place: Denmark: Kongens Lyngby | collected 2014 | reverse complement strand
ACCCGCTAAGTATTGACACAGTGCTGGGCGAATAAAGATTGATTATTGGGGATATACTTGGTATAATTTAACCCAACACTGCCATGAGAAAGGCAATGAACGGGCCAGTAGGCTGCAGGACGGCTCTTGCAGAGAGCCGGGGAGAGGTGCAAGCCCGGTAGAGCGCTGCAGCTGAAGATCTCCCGGGAGTCACCGTGCGAAATCCGCGCCAGAGGCGGAGAGTAGACACGGGCGGAGCCCCCGTTAAAGGGCATGCGGAGAGGGGCCGCCGGCGGCAGTGCGGCCGGCGGCTAGCAGGGTGGTACCGCGGGAGAAATCTCGTCCCTAACCAGGGAGGAGATTTTTTGTTATTATGGGAAGCAGGAGGCGAGGAAGCACGATGGAGGATTACCGTGAGACACTGAACCTTCCCCGGACCGATTTTCCCATGCGGGCGCAGCTGCCCATGCGGGAACCTGAAATCCTCAAGTACTGGGATAAAATAGATATTTACGGGCTGGTCCAGCAGCAGCGGCGGGGGGCGCCGAAGTTTATCCTGCACGACGGCCCCCCCTATGCCAACAACGATATCCACATGGGCACTGCCCTGAACAAGGTGCTCAAGGATTTCGTCATCAAGTACAAGACCATGCGCGGCTTCGACTGCCCCTATGTACCCGGCTGGGATACGCACGGGCTGCCCATTGAGCACCAGATCATCAAAAGCAGGGGGATTAACCGGAAGGAGGTCTCCCCCGTTGAGTTCCGGCGCATGTGCCGCGATTATGCCCTGGAGTACGTGGATATCCAGCGGGAGCAGTTCCGCCGCCTGGGGGTGCGGGGCTGCTGGGACCATCCCTACCTCACCCTGGAGAAGGAGTATGAGGCCCGCCAGATAGCTGTTTTCGGGGAGATGGTGGCGAAAGGCTACATCTACAAGGGCCTCCGGCCGGTCTACTGGTGCACCAGTTGCGAAACTGCCTTGGCCGAGGCCGAAGTGGAGTATGCCGACCACTGCACCGATTCCCTTTACGTCAAGTTTCCGGTGATCGACGACCGCGGCCTCCTTGGGGGTGCGGAAGGCACTTACTGCATCATCTGGACGACGACCGCCTGGACCATCCCGGCCAACCTGGCCATCTGCCTCCATCCCGAGCTCGACTACGTGCTGGCGGAGGCAGGCGGGGAGAAGTACCTTCTTGCCGAGGGGCTGCTGGAAAGCGTCAGCGCCGAGCTGGGCGGCGGCCCCTGGCAGGTGCGGCGCCGCTTCAAGGGGCGGGAGCTGGAGGGGATTGTCTGCCGCCATCCCCTCTTCGACCGGGAATCGCCGCTCATCCTGGGCGAGCACGTCACCCTGGAGCAGGGCACCGGCTGCGTCCATACCGCTCCCGGGCACGGCCTGGAGGACTACGAGGTGGGGCGGCTCTACAAGCTGCCGGTGCTGAGCCCCATTGACGACCACGGCCACTTTACCGCCGAGGCGGGAGAGTTTGCCGGGATGTCCTATGCCGAGGGCGGCGAGGCGGTGATCCGGGCGCTGGAGCGAGCGGGAGCCTTGATGAAGGCTTCTTCCTACGAGCACCAGTACCCCCACTGCTGGCGCTGCAAGGAGCCGGTGATTTTCCGGGCCACGGAGCAGTGGTTCGCCTCCATTGACGGCTTCCGCAAGGAGGCCCTCGAAGCCGTCCGCAAGGTGAAATGGACTCCTCCCTGGGGCGAGGAGCGCATCTACAACATGATCGCCGAGCGGCAGGACTGGTGCATCTCGCGCCAGCGGATCTGGGGGGTGCCCATCCCCATCTTCTACTGCCGGGAATGCCAGGAGACGATTATCGATCCCCAGGTCATCGAGGCGGTATCCCGTCTCTTTGCCCAGGAGGGATCCGATGCCTGGTTTGCCCGGGAGGCGGCGGAGATCCTGCCGCCGGGCTACAAGTGCCCCCGCTGCGGCGGCAGCTCCTTCCGCAAGGAAACAGATACCATGGATGTCTGGTTCGACTCGGGCACGAGCCACTTTGCCGTGCTCGAGGGGCGCCCGGAGCTGCGCTGGCCGGCGGACCTCTACCTGGAGGGGAGCGACCAGTACCGCGGCTGGTTCCACTCCTCGCTCCTCACGGCGGTGGCGGTGCGCGGCGAGCCGCCCTACCGCGCCGTCCTCAGCCACGGCTGGGTCGTCGACGGCGAGGGGCGGAAGATGTCCAAGTCGCTGGGCAACGTCATCGCCCCCGCGGAGATTATCGAGGAATACGGCGCCGATATCCTGCGGCTCTGGGTGGCCTCGGCCGATTATACCAGCGACATCCACCTTTCCCCGGAAATATTGAAGCAGCTTTCCGAGGTTTACAGGAAAATCCGCAACACCTGCCGCTTCCTCTTGGGGAACTGCTATGATTTCGATCCCTCCAGGGAGGCGGTGGACTACCGCTCTCTCTCGGAGCTGGACCGCTGGGTGCTGCACCGGCTCGCCCGGCTCATCAAGCGGGTCACGCAGGCGTACGAGGATTACAGCTACCACATCGTCTACCAGGCGCTGCACAATTTCTGCACCGTGGACCTGAGCAACTTTTACCTTGACGTGCAGAAAGATCGCCTCTACTGCTCGGCGCCGGATGATCCGGGGCGGCGGGCCGTGCAGACGGTGATGATGATCGTTCTCGAATGCCTCACCCGGATGATGGCTCCCATACTCACCTTTACCGCCGAGGAGATCTGGCAGCTGCTGCCCGGCGAGCGCCCGCCCAGCGTCCAGATGGCCGGCTGGCCCGAGGCGGACCCGCAGTGGGAGGACCCGGAGTTGGAGCGGCGCTGGGAGGAGCTGCTGGCGGTGCGCGGCGAGGCCACCCGCGTCCTCGAGGAGGCGCGCCGGGAGAAGCTCATCCGCGGTTCTCTCGAAGCGGCTCTCGCCATCTGGGCCGAGGGCGATCTCTACCGGCTGCTGGAGCAGTACCGGGAGCTGCTGGCCGAAATCTTTATCGTCTCTTCCGTGGAACTCCATGAAGGCCTGAACCAGGCGCCTGCCGGGGCACAGGAGGGGCAGGAGCTGCCGCTTAAAATAATGGTGAAGAAGGCGCCGGCGGCAAAATGCCCCCGCTGCTGGATCTACGCCGCACCGGCCGAAGGCGAACTCTGCCCCCGCTGCCATGCCCTCCTTCACGCCTAGCCGGGAGCCAGCATATTGGTTACACAAGGGCTGTCTAAAAGGGCAGCCCTATTGCTATCCTGTCAACTTTTTTGCTGCGCCCAGAAGGCAATGATGGGTAATCCCGCAATGGACAGCCGCGAATCTCTCATCTCTCAATTGACGAGCCGCCCGATGTGGAGGGACACGCCCGGTCCGGCGTAGGGGCGGGCTTCCACGCCCGCCCGCATATCCCCCTTTGGGCGTGCACGGCTTATTACTCTCTAAATCCCCCCTTTAAAAAAGAACTCAAATATACTCCCCCTTTGGGAAAGGGGGGCCGGGGGGATTTTTAAACATAAACTTGTCAGTTCAGCTTAATTCGCAGCGGCTTCATAATACCCTTGGATATACCGGTGATCTTTACCTTGACCGCGGCCGGCACGCCCTTGCTGACATCAAATCCTAGGGCATATTGCTTGCTACCGTTTACGCATGTGGAAATAAAAGTTATGTCATAGGGTTTGCCCGAAAGATCATGAACCCGGTGTTCTATCCACAAGAATTTGTTATCCGCCGTTTCATACTCCTCGTCCGTAGGTTTGAACCAGACCTGGAGATACTCTCCCTCGCCGGTTTTGCCCAAAAATTCAATGCCGTAACCGCCGTCATCCAAAACTGTTTCGTTGTCAATGTCAATGATGAAATAAGTCTCTGACAGGGGCAGTGTATAAATGCCGTCCAGAGCCAGGGTCAAATCCCTGGCCCCGGCAAAGTAAGCGCTTTCAAAGGATAGAATCCCATTCTTGCCGGAGAATTTCTTAAAAGTGTATTCATGCCCTTCGCCGTCGATGAGCCGCGGGTTGTTAAAGCCGGCAATCCTAACCGGGTTGTTTGGATCCAGGCTTATCTTGACATCAATGGCTGTGGGATATATGGCCATGGACTCAATGGTGAACCGCACTTCGCCCATGGCCGCTGTTTTATTGACCGTCACTTCTACGGGCTTATATTCCTGCAGCTTCCTATCCTCCAGGCTGAAAACGATGGACCAATTCCCGGTCAACATCTCGCGCCCATTTTCTTCCGGGCTGGAGTTGCTTATCTCTATCTCCGTGCACTCGAAGAACAGCTTGTCGGGCAATGTGCCGCCATTCAGGTCATACTCCAGGAACTGCCAGTGAACGCGCGAGCTTTCCCCGGCATCTGGGAAGCTCCGGCTTGTCATATTGCCGGAAACATGGCGTAAACGAAGATCTTTTAGCCATACGCTCTCCAACTCCCGGTGGGAATCAATTCTAATGGCAAGAATGAGTTTCCGGCCATCATAAATGGCGCTCTCCACGGTTACCGTTATGCCCTTGTCTGTGGCCGAGGGTGAAGAGAGCTTGCCGAAGCCACGCCGGACGATGTTGGCAAGGCCTTGATCAAAGCTGAACAGCTTTACCAGGGAATCCAGGCCCATGTCAGCAATGTAGGCGGCGAAAGCCGGCGATAGGTTAACGCAAAGGGTGAAACCAAAGAACAGGAAAATGATCGCGGCGGCCAGGAATTTGAAGAGGCGGCCTTGATTCCTAGCCCTTCTCCCTTTGCGGATGGCCAGCTTGATACAACGATCCAGCTCCGGGGGAATGGGGATGTTTTCAAATACTTCCTTAAAGGCAGAAATATCCCTATTCATTCAGGCCAGTCCTCCTTCAATTCAATTCTCAGGCTGTTCAGGGCCTTATGCAGGTAGGTCTTGACGGTGCCCTGGGGACATTGCATTATTTCGGCAACTTCTCTTATCGTCAGGTCGTGAAGATATTTTAGAATGATTACCGTGCGGCACCTGTGATCCAGTTTATCTATGGCCCGGTGCAGGTCGAGCTCCTCTGAAAAATCTTTTGTCTGACCCGGGATGCCTGCCAACTCCTTAAGGGGAATGGCCCGCTTCCGCCTGCGGAGGTGGTCCAGGCTGCAGTTGATCAAGATCCTGGTAAGCCAGGTGTTGAAAAAAGCCGGTTCTTTCAGCTTACGGAGGGATCGGTAGGCTTTGTAAACTGTATCGCTGACGATATCGAGGGCATCATCCCGGTTCTTTACATAGGCATAGGCCGTTCTGTACAATAGTTCCTTGCGCCGCTGAATCAGTTCATAAAAAGCCTCGTCATTGCCCAGGCGGGCCTTTTTTACCAGGCTCTCTGTTTCCAGGTTCAACTCCTCACCTCTCTCTGGCCGGGCCTCTTTATCTATTAGACTGAGGCGGCTGGAAAACAGTTTTTAATCTATATTAAGGCAGCAGCCCTGCTTTCCTGCAGGGGCAGCTTTTATTCATGCGGCGGCGGCAATTTTTTTGACCCCGTGGGAAAATATATGATTGATCAGGGAGGCAAGAAGGTTGAGCAATGAACGATGAACACTACCTGCAACGGCAGCTCCAGCGGCGCCTCATTGTCCGCCTGGCCCGCCTGTCGCGGGATCTGGAACGGTTCAACCTGGCCGAGTATATCAGCCTGCTGAACAATCCCCGGCGCTATCTCCTGGTCAATTTCGCCGGCGGAATAGCCCGCGGCCTCGGATTCGCCCTGGGTGCGACGCTGCTGGCGGCCCTGCTGCTCTACATCATGCAGCGGCTGGTCATCCTCAACCTGCCGCTCATTGGCGATTTTATTGCCGAACTGGTCAAGATTGTCAACGAACAGCTGAAAGGATGAAGAAAACAGATGGCCGGTAAATGGGAAAAACATGCCGCTGCCTTAAGGGAAAAGCGGCGGCAGCTATTGGAACAACTTGGGGAAGGCCCCTCCCGGGAGCACGGCCTGGGCATGCGCGACAGCGTTGCCGAGTTATCCTTTGCCGACAACCATCCAGCTGATCTGGGCACGGAAAACTTCGAACGGAGCAAGGACCTCTCGCTCAGGGAGCTGCACTTCAGCCAGCTGCGCCAGGTGGAGGAGGCGCTGGCCCGCATCTCCGCAGGTACATACGGGATCTGTTCCCGCTGCGGCGAGAAGATCCCCGAGGCCAGGCTTGAAGCGGTTCCGGAAGCGTCTCTCTGCCTACCCTGCCGCGAATACGAAGAGCGGGCCGCCGCCGAAGCCGGCCGGCGCCCAGTTGAAGAGGAGCTGCTGCGCCGGCCCTTTACCCGTACCGCCTTCTTCGGCGACCCGGGATTTGACAGCGAAGATTTCTGGCAGGAAGCGGCGCGGCACAACAAGCGCCCGCGGGTATATGATGATGCCCTTGAAGACGAGGAGACCGGCCTAGTGGAGGAGATCGACAGACTGACCAACGAGGATTACCGCAGCCAGCTCCCCGACTAGCCCTTTCCCCAGCCGCCCCGCCACCCATTTTGTTTGGCTTGTTTCCAGCGCTGCTGCTGTGATAAAATAGCACTCAGGTATGAACTGCCGGGGGGGACGGGGTTGCTCTTTTTTTTAATTGTGGCCGGGATTGTAGCCGTGGATCAGCTTTCCAAGTACCTGGTGGCCCTCCACATGGAGGTGGGCCAGTCGATCCCCTTGATCAAAAATGTCCTGGCCATCACCTATGTCCGGAATCCTGGGGCGGCATTTGGCTTGCTTCCCTACCGGACCATTTTCTTTATTGTGGTCACCCTGCTTGTTATGGGCATGATCATTTACTACTACCGGGTTCTCCCAGCCGGCTACTGGCTCCTGCGGCTGGGCCTGGCGCTGCAGCTGGGAGGGGCTATCGGCAATTTTATCGACCGGGTGCGCCACAGCAGCGTGGTAGATTTTATTGACGTCAAGTTTTTCCCGCCCGTTTTCAACCTGGCCGATACGGCCATTGTCCTCGGGGTGGTCCTCTTTCTTTTTGCTTTCTGGAGGCTCTCGCCAAGCCTGGAGAGTCGCCAGCAGGAGCCTGAATAATACTGGGGGGAGATGAAAAGATGCAGCGCATTCTCTTTCACATCGGTGATTTTCCCATCTATTCTTACGGAGTTATGATCTCTCTGGCTGTCCTCATTATCGCCATCTTTATGTCCCGGGAATCTTCCCGCTGGGAGATCCACCCCGACCACACCCTCGAGGCGATCATTTTTGCCGTAATTGGGGGCTTGCTGGGCTCGCGTATTCTTTATGTCCTCCTGAACTGGGAGCACTACCGGGAGAACTGGAAGGATATCTTCTTTGCCCGCTTTGAGGGACTAACCTTTTACGGTGCCTTCCTGGGCGGCCTGCTCGCCGTCCTGCTCTGGTGCCGCTGGCGGAAGGTCAGCTTCTTCAAGTTCACGGACATGGCCGCGCCCTATATGATTCTCGGCTATGCCTTCGGCCGCATTGGCTGCTTCTTGAACGGCTGCTGCTACGGCCGGATCAGCCATCTTCCCTGGGCCGTAGTTTTGCCGGAGGTTGACGATCTGCCCCGCCATCCCGTCCAGCTCTACGCGGTCATCGGCAGCATCATCATTTTTATCATACTCAAGTGGCTGCAGCGCTACCGCTTTTTCCACGGCTTTCAGCTCCTGGCCCTCTGCGCCCTCTACGGGATGCTTCGCTTTACCACCGAATTTTTCCGCGAAGAGCCCGTCATCTGGATGGGCCTGACCCTGGCCCAGATTGTCAGCCTAGGCCTGGCTATTGTCTCGCTGTCGCTAATGCTTTATATCTTTTCCCTGGCGCCCGCCCGGAGCGGAAGCAGCCTGCGCAAGTAGCCAGGGACCGCTGCAGCTGAACGGCGAGGTGGAGAGTTGGCGGAAAGAGTGAACTGCACCGTCGGCCCGCCGGAGGCGGGGCGGCGCCTCGATCTCTTCCTGGCCGGCGCGGTGAGCGGCCTTTCACGGAGCCAGGCTCAGAAACTCATTGCCATGGGGGCGGTCCAGGTAAACGGCCGTCCCTGTACCGACAAGAATTACCGCCTGCAGGAAGGCGATGCCGTGGCCGTATTTCTCCCGGAGCCGAAGCCGCCGCAGCCGCTGCCCGAGCAGATCCCCCTGGACATCCTTTACGAGGATGACGATATCCTGGTGATCAACAAGCCCCGGGGGATGGTCGTCCACCCCGCCCCGGGCCACGACAGCGGCACCCTGGTCAACGCGCTGCTCCACCATTACCGTAACCTCTCCACCCTGGGGGGGCCGGATCGCCCCGGCATCGTGCACCGCCTGGACAAGGATACCACGGGTCTGCTGCTGGTGGCGAAGAACGATTTTAGCCATGCCTCGCTGGCGGCGCAGCTGAAAGCACGCGCCGTGCGCCGCGAGTACATTGCCCTGGTGCACGGCCGGGTCAGCCCCGCGGAGGGGAAGATCGAGGCCCCCATAGGCCGCCACCCGCGCCATCGCCAGCGCATGGCCGTGGTCCCCGGGGGGAGAGAGGCGGTGACCCGCTACCGCGTCATCGCCCACCTCGGCCCTTTCAGCCTGCTCCAGGTCAGGCTGGAGACCGGCCGCACTCACCAGGTGCGCGTCCACCTGAGCTTTATCCGCCATCCCGTTGCCGGCGATCCCCTCTACGGGCCCGGCTGCACCCCCGAGCTGCCGCCGCCGCTCAGGCAGGGGCAGGCGCTCCACGCCCGCCGCATCTCCTTCATCCACCCGCGCAGCGGTAGGTGGCTTGAATTTAGCGCCCCCCTCCCGCCCGACTTCCGCGCGGGCCTGCGCATCCTGCGCCGGTGCTACCGCTCCGGCTCCGATACGACTTCAGGCGGCTCATGAGCCGCCCCTGCAAGCCTGGCGAAACAAACGCGTGGGGGGGCCAGGCCAGCCCAGTTGCATTAAATAAAACCCAAATTCCCTTAAATTCCCTTTTAGAAAATGCTTATATTCTCCCCCCTTTGAAAAAGGGGGGGCGGGGGGATTTTCAAATAGCCATGTATCACTTGTACTGTTATTCAGGTATATGCCGCCGCAGGAGCCGTTTCAGCTTCTCGTCGCGGGGATTTACGGTTACAGTCTGGTAGCGGTTGTAGAGGACCAATCCCGGCCTGCCCGCGGGGTGGCGCCGCAGGTGGCGCACCTCGGTGTAGTCCACGGCCACGGCGGGGAGCTCCCGGCCGCGGCTGTAGTAGGCTGCCAGCAGTGCCGCCTCCTCGATATCGCCTTCCGTGATCGCTCCCCCGGCGCTCTTGACGATGACGTGGCTTCCCGGCAGGCCCTGCGCATGCAGCCAGGTGTCGCGGCTGGAAGCTAATTTGAAGGTGAGGTAGTCGTTCTGGCGATTGTTAAGCCCCACCAGGATGGTGCTCCCCGAGGAGGCCTTGAAGGAGAGGGGACGGGGCTTCTCCTGGCGCTGCTTTTGCTTTTGGCGGCGCCGGCTTTCCTTCGCGCGGGGCTGTATATAGCCGGACTCCACCAGCTCCTCGCGGATCTCTTCCAGAGAGGAGAGATCGCCCTCCTCAATGGCGTAAAGCAGCTCCCGGCAGTAGGCCAGCTCGTCATGGATCCTGCTTATCTGTTCTTCCAGGTGTTTCCGCCCGCTGCTGGCCTTGCGGTAGCGGCGGAAGTATTCCCGGGCGTTGGCGGCGGCATTGAGGGCCGGGTCCAGGGGGATGGTGATGCTCTCTTCCGGCTTGTAGAGGTGGGGCAGGGTGGCCTCCGCAGCTCCGCGCTCAACCATGGCCCCATAGGTGAGCAGCGTCTCCCCGTAGAGGCGGTAGCGGTCCGCCTCTACGGCCTGCTGCAGCTCCTTTTGCAGCTCTGACAGCTTCTCTTCCAGGCGCGACTTGCGGCGGTTTACCCTCGAGCGGAGCTCCCGGCGCAGCTTCTCCCTTTCTTCCTCCCGGCCCAGCTTTTTGTAAAAGCAATCCAGCAGTTCGTTCATCTGGGCAAACCTTTGCCTGGCGGCGCTCCGGAGATGGGTCAAAGGGTAGGGGGCGTATATATTCAGTTCCGGGACTAGGAAAGCCCCCTCTGCGCCGCAGCTGCGGAAAAGCTCCTTCAACTCGCGGCTGAGCCGCTCGATGGAGCCCACGGGGGCTTCATCATCCCAGCCGCTGCGGTGAAGCGCTTCGCGGGCAGCCAGGGGACTGATGCCGCCCACTGCTTTCAGCAGCGCCTCTTCCGGGCCCGTCCCCTGGGCCAGCAGCGGCAGCATGGCCTTGGCCAGCACGCCGCCTTCCACGGCCGTTGGGTCCAGCTTGCGCTGCGGGGGGACCTCTGCGTAGGGCAGCCCCGGCAGCACCGGGCGCCGCGGGTTCTGCTCGGGGCCGGCGGTCTTAATGGCGCCCAGGATAATGCCCATATCGTTAACGAGGACAATATTGCTCCGCCGCCCCATGATCTCGGCAATGAGCCTTACCGCAGGCAGCCCCTCATGCTCCGCGAAATGCAGGATGAGGATGCGCTCCAGGTGGGGCTGGGAGAGGGCGCGGATCTGGGCGCCGGTGAGGTACTTGCGCAGGAGCATGCAGAAGGGAGGGGGCTGCTCCGGGGAGCGGAAGCGCTGCCGGGTGAGGTGGACTCGTGCATGCTGGGGGTGGGCAGATAGCAGGAGGAAGTGCTCTGCTCCCTCGTGGTAGAGCGAGAGGACGACCTCTTCGCGCGTAGGCTGGATCACGCGCTGCACCCTGGCTCCCGCCAGCTTCTGCAGCTCCCCGGCTACGGCCGTCATGGTCAAGGTATCAAAGGTCACCTTTCCAGCACCCCCAGGTAGGTCTAGTTACAGTATACACTTCCCCGCTGTTACCACAAGGGGAGAGCGGCTGGAAAACAGGCTTGCGGTCATTTGCGGGGAAGGTTCGGAGCGCACCGGGAGACGGGCGATCCCGCCGATAAGCCCTCGCCGACTTGCGCGGCGAGTGGGGGCGGGAAAAAAGGACGCGGCTTTTACAGCTACGCCTAGAAGCTCAGCTGGACGAAGTCATGAGGGCGCCGCCGGCGGCATAACAATGTAGAAATTGCCTGCCAAGAGGGGGGCCTGCCGTGCTTTCACAGTGGACTACCCTGAGCCCCGAGGAGCTGTGCCGCCGGCTGGGCACAAACCCCGCCAGCGGGCTGGCGGAGAGAGAGGTGGAAAAGAGGCGCCGCCGCTGGGGCGAAAATGTCCTGGCGACGGGCTCGCGCCTCTCCCTGCCGCTGCTTTTCCTGAACCAGTTTAAAGACTTCATGGTTCTGGTGCTGCTGGGGGCGACTCTGCTGGCGGCGCTGCTGGGCGAAATATCCGACGCTGTGACCATCTTGATTATCGTGCTGCTCAATGCCTTCCTCGGCCTGATCCAGGAATACCGCGCCGAGCGCTCCCTGGAGGCACTGCAAAAGCTGGCCGCGCCGCGGGCGCGGGTGCTGCGGGAGGGGCGGCAGCGGCTCATCCCCGCCACGGAGGTCGTCCCCGGCGACCTGGTGATCCTGGAGGCAGGAGACAGGGCCTGCGCCGATATTCGCCTGCTGGAAGCGCAGGCGCTCACGGTCAACGAAGCGCCCCTCACCGGGGAATCAGCCGCTGTTTTCAAGAAGACCGGCGTTCTTCCCGCTCCCGCCGCCTCTCCCGGCGACGCCGCGAACATGGTTTTCAGCGGCACGGAGGTGCTGGCGGGGCGGGGCATGGGCGTGGCCGTGGCCACGGGCATGAACACGGAGATCGGCCGGATCGCCCACATGCTCAAGGAGGCGGAGCGCGGTCAGACTCCCCTGCAGGCACGGCTGGCCCAGCTGGGCAAGATCCTGGTCTGGGCCTGCCTGGCCATCTGCGCCGGGATTAGCCTCATCGGGCTGGTGCGGGGGGAGCCTCCCTATGCCATGTTCATGGCCGGGGTAAGCCTGGCCGTTGCCGCCATCCCCGAGGGGCTCCCAGCCATTGTCACCGTCTCCCTAGCCCTGGGGGTGCAGCGCATGGTCCGCCGGCGGGCCATTGTCCGCCGCCTGCCGGCGGTGGAAACGCTGGGCTCGGCCACGGTGATCTGCTCCGACAAGACGGGGACGCTCACCGAAAACAGGATGAGCGTAAACCGGCTTTATGCCGGGGAACGCCTTTACAAGTACGAACAGGGGCAATTTCAGTATCGGGAGGAAGGAGGCGGCTGGAGGAAGGCGCTGGTGCATGCCGAAGAGACGCTGGCCCTATCGCTCTTCATTGCCGCGGCGTGCAATAATGCTTATCAAGAGGGTGGTTCCTTCAAGGGCGACCCCACCGAGGCCGCCCTGCTCGAGGCCGCCCACGCGGCGGGGATCCGCCCCGACCGGCGCTTGCGGGAGAGGGAGTATCCCTTCTCGCCGGAACGGAAGATGATGAGCGTGATCCAGCGCCGCCGGGACCGCGGCCGCTGGCTCCTGCTGAAAGGGGCGCCGGAGATGGTCCTGGAGCGCTGCCGCTGCTACAGCGTGGACGGGAAGCGGGTGGCGCCCCTGAGCGCGGCGAAGCGCCGGGAACTGCTGGCCCAGGTGGAGAGCATGGCCGGGCTGGCGCTGCGCCCGCTGGCCGTGGCCTTCCGGGAGCTGCCACCGGGGGCAGCCCCAGCGTCCGGGCCTGCAGAGCCGGCCCCTGGCGAAGCGGATAAGATGGAGCGGGAGCTGGTCTGGGTGGGGCTCTTCGGCATTGAAGACCCGCCGCGCCCCGAAGCCCTTCCGGCAATTCGCCTCTGCCGGAAGGCCGGCATCCGCGTGGTCATGATTACCGGCGACCACCGCTCTACTGCCGAAGCGGTGGCCCGCCGCCTGGAAATCCTCCCGCCGGGCGGCAAGGTGCTGCTGGGGCAGGAGCTGAGCCGCATCGACGACCGGAAGCTGCGGCAGATCATCCATCGGGTGCAGGTTTTTGCCCGCGTCAGCCCCGAGCACAAGCTGCGCCTTGTTCGCGCCCTCAAGGAGCGGGGCGAGGTGGTGGCCATGACCGGGGACGGGATCAACGACGCCCCGGCGCTGAAAGAGGCCGACATCGGCATCGCCATGGGGCTCACGGGAACAGATGTGACCCGCGAGGCGGCCTCGCTCATCCTCGCTGACGACAATTTCAGCACCATCGTGGCCGCGGTGGAAGAGGGGCGCAGCATCTACAGCAACATCCGCAAATTCATCCGCTTCATGCTGGGCTGTAATACGGGGGAAGTGCTGACTATGCTCCTGGCCGTTCTCGGCGGCCTGCCGCTGCCGCTGCGGCCCATCCAGATTTTATGGATCAACCTGGTCACCGACGGCCTTCCCGCCTTGGCCCTGGGCATGGATCCCCCCGAAGAGGCGCTCATGGAGCAGCCGCCGCGCCGCCGCGACGAGGGGCTTTTCAGCCGCGGCTTGTGGGGCAAGCTGCTCCTGCGCGGCATAATGATCGGGGTTGTGACCGTGCTGCTTTTCGCCTGGGCCCTCTCTTCCGGGGCGGCCATGGCCAAGGCGCAGACCATTGCCTTTGCCACCCTCATCCTAGCGCAGCTGGTCTATGTTTACGATTGCCGCGCCGAAGGGGCTCTCTTTGCAAGGCGGCGCCGCAATCTTCTCCTTGACGGGGCCGTGCTCTCCTCCGCCCTGCTCATGGCCGCCGCCGTTCACCATCCCTGGCTGCGCACCTTTTTCGGCACCGAGCCGCTCTCCGCCGGCGAATGGGCCATCGCCCTGGCCGCCGCTTTTCTGCCCGCCCTGGCGGACCTGCTCCTTTCGCTCCTGGCACGCCTGTGGCCCGCTTCTCGGGGAAAAAAGAGGCCGCTTCTTGCCAATTACTCTTGAGATCGCCTTTTCCAGGTGTTAAGATAGAGGTAACCAGGGGACGGGTTGCAGCTGCCGGCCTGGAGGCGGCTCGGGCAAGAGCCGCCGCGGGGCCGGCGCAAGGAGAGGTTGTTATTTTGCTTAGAAGCATGACCGGTTACGGGCGGGGCAGTTGCTCCGGGGAAAATTTCAGCGTTACCGCCGAGCTGCGATCGGTGAATCACCGCTACGCCGATTTCTTTTTGCGGCTCCCCCGGGAGCTCTACTGCTTTGAAGACCGCATCCGCCGCCTGCTGCAGAAAGAGATCCGGCGGGGGCGGGTGGAGGCAACCATTGCCTTGAGCGGCTCGCCGGCAGCCAAGGTGGAGATCGACGTAAACGAAGCGCTGGCCGCCGCCTACTGCCGGGCCCTGCAGAAGCTGGCAGAGCGCCTAGCCCTCCCCTTCGACCTGGGACTGGCCCAGCTCATCCAGCTGCCCGACGTGCTGCGGCCTCCCCAGACCGTGCCTACCGATGAGCAGATCTGGCCTTTCCTGGAAAAGGCGCTGCAGGAGGCCCTGGAGAACCTGGTAAAGCAGAGGGAGGAAGAAGGGAGCAACCTGGCCCGTGACCTGGAGCTGCGCCTGGAGAAGCTGAGTTCAATCCTGGAAGAGATGGCTACCCTGGCGCCCCTCTGCCTGGAGGAGCAGAAGAAGCGCCTGGAGAGCAGGCTGGGCGAGATGCTGGGTGCCCATTTCGACCAGGGCCGGGTGCTCATGGAATGTGCCATTCTGGCTGAGCGCGTCGATTTTCACGAAGAGCTGGTGAGGATGGGCAGCCACCTGGAGTCTTTTCAGAAGACCCTGCGCTCTGACGGCCCCGTAGGCCGCCGCCTCGACTTCATTGCCCAGGAGATTTTTCGCGAAGTAAACACGGTGGGGGCCAAGCAGCAGGATTACCGCATTGCGGAACAGGTAGTAAAGATGAAGACCGAGCTGGAGAAAATGCGCGAGCAGATTCAAAATATCGAATAACAGATGAGGGAAAAGAGGTTATTTAACGGTGTCTACGAAACTGATTAATATCGGGTTCGGGAATATCGTCTCGGCGGAGCGTATCATCGCCATTGTCAGCCCCGAATCGGCGCCGATTAAAAGGCTCATAAGCGAAGCCAGGGATCGGGGAGTTTTGATTGATGCCACGTACGGCCGCCGCACACGGGCGGTGATCATCACCGACAGCAGCCACGTCATCCTGTCGGCGGTGCAGCCGGATACGGTGCGCCACCGCCTGCAGGCCTGCACTGAGTCAAGCGAAGAGAGCAGTTAAATATGCTGTTCCAGGAGGAGGAGCCATGGCTGCAGGGCTGCTGGTTGTTCTCTCCGGCCCTTCGGGAGTAGGCAAAGGGACCGTCTGCGAGCTGCTCTGCCATTACCGGCCGTCGCTGCAGATTTCCGTATCCCTTACCACCCGCCCGCCCCGGCCCGGAGAGGTGGCAGGGGTCAATTACGACTTTACCACGCCGGACCGCTTCAAAGAGCTCATTTCCCAGGACGCTTTCCTGGAATGGGCCGTCGTCTACGGCCACTACTACGGGACGCTAAAAGAGACCGTGGATTCATGCCTGGCCCGCGGCCGGGATGTGCTGCTGGAAATTGACGTGCAGGGAGCCCTGCAGATCCGTCGCCGCATGCCCGAGGCCGTCCTCATATTCCTGGCCCCGCCCTCCATGGAGGCGCTCTGCGAGCGCATAACCGGCCGCGCCACCGAGGGTGCGGAGGACATCAAGCGCCGCCTGGAGGCGGCGCAGCAGGAGATGGCGGCCTACAGCCACTATGATTACCTGGTAGTCAACGACAAGGTCGATAAGGCGGCCGCCTCCATCAACGCCATCATCGAAGCTGAAAAATGCAGAATCAGCCGGGGAGCCAGGCCGCCCGGCTGGGGAGGTGAAGCGTAGGATGATCTATCCTTCCATTGACGATCTGCTGAAGCGGGTAAAGAGCAAGTATGCCCTGGCCATTGCCGCGGCCAAGCGAGGGCGCCAGCTGCGCGACGGGGCCAAGCCCCTGGTGGAATGCGACTCCCGCAAGGAAGTTACGGTGGCCTTTCACGAAATAAACGAGGGAAAAGTGGAGATCGAGATGCCCGACAGCGGCTCTCGTTCCAGCCTAAAGTAAAGCCTTCAATCAGGGGAGCTGATGGCTTGTACCTGCTGGGGATTAGCGGCGGCATTGCCGCCTACAAGTCGGCGGAGCTGGCCCGTATTTTTGTGCGCCAGGGAGAGGAAGTGCAGGTGATCATGACGCCCGGCGCGGCGAAATTCATCACCCCCCTTACCTTCCAGACCCTGACCGGCCGGCCGGCGCTGATTGACCAGTTCTGGGTCTCCGAAGGGGAGAAGGTCCGCCACGTGGAGCTGGCCGAAGCGGCCGCGGTGATGATAGTGGCCCCGGCCACGGCCAATACCCTGGGCAAGATGGCCCACGGCATTGCCGACAACCTGCTCACCACGGTCTACCTCGCGGCCCAGTGCCCCGTGGTCCTGGTGCCTTCCATGAACGAGCGCATGTACCGCCATCCGGCAGTTCAAGATAACCTGGAGCGGCTGCGGCGGCATGGCTGCCACATCATGGAGCCGGCCAGCGGCGAGCTGGCCTGCGGCGCCTACGGCAAAGGGAGGATGCCCGAACCGCAGGAGATTGCCGATTTCGTCCGTGCCGTTCTAAGGGAGAAGGACTTCCGGGGGGTTCGCGCCCTTGTTACCGCTGGCCCCACGCGGGAGCCCCTTGACCCGGTGCGCTTCATCAGCAATCCCTCCAGCGGTCTCATGGGATACGCCATCGCCCGCGCCCTTGTGGAGCGGGGGGCGGAGGTTGTGCTGGTCAGCGGGCCCACCAGCCTGCGCTGCCCCGCGGGGGCCAAGCTGGTACCGGTAACCACGGCCCTGGAGATGTACGCGGCGGTGATGGAGCACTTCGAATCATGCCAGCTGGTAATCAAGGCGGCCGCGGTGGCCGATTACCGCCCCGCGGCGGCGGCGGAGCAGAAGTTGAAGAAGGAAGCTTCCGAACGAGTGCTGAAGCTGCTGCCCAACCCCGACATCCTCCAGGAGTTGGGGCGCCGCAAGGGCGGCCGCATCCTCGTCGGCTTCGCTATGGAAACGGAGCGGGCGGTGGAGCACGCCCGGGAGAAGCTGCAGCGGAAAAACCTCGATCTCATCGTCGTAAACGATCTCACCGTCCCCGGGGCCGGCTTTGCCGTCTCCACCAACCAGGTCTGCATCATTGACCGGCAGGGGAGGGCCGAGGAGCTGCCCCTCATGCCGAAGGAGATCCTTGCCCACCGCATCCTGGATCGCCTCCGCCCCCTCCTGCCGTAAAAGGCGGGTCTCCAAGCTGCGGCGCTACAACAGGTTGTCGAGGAGATGGGGCGTAACGAAAGATTCAATGAAGGCGGCCAGGACAAGCAGCGCCGTCACCAGGGGCATTACCGAGACAATCTCTTTCCAGATATACTTGAAGCTCTCCAGGCGCGTCATACCGGGCAGGGGGGCGGCGATGCAGTGGTAGCCCAGCTTCAGGCCCAGGGCGCCGCAGAGAAAGAAGGCAAAAAGCTCAAAGATGCCGTGCGGCAGGATTCCCAGAGCCATCACCGCTGGGATGGACATGCCCATCTCCCGGCTTGATGCGGCGAGGATGCCGAGGAGGGAGCCGTTTATAAAGAGCGTGGCCAGCGGGGCGAGGCCGAAAAAGGCGCCCAGGAAGAGCATCTGGACCATGGCCATGAAATTTTTCAGCAGGAGCATGAGCGCAGTGATAAGCGGCGGGTTGTCCTGGAACAGCATTAGCAGCTGCCCCAATCCTTCAAGCTCTCTTTCAAGCCCCGGGGGGACGCTTTCCGCTGCGCCGGCGGCAAAGTAAGCCACCAGCGAGCCGGCCAGGAAGATGGCCGCGGCCAGGATAAGCCAGTTGCGGTTGCCACTGAGCACCTCTTTTGCCGGCATGAGGAGGGTGAACACAGGCATCAGCCTTTCGTCAGTTATGGCCTTCTTGAGGCTGCCTTTATTTTATCAAAACAGCTTCTTTTTGTTAATCGAAGAAAATGCCTGAATATGCCGAAGTTCTCATCGACCTGGTCAGCGACGCCCTGGACCGCCCCTTCGACTACCGCATCCCGGAGCATCTCCGCGAGAAGGCGGTGCCGGGGGCGGCAGTGCGGGTTCCTTTTGGCCGCCGCGTCTATCGCGGCTACCTCCTGCGGCTCCGCCTGCGCCCCGCGGTGGAGGAGGTGCGCGAGATCATCGCCGTGGAAGGGGAGGAGCCGCTGCTGCAGAAGGAGCAGCTGGCGCTGCTTCAGTGGATGGCGCACCGCTTCTACTGCCGCAAGATCGAGGCTCTTCATGCCCTGCTGCCGGCTTCCTTTCGCGAAGGGCGACCCCTTGCTGCCCGCCCTCCCCGCTTCTTGGTTCCCACCGGCGCCGCTGCGGCGGCCGATCTCTCCCGCGCCCCCGCGCAGCGAAAGGTTATGGAAATAATACATAAGCGGGGCCCCATGGCGCGGCGGGATCTGCTCCGCCTCGGCGTGCGCAGCGAGACCCTGCGAGCCCTGCTGCAGAAGGGGCTGCTCCGGGAGGCGGAGGCGCGCGCGGTGGCCGACTTCGGGCCGGCGGCCCCGCTTCCGCCGCCCACCGCACCCCTGGCCTTGAACGAAGAGCAGAAGCGCGTCTTTGGGGAGATCTGCGCCGCCCTGGCGGAGCGCCGCGCGGCAAAGATGCTCCTGCACGGCGTGACCGCCAGCGGCAAAACGGAGGTCTACCTGCAGGGGATCGCCTGCTGCCTGGAACAGGGCCGGGGTGCGCTGGTGCTTCTTCCCGAGATCTCCCTAACCCCGCAGATGATCGAGCTTTTCGAGGGCCGCTTCCCCGGGCGGGTGGCGGTGCTGCACAGCCGCCTCACCCCCGCGGAGAAGGCGGAGCAGTGGCGGCGGATCCGCTGCGGGGCGGCGCCGGTGGTCCTGGGGGCGCGCTCCGCCGTCTTTGCACCCCTGGAGAAGATCGGCCTCATCGTTATTGACGAGGAGCACGAGCACAGCTACAAGCAGGAGGATGCGCCGCGCTACCACGCCCGTGACGTGGCCTGGTGGAGGGCGCGCTACCACGGCGCCCTCCTGCTCCTGGGCAGCGCCACCCCCTCCCTGGAGAGCTACTACGCGGCGCAAAGCGGCCGGGGCCGGCTCCTGGAGATGAGCACCCGGGCCACGCCGCGGGAGCTGCCGCCGGTGACCGTGGTGGACATGCGCGAGGAGCTGCGCCAGGGGCACCGCCACATCTTCAGCCGCCCCCTCCTGGCGGCAATGGAGGAGGTCCTGGAGCGCGGCGAACAGGCCCTGCTCTTTCTAAACCGGCGCGGCTTTGCCGGCTTCGTTCTCTGCCGCGAGTGCGGCTGCGTGCTCCGCTGCCCCCACTGCGCCGTCTCCCTGACCCTGCACCTCGACCGGGAACGGATGATCTGCCACTACTGCTCCTACGAGGAGCCCCTGCCGCGAAGCTGCCCCGATTGCAAAGGTGTGCAGATTCGCCACTTCTCCGCCGGGACGCAGCGCGTGGAGAGCGAGGTGAAGAAGCTCTTTCCCCAGGCCTCCCTGGTGCGCATGGACAGCGATACCACCGCCCGGAGGGGGGCGCACCAGCACCTCTACCGCCGCTTCCGCGAGGGCAAGGCCGACATTTTAATCGGCACCCAGATGATCGCCAAGGGCTTCGACTTCCCCCGCGTGACCCTGGTGGGGGTGGTTGCCGCCGACACCGCCCTCAACCTGCCCGATTTTCGCGCCGCCGAGCGCACCTTCCAGCTCCTCACCCAGGTCTCGGGGCGGGCGGGCCGCGGCCACGGCGCAGGGAAAGTGATCATCCAGACCTACCATCCCCGCCACTACAGCATCCAGGCGGCGGCGCGCCATGACTACCACGCTTTTTATGCCGCGGAGCTGGAGCGGCGCCGGGCCCTGCTCTATCCGCCTTTTACCGACCTGGTGCGCTTTCTTTTAAGCGGCTATGACGAGGCGGCCGTCTGGGAGGCGGCTGCCCATCTCCGCGAGCTGCTGGAGGAGTGCCGGGGCGAGGCGGAGCTGCTGGGGCCGGCCCAGGCGCCGCTGTACCGGTTAAAAAAGGCCTACCGGGTTCATGCTATGCTGAAGGGGGAGAGGCTGGCCTCCGCCGCGCCCCGCCTGCGGAAGGCGGCCCGGGAATTCCGCCTGCATAGGCCGCCCTGGCCGGTGCGGCTGGCGGTGGATTTCAATCCCCAGGTGGTGCTATAATGGGCTGGGAGGTGTTCCCTTTGGCCATACGAAGGATTTTAAACGGCAGCCATGCCATCCTGCGCAGTCATGCCCGTCCGGTGCGGAAAATAAATGACGTCATCATTTCCCTTCTCGACGACATGGCTGAAACCATGTACGAGAACAACGGCGTCGGCCTGGCCGCGCCGCAGATCGGCATTGCCAAGCGGCTCATTGTGGTCGATCCGGGGGAAAAGCGGCTGATCAAGCTCATCAACCCGCGCCTCCTGGAATGGGAAGGCGAGGCCGTGGACGTGGAAGGATGCCTGAGCATACCCGGCATCTACGGCGAGGTGCCCCGCGCCACCCGCGTGCTGGTGGAGGCGCTTGACCCTTCCGGCAAGGAGTTGCGCCTGGAGGCGGAGGGATTCCTCGCCCGCATCCTGCAGCACGAGATCGATCACCTGGACGGGATCCTCTTTCTCGACCGCGCCATCAGGCTCGTAGATCCGGAGGAAAAAGGGAAAGAGGGATCATGAAAAGGTTGAACATTCTGTTCATGGGGACGCCTCACTTTGCCCTGCCCTCGCTGGAGCAGCTCCACCGCAGCGAACACCGCCTGGCGGCGGTGGTGACGCAGCCCGACCGGCCGCGGGGGCGGGGGAAGCAGCTGAGCCCTTCGCCGGTGAAGCAGTGGGCCCTGGAGCATGGTCTACCGTTCTTGCAGCCGGCCCGCTTGAAGGAGGGCTCTTTTCTGCGCCAGGTGGAAGCCATCGCCCCCGACCTCATTGCCGTTGTGGCCTACGGGATGATCCTACCCCCCGAGCTCCTGCAGCTGCCGCCCCTGGGATGCATCAACCTTCATGCCTCGCTCCTGCCCGCCTACCGCGGCGCGGCCCCCATCGAGCGGGCCCTGATGGAGGGAGCGCCGGAAACGGGCGTTACGGTCATGTACATGGCCGAGGAACTGGATGCCGGCGATATCATCCTGCAGGAGCGGCAGCCCATCGGCTTCACCGACACTGCCGGCGAGCTGGGCGAGCGTCTCGCCCAAGCCGGGGCCCGGCTGCTCCGCCGGGCGGTGGACGAGATAGCCGCGGGAACGGCCCGCCGCATCCCCCAGGACCATTCGCGGGCCAGCTATGCCCCGCCGCTGCGCACCGCGGAGGAGCGGCTGGAGTGGACCGATGATGCCCTCAGCCTGCACAACCGCATCCGGGCGCTGAACCCGCGCCCGGGCGCATATACCACTTACCGTGGCCGGCGCCTCAAGATCTGGCGGGCCCTCCCGGCCGACGCCGCCGGCGGGCTGCTGCCGGAACAGGTCGAGCCGGGGCAGATCGCCTCCGTGGAGGGCGGCCGTCTTATCGTCGCCGCCGGCGGCGGCAGCTATCTGGAGCTGCTGGAGCTGCAGCCCGAAGGCAAAAGGCGCCTTGGCGCCGCCGAATTCTGCCGCGGCTACCGCCCCGCCGCCGGCGAGCGGCTGGGAGATTAGCCGTGGCCGGAAGAGCTGTTACGGCGCGCGAAGCGGCGCTGCAGGCGCTTTACCGCCTGGAACAGGAGGGCGCCTTTTTAAACCTGGCCCTGCCGCCGCTCCTGGAGAAGCTGCCCCCGCCGGAGCGAGCCCTGGCCCGCGAGCTCGCCTTCGGCACCGTCCGCCGCCGCAACACCCTCGACTGGGCCCTGGGCCTCTTCCTGAAGCACCCCCTGGAAAAGATGACCCCCTGGATGCGCAACCTGCTGCGCATGGGCGCCTACCAGCTTCTTTACCTGGAGCGGGTTCCCCCTCATGCCGCCGTTGATGAAACGGTCAAGCTGGCCCACCGCTACGGCCATCGCGGCGTCGCCGGGCTGGCCAACGCGGTGCTGCGCCGCCTTGCTGCCGCTGCCGGCGACCTTCCCTGGCCCGATCCCAGCCGCCGCCCCACAGACCACCTGGCCCTGCGGGAGAGCCACCCGCCCTGGCTGGTGGAGCGCTGGCGGCAGCGCTTCGGCCTGGAAGAAGCCCGCCTGCTCTGCCAGGCGAACAACCTGCCGCCCCCCGTGGCGCTGCGCCCCAACCGGCTGCGCATCGATCCCGCCGCCCTGAAGGAGATTCTTGCCGCCGAGGGGGTAAGTGCCTCCTTCAGTCCCCGCCTGCCCGGCGTCCTGCTGGCGAAGGCGGAGCGGCCCGTTTCCAGCCTGGACAGCTTCCGGCAGGGGCTCTTCACGGTGCAGGGCGAAAGCTCCATTCTCGTGGCCCCGCTGCTGCAGCCGCAGGCGGGAGAGCACATTGTGGATCTCTGCAGCGCCCCGGGGGGGAAGAGCACGCACCTGGCCGAGCTCATGGGGGACTGCGGCCGTGTCACCGCCGTGGATATCCATCCGCACCGCCTCAAGCTGGTGGAGCAGGCCGCCCAGAGGCTGGGCCTTGCCTCCATCAAGACCCTTCTTGCCGACGGAAGGCAGATCGCCTCCGCCGGCCTGCCCGCACCGCAGCGCCTCCTGGTGGACGCCCCCTGTAGCGGCCTGGGCGTCATTCGCCGCCTGCCGGAGCTGAAATGGCGCCGCCGGCCCGCGGAGCCGGCAGAGATGGCCCGTCTCCAGCTGGAGCTGCTGGAGGCCGCCGCGGCGCTGCTTCGCCCTGGCGGGATGCTGCTCTATAGCGTCTGCACCTTTGAACCCGAGGAGACCGCCGCGGTGGTGCAGGCCTTCCGCGCTGCTCACCCCTGCTTCCGCCCCCTGCCGCTGGAGCAGCTCCTGCCGCCGGAACTGGGGAAAGCTGAAAGCGCCCCCGCGGGCGGGATCTACCTCTATCCCCACCGCCACGGCCTGGACGGCTTCTTCATGGCCCTCTGGCGCAGGGAATGACAAAAAACTCCTATATATTGTTATTTCCATTTACTTTTGCTATACTGATTGGGAAATTAGAACGCCTTATGGAGGTGGCGCCTTGCGGGCCGTCGGTCTTACGCACACGGGCCGGGAGCGTCCGCGCAACGAGGACAGCTACCTGGTTAAAACGGGGGAAGATCTCGCCATCCTCGCCGTAGCGGACGGTATGGGGGGGCACATGGCCGGAGACGTGGCCAGCGCCCTGGCCATCGACATCTTCGAGCGCTACTGGGAGGATGTGAGCCGGAACGGCCCCCCGGCGCCGGAGCGTTTTGCTGAAATAATTGAAAATTTATTTATCCAGGCCAACAACCTCATCCTGGAAGAAGCGGCGCGCGATTCCGGCAAGGAGGGGATGGGGACCACCCTGACGGTGGGCCTCATCAGCGGCCTCCACATGGTTATCGGCCACGTAGGGGACAGCCGCGCCTACCTGGTTTCAGAGGCGGGCCTGACCATGCTCACGGAGGACCACTCCCTCCTGGAGCAGCTGATCCAGGAGGGGAGGATGAGCCCGGAGGAAGCTGAAGGGCACCCCAATCGCCACATCCTGCTGCGGGCCCTGGGCACCTCCGCCAACGTGAAGGTTGATCTCATCCCGGTACAGCTCCACGAGGGCGACGCTCTCCTCTTCTGCAGCGATGGGCTCACCTCCATGGTCCGGGACGAGGAAATCTTCCAGGCCGTGAAGGAGCATTCCGACCCCCTGGCGGCGGCGCAGGCCCTCATCCGGCTGGCCAACGAGCGGGGCGGCCACGACAATATCACGGTAGTCTATGCTACTGAGATAGGGAGGCGGGAAGCCAGATGATTGGGAAAACCCTGGCCGGCCGCTACCAGCTGCTGGAGAAAATTGGGGAGGGCGGAATGGCCGAGGTTTACCGCGGCTGGGACAGCCAGCTGCGCCGGACCGTGGCCGTCAAGGTGCTTAAGGAGCAGCTGACCGGGGACAGCGCCCTGGTGCAGCGCTTCCGCCGCGAAGCGCAGGCGGCGGCGGGGCTCTCCCATCCCAATATCGTGAACATATATGACGTGGGCGTGGAGGGGAATACCCATTTCTTTGTCATGGAGTATCTCCACGGCAAGACCCTCAAGCAGTTCATCCGCGAACGGGGGCGCCTCCCCGCCGACGAAGCGGTGGCCATCGCCGCGCGAATAGCCGAGGCGCTGGTGCAGGCCCATGCCGCCGGGGTGATTCACCGCGACATCAAGCCGCAAAACATCATCTTTTCCCATAACGGGCAGGTCAAGGTGGCCGACTTCGGCATTGCCATCGCCGCCGACGGCTCCACCACCCTCACCTGCACCGACAAGATCATCGGTTCCGTCCACTACTTTTCCCCCGAGCAGGCCCGGGGCGGCATGGCCGGGGAGCAGTCGGACATCTACTCGCTGGGCGTGATCCTCTACGAGATGGTTACGGGGCAGGTTCCCTTTAGCGGGGAGAGCCCTCTCTCCGTGGCCATGAAGCACGTGCAGGAACCGGTCATCCCGCCGTCGCAGCTGGCGGCCGACATTCCCGAGCCGCTGGAGAGGATCATTTTAAAGGCGCTGGAGAAGGACCCCGAGCACCGCTACCGCAGCGCCAGGGAATTTCTCGATGAGCTGCTCTACTTCCAGAGGGAAGGCAAATCACGTGTCCGTCCGCCGGCAACGCCCCATTTTGACGACGAGGATACCAGGGTGATGCAGCCGCTGCCCTCCCAGGACTCCAAAGGCGGCGGGTGGGGCGCGGTGAAGAAAAACTGGCCTCTGCTGCTCATTATCCTCCTGCTGGCCGGGGCGCTGTTGGCGGGCCTGATCATCTTCATCCGGGACTTTCTTTACGTCCCCGAGGTTGTCGTTCCCGACCTGAGAAACCTCAGCTATGAAGACGCCGTCGCTGTCCTGGAGGAGCACGGGCTGGTGGCGGACCCGGAAGTGCAGTATGTCCACGACGACGTTATTCCCGAAGGCTATGTCGTTAAAACGGTGCCCTTCCAGGGTCGCACTGTCCGCAAACAGCGGCCGGTGCAGCTCTACATCAGCCTGGGGCCGGAGAAGATGCTTGCTCCCGACCTTTACATGCACACGGAGGAAGAGGCCCGCATTATCCTGCAGGAGCACGGCTTGAAGATAAACTGCATCCGCGAGTATAACGATGATGTCCCCGCAGGGAAGATCTTCAAGCAGATTCCCAGCGCCGGCGTGCCCGTATCCCGCGATGAAGAGATTGTCGTCTACGTGAGCAGCGGCAGCCGCCCCTTCAGCCTCCCCTCGCTCATTGGGCGAACAGAGAAGGCGGCCGTCTCCTACTTGGAACAGGCAGGGCTTAATCCGCGCCTGCGCTACGAGGCGAACGAGAAGCCTGCCGGAACGGTCATTGCCCAGTTCCCCGAGCCGGGCAGCTTCGTGCAGCCGGGACAGTCGGTGGACCTGGTGATCAGCAGCGGGCCCGGGGAGGGAGCAGCTGAAGAGAGCGGTGGGGATGGCGAAGGCGCAGGTGGCGGCAATGAATAAGCGGCCAAGGGGGGCATAACTCACCTGGAAGGGACGGTGGTGAGGGCTGCGGGCGGTTTCTTTGCCGTTCGCGATGCGGAAGGCCGGGAATATCTCTGCCGGGCCCGCGGCAGGCTGAAGCAGCGGGAGGGCGCCATCCTCGTCGGCGACCGGGTCCTTTTCCGGCCGGGGGGAGGCGCAGGCGCCGGGGTCATTGAAGAGCTGCTGCCCCGCAGGAACGTCCTTGTGCGCCCCCCGGTAGCCAATGTGGAGCAGCTGGTCCTGGTCATAGCGCTGCGGGAGCCCGAGCCCGACTGGAACCTGGCCAACCGGATCTTGGTCCTGGCCGGCCATGAAAAGCTGGATGTGCTCTGCTGCTTGAACAAGATTGACCTCGTTGACGAGGGCGAGAGGGAAGCCATCTACCGCACGCTGGAACCTTTCCCCTACGAGCTCCTCTGGACCAGCGCCAAGATCGGCGCAGGCATCGAGCCGCTGCGGGAGCGGTTGCAGGGGCGGACATCGGTTTTTGCCGGCCCCTCGGGGGTGGGCAAGTCCTCCCTGCTCAATGCCCTCCAGCCCGGTCTCTCCCTGAAGACGGGGGAGGTGAGCGGCAAGATTGGCCGCGGCCGCCATACCACCCGCCACGCCGAACTACTGCCGCTGGACCCAGCGGGGTTCGTGGTGGACACCCCGGGCTTCTCCAGGCTTTCCTTTGCCGGCCTGGCCCCGGAGGAGTTGGGTGCCCTCTTCCCGGAGTTTGCCGGGCATGCCGCCCGCTGTCCCTTTCGCAACTGCAGCCACATCCACGAGCCGGGCTGTGCCGTCCGCAAAGCGGTCTCAAGGGGAGAGATCAATGCGCTGCGCTACGAGCACTACCGGCTTTTCTGGGAAGAATTAACCGCCAAGGAGAGGTAGAAGAAGATGCCGGTAAAAGTTGCCCCCTCCCTGCTTTCTGCCGATTTCGGCCGGCTGCGCGAAGAGCTGCGCCGCATCGAGGCGGCCGGCGCCGACTGGGTCCACCTCGATATCATGGACGGGAATTTCGTTCCCAATATCACCATGGGCCCGCTGGTCCTGAAGGCGCTGCGCCCGTACAGCGGGCTGGTTTTTGACGCCCACCTCATGGTGCTGCATCCCGAGTCCCACTTAGACGCCTTCGCCCAGGCCGGCGCCGACATGATCACCGTGCATGCCGAGGCCGCGGTGCACCTGGATCGCCTGCTGCGGGAGATCAAGAAGCGCGGCCTAAAGGCCGGGGTGGCCCTGAACCCGGCTACGCCTCCCCAGGTGCTTGATTACGTCTGGGATCTGCTTGATCTGGTGCTGGTGATGAGCGTCAACCCGGGTGCGGGGGGGCAGTCCTTCATCCCCGCGGTGCTGCCGAAGATCGAGCACCTTTCCCGGCGCATTCGCGAAAGCGGCAGGCCGGTGGAGCTCTCCGTGGACGGCGGGATCAATGGCGATACCGCACCGCAGGTTGTTGCCGCCGGGGCCACGGTTCTCGTGGCCGGCTCGGCGGTATTCAGCCATCCCCAGGGCATGGAATTGATCCAGGCCTTCAAGGCCATCGGCGGCCCGCGCTACCCGCTTTAAAGCTGCAGGCCGCTGTGATATAATGTAGAAAAAATAAAACGCACCGTTTTCTTCGGGGTCCGGTGAGGGGGGAGCAATCCCGCCAATTCCGAACCGGCGGTGATGCCCTGTGGGCTAAGCCCGCGAGCCGTTATGGCTGACCCGGTGAGATTCCGGGGCCGACAGTATAGTCTGGAGGGGAGAAGAAACGGCGGCAAAGCAGCATACTCTTTGTCCCCAAGCGAACCCTGAAGCAACTGCCGGCAGGGTTTTTTCTTTGACTAAAGTAAAGCGGGCCGGGGGGAGATCTTTTGGATACTGACGAGCGCTTCATGTGGGCCGCCCTGGACCTGGCGCGCCGGGGCCGGGGGACAACCAGCCCCAATCCCATGGTGGGCGCGGTGGTGGTGCGCGACGGGAAGATCGTGGGCAGCGGCTACCACCAGGCGGCGGGGATGCCGCATGCCGAGGTGATCGCCCTGCGCCAGGCCGGGGAAAAGGCCCGCGGCGCCGTACTTTATGTTAACCTGGAACCCTGCGCCCACAGGGGGCGCACTGGGCCCTGCGCCGATGCCATCATCCGTGCGGGCGTCCGCCGCGTGGTGGCGGCGATGGAAGATCCCAACCCTCTCGTATCCGGCAAGGGCTTTCAAAAGCTCGCCGCGGCGGGGATCGAGGTGCGCAGCGGCGTCCTTGAAGAAAATGCCCGCCGGCTGAACGAGGCCTACATCAAGTACATTACTACCGGCCGCCCCTTTGTCATTGTCAAGACCGCCGTTACTGCCGACGGGAAGACGGCTACCCGCACGGGCCATTCGCGCTGGATCACCGGCGAGAAGGCCCGCGCTTTCGTCCACCGCCTGCGCCACAACAGCGACGCCATTGCCGTGGGTATTGGCACGGTGCTGCGGGACAATCCCCTCCTCACCGCGCGCCCGGAAGGAGGCGGCGGCAGGGATCCGCTGCGCGTTATCGTGGACAGCCGGGCTCGCCTCCCCCTCGACGCCCGCGTGATCAATCCCGCTTCGCGCGCTCCCACTCTCCTGGCCGTTACGCCTGCAGCGCCGGAGGATAAGCTGCGGGCCCTGGAAGAGAGAGGGGTGGAGATCCTCGTGCTCCCCGAGAGGGAGGGGCGGGTCGACTTGGAGGCGCTGCTGCGCAAGCTGGGCGAACGGGAGGTCTGCCAGCTCTTGGTGGAGGGAGGCGGCAGCCTCAACTATAGCCTGCTGGAGGCGGGACTGGTTGACAAGCTCATGCTCTTCATCGCCCCGCTCATCGTGGGGGGGCGGGAGAGCCCCACATCCTTCGACGGCGCGGGGGTGGCGCGCCTTGAAGAGGCCTGGCGCCTGCGGGACGTGGAGATTAAGCAGTACGACGGCGACCTGCTTCTCATCGGCTATCCTGTGAGGCCGCAGAGGGGCCATGCCGCGGAAGGGGGAAGTGCTTAAGCCGTGTTTACCGGGCTGGTGGAATCCCTGGGGCGCCTGCAGGGCCGCGATAATTACCGCGGCGGGGCGCGGCTTGTCATCTCTACCGGGGAGTCGTTGCTGGAGGGCCTGCGCGAGGGCGACAGCATTGCCGTGAACGGCGTCTGCCTCACGGCGGAGGCGGTTGCCAAGAGCAGCTTCACTGCCGTGGTCATGCCCGAGACGCTGCGCAAGACCAACCTGGGCCAGGTCCGCCCGGGAGAGCCGCTGAACCTGGAGCGGGCCCTGCCCCTGGGCGGGCGCCTGGGGGGGCACCTGGTGAGCGGCCATGTGGACGCCACGGGCACGCTGGTGCAGCGCCGCCCCGAGGGAAACGCCCTCATTCTGCAGTTCAAGATTCCGCCGGAGCTGATGCGCTACATCATCCCCAAGGGCTCCGTGGCCGTGGACGGTGTGAGCCTCACCGTCGCCGGCCTCCATCCCGACGGCTTCAGCGTCTCCCTCATCCCGCTGACGGCGGAGCGGACCACTCTGGGGTGGAGGAAGATGGGCGACGCGGTGAACATAGAAGTGGATCTCATCGGAAAGTACGTGGATAGGCTGCTGCAGCCCTACCTGGCCGGGAAAGTGGAGCGCAGGAAGGAGCTTACCGCCGCCTTTCTGGAGGAAATGGGCTTTATTTAAAGCTTTTGGGAGGGCTTAAAGATGCCATTCAACACCATTGAAGAAGCCATTGCCGAGATCAAGGCGGGACGCATGGTCGTGGTGGTGGACGATGAAGACCGGGAAAACGAAGGCGACCTGGTCATGGCCGCGGCCAAGGTCACCCCGGAAGCGGTGAACTTCATGATCCGCCACGGCTGCGGCCTGGTCTGTGTTCCCCTCACCGCCGAGAGGCTGGAGCAGCTCGATCTGCCCCAGATGGTCTCACACAACACCGACAGCCACCAGACCGCCTTTACCGTTTCCGTGGATGCCGCCGCCGTGACCACGGGCATCTCCGCCTATGAGAGGGCGGAAACAATCCGCGCCCTGGTCGATCCCGCCACCGGGCCCTCTGATCTGCGCCGCCCGGGGCACATCTTTCCCCTGCAGGCCAGGGAGGGAGGGGTGCTCCGCCGGGCCGGACATACCGAGGCGGCGGTGGACCTGGCCAAGCTGGCCGGCCTGCCGCCGGCGGGGGTCATCTGTGAAATTTTAAACGAGGACGGCACCATGGCCCGCGTCCCCCAGCTGGAGGAGTTCTGCCGGCAGTACGGCTTGAAGATGATCACCATTGCCGACCTGATCCAGTACCGCTTGAAGAAAGAAAAGCTGGTCTGGCGCTCGGCCCAGGCCAACCTGCCCACCGCCTATGGCAACTTTCGCCTCATTGCCTACGAGAACAGCGTTGACCAGCAGGTCCACATAGCTCTGGTCAAGGGCGAGATTGACCCGGAGAAGCCCGTCCTGGTGCGGGTCCACTCCCAGTGCCTCACCGGGGATGTGCTCGGCTCTCTGCGCTGCGACTGCGGCAACCAGCTGCGCCAGGCGATGAAGAAGATCGAGGAGAACGGCAGCGGTGTGCTGCTGTACATGTGCCAGGAGGGGCGGGGGATTGGCCTGATGAACAAGCTGCGCGCCTACGAGATCCAGGACAAGGAGAACAAGGATACCGTGGAGGCCAACGAGGCCCTCGGCTTCCCCGCCGACCTGCGCGACTACGGGATCGGGGCGCAGATCCTGGCGGACCTGGGAGTGCGCCAGATCCGCCTGCTGACCAACAACCCCCGCAAGATCAAGGGGCTTGAGGGCCACGGCTTGAAGATTGTGGAGCGGGTTCCCCTGGAGGTACCGCCCTGCAGCTACAATTCAAAATACCTGGCCACGAAGAAGCACAAGTTGGGCCACCTGCTGCACCTGGCGGAGTAGCATGGCGCAGAGAAGGACGCTCTTCGAGCGCTGCGCCGGCTGCCGCGCCGCCGCTGCAGTTTGACCATGTGAAGCATGAAATTTAGTTAGGAGGCGCTATGGATGAACGTTTACGAGGGGCAGCTTATTGCCTGCGACTACCGCTTTGCCCTGGTGGTAAGCCGCTTTAACGAGTTTATCTCCAACCGGCTGCTGGCCGGAGCGCTGGATTGCCTGAAGCGCCATGAAGCCGATGAAGAGAAGATCGACATCCTCTGGGTGCCCGGCGCCTTTGAGATACCGCTCATTGCCCAGAAGGCGGCGCAGAGCGGCCGCTATGATGCTGTCATCTGCCTGGGCGCGGTAATCCGCGGCAGCACGCCCCACTTCGACTACATTGCCGCCGAGACGGCCAAGGGGATTGCCAAGGTGGGGCTGGACAGCGGCATTCCCACCGTTTTCGGCATCATCACCTGCGACACCCTGGAGCAGGCCATTGAGCGGGCGGGCACCAAGGCGGGGAACAAGGGCTGGGCGGCGGCGCAGAGCGCCATCGAGATGGCCGACCTCTGCCGCCGTCTTAAGAAGGCTGCTCCTGCTTAATGGAGGCGGAGCCCACGGCGAAGCCGAGCCCCCAGGTAAAGAGGATCTGCCTGATGAGGATCTCCTGCAACTGGGGCTGCTGCGGCAGGACCATCTTCTGGCCCAGGCGGAAGAGCGACTGCTTCTCCAGCGATTGGCGGAGCTCCTCTTCGAAGGTGGTGGCCAGTTCAAAGAGCAGTTCTTCCTGGGCGGCGAGGAAATCCTTCCCCCGCCTGAAGTTTTCATCGAGGTACCTCTGGGAGCGGCTGTTCAAGGGCATCATCCTCTGGTAGCAATTAATCCCAGCTTTTATTGTACCCCAATGGGGAAAAATAAATTTACCAAACCCATTGGAGGTGAAGCTCTTGAACGGACCCTGCCGTGCCAAGTGCGCGCATCAGCGAAACAACCGCTGCCAGCTTGAGGATGAACGGATCAGGCAAAGCCGCGTCGAATTCGGCGAAGAGTGGGATCCGGTGCAGCACTGCGCCGGCTACCGCCCCCGCCGGGAAAAGGAGCAGGAGAAGCGCCGCCAGAGATAACCGCGGCCGGTAAAGGCAGAGGGAGATTATTCAGCCGCTCTGCCGGGGCGGAAAATGAGCGCGGCCCAGAGGGAAAAAGCCGGGTCGATTAACATTTGACACCTTCATTTCCTGGTGCTATGCTTCGGGATGAAGGTGTCTCATTTTTTGCCCGGAGAAGCGGGAGGCGGCTAAAGGACCTGTTCCGGCCTCTCCCTCCCCCGGGGAGCCGAAGGAGATAGCGAGTTGGCTGAGAAAGCTCAAGGCAAGTTTGTCATTATCGACGGGAACAGCTTGATTCACCGCGCCTTTTACGCGCTGCCCCCGTCGATGAAGACCGCCCGCGGGGAGCACACCAACGCCATATACGGTTTTGTGAGCATGCTCTTCAAGCTCCTCGAGGAGGAGCAGCCCGATTACATCGCCGTGGCCGTGGACCCGCCCGGCCCCTCCTTCAGGCAGGAAATTTACGCCGACTACAAGGGCCACCGCGAGAAGACGCCGCTGGAGCTGGGGGAGCAGATGGCCCGGGTGCGGGAGATTCTCGAGGCCATGCGCATTACCGTCTTCGAAGTGCCCGGCTTTGAGGCTGATGACGTTATCGGCAGCCTGGCGGCTCGCGCCGGGGAGGAGCAGCTGCAGGCCATCGTCGTATCCGGCGATGCCGACCTGCTGCAGCTGGTTGACGATGCCGTGGAGGTGCTGCTGACGCGGCGGGGAATCACCCAGGTGGACCGCTGCAACCGCGCCTACCTGCAGGAGCGTTTCGGCCTGGCACCGGAGCAGTGGGTTGACTACAAGGCCCTCAGGGGCGACCCTTCCGACAACATTCCCGGCATCCCCGGCATCGGCGACAAGACCGCCCAGAGCCTGCTCCAGGAGTTCGGCTCCATCGAAGGAATCCTTGAGTCGCTGCCCCAGTTGAAGCCCAAGCTGCGCCAGGCCCTGGAGGAAAACCGGGAGCTGCTCTTCACCGGAAGGAAGCTCACCACCATTCGGCGCGACGTGCCGCTGCCCTTTGACCTACACTGCTGCCTGCGAAGGGACCCTGACGGGGAGAAGCTGCGGGCTCTGTTCCGCGAACTTGAATTTAAAAGTTTCATGGATAAGCTGGAGGCGCTCTTCCCGGGTCAGGCCGTCGCCGCTGCCGCCGTGCCGCTGCGCGGCAAGCCCGTGGCGGGATTGGCGGAGCTGGCGGCGCTGCTCGAGGGCCTGGAAGAAGGAGCGCGGATGGCCCTGCTGGCAGAACCCTCCCCGGGGCGCCCCTACTGGCGCCAGCCCCCTGCCGTGCTGGCTTTTGCCCTGGACGAAGAACGTTGCTACTATTTCAACCCGGCGGATTTCCATCCCCCTGCCGGGCTGTGGAAGCTCCTAGCGGAGGCTTTTGAGCGCTGCTCCGGCGGCCTCATTGGCTACGAGATCAAGTACTTCTACAGCTTTTTTGCCCAGCAGGGGCTGAGAGAGCCGCCCTTTAGCTTCGACTGCCAGCTGGCCGCCTACCTTCTCGATCCCGGCCGCGGCAGCTACAAGCTGGAGGAGCTGCTCAGCGATTACCTGGGCCTGCCGGCTGCAGCAGAAGCCGCCGGCCGGGGGCACCGCCGCGAGCCGCTTGACCTGGAGCAGCGCGGCCGCATCCTGGCCTCGCAGGCCGCAGCTCTCTTTTCCCTGCAGGAGAAGCTTGCCGCCGCCCTGGCCGAACGCTCCCAGGAGCGGCTCTACTACGAGCTGGAGCTGCCCCTGGCGGCGGTGCTGGCGGAGATGGAGCGGCAGGGAATCACCGTGGACCTGCCCCTGATGCACGACCTTGCCGGTGAAATCCGGAGCCGCATTGGACAGTTGGAGGAAAGGATCTACGCCCTCGCCGGGGAGCGCTTCAACCTTAATTCGCCGCAGCAGCTGGCGGCGATCCTCTTTGACAAGCTGAAGCTGCCGGTGGTGCGCAAGACCAAGACGGGCTACTCCACCGATGCGCGGGTGCTGGCCGAGCTGGCCCCGCACCACGAGATCGTGGCCGAGATCCTCCATTACCGCCAGCTCATCAAGCTGGAGGGAACCTACCTCTCGGGGCTGCTGCCTCTGGTAGACGGCAGCGACCACAAGCTCTACACCACCTTCAACCAGACTGTTACGGCCACGGGGCGCCTGAGCAGCAGCGATCCCAACCTGCAGAACATTCCCGTGCGCCTGGAGGAGGGGAGGCGCATCCGCCTGGCCTTCGTCCCCTCCCGCAGGGGCCGGGTTCTACTCTCCGCTGATTATTCGCAAATCGAGCTGCGGGTGCTGGCCCACCTCTCGGGTGATCCCATCTTGCTGGACGCCTTTCGCAAGGACGAGGATATCCACCGCCGCACCGCCGCCGAGGTCTTCCAGGTCCCCCTAGAAGAGGTCAGCGAGGCGATGCGGGAGAAGGCCAAGGCGGTCAACTTCGGCATCATCTACGGGATCAGCGATTACGGGCTGGCCCAGGGCGTGGGCGTCTCCCGCCAGGAGGCGCAACGCTACATCAACAGCTACTTTGAGCGCTACGAAGGGGTCAGGGAGTACATGGAGCGGGTCATCGAAGGGGCCCGCCGGGACGGCTACGTCACCACCCTGCTGGGGCGGCGGCGCTACCTTCCCGAGATCAACTCCTCTCACTTTGGCCGGCGCAGCTTTGCCGAGCGCATGGCTCGCAACACTCCCATCCAGGGCTCGGCGGCCGATATCATCAAGCTGGCCATGCTGCGCGTGGCCGAAACCATCCGCGGCGGCGGCTTCGCGGCGCGGCTGCTGCTGCAGATACACGACGAGCTTCTCTTTGAAGTGGAGGAGAGCGAACTGAACTTTTTCGCCCCCGTAATCCGGAAGGATATGGAGGAGGCCTGCTCCCTCGCCATTCCCCTGAAGGTGGATCTCAAGTGGGGCCTCAACTGGGCCGAACTTAAGCCCTGGCCCGGCACTGTGTAGACATAATGGTAGTGCTGGC
>LSQX01059330.1_pt2 | contig 34245 bp, 32 predicted proteins | sample 654561 | NCBI WGS metagenome assembly LSQX01 (sample SAMN04489861, study PRJNA283612) | anaerobic digester metagenome | isolation source: 4 biogas reactors fed with cattle manure at either 37C or 55C with and... | place: Denmark: Kongens Lyngby | collected 2014 | reverse complement strand
ATCGCTTCAACTCCGCTTCATAATAAACCCACCTGCGCGAGCTTGTCATTACGAACAGCGTGAGCGCGAGGATGATGGCGAACAGAATCCAAGCCAGCGCACAAGCATAGCCCATCTGCAGATATTTGAACGCCTTTTGGTATAAATACAACACATAGAACAACGAGGCATTCGCCGGGCCGCCCTGGGTCATAATAAACGAACTCGTAAAGACCTGAAAGCTGCCGATTATTCCCATAATCAAATTGAAAAACAGTGTCGGGGAGATCATAGGCAGCGTCACATTGCGGAACTTCTGCCAACTCCCCGCGCCGTCGATCTCCGCCGCTTCATAAAGCTGGGTGGGCACTCCCTGTAAACCCGCGAGGTAGATAATCATACCTCCGCCGACCCCCCACAGGCTCATAATGATAAACGAATTGAGAACCCAGTCCGGGCTGGTGAGCCAGGGGATAGGCTGAATATGAAACAGTTTCCCCAAAATGGCATTAAAGATACCGCTGGGCTGAGGTCGCAGGACCATCTGCCATACCATCGCGACAGCCGCCCCCGGCAGGATCGCGGGAATATAGAATATCGACCGGAACCACTGNNACTGCATCCCCTTGACGTTGAGGTTTAGCAGCATAGCAAGCGCTAGGGAGAATACCAGCCCCAACGGCACAGAAAACCCGGCGTAAATGGCCGTGACTTTGAGCGATTGCCTGAACCTGTCGTCATCGAACATAATGGTTGAATAGTTTGAAAAGCCGACGAATTTGGCCGGATTGATCATATCCCACTTCGTGAGGCTCATTATAAATGAGAACAATACGGCGCCAAGGGTTAGAAATACGAAGCCAAAAAGCCAGGGCGATATGCAGAGAAAACCCTCTATCGCCTCCTTGCGCTGGAGTGTTGATTTGTGTTTCTTTGCCATTTTAGTCCCTGTGCCTCAGCAATTGGTCGACCTTTGGTTTGACTTTTTTGCAGCCCTCTTCGGCGGTCTCACGCCCAAGCCGCACCAAGTCCAGCTCGCTTTGGATAATCTGTGTCATCTCCGGCGCACACGAGACCGGCGGAACCGGCTTGCCGAATTGAATCATATACAAAAACGCCTGCCGGTTTTTCGGATCCGCGTCGAGTCCCAGGTATGCGCCGGACTCCGCAACGGAGCGTCGGCTGGGGATAATTTGCGAGCGCATCGCGGCGGCGCGTTGATATTCTTTACCAGTCATCCATTTGACCAACTCCCACGCCTCTTCTTTGTGCTGAGATCGTTTCAACACCGCATAAGCGGCGCCACAGATGATCGAAACGCGCTCCTTTGGGCCTTTAGGGATCGGGGCAACATCATATTTGAATGTCGTAATCTCGTTTTTGTAGATAAGTTCCGCAGCCCAGCTCCCGGAGATGGTCATCCCGATCTTGCCCGAGGTGAACAGCTTACTTGTGCCCTGGTTGGCGGCTTCCTCTGCTGTGGGGGAGACATGATATTTGTTGATCAAATCCGCCATAAACTGCAGACCGTCGTAAGCGGCGGGTTGATCGAGGGTACACTGCACGTCCCCAGTTGCAGGATCCGGGCCGATTATCGTCCCGCCGTTTGCATAGACGTAGTCCTGCCACCACATATCGAGGGTAGTCCCCCATTGATCGATTACGCCATCTCCATTGGTGTCCAACGTCAGCTTTTTAGCGACTTCGAGATACTTATCCCAGTCCCAAGTCTCATCCGGATACGGGAGTTTGTATTTATCGAACATATCTTTGTTGTAATACATCGCATAGATGTCGATGTCCGTCGGGATCTCCAGCACCCTGCCATTCCAAACGCCCCACCCCTCGATCGATTCCGGATAGAAATCGTCGAGGTCGTAATTGTCGCGTTCGATGTAATCATCCAGCGGTTCGAGCAGACCCTTGGCTGCAATCGGAGGAAACCATTCCGAACTGATTCGAGTCACATCCGGCGGACGGCCTCCCGCTGATGAGATCATCAGCTTATCGAGCATCCTCGCCCAAGGGGTGATCTCTATTTCCACCCGTATATGCGGATTTCGTTTTTCGAACTCGGCGATAAGAGCGCGCAGGCTTTGCTCCTCAACGTCGTTACCCCACGAGGCAAACCGAATGGTCGTTACCCCGGGCTGCCTCTTTGCGCATCCGCCGACGAGCAGCATCGCACCCACCGCCAGGGCCGCGATGAACAGGATGAGTATTCTTGGTTTCATATTCCTCCAGAAAGCTTAGGCGGTCAGCTTTTACAAATTTGTCACTCGCCGGCTCTTCGCCCCGGATGGCAATTCCAGTGTCACAGCATACGGCATATATTTCTCGATGCCCCGTACGCGCGCGAGTTTTTCGTAGTATTCGACATAGGGAAAGGCCACGACTTCGCCTCTGAACAGCGCGTGCTTTGATGTCATTTCCCGCCAGAGCGCTATGTCAGTTTCGTTGACCTCTAAGTATATATCAGGCACATAATCCTCTTTATCCTCCCAATTCTCCGCAAAATAGAGCTTTGGGCAATGGTGAGGCGCCTTGTCGGTTTTAATAGTCCCCAGCCCCGCATAAAAAATCGCGTCCGGGATATTGAGGTTACAGTTGATATGGTCTTTATGGATACTTTTGAAGTGATGGGTGATGATAACACCGGGCCGGCAGTCCCGAATCACATCGGCTATCGCCAATTTCACCTCGTCGGACACAGGCAGTTCGGCATCCCGCCACGGCAGGACATAGCACTGCGCGCCGATCACATCCGCAGCCGCCCGAACCTCTTTGCGGCGCTGGTCGGCATACTCCTGCGAATCCATTTTGGGATTGCCCTTCTCGCCAAGGGTGAGATGGCACATGGCAACCTTTTTGCCGCAATTGACTTCGTGCGCGAGCGCTATGCCCGAGGCGATCTCGGCGTCCCCAGCATGCGCACCGATTGACAGAATATCAACTTTCGCCATTTCAGACCTCAGCAATCACCTGCTAATAATCAACCAACGCGCAGGTCAGTTCGCCGCGACACACAAGGCTGTCTTCAACCCGCGATTCCGCGCTTATTTTCCAAATTCCGCGTCGTCCGCTCAACAGTTTGACTGTCGTGACAATCGTATCCCCAGGAACGGCGGCGCGTTTGAACCTGACTCCGTCGATAGCCGCGAAATAGGCAAGCTTGCCCTCGGCTTCCGGTTTAGTCATCAAAAGATAGCACCCGACTTGCGCCATATGCTCCACAATCAACGCACCCGGAAAGATAGCCTGCCCAGGCAGATGCCCCTGCAGAATCTTCTCATTGGCGGTAACGTTTTTGATCCCCACGCAATAGTCCCCATCCGGTGAGACCTCGACAATGCGGTCAACGAGCAAAAATGGGTATCTATGCGGAATTGTATCGCGAATTTTCTCTATATCGATCATATCGGTCGTATATTCTCTGCATTCAAATGTCAGCGAAAGCTGCGGCTAGATTATATCATAAAGCCGACAAATGTTGCGTCAACTGTCGGCCTGGCCGGATATGTATTGGTTCAGCTCCTCGGTGAGAATAAACATATCGGCCTGGATTTTCTTTTGTATCGTGCCGTGTTTTGCCAGATAGCGAAAACCTTCGTTGAGCGGGTCCATCGTTACCACGGCTTCCTCGGCGAGGGCGACTATCTCAGCATCCTGATCCGGTATAAACAGCCCGAGTTTGGAATATGCCTCCTGAAGGATCATAAATCGCTCATCAAACTTCGAAGTTTTCGCCAGGACGAGCTTAATGGCCTCTTTGATAAGCGATTGGTCGCACGGCAGTTTTGATTCTGGCGCACCCGCGATAAGATGAGATGTCTGATCAAGCGCTTCCAAATAGCGCTCAACGATCATTCCGGCTAGCTCTGGTTCCATTTTACTTCCATTCATATTATGCGCGGGCGCATCAGCTTATTTGTTGACTTTTCTGGCTGCGATAATGGCTTCAGCGACCTGCCGACGCTTTGCACGCAGGGCATCGGGAGACTTGGTGAAATTGGACAAACTAACCACCACTTCATCCCCAATCTGCGCCGCTTTTTCGGCCTGCGCCAAAGCCTTCGCAGCGGCTGGGCTGGAACGCTTTTTCAGTCGGTTTATCTCTTGTTCCAACAACCAGAAATACTCATAGTCCTCAATGCCGTCTCGTATATTTTCCAGCCTGATTGTCGGAACCGGGCCGTGCGGGCCGGCGCAGATTATGCTGCCGTCCCCATTGGCTTCGTGGAAACTGGCCGGCGGCCAATCGGTATACGGGCCAAACGTGATCGGTTTTGTGGTCAGCGGCCAGCGCATCATCGCGTAGTAGAGGTACCCGTCCGGGTTGTATTTCGCGGTCTGCAGCCCCATCAGCACGCGGGCGTCTATTGCGTCATATTCTATAAACCAGTTTGCATATGGCGCTTGAGGCCCGATGCACGTATACCACCAGACTTGTTTGCCCCTTGCCCGGGCTTCCTCGACGAGCTTGAGATCGAATCTAGGGGTGAGAGGACACCACGCATCCATCCCATCCACACCGCTTGTGATCCCGAAGCTGTGATCGTAGCCCGTGGTCAAAGTCAATAGATCCGGATGTCTTTTTTTGACCTCGCCGAAAATATCCTTCATAGCGGCAAAAGACTCCGTACTGATTTCATCGAAACCATACAAATAGCATTTAGAAAACAGGCCGTTGGCCTTGAGCAAAGCGACAGATTCATCTATCTGTTTCAATAATTGCTCTTTTCTCTCCGCCGGAAATGGATCGCCGGCTTTTATGCCATCAGGCTTTTGCACATACAAAATATTGAACGCATTGAGGCCTTTTTTGTCCCACCGCTTCAGGCTTTCGATCGGCGGCATCTCTTTTCTGTAGATGTTGTCCGGGTTGATGCGGTATGAGAGCACGAAGTCCTCGTATCTCTCACGCATAGGCTCGGTCAGTTGCCCGTATGCGTAAGGGAGGTAAACATCGTAAAGGGACATCGCAGTGCGCAGGTGGCGTTCCTGCGGCACATCGAAATCCCACACCTTTACATTCAGCCCAAGTTTGACAGGCTGTGCGTTGAGAGCTTTGACGGTGATTTGTGCTTTATAGTCACCCGCAGGAGTACCGGCGGGGGCGGTCACGCGGATCCAAACCGGCTGCAATTCGCCTTCCTTTATATTATAGCCTTTGAGAAAATCCAGGATCGGGTCCGGATGCCAACCGATGTATTTCACTGCATATGGCGGTTTTTTTGTCTCGACAAACCCCACAGGAGATGCCTCGACCGTTGGCCCAGTTTTGCCATTTTTGGTTAGAGGAGTAACCTGGACGCTGGCGCCTTTAAGGTCCTTTTCGAAAGCGTAGATCACCAATTGCAGGGATTCCGTCTCATTTCCGGCCATCTCAATGGACGCCTCTTGGTTGGTGTCGCAGGAGAACGCGACATCGTGCGGGAAGATTTTCACCATACTAGATGCAAACCCACAGGCGAATTCTGCGTCTGGGTTTGCTTTTCGAGCCGCAATGCGCATTCGCGCTTCAGGGACAGCGCGGGCCAGGTCCCTTTTGACTCGTTTTTCCAGAAAAATAACCCCAGGACGGACTTTCGCAAGCTCAGATGCGTTGGCGGCCCTAGATGCGCGATTGCTGAGGTCGCGATGGTCTGATTCCATCTCGGCAAGCGGCCCACCGAGTTCGGAGGCGACATCGCGCGAAGCCTTTTTTAGCTGATCTATGGAATCCTTAATCGGCCCCAATCGCTCAATGACGTCACTCTCCAGGCGAATATTGTCCATCTCGACGAGTATATCCTGCGGTGGGCGAGTCGTTATCAAGTAGAGGTTTTCCATCTGCATGCGATCGAAGCCTTTCGGCGCATCCTCTAGTCTCACTCTGGCGGTCTTAGTCTCTCCGGGTTTGAGCACAACATTGGTGGCGAAGTTTTTACCGGTGATATCATTTATAAATAGAGATACGTTGCATTCAGTTGAGCCGACATTACGAAAATCGCACGCCACGACATCGTAGTCACGCCACTCCCTCGGCAAGCCGCGCGCGGCGGACCATACCGCAGACGGCCACTCCAGCGATCCCTGCTGCCACTTGGGCAAAAACACCCTCAAAGCGCCGCCATCAGTTATTGTACAGGTGGATGGTGGGGTGCTTTCTCGCACGACGAATTTGTCCGAATCGGACTCCTTCTCGAAATCGCAAAGCATAAGCGTGCCTACCGGCGACGCAGCCGCCGCGACCGCTATCAACATAAATAGAACAACAAAACGTATCGATTTCGCCATTAACCTCTCCTCAGCATATTGACTCAATCAACTACTAGCTCATCTTGACATTCGACACTCAGCCGCGCATTCCCTTCCGACGCACTATCGATTCTGCGCACTGATCGCCTTCAACCTTTTCATGACATCGTTTTTGCCACGGCCGAAGTAATCGTGGAGTTTTTTGTATTCCTCAAAGAGCCGGGCATATATGCGATGCGCGTCAGGGTTGGGTTTGTAGGATTTATCTTTAACACGGGCCATTTTTGAAGCGGCCTGGGCGATATCTTCATATCCTCCGCGAGATTTGCCCGCCGCAACCGCACCCCACATCGCAGATCCCAAAGCGCAAGTTTGAGCTGATTCGGCGATCTTGAACTCGCGATTTGTGACGTCTGCGTATATCTGCATAAGCATCTCATTGCGTTCGGCAAGCCCGCCACAAGCCACAATTTCATCAACTGAAATGCCCCCGGATTCAAACGCCTCGAGGATAATGTTGGTCCCGTAAGCAGTGGCCTCTATTAGAGCGCGATAGATTTCTTCGGGTTTCGTTGATAGAGTCATCCCGACGAGCAGACCAGTCAGGTCGCCATCCTCCAATATGCTGCGGTTGCCATTCCACCAATCCAGGGCGAGCAGCCCGGTCTGGCCGGGTTTGAGAGCGGAGGCTTTCTGAGTAAGCAGATCTTGAACACTTATCGCCCGCGATTCCGCTTCGGCACGATACGATGCGGGTACGCAGTTGTCGGCGAACCACGCAAAATGATCCCCCACACAGCTTTGGCCCGCCTCAAAACCGAAGAACCCCGGCAGGATGCCGTCCTCCACACAGCCCCCCATCCCCTCTATGATTTTCGAGCTTTTTCCCAAGACCATATGGCAGGTGCTTGTCCCCATAATCGCAACCAAACTGCCCTCTTTTATGACGGTTGCAGCGGGAACAGCCACGTGCGCGTCGATTATCGACACGGAAACCGCAGCGCCGGCCACAAGGCCCAGCCTGTCCGCTGCCTCGGCGGTCAATTCGCCCGCTTTTGCGCCGACAGGGAAGATACATCGGCTCATCTTCTCATCAATGATGCACTCGAAACGCGGGTCGAGAGCCTCAAAGAACTCGTTGGAGGGGTATCCGACAGATTTTTCCCACATCGCCTTGTAGCCAGCGGCGCAAGAGCTGCGAGACTCGACGCCGGTCAGTTGCATCACGATCCAATCGCCGGCCTCGATGATTTTATCGGCTGCCGCATATATTTCCGGAGCCTCATCCAAAATCTGCAGGGCTTTGGGAAAGAACCATTCCGAGCTGACCTTGCCGCCATAGCGCTGAAGAAAATTCTCTCCACGAGCCACGGCAAGCTCATTTATACGAGTGGCCTGCGGCTGAGCCGCGTGATGTTTCCAAAGCTTGACCCATGAGTGCGGATTAGCAGACCATTTGGGGTCAAAAGATAACGGTTTGCCGGATTTATCGATCGGCATAATGGTGCAGGCTGTGAAGTCGATGCCGATTCCGATGACATCGCCCGGATCCACCCCGGATTGTTTGATTGCCGCACGGACGGTATTTTCCAAGGCGTCGAGATAGTCCTGCGGATCCTGAAGCGCCCAATCAGGAGGCAATTTTTCTCCTGTGGAGGGCAGGCGATCGTCGATGACACCGCTGGGGTATTCGTAGACTTCCCATGCAACCTCCCGCCCGGTGTCCACATCAACAAGCAGCGCACGTGCGCTTAAAGTCCCAAAATCAACTCCAAGTGAAAACTTTGCCATAAGTCACCTGTCCTCGGCCTCTGTCTGCAACATACCGAAGCATGCGCAAAAGCACGGTGCATTCACTATATCATAAGGTGATAATACTGATTTCTGGCGACTACCTGGACCGGCGTCGCAAACAATTCAGACAAAAGCTCTGAAGTCAGGATTTCACGCTTGGGGCCGTCGGCGAATATCCGGCCATTTTTCAGCATAATGACCCGAGAGATTTCCGGAAAGATATCCGGCAGATGATGCGTCACCAGGATAACGCTATCGCCTGTTCGGGCGATCTTTCGCAGAGAGTCGGCAAATGAGCGAGCCGCATACGGGTCCAATCCATTTGAAGGTTCGTCGAGGATCAACGCCCTGGGACTGTGAACCAACGCGCGAGCGATCAACATTCTTCGCGCCTCTCCTGTCGACATTGCAGTCATATTCTTCGATGCCAGATGGGATATCTCCAGAAAATGCAGCAACTCTTCCGCACGCGCCTTCATCTCTTCGGTCACCTCATGGTGCGGATATAAGCCGACGCTGCCGAAAAATCCTGATAAAACCGCATCAAGTCCACTCATCTGCCTGCGGAAGAAATCCTGCAAGTCCGCCGACACGATGCCGAACAGTGATCGGAGCTTGAATATATCCCACGCACTTTCGCCGAGTATCTCTACCGGGATTTCTCCGTTAATGACCTGCGGGTACAGCTCGCGAGTGATGAGCTTGATTAGTGTGGATTTGCCGGAGCCGTTCGGCCCGATGATCGCGACGTTCTCGCCCGACCCAATTGTAGTGGTGATGGAGTCGAGCGCACGCGCTCCTCCCAATATAACCGTAGCCTGATGAAATTTCAACAACGGGACTGACAAGCTGCACGCTCTACTCTATCCACCCGCCAACATAATCAATTAACTCAACTTACCGCAATGATAGCCCTGATCACTCCGTCTTTTTTCGCCATCGCGAACTCCATCGCCTTCGCCGCATCTTCCAGCGGAAAACGATGGGTTGCCATTGATTTCGCATCGGCCTTGCCCGAAGTGACCCACTCGATCGAGGTTTCCGCGGCATCGTTGCTTCGGCGACAAAAAATAACGGTCATTTCTTTTCTTCGACTGGGGGATGCATGGAACGTGTAGACGTCTTCATCGGGAATGCCCACCACGACAATTTTACCGAGGATCCGAACGATCTGAGAAGCCAGATATGAGGCGCCGTCCTCGCCGATGCACTCGTAAACAACGTCCGGGCCGATTCCATCGGTGAGCTTCTTAAACTCTTCGATGTCGCTGCTCGTCGAAGGGTCGATCGCTTCTGTCGCGCCGAGCTTCAAAGCAAGCTCGCGTCTCGCAGCGACAGGCTCACTAACAATAATTCGCTTGGCGCCGCCGACTTTGGCAGCCTGGATCACGGACAGGCCGATCGCCCCGGCGCCCAGGACAGCTACAGTCTCTCCACCCTCAAGATCAGCCAATCTGACCGCATGAACACCCACTGCAAGCGGCTCGATTATGGCGGCTTCGTCATCGGTCATAGAATCCGGAACTTTTATCGCCAGCTCTGCGGGCCAGGTGATATATTCCCGTAAGCAGCCATCTTGCGGAGGTGTGCCAAAGAACTCGACATTCGGACACACATTGAAGTGTCCCGCCTTGCAGAACATGCACTCGCCGCAGGCGTTGGTCGGCTCTAAGGCTACTCTATCACCTATTTTATGGCTTGTGACGCCCTCGCCAATTGCATCGACAACCGCAGCGGCTTCGTGGCCGATAACCAGCGGCTCGGCGATGAGAGTTGTGCCTATGCGCCCGTCTCTGTAGTAGTGCAAATCGGAGGCGCAGACTCCAACGGAAGTGATCTTGAGTCGAACTTCTCCACGTCCCGGCTCAGGAATCGGCTCTTCGTGCATTCGCAAATCTTTAGGGCCGTGCAATCGTAGTACGCGCATAATATTTGTCACTCCTTCTTCCAAACTCTATTGTAGCGCAAATATCAGGATTCAGAAAATGGCGTGAGGGCTGGAGTTGCGATGAGATCCGGTATGGGCGCAATGTCGGCGCCCATGCCAGTTAAGCATCACTCTTCTTCCAGCTTGTCTCTGAGATATCTTTTAACGCCCTCTATAGGCATCCTGATTTGTTCCATTGTGTCGCGGTCGCGGATGGTGACTTGATTGTCTTCTTCGATAGTTTGCACATCGACCGTTATGCACCACAACGTCCCGACCTCATCCTGGCGTCGATATAAGCGGCCAATAGAGGCTGTGTCGTCATACATTGTCGGGAATGACTTTTGCAGATCATGGGCCAGCTTCTTTGCAGTCTCGACCAGGTCCGGGCGGTTGCGCAAAAGAGGCATTACGGCGGCTTTGATTGGCGCGAGAGATTTGTGGAATCTCATAATCGTACGCTTATCCTTTTTGCCGCCCTCTTTTGTGAGGTCTTCCACATCATATGCATCAACCAAAAATGCGAGGGCTGCGCGATCCGCGCCGGCGGCAGGCTCGACTACGTAAGGAATTACATGCTCGCCGGTCGCCTCGTTGAAAAAGCTGAGTTCTTTGCCGGAGCCTTCCGTGTGCTTTTTGAGGTCGTAGTTGGTGCGATTTGCGATCCCCTCAAGCTCACCCCATCCGAACGGGAACTTATACTCTATGTCGGTTGTGCCCTTTGAATAGAACGCGAGTTCCTTTGGGTCGTGCGGTCGCAGGCGCATGTTCTCCTCGCGCATGCCGTATTTGTGATACCAGTTCCACCGCTCGTTGACCCAGTATTCAAACCATTCATCATCCGTGCCGGGCATGCAGAAAAACTCCATCTCCATCTGCTCGAACTCGCGAGTGCGGAAAATGAAGTTACCGGGGGTGATCTCGTTTCGGAAGCTTTTACCGATCTGTCCTATTCCGAACGGCAGTTTCTTGCGGGTGGCTTGCTGAACGTTGACGAAGTTTACAAATATCCCCTGCGCGGTCTCCGGCCTCATAAAGACCTGCGAGCCGGATTCCTCCACCGGGCCCATAAAAGTCTTGAACATACAGTTGAATTGCCGAGACTCCGTCAGCTCCCCTCCGCACGCGGGACACTTCCCCGAGCCATCCAGATCATCGTCTCGGAACCGCTGTTTGCAAGCCTTGCAGTCTACCAGCGGGTCGGTGAAACTCTTAACGTGGCCGGAGACTTCCCAGACGCGCGGGTGCATCAGTATCGCGGCATCAATCCCTACTATATCATCGCGAGTGGAGATCATATCCCTCCACCATGCGTCTTTTACGTTGCGCTTAAACTCGACTCCAAGGGGGCCGTAGTCCCATGTGCTCGCCAGGCCGCCATATATCTCGCTGGACTGAAAAATGAACCCGCGCTTTTTGCACAGGTTTACGATGGTATCCATATCAACCATTAAGTGTTCTCCTATATCTTAATGCCGTGTAATTCTATCGGGTTAATAGGCGCACGGTCAAGTGGTGGGCGGCACAAGGGCTTCTATCCTGTTTCCTGAGCGAGAGACTTAGCATGCGCATCCCCGCTTCTGGGGGAGGGTTTGGTGCGGGCGAAAACTAACATTCTCGCACTATCTTTCGTATTTCACCCATCCGCCCGGTTTATCAGCCTGCCCCCTCACCCCAGCCCTCTCCCTCAAGAGAGAGGGAGTAAATGGCTCCCCAGTCGGGGGAGGGGTAACTGGCTCTCTCGTCGTAGGGCAGGGCGTCAGGGTGGGAAGAATGAAGAAGATTTTATTAGAAATGATAAGTGGGCAGGAAAAGGCCGAGGTGGTGTATAATGGAACCTCAGCAACGAAACTGTGAGCCGCACAGGAGGATTTTATGAACTGGAGTATTCGTTGGCGTCTCAGCTTTATGATGTTTCTGCAATACGCGATCTGGGGTGCCTGGGCGCCGTTTTTGTGGAAATACCTGACCGGGCCTGCGGGCGAAGGTTTGGGGATGAGTGGAGCTCAGGCGGGAATCGTGTTCGGAATGCTTGCTCTTGCGTGTATTCTGGCGCCGTTTACCGGAGGGCAGATAGCTGACAGGTGGGTCTCCACCGAGAAGTTTTTGGGCGTAGTGCATCTGGGATCGGCAATCGTGCTTTATTATTTGGCAAAAGCGCACGGATTTGCCACAGTTACCACTTTGATGGGAGCCTATTGTTTACTTTACGCCCCGACTCTGGCTCTGACGAACTCGATAGCTTTCCATCACATCGAAGACCAGAGGATATTTGGCCAGGTTCGAGTACTTGGAACGCTGGGTTGGATATTCGCAGGGTTCGTTCTGGCTTTCTGGAGAAATATGGGAACACCTGTCGGAGTGGCGGACTGCGTGCTGCTTGCGGCAGCTTTCAGCCTTATCCAGGGGTTGTTCTGCTTCTTTTTGCCTCATACACCCCCAGCCAAAGAGAAAGCCGCAGACCCGCTGGCGTTCCGCGAAGCGTTTGTCATGCTTAAAGATAAGAACTTCCTCATCTTTATGATTATCGCATTCGTGGTCACCACCGAACTGCAGTTCTACTATGGCCCAACCGAGCAGTTTCTCGATCAGGCTATGAAAGTGCCGGGTAAGTTGACTCCTATCGTATTGAGCGTGGCTCAAGCGGCGGAACTGCTGGCGATGGCGCTGCTGCTCAGTTATGCTCTTCGCAATTGGGGCGTACGCAAAACGATGGCTCTCGGAACAATAGCATGGCCGCTGAGATATGTGGTTTTCGCTTTGGCGCCTCTGGGGCCTTTGGCTGTTATGAAGCCACTGGTAATCGCGTCGCTTACTTTGCATGGGCTTGGTTATACGCTCTTCTTCGTCGCAAGCCAGGTTTATGTGGATATGGTAGCGCCGAAGCATATTCGCGCGTCCGCTCAGAGCCTGTTAGCTCTGGTGACTCTGGGAATCGGAACTTGGCTGGGAGTGCAGTTCACGGGATTGATGATGGACTACTTCAAACCGGCCGAAGCCATTGGCAACTGGACTCCGTTCTTCCTGGTTCCGTGTGCTCTGACGGTGGCGTGCGCGATTGCGTTCTTGCTTTTCTTCAAGGACACCAAATCGGAAAGCAAGGTCACCAGCTAATTCGGCAAGTGTTAATTGGGTGAAGTCTCGAGGCCCTGCGGAAATCGCGCGGGGCCTTATGTTACGAAGCGGTTTATTGCTTGCGAAATATTGCGCGAGCATGCTAGAATGTATCTGCTGCGGAGAGGTGGCTGAGTGGTCGAAAGCGATCGCCTGCTAAGTGATTGCTCGGTGATAAACCGGGCCCCGGGTTCGAATCCCGGCCTCTCCGCCATTTTTATGCCACTACTTAGACCAAAACAGCCCGGCTGGAAACATCCTCCGGGCTGCTTGCAAATATTTTGATATTACCTCGCAATGCACCAGCACCGACTTTTGTCGCAACAAAGCGGAAATAGATGTTTCGAGGTTGGTGGTGGGCGATACTGGATTTGAACCAGTGACCCCTTCGGTGTGAACGAAGTGCTCTCCCACTGAGCTAATCGCCCTCAATGGTAGTTGATTTTATCATATAAAATTGCCAACGGTCAATAGCCGGAGCGGCAAAATCCAGGTCAATCGCGGTTAAAAAGCTGCCCCCTCACCCCAGCCCTCTCCTTCGTGGGATAGAAGGGTTAGACCCACATGTCCCCTCTCCTGGGGGAGAGGGTGAGGGCGAAAACGACATTCCCACCTACTCTTTCATATTTCATCAGCCCGCCCGGCTTGCCAGGCTCCCCCCTCACCCCCGCCCTCTCCCTCGAGGGAGAGGGAGAAGTTGGTTGTCTTTCGTGGGATAGAAGGGTTAAGCACACGCGTCAGACTGTGTAACCGTGAAATATCAAGTCTTAACGCTGGCATTTCATCCAACGCTTATCGTGGCCAACCCAAAATCCGCGACTTTAGCCTATACCGCCACACTTTTTCCAACAGCCTACCAGATATGCTACCCTGAAGTGGTAAACTTTTATTGCTCGCTAACCGTTTATACAATTGGAGATTGGGGAACGGAAAAGTATGCAACAGGCAGGCGAAATGTTCACGGAAGACGAAATACTTATCTCTCGTTTTCAGCGGGGAGATGATGAGGCGTTCGACAGGCTGATGGCAGCCCACACGGACAAGGTTTTTGCTCTTGCGTGGGGAGTGCTTCAGAATCGAGAGGACGCGATCGACGCCACACAAGAGGTGTTCATCAAGCTGCACGCCGCGCTGGCCAAATTCCCGGCGTCCGGCAATTTGAACGCCTGGCTGTATCGCGTCTGCCTCAATCATTGCATCGACCGCAAACGGCGGGCCAAACATTCGTCCGCTGCGCTCAGCGACGCAGACTGGGAGCGTCTGAGGGGGCCGGAGGTTGATGAGCCGGAGTTTCGCGCATACCAAAGCGAGGTCGGGCGAATAATTCGAGAAGCTGTGGATAGGCTGCCGGAGCGGCAGAGAATGGTTTTTATTCTTCGACACTACAAATTGTTATCTATAGAAGAGATAGGCCGGGCTATCGGATGCACATCGGGGACTGTCAAAGCTCATCTTTCCCGCGCGACTGCACGAATGAGAGATGAGCTAAAAGGAACCGTCTTGTTGGAGTCCTCGGAGGTTGAGTGAAATGAACTGCAGGCAAGCAAAAGATTTGATGGGGGCGTATATTTACGGCGATTTGGGGCCTGATGAGATGAGAGAACTGCGGAGCCACGCACGAGAATGCATGTCGTGTCGGGAGGATTTGTTATCTCGCGGCAAGATTATTGCATCGCTGGATAATTCACTTCCCAGCTTATCAGACTCCGAGCGCCAGAGAATTTCATGGACGGTCAAAGGGGCTGTTCGCAAGCAGCAAGCCCCGTCAAGCCCGTTGATTTTGCGGCTGGCTCCCAGCGCGGCGCTGGTGGCGTTGGTGCTGTTGACCGGGTTTTATGCAGGCAAAGCGACCAGCAAACCTACGCGCTCCGTCCCTTCAGCAGTCAAAAGCCCGGCGCGGTCTGCGGCCAAAGTCGAAGTAAAAGAGATGCCCGCCAAGAAACAAAAAGCCGCCGATACAACCACCGAGTTGATTGATATTCTGCGGACCTTTAGCGTACCCGTGGCTGTCGCTCCGGGCACGAGAGAGACCTCACCCGGTCGAGGTCAACAGCAGTTCAGACATCCCTCCGTGCAGCCTCCCGATATAGTAAAGATCGAAACCGGCGTAAAACCGACGGACGAACCGAAGGAAAAGAGCGGCGATATGCAGAACAAGACCGGGGATAATGAAGCTGAAAAGCTACCTAGAATAACCGATCCTAAGAGCGCGGAGACCACTGCGCCTGAAGAACAATAACCTATGACCGCATATAGACGGAATATTCTAACCGGCCTTGTTGTTTTGATTGGGCTATGTGTGCCTGCCTGTTTAACTGCCCAGACCCCGGCAACGGTCGAGGTGCGTCCGTTGGATTCAACCGCGTCCGGCCCTTTACTGCTAATCGACGGCAAACTGGCCACTGTTGACAGCATCGAGATGGCGGTTCGCGGCCAGCAGGTTATGATATGGATTCGGGAGTTGGAAAAGCTCGGCTGGGGAACGGTGGAGCCGGGGAATACGCCGGAGAAGACCGTCTTCAAATCCGGCTCGATGACTCTGACCTTTACAAAAAACAGCGACGCAGCGATGGTTAATTCGCTCAATGTTCAACTCCCCATCGAGACGTATCTGCGAGGCGGCAGACTGATGGTTCCTCTCTCGTTCGTGTCGAAGTCGCTGGGTTATTTTTATGATATGTCGATGAGGCCGGTGGCGAATGTGCAGACCACTGTCACCCCTGCACCTGTGAAGGCGAATGAACTGAAAGGCCGGACGCTGTATCGCGGTAAAGGGGTTGAGGGGATTAAGGTCTCGCTGGTCGATCCGGAGTATAACACCATTAAGGGTTTTCTGGCTACCACGGGTTCTGATGGGAATTATGCATTTGATTCTTTGCCGGACGGTAAATATCTGGCGTATGTCTGGGTGGGGCATAATGCCGATTATTTCAACCGGGTATCTGAACAGGCGGATTTGGCCGGCGGCAAGACCATCGAGCTTAAACCGATCGTCTTAGGCAAAATTGTCCATCCGATTCGACCCAAGGAAGAGCAGACAATCGCGGCTGCCTCGAAATACATCTTCGAATGGACCCCTTGTGAAGGGGCGGCTTCTTATAAACTTGTGATAACTAGGCAGGGCGGTCAGGAAGAATTGGTCTCTGTTACGACCTCGCAAACCAAAGCCGAGGTCGTCAGTGCAAAACTGACCGCAGGACATACATACGCCGCCGATATCGAGGCACGCGACAGCGAAGGCCGATTCCTCGGCGGCACAGTTGGAGCTGGCGGCACGCTGTGGACGTTCACCATCGCGGCCAAGCCACAACCTTGATCGGATTTTGCAGGATATCGGCTCCGAACTGTTGAATAACATATAAAATAGGCGAAATTTCGCACTCCGCGTCTTTCCCCGGCAGATTATCGGAACTTCGCACAAAGAGGTATTGTCAATTGGCTACTGGACCGGCCCGTCTGAGAATTATGACTTGCAACATTCGCCACAACGTCAAGCAGGATGCTGAAACTGGCGATAACTGGGAGGCGCGAAGGGACTTTTGCGCGCAGCTAATGCTGTCGCACAACCCGGACGTGCTTTGTATACAGGAATGCGCAAATCTGCATTATCTCGACCTTTGCGCTCGATTGCCGCAGTATGCCAGTTACGGTTTGAGCACTATCAACGTTCTGTATAGCCCATCTAACGTTATTTTCTATCGGCGCAGCCGTTTCGAGTTTATATTCGGTGGAGGGTTCTGGCTTTCCGAGACGCCGCACATCGAAGGAACAAAGTCGTGGGACTGCGCGAACGCAAGATTTACAAACTACGTTCAACTGCGTGATTATGACTCCAGAAAGCGGTTTCGAGTGTGGAACACGCACTTCGATCACATCGGCCGCACAGCTCGCGAGAAGCAAGCGGAAATGATGGTTGAAGCTTCGCGCGTTTTGCCGGAGGATATGCCCCAATTTGCCACTGCAGATTATAATGCAGACATTAAACACCCAGCTATCATCGCTATGAAGGCGGGAGGATGGGTCGATACCTATGAAGATGTCCACGGGCCTAATGACCCGGGATTCACCTATCACGGCTTTCGCGGCCCCAGCTACATCGAATTCCGACCTAATACTATGGGCAAAATCGACTTTATATTTAGACGCGGCCCCGTGACCGCACTCGAGTCACAAGTCATAAAAGACAGCCGCAACGGACACTATCCCAGCGACCACTACTTTGTCGTAGCTGATGTGTCGATTTAGGGCGCAAAAGACGGCGAGCTAAAAGAACCTCGCTAGCAACAGTCCTGCTTTCACGAGTGCCAGCCCGCCGATGTTGTTGGCGGCTATGTTGAATATAGCTACGTTCAGCAAGCCGCCCCCTGCGCTGGTCACAGTTTCAAGCCCGTAAGCCGAAAATGTAGTCAGCGCTCCCAGAAAACCAGTCATAAAAAAGAGCCTGAAGTGTGGGCTGACCCCTCGTGTTTCGCACAACCCAAAAACTATTCCGATGAGCAGGCAGCCCGCCAAGTTCACATAAAGTGTGCCGAGTGGAAACTCAGGATTGCATGATTTTGTTGTGAAGCATCCGCTCACGCCATATCGAATGAGGCTGCCCAAAGCCCCGCCAAGCATAACAGAAATAAACCTCAATTATCAGTACACCCCGACAGCATAGAATATTCAGCCTTGAATCTACAATTCTATGTATGATACTCGGCGTTGATTTTCACATAGTCATACGAGAAGTCGCAGGTAAACGCAGTGGCTCGGCTTGAGCCGACCCCAAGGTCGACCGTGATTTGCAGATTCTTTTCCAGCATCGGTTTGCGAGCGGCATCCGGGGCAATGGCTAGCGGCTCTCCGTTTTCGACTATTTTCACATCGCCGAAATACAGCGAGGTTTTTTCCGGGATCACTTTAGCCTCGGATCTGCCTGCCGCGCACAGCACCCTGCCCCAATTCGGATCCTCGCCGAAGATGGCGGTTTTAACCAGGGGAGAATTGGCTATGGTCATCGCCGCGGATTTTGCATCGGCATAACTGGCGGCATTAACCACATTCACCTCAACATATTTTGTCGCGCCCTCGCCGTCCCTCGCACACGCCATCGCCAGGTCCAAACAGACTTGTCCCACGGCTTTATCGAACTTCTCGAAGTCGTCAGAGCCATCGACAATCTCCGGACAGTCGGAAGCCCCGTTTGCCAGCATAATCAAAGAGTCGTTGGTGCTCATATCTCCATCAACGGTCAGCGAATTGAAACTGCGTTCGACATTCGATTCAAGGGCTCTGCGAAGAAGTTGGCCGGATATTGCAGCGTCTGTGGTAATAAAGCAAAGCATTGTCGCCATATTAGGGCAGATCATTCCAGCGCCCTTACACATACCGCCGACTCTCACTGTCTTGCCCGCCAGTTCAAATTCATAGGCCGAGGTCTTGGGAACGGTATCTGTGGTCATAATGGCGAGAGAAGCCGCCTCTCCGCCATCATCGGATAACTTGTCGACTGCGTTGGCGATCCCCGCTTCGATTTTTTGCATCGGCAGCGCGACTCCAATGACTCCAGTGGATGCATTTAATACATCTTGTGTGGGAATATGGATCAGATCAGCCGCGAAATCGCAAATCCGGCGAGAATCCCGCAGCCCTCGGTCGCCGGTGCAGGCGTTCGCGTTGCCGCTGTTCACGACCACCGCTCGAGCGCGTCCGGATTGGAGTTTCTCTGTATTAACGATGATCGAAGCCGCTTTGAATGCATTGGTTGTGAACACGCCAGCGGCACTACACTGGGTTCGGGAATATATTAACGCGAGGTCCGGACCTTGTTGTTTGATCCCGCATCTTATCCCCGCCGCCTGGAAGCCCCTGGCCGCAGTCACGCCGCCTTGAATTTTAATCATCGTTCTACCTCTTTGAAGTCCTCAATAAATACAAAAAGAATGGCGCACCCAGCATAGCGGTTACAATTCCTACCGGCAATCCGCTGGGAGGAAGGATCGCCCGTGAGGCCAAATCCGCCAACACAGTCAACGAAGCTCCGGCAAGAGCCGCGGTCGGTATCAGCACCCGATGATCCGCGCCGAATACCTTTCGGCAGATGTGCGGCACCACCAACCCAACAAATCCTATTATACCGCTCACCGACACCGCCGCAGCGGTGACCAGCGATGCCACGGCGAGAATAATAATTTTGAGGTTCTCGGTCTCGATGCCCAGATGCCGCGCGCTCTCTTCGCCCATCGAAAACAGATTGAGGTCTCTTGCAAATGCAACAAACAACACCAGCCCTAATATAGCAAATGGCGCGGCCAATCGCACGAAGCCCCAGGGATCGACTGCGTTAAAACTCCCCAACAGCCAATGAATAATCTTGCCTTGCGCTTCAGCCGGATCCCCCGCAGCCAATGCCAGCACAAAACTCAACAACGCCCATAAAAACGATCCGACTACTATCCCAGCCAGTAGAAATGAGTGGACTGACACCCGGCCTGCAGAGCGAGCGACAGCGTAGACGATCATCATCGCTCCCATAGCGAATATGAACGCCACGACAGACACCCCGTATCCGCCCATAAAGCCCGACAGTCCCGCCAGCGTCGCTACCCCTGCCCCAAGCGCAGCGCCGGAGGAGACTCCGACTGTGTATGGGTCTGCAAGCGGATTCAACAGCAACCCTTGCAGCGCAGCCCCCGCCATAGCCAGCATAGCCCCGACCAATAGCGCGAGAACCGCGCGCGGAACTCGAATCTGCCAGATAATAACGGCATCCATAGCCGAGGCGTCGCTCGATATCGCTTTATGCAAAATCGGAACATTCGAGCAGATGACTGCGGCGGTTTTGCCCAGCGGGATGTTTGTTTCTCCATATGATACGTCGAAACCTACCGCCAGAATCAGAATAACGGACAATATCGCGCAGCCCATGAGCAGCCGCTTTATGATGTTCGGGCCAGGGTCTTTCATCACAACAAAAGTATACGCCACCTGATAGGCTGTGGGCAAATGTAGATAGAATCAAGCCTGCCGGGTTCGCCCGTGAAGCAAAACAACAGACTCAGCTCAAATTGCTAGCTTGCAGCATCCAAGTGGCTGGTATCATTACACAGGCGCAGGCGAGGATTATCCCCCACTTCCAATATTGTCAAGCCGGTGTTGGATGTGCTGAGTTTTCTATGACAATCATGAGGCAAATCAAGAGCGCTGATGAGCATAGCGCGTATGGAACCGCCGTGGGCTACTACACAGAGTTTGTCGCCGTCGCCGTGCTTATTTAGCACAGACTCAATGAAACCCGAGGCTCGATTGACCGCATCGGCAATGCTCTCGGCTTGAGCTGGTCGGTGTTTGACAGAATCAGATATCCAAAGCGCATATTCCTGCGGCCGCTTTTGTTCATATTCTTTTCTTGTCAGGCCCTGCGCCAACCCAAGGTGCAGTTCTCTGAGAAGAGCTGTGGCGTTTATCTGCTGTTGAGGATTTTGTGCGTTGACTATGACCTGCGCCGTCTGGGCGGCTCGGCCGAGGTCGCTGGAGTATATTGCCGCGAATCGCTCGTCGGCCAGCCTGCGAGCTATAGCCTGCGCCTGCTGTATCCCAAGCTGTGTGAGAGGGGAGTCGGTGTGTCCCTGTATTCGATGTTCGATGTTGTCTATCGTCTGCCCGTGTCTAACTATGTATAGAGTCAATTTCATATTATATAAATCTCTGGGGAGGATCACATATCGCCTGGTCTGATTGTCCCCAATTCGTCTCCTTCTTTTGTAACCCGAATCGAGCCAAACTGCACTATTTTCACCGGCGAAATCGTCTTGATCGGGGACAGCACGAATAGAAACCTGTGTTTGAAGTCTATCGTCTGCAAAAGTCCGACGTTCAGCGTTCGGCCGTTCTCATCAGCAAGCCCAACCAGCACATTTTGGAACGCATCCCCGGTTATCGCGGTGATGTTGGCGGTTTTGAACTGCTCTTCGAGTTCCTTGCGATTACTCATAGAACAACTGCGCTCGCTTATAATATATATCCCCTGCCCCGTCACCTCAACGTGTAGCACGGGGCATTTGAGAGAGTCCTGGATAAACTTTCGATATTGCCATTTCATCGGGCGACCGGCTCCAAGCCAGGTGTTCCACAAACTTATATCGTCGAGTCGAATCAGATGCCCCTGCGAATCGGCAAAATGCTTGTGGTAGTTTATTTTGCGGCGTGATGCGCGCAGTTCTCGAGATTTCCGCATAGCGTGCTGTGATGTCTCGACTCGGCGTATGCGCATATTCGCCATTTTAGAGAATGGCCGGAGAATGTGTTCGACCTCTCGTTTTCGCTGAATGCCGACAAGATAATTTGGTCGCACGAGATCGATCTTGCAAGTTTTTAGCCGACGCCCCACCCATCCTCCGGTCAAACCCGTGGTATCGACCACCACTAGCTTTGCCCCGAGCGCGATTGCTTCATCGACCATTTTTCTGGTACCGGCGCAGCACTCGGCGATGTGCTCCGCCGGGCTTGTGGCGCCGACGAAATGCAGCCGCCTGGGTTTGAGATCGGATAGAGCCGAGACCTCTACATCAACCATCGCCATCCCAATTGTGCCGGGGGAGCCTATCTCGGATTGGCCTACATCGGCATCGACTATCGCAACGTGGACCCCGGCTTCCGCAGCCACTTGGCAAAGTTCGAGAGTGAAGCGGGTTTTGCCGACATCAATCGCGCCCACCATCATCGCCACTCCCGGCTCGGCTGCAATCTCCTCTATCACACTCCGCCAATCAGGGGTTATCTCCATCACACATGTCTTCTATCCGAATGAAACAATATCCTGCGCGTCGCAGTCTGTGCAAATAGGTGAGCGAAATGAGAAAAGCGATATGGATCATAATAGCGGCGCTGATTGCAGGCTATTTAGCAGCAGCTTTCTTGACCGTCGACCGCAGCAGCGATGAACAGCGAATCGCCAAGGTCATATCGCAAGGGGCGGCTGCGGCTCAGAACCGAGACCTGAGTGGACTGCTCACGTTGGTATCAAAGCATTATACCGACGAATCCGGGCTGAACTACGATCGGATGCGAATACTAATTGCAAAAGCAATGCGCGAAGAGTCGGAGTATTATGTCGTTGTTTCAAATGAAACAATCAAAGCAGCCGGGGATAATGCGACGGTGAACCTGCGGGTGGAGTTGAAGCGAACCGATGGAGATTTGTTTTATGAGCGCAACCTGACGTTGACTTTGGTGAAGGAGAGCGCCAGGCACATGCTGATCGCTCCCACGACTGCCTGGCGGGTTGTGGCTTCGAGAAATCTTGGAGTGGGACTAATGGAATTGTAGATCGTTCGTATCATATATTGACAATCGTTTTTTCGGCATCCAAATCGACTATCCTCGCGCCATCATCATCAATAAACCCTACCGACGGTATCAGCCTGCCGTCGATTTGGTATTTAGGAATCGCCGGGCTGCCGGGATTCATCAGAACCAATCCTCCAACTTTCTCAAGAACAGGCACGTGGGTGTGGCCGGAGATGAAATAATCCGCCCCGTATCGCTCGCCGAGGTCTATCATCTGTTGGCGGGAGAGCGTGTGGCCGTGCGACACAATTATACTTGATGAATCATGAACAACATAGGCATACGGTGATTGTACCGGCATCTCCAAAAGCTCTTCATAAACCGCCGCGTCGCAGTTGCCCTGCGCTATCACGACAGGTATATCCAGACCGTTCAGTAGATTGACACACGCGACGACATCATAACCTTCGGTGCAACCGAGTCTTGGGGGATGATACAACACATCCCCCGCATGCACGATTAAATCGACATTGGCAAACAGATCCAATGCCCGCTTCAGAGCGGTAATGTTGCCGTGTGTATCGCTGAGGACTCCAATTTTCATATTCTAAGGCCCGAACTGGAAGCCTTCCGGGGAGCGTCTCGGCTGTGCCTGCGGTTCGTTAAGCTCCTGCGGCATTTCGCTCAGGGTAACAGTTATATTTTTAATTTTCCCTGTCTCGGCTTGTAGAACTTCCAGGGTGACGCGGTCTCCGGGTTTGAGCTTGTCGATTTCTTCGCTGAGGATGACCTTGTCTTTGGATGCTTTGATATCCGGAGAAATCGGCTTGCCGTTGATTTTTCGGATCACATCACCAGCCCGAAGCCCCGCTCGATCCGCCGGGCTGCCCACAGCGACACCCGGCAGGTTACCCTGCCCCAGTATCACAACTCCATCACCGCCAATAATCGGCACTCCCTTTGCGCCAGGCGACTCGCGGAGCACGTTAAGCGGCACATATCTGATCCCCATCCAGGCGTGAGAAATCTTGCCTTCTTTCTTGAGCTTTTCAGCAACTTTGCGCACAACGTTGCTGGGTATGGCAAATCCTATTCCGACGCTTCCGCCGGATGTGGAGGCAATCATATTATTTATGCCGACAACATTGCCGTCCAAATCCGCAAGCGCACCCCCGCTGTTGCCAGGGTTGATCGAAGCATCGGTCTGGATCAATCTCTCCGACACCATTCCACCCAAGCTCCGCCCCAGAGCGCTAACGACCCCAACCGTAACAGTCCACTCAAAGCCGAGCGGGCTGCCGACAGCAATCACCCAATCTCCAACTTCCGCCGTGTTCGAGTCTGCGAATTTGCCGTACGGCAGGTTCTTTGCGTCGATTTTCACCACGGCAAGATCGGTTTTCGGATCACGCCCGATGAGTTTGGCATTATACCGTTTGCCGCCGTTCACAGTAACTGATATTTGCGAGGCATTCTGAACGACGTGATTGTTCGTCACGATGTAACCATCCGGAGTAAAGATGACCCCCGAACCCTGGCCCTTTCTCGGCTCCGGTCGGCCGAAAAAGAAGTCGAACGGCGACGCCGGGGACGCTTGGCCTATGGTGTCGATGTTGACGACGTATTTGCTGACTTCTTTGGCTGCCGCTCGTATGGGGTTGTTGGGCGCGTTGACGATAGATATGCCGCTTTGGGAGACTGGCCCACCGGATTGCGCCGTAAAGCACGATGGGGTTCCGTAGAATAAATAGATCACCCAAGCGCTTACGAGAACTCCCAGAATAAAAACTACCACATACGAGATGAATTTTTTCATCTAGCCAATGCTCCTCAACAAGTTTGCCATCTCGATTGCAGACTCGCCGGCCTCGAATCCTTTGTTGCCCGCCTTAGTGCCCGCGCGCTCGATAGCCTGTTCGATAGTGTCAGTGGTAATTACCCCGAATATAGCGGGAGTATTCGTCGCCATTCCAACTTGTGCGACGCCCTTTGACACTTCCGCAGCGACATAGTCGAAATGTGGGGTGGACCCACGAATAACGGCTCCAAGGCACAGCACAGCGTCATAATCTCCGCTTTGCGCCATCTTCTTGGCGACCAACGGGATCTCAAACGCGCCCGGAACCCACGCGATGGATATGTCTTTATCACTGGCGCCGTGTCGAATGAGCGCATCGAGCGCCCCCTCCACTAGCTTGTTAGTGATGAATTCGTTGAATCGACTTGCGACAATTCCGAACTTCAGCCCCTCGGCTGTGAGTTTACCTTCGTATTTTTTTGGCATTCCAATCCTACCTTTTCTATATCTTATTCTGAGTGTGCAGTATCCGGATTATCGGATTCACGTATACAAGCGTCAAACATCTGCTCGTCGAGCACATGTCCCATCTTCTTGCGCTTTGTGTCCAGATAGTATGCGTTGTCTTCGTTGGGTTTGCAAACAATCGGCACCCGCTCGGCTATTTCCAGATCGTATCCCTGCAGTCCTGCTAATTTGCCGGGATTGTTGGTCATCATGCGAATTTTCTTGAGGCCAAGATCGACGAGAACCTGCGCGCCGATGCCGTAGTCGCGCATATCACCCGGCAGGCCCAGCATGTGGTTGGCCTCGACCGTATCCGCGCCGTGATCCTGCAGAACATAGGCCTTGAGCTTGTTGACCAGCCCAATACCACGCCCTTCCTGGTGATGAATATACAGCAGCACGCCTTTCCCCTCTTCGGCGATTGTGCGCATCGCCGCATGAAGCTGCTCGCCACAGTCGCACCGCAGCGACCCCAGCACATCACCCGTCAGGCACCCCGAATGGATACGCACAAGCGTCGGTTCGCCGTCGTCCACATCCCCCATCACCAACGCGATATACGGACTGGATTCAACAGTCGCTTGATATCCGTGCCCCATAAACTCACCATATTTCGTGGGGATACGGCAAGTGGCGAATTTGTAAACCAACCGCTCGTTGACTCGACGATACTTGATGAGATCGGCAATAGTGACTATTTTCATGTCCCATTTGGCCGCTACCTCCGTAAGCTCCGGCAGGCGCGCCATTGTCCCATCGTCGCTGAGAATCTCGCACAGCACACCCGCAGAACCCAATCCTGCCAGCCGCATCAGGTCGACCACAGCTTCCGTGTGCCCTGCTCGCACGAGGACACCGCCGACCTCGGCCCGCAGCGGATGCACATGTCCCGGCCTGGCCAGGTCTTCGGGTTTAGCGTTTGCGTCGACAAAGGTTTTTATAGTGATGGCACGGTCGGATGCCGATATTCCCGTTGTGGTTCCTTTCACAGCATCTACACTGACTGTAAACGCCGTGCCAAGCTTGGCCGTATTTCTGTCGACCATATCCGGTAGTCCAAGTTCATCGAGACGTTCGGTGGCAGCCGGCACGCAGATCATACCGCGGCCGTATTTGGCCATAAAATTGACCGCATCGGGGGTGATATGTTGTGCGGACATAATGAAATCGCCTTCGTTTTCACGATCCTCATCATCAACCACTATAATCATCTTGCCCGCCCGAAGATCCTCAATTGCTTCGGGTATTGTCGCGAAGGCGTTATTATCAGGTTGCATAGGGTTCCCTTCATTCATTGTTGCATTATATTAGACGAATCCGGAATCGCGCAGCAGGCTTTCCGTCACCGTGCCTCGCTCTTTTCCAAGAAACTTCTCGACATATTTTCCTAAAATATCGGTTTCGAGATTAACCTTGTCGCCTGCCCGCTTGTCGTGCAGGGTGGTGGCGATAAGGGTGTGCGGGATGATCGCTATCTCGAAGCCGGACGCATGACACGAAGCCACCGTCAAGCTAATCCCATCAATAGCTACCGAACCTTTTTGGACAATGTATTTCAAAATATCTGCAGGCGCGTTAAAGCTGATTACTCTCGACTCGCCGATTGTTTTAATCGATTTTATCGTGCCGACCCCATCAACGTGGCCCAACACAAAATGACCCCCCAGCCCCGCGCCCGCTTTGAGGCTGGTTTCGAGATTGACCCTATCGCCGGTGCGCAAATCCCCCAAAGTTGTGCGAGAAAGGGTCTCCACGACCGCATCGAACGAAACTTCATCACCGGATATAGACGTGACAGTGAGACACGCGCCGTTGATCGCCACGCTGTCGCCGATTGCCACTGATTTCGCGGTCTTTTCACACGCGACGACTAGTCTGCCCACGCTTCCGCGAACAAGACTCCTCACAGACCCCATTTCTTCTATCAATCCAGTAAACATAATGCTAATCAGAATCCAGCGGATATACCACATAGCCGGTTATCATTAAATCATCGCCAAAGCGCCGCGTTTTAATTCGGTCTACCCGGATAGAACCGGCCACAAATTCCGCGCCCAAGCCACCAATCGAACCGACAGCCCCACGCCCGCCTATTATCTTCGGCGCGTAGAAGAACATAACCTTGTCGACTATCTTTTCCTGCAGCGCCTGCGCGGCGACCTCCGACCCTCCCTCGATAAGCGTCGAGGTGTGGCCAAGCTCGGCCAATTGGCTCATAAGGTGTCGAATCGAACAACCTCCGCCCGGCAGATCCTCTACAGTCATTATACGCACGCCAGCCTGCTTCAGATTCCGCAAAGCCGACTTATTTGCATGCTGCGATGTCGCAACAATAGATATACCCGGTTGTTTGAATAACGCAAGATCGCTGGGCAATTCTCCGCTCTTTGTGAGCACGACCCTGCTCGGATAATGGGTTGCGCGACCGGTTCGCGCGGTCAAGGTCGGGTTGTCGATCCTGGCCGTAGCGCCACCGACCACTATCGCATCGACATCTCTTCTTATTGTATGAGCAAAGGCTCTGGATTGTTCATTTGTGATCCATTTCGAGTCGCCGGTTCTCGTCGCTATTCTGCCATCCAGGCTCATAGCGGCCTTGAGAATTACCAGAGGCATACCAGTGACTCGATGTTTGATATAGGCTTCGTTAAGCTCCCTGGCCTGGGCTTCCATTAAGCCACATTGGACATCGACACCCGCCCGCCTGAGAGCATCGAAACCCTTGCCCGACACCATAGGATCCGGATCGGCCATCGCAGCATAGACTTTCGTTATTCCCGCCTCGATAATCGCGTCGACACAAGGCGGGGTGCGGCCGGTATGGCAGCAAGGCTCCAGAGTCACATATAAAGTCGCCCCTTTGGCCCGCTCGGCGGCATCTTTGAGCGCAAAAACCTCGGCATGAGGCTCGCCTGCACGCGGATGATAGCCCCTGCCCACTATTTCGCCGCTCTTTACAACAACCGCGCCAACCTTAGGGTTCGGGCTGGTCCTGCCTCGCCCGGCCAGCCTCAAAGCCAGGTGCATATATCGCTCGTGGCTCATCGGTTCAGCCGCCTGTCATCACTTTCAAAATCATCCACAAACTGCCTGTTGAGCCGGTTATATTGTCCGAGGATCGTCTTAATGTCCAGTGCGGCCAACACCACAACACCAAACCCGATTATCAAACATATTGACCAATATAGAAGCGATCCGACGGGGTCTTTGCGGCTGGTCAGAACAGGGCCGAGGATCATCAACAAAAACAATGCCTCTACACACAGGATCAGCACAACGCGCAGCACTCTTTGTCCGCGTGTCATCACTCTGCCGATCGAGCGCCATCTTCTGACTTCGACGACAAAAACCGCAGCCACGACAATCATCCCGAAGATTGCTACCCATTGAATGATGTCGTGCATCAGATCCTCGCTGTCACGTCCCGAAGTTCGTTACAGGCTGCGACAACGCCATCCGGGTGTCCAAAGACAGCGGTGCCCGCGATGAGAATATTCGCGCCGACCTCCACTACAGACGGGGCCGTGGAGGCGTCTATACCTCCGTCCACAGCAATATCCAATTCCGGATTAAACTCATCGGCCAATTGTCTGGCTTGGGCGATTTTGGAAAGCATCTCCGGTATAAACCTTTGGCCGCCGAAACCAGGGTTGACCGTCATTATCAGAAGCATATCCAGATCGGATATTATATTTTCGATCATACACAATGGTGTAGAGGGGTTCAAAGCAACTCCTGCATGTATTCCCGCGGCCTTGATCTGCTGTATTACCCTGTGCAGATGCACGCATGCTTCGGCATGGACACTTATCTCAACCGCGCCAGCCTCGACGAACTCATCGATATAATTCTCCGGCTGTTCGATCATAAGGTGACAGCACAACGGCAGTCGGGTATGTGGCTTTACAGCCTTTACCACCATCGGCCCGAATGATATATTCGGCACAAACCGACCATCCATTACGTCGCAATGCACGGCATCTGCGCTGGTCGCATCAAGGCTGCCCACCGACCGGCTGAGGTTGCCAAAATCAGCCGCCAACAGCGAAGGAAATATCTTAACTCGATCATTCGTTTGCATCATACACCACTCATATATCCGTTGCTAATATTTTTCGTCACTGGCAAGCCGACCGCCCACGTAAACTCTTATCCGAACATTATCTCCATACGCCGTCACGGTCTCGCTGAATTTATCTCCAGGGTCGTGATATTCCTGCACTGCGGTCGTCGATCCGCGCTCGTCGTTGACCACTATCCGCACTTCCTGCTGTCCGTCCGCATCGGCTGGCACAGTTACGGCGATCTGGAAACTGCGTGGGTCTCCCTTGGGCTGTGGAGACTGCGTATAACTCGGCTCTGAGGGCTGTTCGGGTTTCGGCCCCAAGCTTAAAACAAGCGCAATCGAGCTTTGAGGGGGCGCCATCGAACCTTTTTCCGGGTCTTGCCTTATGACAGCGTTGATGGGAATCTTATCGTTGTATTCGTTGGTCAGTTTGCTGACAACAAACCCGGCATCTTCCACTGCACGATAGGCTTCAGGCTCCGGCAGGCCGAGCAGGTCAGGGACACGCTTGACGCTCGGCCCTTTACTGAGCTTAAACTTGATGATCGCTTTATCGCGCGGCACTCGCGAATGTGCCAAGGGGAACTGGACCGCAATTCTGCCCTCTTCATAGTCGTTGCTGTAAACCTCGCCAGGATGATCCTGCTCCAGGGTCAGCCCGGACTCATGCGCAATTTCTCGAGCCTCCTCCACCGACTTGCCGATAATCAACGGCACGTCGAGTTTCATATCGCGTGTGCTCAGAGTCAGCGTCAAGCCGCCCGCCAGAGCAACCACCAGCACAAAGCCAACGATCAGCCACAGATACGAAGCCCTCGACAACAGCCCTCCATTGTCCGGCTCATCGTCAGGCTCGATTTGCCGGGAATGCGGCTGAGCCACAGCCACCGGCCTGCCTGTTCGCAGCGAATCTCGTATTGCTCGCAAATCCGCCAGCATCTCACTCGCCGAGGCAAAACGCTCCTGCGGGGATTTGTCAATGGCCCTCATCACGAGGTCATTCAGCGATTTTGGGACCGAAGCGTTGAGGCTGCGCGGAGGTGTGGGTATCTGTTTTGACTTATTAAGGGCAATCGCAACCGCCGTCGCGCCCTCGAACGGCAGCGATCCGGTGAGCATTTCGTAGAGTATAACCCCTGCCGAATATAGATCGGAAACACTCGATGGAGCAGCGCCCTCAGCAACCTCCGGCGCTTCGTAGTGAATCGAGCGCATCGACAAATTGTCTGAAACATCCGGGCACTCGCGCAGCGCCGCAGACAATCCGAAATCGGTCACTTTGATTTCGCCGTTTGGGCTGGCCAGAATATCTTGCGATCGCAGGTCGCCGTGGACCATTTTATTCGCATGCGCATATTCCAAAGCCTCCAGCGTCGGAATGATGATATCCAGCGCCTTTGAGACCTGCATAGCCCCAGCCTTTGCAATTCGTTCCTTGACATCTATACCGTTGACATATTCATAAGTCACAAACGGCACTTCAGATGTGGGATCGACATCGCAGACTCTGGCTATATACAGGTGATCCAATATGGCCGCATTTTGATATCCATCACGCACAGCCCCGACGAAGCGCCTGTTATTGGCATACGGCGGATTGAGTGTCTTCAGCGCGACAAGACGATTGAGCACCTTATCTCGCGCCTTGTAGACCGTGAAGACCGCCCCCTCACCTATCTTTTCCAGTACTTCATATCGATAATGTATGATTTGACCAATCAAAAATCAGTCCTCCCATAACTGGAGAAAAGCTTACCCCATTCGGTCTGCAATATAGCGTGGACTCGAGGCTTGCCTTTGCACGGATACCAGTAACCATCATGGTAGAGACGCGACGCGTAATATGACCAAGGGGCTATGCAGCTTCTCAACAGAACGTTTTCCAGCGGCTTGAGCGGCCCGTGGTAGATGAGCTTTTGGCCTCGACTGGCGAATGTATCCTGTTTTGAGTGGAAATGGAAGTTGACCTCGGAGATATCCTCTCCAACCACCTCTATCTCTTTCACGTCCGCGCAGCCCAGCCCGTGCTCATGCGCCAGCCGCAGGAACTTCAAGCTCATAGGATCGAATCCCATCATCTTCGAGGCAACTGCGTCGATAGCGACCTGATCGGCACTCGCAATGATATAATTCTTGATCTTTGGGACCATCGCACGCGGCCCCGGCCCATCTCCGGCTATTGTGCCATCGGTGACAGCGAACAGGCCGGGGTGGATCTCCTTTTGAATCGCAAGCAAATCGACAAGAGTCTCGTGGATCACCGAATGTGTCCAGTGTCTGTTTTCACGCAGCAGCCCGCCAAACGCGTTTTTCATCGCGCCAGTCATCGTGGTGAAGACATGGGTCTTGAGAGTAGGCATATGAACCGCATTCTTGCCGACCATCACATCCGGGATCAATATCCCGTCCGGAAACACCTTATCCAGCACCAGCATTTTGGCTTTCGGCTCGTATTTGATCCAGTTCACGCCCTCTTCGTAAAGGTACATAAACTCCAGGCCGTGCTTTTCGATGACGGTGTCGAGGTGATTATTTTTTGCGCCGAGTTTGGGATCGACGACCACGGTCCGGTTTTGTGCGGGAATGAGGTTCTTGTAGCCCGCATCCTTCAAGGCCTGCGTGATTCCATCCAACTGCCAAGGTGTGGTAGAGCAAGCGGGGAAATAGTAGTGCCAGGATATATTGATTTTTAGGATCGTGTCTTTGTCTTTGGGAAGCGCGGTTTCGAAATCGGCGAGCTTCATGAGCTTGATGTAGTCTTCGACGACAGTCTCCGGCGAGGTTTTCAATACTGCGACTTTGGACCTTGTCACCTATAACTCCTTTTGCATCGCCCACTCATGGCTATATGGAAGCTGACTCCACTCTTCATCTCATTCAATGCAGCGTCGATAATTACCTATACGCTGCAAGACTCCACCTCAGGTTCCACCCGCTTCGGAGCGCGCTTTGTGCGCATTTATTGCGCCCACGAGAGCCTCTCTGGTCACCTCAACAACTGAGCATACGCCGATCTTGGTCGGTAGAGCAAACCGGAAAACCCCGCCAAGTGTCTTTTTGTCCAGTTCAATGGCTCGCACGATTTCAGAGGTCGATGGGTGCTCGCTGATCTGCACAGGCAAGCGCATCGCAGCCAGCGAATCGGCGATGACTTCGCCAAGGCCCGGTTCGGCTATACCCACGCGCTCAGCCAGCATGGCTTCGGCCACCATCCCCACAGCAATAGCCTCTCCGTGCCGATATCGACCGTATCCACTCAACATTTCGATCGCATGGCCAACGCTGTGGCCATAATTCAAAATGGCGCGCAGGCCAGCCTCCCGCTCATCCTGGACCACAACATCACGTTTTATTTCGACGGATCTGCTGATGGCCTGAGCCATTTCCGGTTCACTTCCAGCCAACAAAGCAGAGGCATTTTTGTTGAGAGACTCAAGATAGTTTCGATCGTAGATTATACCATGCTTGACCATCTCAGCCAAACCTGAGCGCAGTTCCCGAGCAGGCAGCGTTCGCAGAGTAGCAGGATCAATCAGCACCGCTTTTGGCTGATGAAAAGCCCCGACCAGATTCTTGCCCTGCGGCAGATCCACCGCAACCTTGCCTCCTACGCTGGCGTCTACCTGCGAAAGCAGCGTAGTGGGAACCTGGTAGAAGTCTATGCCCCGCAGATAAGTTGCGGCCGCAAAGCCGGCCATATCTCCGATCACCCCGCCGCCTAATGCGACGATAGCTCCCTTTCGGTCTATCCGAGCGTTCAACAGGGCATCATAAATCTTTTTAGTGGTGCGCAGGGTCTTGAATCGCTCGCCAGATGGCACACAAAAGAGATCCGCACGCAGCCCCGCCGCTCGCAAACTGTCGACAACCACATCCCCATAATGCCTGGAAACAACAGTGTTGGACACAACCAGAATCGCTGTGGGTTTGTCGGGTGCGATCATATTCCCAATCCCCCGCAGTGCGCCTGCCTCAATTCTGATAACGTAGGACATGTGAGCTAAGTTGACTATAACGTCCGGCATTTGTCCCCCCAGAATATAATAATTCCCGGTTCGCAAGTACACACGTAAGGGGACTGCTCGCCTGCAATCCCCCGGAGTGTGTGACTAGTCTTCGGCAAGCCTAAGGTATAAGGTTGCCTCCCGCCGATACCGTGCCGGTCGTGGAGTCCGGAATGATGGTCGGCGTGATGAATATTAACAGCTCTCGATCAGTCGTGGTCCTGTTGGTTCCTCTGAAGAGGCTGCCGACAATCGGCAGATCGCCGAGAATCGGAATCTTGGTCACGCTGTTGGAGTCGTTTTTGCGAATAAATCCGCCGACAACTATGGTCTCTCCATTGGCAACACGCCGCTGAGTGAAAAGCTCCTGGTTGCGTTGTTCAGGAATCTGTGTACGATCCGGCCCACTGACGATGTTGCCTGTGTCGGCTACACCCGGGCTGAGAGTCATGGTGATCGTCCCGTCGCCGTTCACTCTCGGCAGCACCATCAGACGAGTATCGATGTCGATAAAGTTGGGCTGCGATTGCTCGATGACCGTGCCCGTGCCGGTGATCGTATTATAAGTAGTCCAGTACGGAATCTGAGAGTTGATCGAGATATACGCGTTCTGGTTGTTGATCGTTGAGATAATCGGCGAGTTGATAACACGGCCGATGTCTCGCGTCAACTGGGTGCGCAGGGTGGAGGTCAGGTTGCCTGTTGCGAACCCCAATATAACGTTGCCGGTTCCTCCGCTCAGAGGAGCAGAGAAGCTCTCGTTCAGTTTATCGAGGCTCCAGTCGATACCAAAGCTCTTGACGTCGTTGGTGGACACCTCGACGAACTCCGCTTTGATAGAGACCTGTTTGGGCGGAACATCGAGCATGCGGATAATGTTCTTAAAGTCTTGAATCCCCTGCTCCTCGCCCTTTACGATAATTGAGTTATCCAGGTCGAACGGCACGGCGTTATCGATACCTTCCGGCCACAGGAAGTTCTGATTGGTACTGCTGGTGGTTTGCCTCTGCCCCGGAGTCGTGGTGGCTTGAGTCGGCGTCCTTGGAGTGCCCGGTGGGCCGGGGACCTGCGCAGCTTCGAGGCCGCGATCAGCCACTCTTCCAGCGTCCGAGGAAGTCGCTCTATAGTCGATTGTAGGAGCCACCGGTTGATTGTTGGGGGATGATGTGTTGCCCACCGGCATCATATCGCCGAACGGACTGCTCATAACCGTCGTCCCGCCAGGGGTCTGGGTGATCCTGGTGCCGCGAGGTTTGGTCATATCCGGATATATAGTCTCACAGTTGGGCATCGGGTTTGTACCCTGCCATCCCATAAGCCTGAGTAATTCGCTCGGCCTGGAGTGGACGAGTTTGATCGAAGTCCACGTCTTTGGTGCGCTTTCCGGCTCAGAATATTGCTCGAGCGGCGGCAGATCAACAGGAATGGGCGCATTCGCTATCTCCTCTTGCATCGCCCCACCGATTATATATGTGCCGTCGTCCATTTTCTTATACGACACCCCGGCGCCTTTGACTATATAGTCGAGAGCTTTTTGCAGCGGAAC
>LSQX01061441.1_pt1 | contig 34247 bp, 23 predicted proteins | sample 654561 | NCBI WGS metagenome assembly LSQX01 (sample SAMN04489861, study PRJNA283612) | anaerobic digester metagenome | isolation source: 4 biogas reactors fed with cattle manure at either 37C or 55C with and... | place: Denmark: Kongens Lyngby | collected 2014 | reverse complement strand
CGTTTATGCTGGCTAACATTCCTCATATGTTGTTGGCGTCAGCACTTCCGGTGCGAGGCGGTCAGTACCTATATGCGGCTCGGTTTCTGAGTCCGCTGATGGGTTTTCTTCTGGTGTGGAATACCGTTCTGGAGACACTGAGCATAGCCGTTGTGGGTATAGCTGCCGGGCAGTATCTTCCAGCTATTATCCCTGGGATTAGTTCTAAAATGGCCGGCGCCCTGATCGTAATAGCTATTATCACAATCTGCCTGTTTAATATAAGGACATCCGCCAAGGTCCAAAACACGATGGTGATTCTCATCCTAGTAGCCTTGGGACTCTTCGTCATAATGGGTATTCCTCGTATTAAATATTGGTCATTTACGGATATGTTTGCTGTTAAGGGGCTATCGGGTATTTTGGCAGCAGTCAGCTATGTTAGATATGCAGCATGGGGTGGTACTAACATAGTAAATCTGGCTGGGGAAATAGAAAACCCCGGGCGAACAGTGCCTCGTGCTATTGCTGTATCTACTCTTTCTATATCTGCTTTGTACGCTGTGATAGCCGCGGTGGCTGTAGGAGTTGTACCCTGGAAGCAGATGATCCGACAGCCATTGTCTATTGCTGCTGAGACCTTTATGCCTTCATGGATGTTCAAGTTTTTTGTGATCGGCGGGGCACTTTTTGCCTTGCTTACCTCTATGCTGGCTCTGATCATGGACTACAGCCGCGGTGTGTGGGCTGCGGCCGAAGATGGACTGTTCCCTGCCTGGTTGGGGGCAACGAACAAATATGGTGTCCCCCACCGGATTTTATTACTAACCGGTGCCATTGGGTTAATGCCAATTTTACTTGAATTGCCGCTAGACTATGTATTTGCTATGATGAATGCGCCCGGAATGCTGCTGGGCCTGCTGGCAACCATACCGGCTGTGCTTGCGCCGAAAAAACTACCACATAAATTTGAGAACGCCTGGTTCAAACTGCCCTACGGGCTAACAGTAGCAATTGTACTAATTAATATGGCTGTTACCTTGTTCTTTTGCTATAGTCTGTTTGCCACACTTACACTCCCGACTATATTGGGCATCGTGGCCTTTTATGGCGGAGGAACGGTTTATTTTTATGTTCGGGTTAACCAGTTAAAGAGAAAGGGCATCGACCTAAGGACGAAAATGGCTGCTTACGACCCATCGTGGGTATCTTGAGACCGTCCTGGTCTATGCCAGCGGTTACCGTCACGAAAAGGCTAACCTTCTCAATGGTAGTAAGGATAGCCTTTTTGATTCTGCTTTACAGGTACTGTAACCTGGAGTTGGTATGTTTTTCTGTACCCTTTCGCCTTGAGTGTGCTATGGGTTATTTTCGGCTCTTATTTTTGGTGGCGTCGAGAAAGGGTACCTAACAAAGAAAGAAGGAACTGGCCTGACCTTTGGCCACCTGTTACCATTCTTGTACCTTGCCACAACGAAGCGGCCAGTATCGCTGCCACCTGCACAAGCTTAATGCTGCTTTCTTGTCCGAATTATCGAGTGGTATTTATTAATGACGCTTCCACCGATGATACGGCTGCTATCATAAGGCAGTTTCTACCCGCCAATAGCAACTTTCACCTCTTAAACCTGACTCAAAACTGCGGGAAGGCCCGAGCACTAAATTATGCTCTCACATCAACTGTAACAACCTCAATAACAGTGGTAATTGATGCGGATACCCTTCTGGCTCCTTACACACTAAAATATCTTGTGGCTCCATTTTGTAACCAACCAAGACTGGGAGCGGTTACAGGGAACCCGTTGGCCCTCAAACGCAGCAACATTCTCGAAAAACTGCAAACAGCCGAATTCTCGTCTATTATTGGCTTGATCAAGCGCGCTCAGAGAGTTGCGGGGCGCGTGTTTACCGTTTCCGGGTGTGTGGCTGCCTATAGGACAGAAGTACTGGAGGAAGTGGGCGGCTTTTCGCCTTATACTGCTACCGAAGACATCGATATCACTTGGCGTTTCCAGCGTCATTTCTATGAGGTTTGGTTCATGCCCCAAGCGGTAGCTTTCATCCAATGTCCATCCACCTTTAGAGAATACTGGAAACAAAGAAAGCGCTGGGCCCAAGGAGGCTGGCATCTTTTGCGTACCCACAAAGACATATTCAAAGACTTTAGGTACCGCTATCTTTATCCGGCCTACCTGGAGACGGTGCTCAGCTTTTTCTGGTCCTTTGTTTTTGTATTTGGAACGTCTTGAATAGTGGTCTGTGTACGGTTGGATTGCATACCCATGATCTTCATTATCTCGACCCGGAAGCAAAGAAGCCGGTTTTTCTCCTCCCGGACAACGAAACCCTTTTTGACGATGACACCAAAAAGGGGATGATTGTTTAGAAAAGCAACTTGATATGGAGGTGAAATACTTCGCCTATCCGTATGGTTTTGGGGCACCTCAAACCGATAGGATCCTCACGTCACATGGAATATCTAACATCTTTACACTAAGAGCAAGAGTAAACAAGCCAGGCAGTGGCAGCTCTTTTATCGGACGGGTAATGGTTACACCGGAAAGCTGGCTAAAGATAGAAAACTGGGCCCGAACGAAATAGATTAAGCAGCCTGGAGCTTATCATAGAATAGTCGTAGAAACTGGAACAGCCAGCCACGTGTTGTGGCCGGCTGTTCCAGTTAAAGTACCTGTTATCTATCAATCTGTCAGTGCTTTGACCAGGGCATCGTAAGGATCCGTGTAGTATTGGATGGTTATTTTGGCGGCCAGGTCGTCGGAGATGTCGTTTAGTTGTTTGCGGCAAGATACGGGGGCCAGTAAAGTCTGGGCCCCTTTTTCGGCGGCCAGTTCGGCTATGTCGATGGCGTTGGCCAGGGACTCCAAAGAGCCGCCGATGGTGAGGCCACCAATGAGCACTAGGCCACCCTTAAGGCTTTTGGTGAGAATGGCACTACATAGAGCCAGCAGTATAGGCAGCCCCAGTTGACCGCCGCTCTTGGCAGCATCCATGGCCCGTACTTGAACAGTGAGCTCGCGTTGGCGGGCGTCTCTGTCCCCGACCAAGCGCTTGTTTTGCGACAGCAGGTTTTGGTAGGCGGCGGTTAGGCTCTCTCGTAAGGGGCCCGGCGCTTGCACGTTGGCCAATCTATAACCGGAGCCGGGGGTATCGGTAACTTCTATGCGATAAAGACCGCTGCCCTCATCTTGGCCACCGGGACTAATAGCCCAGACTTGGCCTGGGGGTAAGGGGTCGGGCCCGACTATGTTTTCACTGTGCAGTTCCGGTGTGGCTACAAACTGCTCAATTGCGTCAGCTCCCATTTTATAGCTGAACATCGTGTTACGGAATTCGGCCGATCCAATACGTTTTTGTTGTTCCTTTACCCGGCGTCGACATTCTAGGGCCAGGCGTATAGCCCACTCTATGTCTTCGTTGGGTATTTCTAGATCGGGGGATGGATAGAGAAGCTTCAGCAGTCCGCTGGCAGTTTTGAAGACGGCGTTGGTATCGCGGCCACTGAGCGCCGGCCCTAGCTGAACCCGTTCCATGATCTTGGCTACCCAGCTTTGACGGCGGAGCTGGCTCCAACATTCACTTAAGAAGTCGCTTACCAGCCCAAAATGGTTGGTGAACAGAGAACGGTCCATTTTAGGAACATCCCAGCCGGGAAGATAGGCATGGATGCGATCCATGAAGGCGGTGTCGTCGCGCATCTCCAGCGGCAAAGGACCGAACAAATGGCCGATGCGTTGCTGATGCTCCACATCCACGTCAAAATTGCCCACGATGACAACGCATCCTTCGGCCCGAATGCTTTCTCGTCCGCGGCTGAATTCTCCGCTTTCCATATAGCCTTTAAGGATGTTCACACCGTCTTTCTGATCGAAGCTGATACCGCTAACTTCGTCAAAACAAACCACATCGTATTGGCATACTAGTCCCCGCTGCCCAGTGGCATTGTTAACAAACATACGGGCCACGGTGGCTTTGCCGCCGCTCACCAGGTGGGAGTAGGGACTAACTTGCTGAAATAGGTGGCTCTTACCGGTACCTCTGGGACCTAGTTCGGCCATGTTATAGTTGCGCTCCACAAAAGGAACCATTCTAAGTAAGATAATGTCCTGGTTACGAGGGGTGAGGCATTTCGGTTCTAGCCCAATACTTCTAATCAGAAAGTGTTTCCATTCGGCCGAGGTGAACGATTCCCGACCACGGGTCAGCTCGGCTAAAACTTGGCGTTTACTGAGTTGAATCGGCCGAAGTCCAATAACACCAAAGGGGCGGCCGCTTTTTTGCGTGGCGATGGCTGGATCATACTCCAGCTCTGTTTCGGCATAGAAGCCGCCGGTAAGCAGGCGCTGATGGGCGTTAACCAGCTCCGGAGAGAGGCGAACGTTATTCAGGCGTAGACTGGGTAGCGTGGCCAAGTAGCTGTCGGTTTGGGCATCTAAACGGGCAGAGATGATATCAATGATTTTCACTGAACCTCGTTCCCGGGCCCAAGACTTGAATAGCTCTTCTTCACCTGAGCGGACAACTCGTTCTCTTAGTTGGCGCTCTACAATGAGTAGCCCTTCTTCGATTTCTTCCTGGTCAGTGGTGGCACAGTAGCGACCGAGTAAAAACTCGCCTACATAGGTGGGCACCGCATACTGCCCTTTAAACAAGCGAACCAGGTCTTTGCGCACAATGAAGCCATCGAAAGCTTCGGCTGCTATCTTGTCCAGCCGATCGAGTTTAGGAGTCTGCAGCGGGCTCACCTCCTCCGATTATGGTTGCCCACTTAGCCAGTACTCGTTTTGGCTGAGCAGGGTCAAATATCACGGCCACGGCGGCATTTCCCTCCAAGGAATGGTCGCCACATAGTAAAGACACAGTCCCATCGGTAGCGATGGTTTTGCCAGGAGTTAATGCTGAGGCGGGGTCGGCAGGCTTAGTGCGAAGTTCGGCCGTAAGATGGGCCGTTGGTCCCTGAAGCTCCAGGTGCAAGCGCAGACCGGTCCATTTAGTGCCAACAAATTGTATCGGATCGGCAGCCTGATCCAGGGTCACTTGGAGATAGGGAACAACAACTTCCTGAGGGCTTATACCTCCGTGTTCATATTGTTTGCCGGCCACAAAGCATCTGCTACCTGGAGCCACAGCAAAAACTACGCGCTGGTCCCAAAACCAGGGTACAGATCCGCAGTTGACCACTGCAGCCGGTTTTAGTCTGGCGGTACGGCCTTTTCTGATCTCGGTGGCCGGCTTTGGCAAAGTGTGCGTGGGCAGGGTGCTGGGTAGCAGCAGCCAGCCATGATCGGTTACGATGCGAACTTCACGCCAGCCAGAGTTCAGCAAGTGGCATACTCGCTCCAAGATAAGCTCCAGTTGCTCTGAGAAGCGATGGGCTAGCTGCCAGCCTTCCACATGCCCAATTTCGTCCAAACGGCCACATTCTGTCCAGGCGCAGGTGGCCGGGTCACCAACATCGTTTTCCGACAGTATGGTAAAACCGGCTTCGGTTAGGGTCTTGCGGATTACGTCCGCCGTTACCACGGTGCCCTGGCGGGTGGTGGGGGTTAGCTCAGGCCCGCTGAAGAACTCACCGGCTACAGGGGTGACGGCTGGTTTAGCCGTTTCGGTAACTGTTGGCAAAGCAGCCAGCGAGAAGTCTAACTGGCAGCTTAGCCCCTGTTGGCCAAGGCGGCGAGCCAAGATATGCCCCATATCAAGGCGTAGCCCATCCACAAACAGGTAGGCCACTCCTGGCTCAGGGGTACGGCTCACTTTCTGCTGCTTAGGCGGTGCCGCCAACCAAGCTTGTTGAAATGCTTCGCAGACGTTACTTAGCCATGGGGCGTAAAGGACATCTAATACTGCGGCTACTGCCGGCAAGTCCTGGCTGGATGTAACAGTTGCCAGGGCTTTTAGAGCGGCATAATCTACTTTCCAACCAGAGTCAAAATAGCTCCCGGCTATGTTTTGCACCGAGCCTTGTTTTGGCATAGCTCCGGAAAGCTCACTGGCCAAAGTGCACAGATGCTCAAGCGCAGTTGCCAGCGGAGCTTGTCCCAGTTTAGCCCAGACCCACTGGCGGCGGTACCCGTGTTGTTGTTCGAGCCTCTCCAGCTCGGTTTGGATTTGGTCTGGCGGTTTGTGGGCCAGGTCCAAAAGGGCTTGGCGCAAAACCCCCTCCCGGTGCTCGTTGTCCTGGGGCCAGGCTTCTACTACGGTATCATCGAAGAAAGTCAATTGTGTTCTCTGAGGTAACTTGGTTAACTGCGGTTTGGCCTGACGCAATAAGGCTGGGATATGAGGATAGTTCAGGGGTGCATCCTTGAAACGTTGCCAAACCATGCTCCAGGCTCCGGTACCAACACCTAACTTCTCGGCAGCGCTCAGGGGACCGTCGGTTTCTGGATCAAATTGCAGTCGCTGCCGGCAGGCAGCGCAAAAAGACTGCCATTTTTCCGGTGCCAGGAGGTTTTTTTGTTCGTCGGGATTATTCAACCAGACCAGAACCTGGCGGTTTAAGTCCGGTACCAGCAAGGAATGAAAGAACTCGGCTTTAAGCGGTGCATTATCACGAAGTGTCTCCACCTTCTCGGTCAGCAGTTTTTGGGAAGTCTGCTGGAGAGCTTCTAAGGTGGCATTGTCGGCGGCTACCTCTATTTCTAGACCACCGTGTTTGGAACTTAGGAAAGCCAGCAGGGTCCAATCACGGCCGTTTTTCTGGCTCCAAATTACACCCCGGTATTGAAGTTCAGCTATGGGTAGCAGCTCGCGGGGGCAGCTTTCAATTGCTCTAAGATCGCTGCGTGAGTAGCCGGGGAGATATACCACCGGCACTTGATCTGCTTCCCAGGTTGCTTCCGGCAGCATTTTAGCCACCATGGGGCGGATCCAGATAGCCGGCCCGGTAAGGTTTTCCGGTTGGTAATGACCAAGAGTAAATATCGGCCACCTGGTGCGAAGAACCGGTATCACTGCAGCCCATTGCCGCTGCTTGTCCGGCCACAGTATGGCTAGGGGAGCTACCAGGTCGTTTTTGTTATAAGTGGCGGCTGACTCAAGGGCCGCTATGATTCTATCTAATATGGTATCACTCATGGGCTGTAGCCGCCTCCTTCGCTGTTTGCTTTTGAGCCAAGGACAAATGTCTATCGTTTATCCGTTCGGAACCGTCGGGGTCGCGACCGCGGTCTTTGTTCCAGTTTACCGTAACCTTAGAGCGCAGCACTCCTGCCAGTACAAAGGGGCGGATATTAAGGCGGACGCCGTCATTTAGGTCCGGTTCCCAGCCCAGGGGTTGCTCACTCACGGGCTTCCAGCGGATGTAAATATCGTAGGGTTCGTCGCCGATCAAGATCAGTTCCAATTGCTGCCTTAGCTGTTCGGCAGCGGCCAGCCGCGCTTCGGCACCGGGGAGTTGTCGTTGGTTATCGTCTTTTTGACGAGCGATCCAATCCCCCAGGTACGTGTAGATGAGCTTTTCCAGTTTGGCCCGGTCCAGCCCGTGGTAGTTTATTAAGGCCGCGAAGCCGCCTGGGTGACCGTCCCAAATGTGCCAGATAAAGGGCCGGTTATGAAACAGCCGAGTATGTTGGCCAAAAAAGCCGTCTCTTAGCCAGGCTTCTAATCCTAGGCGGCGGTAGCCTACTTGATCCAGCAAGGATTCCTCCAGAGCTAGACTCCAGTCGCTGCCGTAGGCTGCCGCCAAAAGATCGCGCAAGCGGGGGGCCGCCGGCAGTTTACCCATAACAGGCGGTATGGTGACGATCCCGTCCGGGTCGGCCAAGGGGGTTAGAGGGTCGGACTGGGGTTGCTCTGGCCAGCGGTAGCCCAGCAGCCGAGCCACGGCCACATGTAGCGGGGCCTCTGAGTCCTTAACGTTTCCTTGAAACAACCACTGGGTAGGATCTTCGCTATGGGGCTCGGGCAATGGGCCCCGTTTTTCGGCTTCAGCTTGCCAATATTCCAGGTCAAAAGGAACTTTAACCAGAGTAGCATTGGTTACGTTTAATTTTTGGTCGATCATCCGTACCGCTTCATTAAACTGGGGCGAGCTACAAAAAGCCCAAATGGCCGGGAGATGAGCAGGGTCGTTGGGGACGATGACTGCGGTATTGTTATCGAATAGCTCGCCGGTGTATATGGTGGCAGGTAAATCGCGCATTTGAGAGACCGCTACACCTCTTTGATTCCAAGCCTCCGTACCTCTAATCCATTGCCAGAGACCATTTTTACCCAAACGTTCTACCAAGAAGTTATAAAGATCGCCCTCGCCGTTGTCCCACTTAAGAACGTGTTCACGACCGCCATAAGGGATACTAGTTCTGACAGTGCTAAGCTGGAATTCCCATCCGGGCATTAAGTATGGCATTTCCCAAAAACAGCGACCAAAACGAGCATAGTCACCTGTACATATCCCTTGCCAAGAGTCCGCAATTTGTACAAGTAACTTACTGGTGTCTAATGCGCCCAATACAATCCTGCTATCCGGATTCCTAAGCTGTCCGGTTTGATCTAGCATCAAGCCTTCGGCTGTACGCAGGAGGGCAGCTTTTTCCGCCGCCACCGTAGGTGCGGACGCGTCTAACCCCCAAAACTCTTCGTGCGTCTTTGTCTCAGGCATAGTATTTTGGAACACGAGCAAGGCTACTTGCACCACCTCGCCACTGATGGTCTCAAAGGCCCTGGGACCAAGGCGGCCTAAAGCTATCCATTTTTGTCTTGTTAACAACTTTTTGCGTAGGTTTTTATCGGTGGTCAAAAACAACCAATTTTGAGGGTTAACTAAGGCGTAGTGGCCACCGGTGACGGCGAAGCTTCGACAACGTTCCAAGAAACAGGTGGCCAGATCTTTCTTAGACTGAGGGAACTTACGAGCACAGAACTGCCTAATGGTATCGCTCTGGCTTCCTCGAAGCAAGAAGGGCGGATTAGTTGCCACCAGGTGGTATTTCTGCAACAGTATGTCCAACATGCGCAGCGTTCCCTTGGCGAAGCTACCGAACACTTGAGCTACCGGGTCGGCCACGTGTTTTTCTTTGGCCAGGGCCTTTTCCAGTTGGGTTAGGAGTTCGTCTTGCTTATCTTTGAAGATGGGTAGACTGTCAAAACCGTTATTAAGTGGGTCAATAAGGCTGCCTAACTCGGGTGCCTGGGCAAAGGCCCGGTAAAGTTCCAGCAGAGCCTCGGCCAGGAACGTGTCACCGTTCGCCAAGGCGCGCCACTCGTCCGGATCGGCACCGAGCGGCAGACCGGAACAGGCAATGTGGGGGATGGGCAGGTTTTCTTCCGGTGGAAAACCGGCTTTCCAGGCTGCCAGCGCCAGGGCGAAGGCGGCAATTTGGACACAGCGGGCGTCCAATTCCAGACCGTAAATATTATCGCAGAGCACACCGGCGGCCGCTTGGGCAGCAGGTTCTCCTTGTTCACGCCGCATTTGAAAGAGCATGTTAAAGGCTTCTACCAGAAAATGGCCGCTGCCGCAGCAGGGATCGATCAGGCGCAGATCGGCTATTTCCTTGGGCCAGCCGGAGAAATCGTGTTCTATTTCCGGCCGCAGGTATTCCCATCCATCCTTCAAGGCACTGGTTGGATGTAGATGCAGCCACCAGGCGCCCAAGGTATTTTGCAGTAAGAATTGGACCATATAGTGTTCGGTAAAAAGCTGGGTTACAGCCGGGAGGTCGGGACCTTCTACCGGTAGGCCGGAAGCATTAACCTCAGCTTTGCGTTCCGACTGCCAGAACTGGTAAGTCCAACCAAGACCGTCATCGGAGAGGAATACTTCGTCCGGCAGGTCGGTGAGGAGCGTTTCCAGACCGATCCGATCTTCGATAGCCAGGCGTACTTCCAGGAGCGGATCGTCCTGGGGAAAGATGCCGGGAAGCATAGGGGAGGCAAAGCGGGCCGCCAGAGTCCACAGAGATGGCTCACCCTGCTCGCGGGCCAACTGTTCGCAGTCGCCGAGTGTTATGGGCACGCGGTAGTCGGGGTGTAAGAGAAGCCTGTTTTCGGCCAGAAAGCGGGTAAAGAGCATGCGGTGCCACTGTTCGTAAGCCAAAGCTAGCCTTAAAGCCTGGTAATCGGGCAGACGTCGCCCCAGGGCTCTTAGCTGTACTCTAAGTTTACGTTGGTTGGCGTTCAAGTTGGTCGGTGGCTGGTCGGCCGGTACGCCGAGGATCTGAAGCGCTTTGTCGGCTGCTCGTTCAGCCAATTGCCGAGCCTCAGCAATGGTTTTTTCCAGCCGGCTCCGGGTATCGGTGCTTAAAATCATGGTAACACCACCGTCTTCCCGCTGTTTATAATGTTCAAGGCATCTTGTCTTATTTTAGCTAGATAGGCATCGAGCTCGGCCGCAGTGTTGATAGTAGTGCGGGGCAATGCCAGCCGCTGGGCGGTGGGCGTTAGTTCCCGGGCTGCGTCCAGGAGGGCCAGGGATACGCGCTCGGCCATGGCATTGGTTTTATCGTCCCAGGCAGCAATGGATGTTTGTTGCAGAGCCTTTAGCAGGTTCTCGTCAGTTTCTAAGCTAATAGGATCCAGCGGTCCTAGCCCGCGCCGATTTCTAATCTCCTGTTGCTTGGTAGGAGATAGGCGGAGCCAATTACTATCTTGGTTGAGTTGGGCAATCTTTTCTTGATAGGCTTTTAGATGAGCAGCGCGAGCTGCTGTTATCGCTTGGCGCAGGGCAGCTGTTAGTTTAGTTAATAGAGGCGGTACGGGATCGGGCTCGGCTAAGAGCTTACGTTGTCCTTTAATCGCTTCTATTTCTGAAGCTATTTCGCTATATATAGGAAGGCTGTCGGCGTATGGTAACAGCTTAGTTAACGATTCCCACTGTGGAAAACGAGTACGTACTTTGTCGCGCCACAGGGACCAGGCGCGAAAGTCGCGACGAATTTGCTCGCGCTGTTCGTATACAGCCGCCAACTGTTCGTTTCCGGCCAGGCCTTCCAGCTCTGTAATGTAGATAGTGGGTGGCTGCTCTGGCAGCGGGGGCTCTCCGCTGACACTTGACGCCAGGTGTTTTAATGTGGCGATAAGCTTAGGAATGGCGACTGCTTCATTGCCGGCACTGTAGTGGGTAGCTGTGTCCGCCAATAGTCTTCTAACTTCAAGTTTCTCTTGGGTGGTAAGCACTCGTTGTTCTACTCTAAACTCGGTTTGTTGAATATGGGTGGCGGAGAGGTCACTCACACTAATGGGGGTGGAGCGATAGGTAGCCCGTAGTTGTCCCACCAGAGTTAAGAGGAGCAAAGCTCCATCCACGGCTTCCTGTGGCCAGCCGTAGGGGGGTGCTTGCAGGCAACGTCTGATCTCAGTGCCTGTTTTGCTTTTTCCCCCGATACAATTGAGTACTTCCCGGCAGACAGGGTGTTGGTTTATGTCGCCTTGGTAGCCGGTGCTCTCCAATGCGCTTTGGTTTGACCGGCGGGCCTGATTAACAACCTGAGGCCAAGAGGCACTGTCGGCTTCGGGAAAGCGAGGAAAGAGCCGCAGCAAAGCTGCCTGACATGCTTGATTTAGGGCCTCACTGACTGTTTCGGCCTGAACTTCGGTGCCACCAGCTTGAAATACCCGGGCATCGGCCACAATACGATCGGCGATGTCTTCGGCTCCCTTCAAATACTTCTTTTGCCTACTTTCTAAGCTGGACCGAGCTTGGTGGCCCTCGTCGGTGGTAGGGGGGTGGCTGGTAGAAAGCACCGCTTGGGCGGCCAAGTAGCTGGCAATGTGCGTTTTTAGTTGGGCAGGTTCAGCCCGCCTTAAGAATACAAATACCACGGGGCTATCGCCCCCGACAGCTTGTGCTTGTTGCAGGAAGGATTTCAGCGTAACATCCCATTCAGAGGACACCCAGATGGGCAGCCGGTTTTCTACGGCCGGCGGTTCGCTGCCAAAGTACAGGTCCAGCTTCCGGGGCTCGCGGCTTTGTCCTTGGTTCATGATCAGTCCCCGCGGAAGCTTATTTTCCAGCGCCTGGCGAAACAGCTTCTGTCGTTCTTGCGCCAGAGTCAATTCGTTTTCTTGGATGGCAACCAACTGCGTGCGGAAAGCCTGATCCCATTCGGCCCCTTCTTTAGTTTGGATATGGTACTCGTTTTCCAGCAGCATAACTAGCCCTTGGTCCTCTAGTTCCTGCAGGAGAAGGGGCACTTGTTGCCGCAAAGCAGCGCTGCCAAAAGTAAGATCGGTTACCAAAAGGTCGGCCAGCACTTCCGGCGTAGCTTTAATACCCACGCTTTCGTCCACTTGCCCGACGAGAAACAGGAGGGCCAGAAGGCGGGCCTTAAGTTTTCCTTCCGGCGTGCCGTCGTCCTGACGGCTAATGGTTTCATCCACATCGCGCAGCAGCAAGGGGGTCTGCCTCAAGGTGGGACGTTGCTGGTCAAAAATGAGGTCAGCACCGGCCACTCGTCCTAAGGGTTCGTCGGCTGCAGTGCGGGCCGCTTCGTAAGCTAAGCGCAGTTGGGTACGAAGCTGGCTAGCTTTACCGCTCTTGTCCAATCCGCGCAGAACCTTCTGCCAAAAGCGGCGGCGGGTGGGCAATAGAGGATAATCAGCCACCAGGTATTGCCCGTCGGCAGGACTGGGCCCTATTTGGGTGCCAGCTAGGTGACGGTCGATTTCACCTTGTACGGAATCTAGCGTTTGCTTGATGTCTGGTTCCAGAGATGTTTTCTTACGTAGCACAGTCTGACGAAGCACACTCTCGGTGTCTTTGTCCTCCAAAGCGACGTGAACAGTGAAGCGATCCTGCAACTTCTGCAAGGTGGCAGTAGCCTGAAGGGCTGATTGTCCGGTGGCCACAAACAGCAGTGAGCTCTCAAACCGGCTTACTGCTGCTTGGACTGCTTCTTGGACAATATCGGCTTTAACATTGTTGTCACCTAAGTATTGTTGCAGTTCGTCCATTACGATTAGTACGCAGGGAAGTTTGCCCAAAGTAGTGCTTTTCAGTTCGAATACCTGCTGCATCATATCCACCATGACTTCGGTGGTTACTGTTGTTTCCGATTGGAATTGAGCTATCAGGCGCTGAATCAGGGCATTGGGAGAAGAGGCTAATTGGGGAGCAATAACTAGCAGCTCTTCGCTTAAGACTGGAGAGACGAACAGGTATTTAACTTCGTCTTTGTAGCTCTTACCTCGGCGCTGAAGTGCTGCTACAAGGTCGTCATACCAGCCTTCCCGTTTAATCCAGAGATCAAACTGGGCTAAGTTGATTTCTTCAGGTAGGCCGGCTGCGCGCAGCACAAGGCCTAAGACAGCGGCGCGAGGGTTGTCGTGGCTTCCGGCTCCTAACGTGCCGGCAGCCGACCATAACCCGCCCCGCTGGCGTCCGGCCATGGCTAGTTCGGTGATAGCCGCATTTATTTCCGGGGTCAGATGGACTAGGCTGCGGGCGGTGGCACCGTCGGGAAAGCGCACGTCGCGCCAGACAAAGTCTAATACCCGTACCAAATGAGACTTACCACAACCATAAAAACCATGCACCCAAGCGGCCCGTTGAGTAGGTTGGCTGAGGTTTTCCAGATAAGATTCAAGAATGCGTCTCAAGCCTTCCTCATAAGAGCCTTCACAGACAAATTGTTCTAGCTCATAGCGAGCCACTGCCCATTCCTGTTCGGATTGGGGTTCGCCAACCTTAGTCACACCGTCGTTGGGCAGAGTGTACCTTGTAGGGTCGCGATAAAACACTTCCTTGTTTAATATCATTCCGTCCTCTCCTCCGCTTCTATGGGTACTGCCAAATAGTTCCAACCATCGCGGGCATCTAACAGACGGTAGACTGAACCGCGGCGTGTACCGGGGAAGAAAACTAGTAACCGACCGCGAACGCTGGGGGCTATCAATTCGATTAACCTGGAGACGCGAATAAGTCCGAACAGGGCGCCGGCACCGATGAGAGCAGCCACGGTGGTTTCATCGCCGGCAGCTAAATCTTGTTGCAGCCCAGAGGTCAGATCCTGCTGAAACAAATCCAGGGCCGGATTGGCTCCTTTGGGATTGTAAAAGAACTGTTCTCGGTATTCGTGATTGGCCAGCCAGGTTTCGAAAGAGTAGGTAATATCCAGAGGTAGCCACTTACGATTGGCTTCTCGGGTGGCCAACTCAAAGGCGCCTAGACGGGCCCGCAGCCGCCGTTCGTCGGGCGGATCGTAACGACAAAACCAAACTCTTTCTTGACTGGACAGGCCGCCTTGCCAGGGAAAACTCACATAACTAGCATAAGAGTCAAGAAGAGACTGAATTTTGGACATGCCAACACCTCACTTTTCTGACCTTGAGTCCCAAACATCGGGAAAGCTGATTTCTACTACTCCGCCGGCGTTTTTGTAATCTAGCCAGCCGCGATTGGCGGCCGCAAAAGCATGATCATGTACGTCTGCTAGGGGAGCGTCGAGCAACTTGACCCAGAGGGAGTCCAGCAGATATTGTCCACGGAGCCCGGTTATGTATCCTAAAAAGAGAGCATAGGCGGTGCTGGCCGGGCCGGATGTGGCCCGAGTACGGACTTTGGTGCGATGACCGGACAAATGGCCGGCTTGCTTCCAGGAAGATAGTAGTCGGCGTACCATTCCGGCCATTATACCGGGACTGTAGCGGTTGGAGTATTTTTCTTTTAGGGTCTCTTCCAGAGCTGCTTTAGGCAGGGTAGTATCTTGTGGCCAAGCCAAAACGATGCCGGCTGACTGGCGCAGAATTGGATCCCGAGCAGCGGCGCAAAGAAGAGCCAGCAGAGGCTGTTCTTCAATATCGTAGTGCCAGAAGAAGCGCAACGCGCTGTAGACAAGAATATCTGAATTGAGACCGTAGAACTCCCTCAGGCAACGAAGAATGCCCTGGCGAGAAGAATATGTACCCTTGCCCAGGATGTTGTTGTCTATTACTAATTGCCGAATTTCTTCATAAGATAGAGTCGGCTTTGTAGACGCGAACAGTAGGCGAACATCGTTTACCGAAATGCTGCGTCTACTATGGATGGCAGAAGGTTCAAGGACAAAGCCTAGCTGAGCAATATCCGCACTATTGTTCATATGTAAGTCACATCCTGTCAATAGGGCAAAGTTTGAAGCGGGTTATGGTCAAGTAGCGGGAAAAACGAAGATTTTACACCTTGGCTTCATTATAGTAGTTGTAGGCAAGAGCAGTCAATAACAGGCAGGGTTGGCAGGGTTCAGTGGCAAACATATGGTATAATAATTGATGTTACTATAACAATGCGGAGGAATATCATTGCAAATCAGACAAGCTTATCGGGACGAAGCAGCAGAAATAGCTCCGCTGGTTCAGGCGGCGGTGGGCGATATTGCCGCTGAACTAGCTAATTCACCCCACAACGATGCGGTTCAGGACTTGCTTGTGCAGCTAATAGAGTGCGAAGGCACGCGGATTGGTTATTCTTTTATCGATGTGGTCGAGCTGGATGGGGCAGTGGGTGGGATGGCGGTTTCTTATTCCGGCCGGATCCTGGAAGCCGCCAACAAACCCACATTTCGTTTTTTGCGCCGGTACTATGAAGGTTTACCTAAGCTGATCCAACAGAACGTACTTCCTTTGCTACAAGCGAAGGAAGCGGAAGCAGACGAGTACTACTTAGATGCATTGGCTGTGAACCCGAGATTTAGGGGACAAGGCCTAGGCACGGCGCTACTTAAACATGTTCATAGGAAAGCGAAAAAGAACGGTTTTGAGAAGACATCGTTGCTGGTAGAACATGGTAACTTGGGGGCTTATCGGTTGTACCGAAAGATTGGATACAAGGCAGCCGGGGAGGTAACAATGAAACATATGCTATTTACTAAATTAATCAAGCCGGTATAGCAGTTAAGCAGATTAAATGACAAGTTTTTCCATAGGCCTGTGCTACAATTATCCTTGCCACTATTTACCTGCAACTTGGGGAAGGCAAGGAGGTTGTGCTTGTGTCTGTGGACAGAGAAGCATATAAGCGCTTGTGCCCTTACCCGGTGCGTCCGGTCCGGAAGTCGTGGAGCCTGGAAACAGGTTTCTCGAAAGACATCAGGAGCAACTTAATTCTTGTCTTCGGCTGTTTTTTGGTGGGCCGGGCCAATTTGCTGTATGGAGTGGTGCCGTTTGGGCCGGCGCTGTTTGCCGCTGTATTGCCGCAATCTAGGTTGACTACCGGACTCATTGCCGGAGCGATAGTGGCTGGTCTGGTTACCACTGTCGGGTTCGGCCAAACCTTGCCGTATGCCATGGTGCTGGCACTGTTGGCTCTGGGATCTGCCCGGGCCGAAGCTTCGTGGGCGACGCCGGGGAGAAAGGCTTTTGCTTTGACAGCGGCGTTGCTACTGGTGCGGGGATTGACAGTTTGGGCCGGCCGGGGCACGTGGTACGATTTGGGTTTGGTGGCCTTTGAAGCGTTGTTGGCGGCGGTGAGCAGTATGATCTTTGCCCACGGGTTGCCGTTGGCCTTAGATTATCAGCCCGGTACTGTGTTCAGCAATGAGCAGCTAATGTCCTTGGGGTTGGTGGTGGCGGTAGCGTTGGCCGGGACGGCCGGTTTTCCCGGCGAACTGCTGGTTCCGGGCGAAATTTTGGGCCGGTATTTAGGGGTGTTGTTGGCCCTGGCCGGCGGCGGTACCGTGGGGGCAGCGGTAGGGGTGTTGGTGGCTACAGTGGCGGTGGTTACCGGTACGGCCGCGGCGGAACAGATCAGTATTCTTGGTTTTGCCGGGTTGTTGGCTGGGCTTCTGCGGGAAGCGGGCAAGCTGGGAGCGGCCCTGGGCTATGTATTAGGGGAGCTGGCCCTGTCACTTTATCTGTTACCGGATAAGCTTACTTGGGGGCGCTTGTTGTCTCCGGCGGTAGCGCTGATACTGTTTGCTCTTACTCCCGGGGGTTGGATCCGGGAAGCGGCCAGTTTGGTCCCCGGTACCAGAGAGCAGCAAGGACGGCAGGAGAACTATGAGGGACGATTGCGACAGGCCGCCAGTGGACGCTTAGCCGAGGTGGGGGCGGTGATGCGCGAGCTGTCGGCAGCATTTCAGGAGATTGTAGCTACGGCTCGAACCAAGGATGAAAACAGATTGAATAGTCTGCTCGCTGCTTTGGCGGCCCGGGTATGCGAAGATTGTCGCTGGTATAGTTCGTGTTGGGAGAACGAGTTTTTCAAGACTTACCAGAACACGTTTGAATTATTATCCCTGGCGGAGGTTCACGGTGGTTTGGTAAAGGAAGACATTCCACCGGGAATACGGCATCAGTGCCAACGACTGCCGGAACTTCTGAGCGCCATTAATAATTTGTTTGATACATATAGAATCAACATGCAGTGGAAGCAACGGCTGGACGAAGAACGGGAAGTGGTGGCAACACAACTGGCTGGGATGGCAGAAGTGATGGATAATCTGGCCGGAGAACTGAGAATAGATGTCAGGGCCCTAGCGGATGTGACCGCGGCAATTCAGGAGGAGCTGGTTCGGTACCACTTGGCAGCCGGAGCAGTGGAGGTGTGGCAGGGCCTGGGCGGAAAAGTAGAAATTGTAGTGCGGGATTTGGATTGCCCCGGGGGACGAGAGTGCGGCCCGCTGTTGGCGGCGGCACTGGGACGAGCTGTAGGGCAACCGATGAAGGTAGAAATTGACAGTTGTCGGTTAGGCGACGCTAAGGAAGGCTGTGCCCTGCGAGCAGGGCCGGCCCCCAGATATCGATTGATAGCGGCCGGTTACAGCCGGCCCAAACAAACCGGCGATGTATCCGGGGACTCGTTTAGTGCCGTGGAGCTGCCCGATGGACGGCAAGGGCTGATCTTAAGTGACGGTATGGGCAGTGGACCTAAGGCGGCGGCCGAGAGCCAGACGGCAGTGCGGTTGGTGGAGCGCTTGCTTACAGCGGGCTTAGGTAAGGATGTGGTGCTGCAGACGTTGAATTCGGTGTTGGGACTGCGGTCCACTGAGGAATGTTTTGCCACCTTGGACTTGGCGCTGGTGGATCCGTACACGGCGACGGCGGAATTCATCAAGGTGGGGTCTTGTCCCACGTTGTTAAAACGGGGTCGCACCGTAACCGTGATCAACCCGGGGTCACCGCCGCTGGGCATCTTGCCGGTGGTAACGCCGGCGGTGGTTAAGAAAAATTTGCGCAGCGGGGATATGCTGGTGATGATCAGTGACGGGGTCTTGGAATGTGGCGATGAACGTGCCGCTGGGATCGATTGGCTGCTGAACTATGTGAAACAGAGCCGTGAAGAACCAAAAGAGCTGGCGCTGAGTATTTTGGCTCTGGCTGAGCGGCGAGCCGGCGGCGTACGCGATGATATGACTGTGTTGGCGGTGAGTGTAGAGGCGGCTTAGGTGCGGCAGCGGCTGAGTGTTAAGCAAGTAGTTTATGCCGATTTAACTCCGGGGACGGGGTTATTTTTTTGGTCTGAATTCCAGGGGGGATGTTAGGTTTTGGTTTGGCAGGAAATAATAGCAAGTGGGGAGAATATCGTTATGACGTCATACCAGCACGTTCCCTGGCAACCTCCAATTATGCGGAATGACACAGGGGTCATTCCCTTATATTACCGAGGTCCATGCTGAGCACATGTAGGGAACAAGCCCGGTTTCGTTCCGTAGCGGATTTCCGAAGTAGGTTGAGGGTGATGATTTTATGGATGAGTTTGTCAGAAAGGTACGCTCTACGTGCGAGCGATATGATTTATTGGCCCCGGGGGACAAGGTAATTGTGGCGGTATCCGGCGGGGCCGATTCTACGGCCATGCTGTTGGCACTAAAGGAATTAGCGCCGGAATATGATTTGCAGCTTTATGTGGCCCACTTGAATCATCTCATGCGGGGCGAACAGGCCGAGGCGGATGCCAACTGGGTGCAGGAGCTTTCGGCTCGCTTAGAGGTGCCTTTTTTTCGGCGAGACACTGATGTACCGGCGCTGATTGAGCGGCAAGGTCTAACGGTGGAACAAGCGGGTCGGGTAGCCCGCTATCGGTTTTATCGGGAGCTGGCCCAAGAGCTGGGCGCTACTAAAGTGGCTGTGGGCCAAACTCAAGATGATCAAGCGGAAACGGTATTGCTGCACCTTATTCGTGGCGCCGGCTTAGCCGGCATTGCCGGTATTCGGCCGAAAAGACGGACGGCCTATGGCTGGGTGATCCGGCCGCTACTTCAAGTAACCAGAAGAGAAACAGAGGCCTGCAGCGCGTCTTTTGGCTTGGTTCCCCGGCATGATCCTTATAATATCGATCCGGCTTATCTTAGAAATCGGATTCGCTACCAATTGCTTCCGTGGCTGCGAGACCAGGCTAACCCCAATATAAAGAAAGTATTGGCTCAGTCGGCGGCCGTCTGGCAAGAAGAGGACCGGTATTTAGCCGGGGTAACGGAGCGGGCCTGCCGGCAGGTACTGCAGACTCTCCAGCAAGGGGTTCGGGTGAACTCAGCTCAGTTAAATCAACTGCCGCTGGCCATTAAACGCCGCGTGTTACGCCGTGCTTTTGCCGTGGTGGCCGGGGACGACCGCAATCTCAGCTTTGAGCATACAGAGTCTTTGCTGGCTCTAAATTCAGCTCCGGTGGGCAATGTACTCCATTTGCCCCGTGAGGTACAGGCCCAGCGTACGTACAACGAAATTATCTTGACGCTAGGCAGGTCTACCGGGGAGTCCATACCGGCTTTTTGCCGTCCCCTGGCTGTTCCCGGAGTGACAACTATCCCGGAACTGGGCCTTGATGTCCACGTTGCAGTTGATACGAAGCTGGCCGAGATTTCGTCCGATTCTCTTGTGGCAACCGGAGTTTTTGACTATAATGAAACGGGATACAGTCTTTATGCCCGTAACCGCCGAGAAGGAGATTGGTTTTATCCGCAGGGCGTAGGTGGTCGCAAGAAGCTAAGCGATTTTTTCATCGACTGCAAGATCCCTCGTCAGGAGCGGGACAGAGTACTTCTCCTTACTAATTCCACGGATATTATCTGGGTTGCCGGGCTAAGGGTAGATGCCCGTTTTATTGTTCGGGACAAGACTAGCAGAAGGCTTTTTGTCCAAGTAAGAAGGTCAACCCGAGGACAAAGAGAGGAAGGAGATTATTGACCTGCATGAGCACCATAAGTGAAATCTTAGTGGACGAGGCCACCTTAAAGAAAAGGGTGCAGGAACTAGGCGCAGAGATTTCTCGTGATTACCAAGGCAAGTCACTGTTGTTGGTCGGGGTGCTGAAAGGGGCAGTGGTTTTTCTCAGTGAGTTGGCTCAACAGATCAAGCTGCCGGTAACCTTCGACTTTATGGCTGTGTCCAGCTATGGTTCTTCCACGGAATCCTCCGGCGTAGTCCGGATTCTGAAGGATTTGGATGAGAGCTTAGAGGACAAGCATGTACTCATTGTGGAGGACATTATCGATACCGGCCTCACTCTTGATTACCTGTATCGCCATTTGCAGAACCGTCATCCGGCCAGCTTGGGGATCTGTACTCTGTTAGATAAACCTTCGCGCCGCTTGGTGGATGTGCCGGTGGACTACGTGGGCTTTCAGATCTCGGATTACTTTGTTGTTGGCTATGGCTTGGATTTTAATGAACGTTATCGCAACTTACCTTACATTGCCGTGCTCAAACCCTGATCTGACGCGCTGTTTTTGTTTTGTTGCCCACCCTATTAAAATATGCTACAATTAACTAGTATCGGTTGAGTTGGCCCAGCCGATACTCTGAGGCCGATTTGAGAGGAGGGCCTGACTTGAATCGTGTTTTCCGTAGCATGAGCCTCTACTTGCTGCTGATCATTGTAGCCCTTTCCGTTATTAACTACTTTTCTACTTCTGCTCCGCAAGAAAAGGAATTAAATTATACTCAATTTTTGGCTCTGCTGGAAAAGGACGAGGTGACAGCAGTTGTTATTTCCAGTACTAAAGTGGAAGGGGTGCTGAAAGATGGCACCCAATTTAGCATGCCCTTTTTAGGTGACCTCGCCCGGTTAGAAGAAAGGTTAGAGAATAAACAGGTTGAGATACAGTATAAGCCGGTGCAGGGGCCGCCGTGGTGGTCTACGCTGCTGTCGACATTGCTCCCGATTGTTCTGCTGGTGGGCGTGTGGATGTTCATTATGCAGCAGACCCAGGGCGGCGGCAGCCGGGTTATGTCCTTTGGACGCAGCCGGGCGCGCCTGTACACCCCAGACGATAAAACCCGAATTACTTTTGCTGATGTGGCCGGGGCCGAAGAAGCTAAGGAAGAATTACAGGAAATTGTTCAGTTTCTAAAAGAGCCGAAAAAGTTTCTAGATCTGGGGGCTCGGATTCCTAAGGGAGTGCTGCTGGTGGGTCCACCGGGTACCGGCAAAACGCTGCTTGGTAAAGCAGTGGCCGGTGAAGCCGGTGTACCTTTCTTTAGTATCAGCGGTTCCGATTTTGTGGAAATGTTCGTTGGTGTGGGCGCTGCTCGCGTACGCGATCTGTTTGAGCAAGCAAAGAAAAACGCTCCTTGCTTGGTATTCGTAGACGAGATTGACGCCGTGGGGCGTCAGCGCGGGGCTGGCCTGGGCGGCGGCCATGATGAGCGCGAGCAGACGTTAAACCAGCTACTGGTAGAGATGGATGGCTTCGGGGTGAACGAGGGTGTCATTGTGCTGGCGGCTACTAACCGTCCCGATGTGCTGGATCCGGCACTGCTCAGACCGGGCCGGTTTGACCGGCAGGTGATTTTGGATCAGCCGGACGTTAGGGGCCGGGAAGCCATACTCAAGGTTCACGCCGTAAACAAGCCCCTGGAGAAGAATGTAGATTTAGCTGTGTTGGCGCGCCGGACCCCGGGTTTCACCGGGGCTGACTTGGCCAATATGCTGAACGAAGCGGCTATTTTGGCGGCTCGCCGCAATAAGAGACGTATTGGCATGGATGAATTGGAAGAAGCGATCGACCGAGTTATTGCCGGTCCCGAGCGGCGCAGCCGGGTGATTTCCGAACGGGAAAAGCGGTTGGTGGCCTATCATGAAGCAGGCCATGCGGTGTTAGGGTATCTACTGCCCCACGCCGATCCAGTGCACAAGGTATCAATCATTCCCCGCGGCCGGGCCGGTGGTTACACCCTCAGCCTGCCGAAAGAAGACCGGTATTATCTAACCCGGTCGGAGCTGTTTGACCGGGTAACACAGCTACTGGGCGGCCGGGTGGCGGAGGAGCTGGCCCTGGAAGAAATCAGCACCGGAGCCCAGAATGACCTGGAACGGGCTACCAGCGTTATCCGCAAGATGATTACCGAATATGGTATGAGCGAAGAACTGGGTCCGCTTACCTTTGGCCATAAGCAAGAGGAAGTGTTCTTAGGCCGGGATATTGCCCGCGATCGTAACTACAGTGAAGAAGTGGCTTCGGCCATCGATCGCGAAGTCCGTCATTTTGTTGATGTCTGCTATAATAAAGCAGCCAGTTTGTTGACGGAAAATCGGGATCGACTGGATAAAGTGGCGGCTGCTTTGCTGGAAAATGAAACCCTGGAAGCAGAAGAATTCATGGCTCTCATGAGCGTTGGGACTGAAGCGGCAGCGAAAGAGAATAAGGAACCACCGAAACAACAAACAAAAATGGCCGAACTTAGGATTTCGTTTCCGGCGGCACCACAGCAGGCCTGAAAGGAGAGAACCCAGTGGAGTTTAAACTTGAGCTAGGGCTTGCCGGGGAGATGACAGCGGAAGTAAGACCTGAGCATACGGCCGAGAGTTTAGGTAGTGGTGGGGTGGCCGTGCTGGCCACCCCAATGCTGGTAGCTTTGATGGAAGGGGCAGCCAAGGATACGGTACAGCCAGGTTTGCCGGCTGGCTGGACAACAGTCGGGACCCGAGTTGATATTAGTCATTTAGCGGCCACTCCGGTGGGTATGAAGGTTACGGCGCGGGCAGTGCTCAAAGAGATCGAAGGTCGGCGCTTGGTCTTTACCGTGGAAGCCTACGATGACCAGGAGAAGGTGGGCCAGGGCTCGCACGAACGCTTTATCATCAACACAGAGCGCTTTGAAAGCAAAGCTCGGGCGAAAGCCGGGCTCCAGTAGGAGGTAATTATGAAGCTGCTGTTGGCCTTAGATGTGGGGAATACCCATGTGACAGCTGGAGTCTTGTCCGGAGCGGAGATTTTGACCCGGTGGCGACTCGGTACCGACCGGTCGAAAACAGAAGACGAGTACGGGTTGTTTCTGTATCAACTGTTTACGATTGCAGCGCTAGATCCTGAGGATGTGGAAGGGGTAGTCATCGCGTCGGTGGTACCTCCACTCACTTGTATTTTAGAGAAACTGTCTCGCCGCTATTTCGACTGTGAGCCGGTAATGATTCACCCCGGGATGGATGCTGGCATTACCGTGCTTTATGATAATCCGCTGGAGGTAGGTGCCGACCGGGTGGTTAACGCGGCGGCAGCTTATTATCTTTACGGCGGCCCGTGTGTTGTGGTGGATTTTGGCACTGCTACTACCTTTGATGTGGTTTCGGCCCAAGGGGAGTATTTGGGCGGAGCTATTTCCCCCGGCATACTTACAGCTACCGAAGCGTTATTTAGAAAAGCCGCCAAGCTACCCCGGATTGACTTGGTGGATCCGGGTAGGGCCATCGGGAAGAATACTGTGGCCAGCATGCAGGCGGGTATTGTTTACGGGTTTGCCGGGCAGGTAGATGCTCTGGTGCGGCGCATCCGGGCGGAGCTTAAGGCCGAGGCTTTGGCTGTGGCTACCGGGGGGCTGGCACCGCTAGTGGCGGTGCAGTCGGAGACTATCGACAAGGTTGATTTGGATCTTACTTTGACCGGTCTGCGGCTAATCTACGAACGCCAGCGGCAGTACCGGGCATAAGCGAGGGAAGACAGCAAGCCCCCTAGAGGGGCTTGTTCCTCATCTGGGAGGGTAGGTAAGCTGGTGGAGTTGCTAACGAACTCAGTGGTAGTGGGCCCTATGGCCGGGGTAACCGACGTTGTCTTTCGCCGGCTGGCCTGGGAACAGGGTCCGGCACTGGTCTGGACCGAGATGATCAGTGCTCAGGCCTTGCTTTATGATAACCGTCGCACCTGGCAGATGGTTGAGCCGGCAGTCGATGAACAGCAAATAGTGGTACAACTGTTTGGGAAAGAGCCGGATCTCATGGCCCAGGCGGCACAGAAGATAGCCCAGCTAAGACCGGCCGCCATTGACATTAATATGGGCTGTCCGGCGCCGAAAGTTGTGAACAACGGAGAAGGAGCGGCCCTGCTGAGGAAGCCGCATCTCGCGGCTGCTATTATGCAGGCGGTGAGCGAAGCGGTTAATCTGCCTGTATTGGCTAAGATTCGCCTTGGTTGGGACGAAGAGCATAAGAATGCCGTGGAGGTAGCAAAGCAACTGGCAGCTGCCGGCGCGGCTGGCATTACAGTCCATGCTAGGACCAGGTCACAGTTCTACCGGGGTCAGGCTAACTGGGATGAGATCAGACAGGTTAAAGAAGCTGTGCAGGTACCGATAATCGGCAATGGCGATGTGTTTACGCCGGAGGCGGCTAAGAATATGCTGACAGTGACCGGCGCTGATGCCGTTATGTTGGCCAGGGGAATACTGGGCAATCCGTGGCTCATTGGGCGGACGGTGACGTATTTGACTACCGGAATTATGCCGGCAGAACCTGGGCTAGAAGAACGATTGGCGTTGGCTCGGAGGCATTTGGAGTTGGCTGTGGCCGAAAAGGGTGAGCGCCAAGGTTTGGTACAAATGCGTAAGCATCTAGCCTGGTATCTAAAAGGACTGCCAGGGGCGGCTCGGCTTCGGGCCGAGATCATGGAGACCACTGAAGTGGAGACGGTAAAACAGCTACTTGAGTCGTATTTTTGGGTTGGAGGGGGTAGAGCACAATGAACGCCTTAGCCTTACCGGTCGCCAATGGGGTTTTCCCCCGCCCGGGGGGCACGATCCAAGGCTTGTTCTTGGATGAATTTTCGTTACGTACGCTTAGCTGCTTAGGTGTGGAGGCCACGGCGTTCTTGGTGCCTCTTACCAGGGACGGGCAGGCGCTTTATCCGGCGGGCATGTTGGTCCGGATCGAGGATTTGAGTCACGGACAAGCGGTAAATCCTGTTACCTGGAACACCAATGAAGTGTTGATCGCCCAGTTAAGTGGTCTTAATCATGCCTGGGCCCGGCGCTTTGTAGGGGAAAGCGGATTTATTATGGCCGAATCCGTTGACACCTTAGACTTGGAGCTGTTACGCAGCCGCGGTCAACCCGTTATCTCCGGTGCCGGTTGGCAAGTACAGGGCGGGTACACGGAACCGCGGTCTAAAAAGGATATAACGGTGACCATTTATGGCAGCGATTACCAGGGTAATGAAGTTCAGATCCAAGGACAACTGGGGGGCATTATTACTCCCGAAAAAGCCCATACCTTGGAGCATTCCATTATTCGGGCTTTACAGGAGTATGGCTTGTGCACCATCAAGAATCTGGCCTGGGCCATGCGCGCGGAGGCGGCGGAACTCAAGGATTCGATCTCGTGGGGGCTGCATTTCAAGCTGCCAGAGATTTTGGGGCAGACCCGCAGCGGCTACTGTGGTAATCCCATGACTTCCTTGGCGCATTTTTACTTGGGGCAAGAGCTCTCCCACTTGCTAAATGAAGGGCAGACTTTGCCGGTAGCGTTGGAGCGGGCCCGCAGCCGCACCTTGTCCCGGTTGACCCAGGAATTGGATTTAGGAGCCGAGCCGGAATACCTAACTTTACGGGGCTTAAAAATCGGCATGCGTCATGATGACAGCGAAGTGGTACAGGGCACCTTGCGGCGCGTGCTCAGCGCTTTTCCGTTGGATCCATGGAGCTAACACAAGAGGGGATAGATATGGTACCGGAGACAGTTCTCCAGTGTATTACAACTTTGCAGCAGGCAGGCTACCCGTCTTATTTGGTGGGTGGCTGTGTGCGGGATCTGTTGCTGGGGAAAGAACCCCAGGATTTCGATATTGCCACCGCAGCGTCACCGGAGACCGTGGGGCGGCTATTTCGCCGTGTGGTTCCCACCGGTTTGCCTTTCGGCACAGTGACTGTCCTGCTGCCTGATCCGATCGAAGTGACCACGTTTCGCTACGACGGCCGGTATACAGATGGGCGTCATCCAGAGCAGGTGGAATTCACCTCCGACCTGGAAGCCGATCTTGCCCGGCGCGATTTTACCGTTAATGCTATGGCTTGGGATCCGGTGGCTGACACCCTGGTGGATCCCTGGGGAGGCCGCAGAGATCTAAAGCAGGGCCTAATCAGATCTGTCGGGGATCCGGCTGCTCGTTTTGGTGAAGATGGGTTGCGCCTTCTCCGAGCAGTGCGGTTTGTGTCGCAGCTTGAATTTACTATTGAAGCCGAGACCTTAGCGGCTTTAGGTGCCGGGGCAGCCGGATTGCAGCGTGTAGCCAAAGAACGAATCGGACGGGAGTTTGCTCAACTGGTAGTGGGAGAAGGCGTTTTTGAGGCCCTCTGGTTGCTAGTGGATACCGGCCTCTTAGAGTACATAGTGCCGGAACTTCTATGTGGACAGGGTGTTAAACAGGGCCGTCTTCACCGGGAAGATGTTCTGGGCCATAACCTTAGAACTTGCTCCTTAACCCCACCTGAGCTACCGGTACGCTTGGCCGGATTGCTGCACGACGTGGGTAAGGCTGGGGAATTCAGTGAGGGCCCTTACGGCAGATTCTTCCCCGGACATGCGGCCCGATCGGCAGCAGCGATTCCCCCGATTCTCCGCCGGCTTTGTTACAACCGGCAGCTAGTGAACACAGTTACACTCTTAGTTGGGAATCATATGTTTTTTTGGCGTGAACCTCAAGGGCTGCCTCCGGTAAGGCGCTTGGCTGCCCAGGTGGGCTGGGATAATTTCGGCTTGTTGATTGAACTGATTAAAGCCGATCGGTCGGCTATTTGGGCCGATCCGCAGCAGGCCGGCATCGGCGATCTGGAGGCAGCTTATCGGCAAGTAGTAGCGGAACGTCCGCCGCTCACAGCGGCCGAACTGGCCCTTAGCAGCGAAGAGCTCATGGAAGAACTGGGAGTAGAGCCGGGCCCGGCTTTGGGGGCACTGCGGCAACAATTGTTGGAAGCTGTCTGGGACAATCCCGCTTTGAACGCGCGGCCCCATCTGCTAGCCTTAGCCTGGAAACAGTTGGACGCAAGCCGACAAAATTCAACAATATCCGACAGCAAAAAGTAGTAATATGGGAACAATGGGCGGCCACAGATCCCCTCAGTGCACCTGTGGCTGAGGGGTTTATTTATTTGGCAAAATAATAGTCGGAATTTACTGAGGAGAGTGAAGCCATGAAGCAGCAGAAGAAGGTTGCTAAGGCCAAACCCAGAACTGGGCAGAAAAACAGCAGTCTGGCTGCCAGAATTGTAGCCGGATACTTGGTCTTGGTGGCAATTATGGCGGGGATCGGAGCCTATACATACGTAGGCATGCAACGGGTCATGGCTGAGTACCGGCTGATTGTAGACGAAGATCATCCGTACTTATTGGCGATTAAAGAAATCAACACTGAAGTTACGGCCCAATTGGCAGCTCAACGAGCTTTTTTGTTAACTGGGGATGCGCAATATGCCCTTAGGGCGGAGCTGGACGGCAATAAGGTCAAACAGGCAATTAACAAGGCTATGGAGTTGGCCAAGGAAAAAGAAGAGAAGAATCTGTTGAATCAAGTAGAAAACATTCACGGTTCGCTCAATGACGTTCAAGCTGAAGTTTTTGAGATCTATAATCAAGGTGCCCAAAACCAAGCCGTTCAGATAGCGTTAGTGGACTTGGATGCCACCCAGAAAAGACTAGGGGCCAACTTCAATATTCTGCAAGGTATTAACGAGCGGCGGGTGGATGAGGCCCGGCAAAATGCCAATACTGCGGCCAAGAAAGCCCTGATGGTAACTTTAGTCTTGGTTGCCTTAGGAACCGCTATCGGCATTATACTAGGTACAATTCTAGCCAAGCAGTCTGTGCGTTCTCTAAAGGGATTAGCCACAGCCGCGGACAGGATTTCGGCCGGGGACCTTACCACCCAAGTGCAGGCTAAAGGGCGAGATGAAGTGGCTCATTTGGCCCGGAGCTTTCAAGTTATGGTGGGGGAACTGGGGAAGATCATTGCCGGTGTGAGAGAAAGCGTACTTACAGTAAGCCATCATGCCGAGCAGCTCTCCACCAGTGCTGAAGAAACCACCCGGGCCACCGAACAGATAGCCAGCAGTATTCAGGAAGTGGCGGAAGGGGCAGGGCAGCAGGTGCAAGAGACGGCTGACATGGCTGCGGTAGTAGAACAAATGGCGGCAGCCATGGATCAGATAGCGAATAATGCTCAATTAGTGGCGCTGTCCTCACAGGAGTCGGCCGTGTTGGCCGAACAGGGCAGTGTGGCCATCAAAGATGTCATTGCTCAAAACAATGTGGTCAGTCAGTCTATGGTACGCCTGTCGCAGCTAATTACCGAACTGGGACAACGTTCGGCGGAAATAGGTCAGATTGTGGAAGTTATCACCGGTATTGCCGATCAGACCAATTTGTTGGCCTTGAATGCAGCGATAGAAGCAGCCCGAGCCGGTGAGCAAGGGAAGGGATTTGCGGTGGTGGCCGACGAGGTGCGTAAATTGGCCGAGCAAGCGGCTCAGGCTGCCAAGCAAATTGCCCTGTTGGTAGATCGAACCCAACACGATACCGAGCGGGCCATAGAAACCATGAAGGCCGGCAGCACCGAAGTGGCGTCGGGCAGCCAACTGCTGGAATCAGCCCAGGCGATCCTAGAGAAGATTTTTGCCGCTGTGGGACAAGTAGCTGAACAAATACAAGAAGTCAGTGCGGCGTCCGAAGAGATGGCGGCCAATACCGACCGAGTGGTGGGCGGAGCCAAAAATATCAGCGTTATTGCCGAAAGTACCAGTGCCGGTACGGAAAATATTGCTGCTGCCACCCAAGAACAGACAGCTACCATGGAAGAGATCGCCGCGGCGGCTCAAATGCTGACCGAACTGGCGTACAATTTAGAGCAGGCAGTGGCTCGTTTCAAGTTGGCGTAAACAGCGGCTGGGGACGAAGCGTCAGCTACATTGCAAAGGGAGGGTCGTACAACCCTCCCTTGCTTTTTTTTTGGCTCCTTGGTAAAATCATTCTGTACACAATAGTGTGCACATATAATGAGAGCGGAGGTGAAAGGGTGGAACAGTTTGCTCGCATTGGGGATAAAGTCGTTGACCGGGATCGACTGTATCACGTGGTAGATCGAGTCCTAGAGCTAAGGGCTGCCGGGGTATCGCAGCTGGAAGTAGCCCAGCGCTTGGGGACCGAACGTTCTTTTGTCTCGCGTTTGGAGGCTTTGGGCGAGATCCACCGCGGTGCACGGTTGGCACTGGTGGGGTTCCCGTTAGGGGATAAGGAAGCACTTCTTTCGGTGGCGCAAGAAGAAGGCGTTGAGTATACCCTGATCCTTACTGATGAGGAGCGCTGGCGCTTTGTCGAGGAAAAAAGCGGTAGCCAGCTCTTGAATGAAGTGATGCATATTATAGCCGAACTTCGGACTTATGATGTGGTTATTTTTCTGGGTTCCGATATGCGGGTCCGGGTGGCCGAAGCTCTGTTAGACAAAAAAGTGGTCTGCGTGGAAATCGGTCATTCGCCCATCAAGGGTGATTGTAAAATAGAGCCGGAAAAGTTGCGTTGTCTGATTCGAAGAGTCAAGGCACCGGACAAGACGGCTGCTACTGTGGGTACAGATGGGGGGCAATACCAATGAAACATGTGATAGGTGTAAGTCTGGGCTCTTCCAAGCGGAACCATTCAGTGGAAGCGGAATTTCTTGGGGAAAAGTTCCTAATCGAGCGTATCGGAACTGATGGCGATCTGAATAAAGCGGAAGAGCTGCTGAGAGAATTGGACGGAAAAGTGGATGCTTTTGGTATGGGCGGCATAGACTTGTATTTAGTAGCCGGTGATCGACGCTACGCTATTCGGGATGCCCAGCGGCTGGCACGGGCGGTGACCAAGTCTCCTATTGTGGACGGCAGCGGGCTAAAAAGCACGCTGGAGCGTAGAGTGATTCGTTATTTGGCTGATTCCCAGACGGTACCGCTGCAAGGCAAGAAAGCTCTGCTAGTGTCAGGGGTGGACCGTTGGGGTATGGCCGAGGGGCTGACCCAGGCCGGCTGCATTCTAACCTGCGGCGATCTCATTTTTGCTCTGGGTCTTCCTGTTCCCCTGCGTTCCCTGGGCCAACTGAAATTGGCCGCGGCTCTGATAGCGCCCATTGTGGTGAAGCTACCGTTTACAATGTTGTATCCTACCGGTAAGAAGCAGGAAGAACAAAAAGTTGATTCCCGTTTTTCCCGCTATTACTTAGAAAACGACATCATCGCCGGCGATTTCTTGTTTATCAAGCGGCACCTGCCGCCTAAAATACTGGGCAAGACGATTATTACCAATACGGTTACAGCCGCCGATGTAGAAGATCTCAAGAACCGGGGAGCGACAACACTAGTCACCACTACACCGGAACTGGACGGCCGTTCCTTTGGTACCAATGTGATGGAAGCAGTGCTGGTTTCTTTGGCGGGTAAGCCGTGGTCCGAACTTACCAGCACCGATTATGAAGAACTGCTGGACAAAATGGATCTTAAGCCGCGTATCCAAATGCTGAGTGAATAACGGTAACCAAGATCAGGAGGCATCCCATGAACAAATTCGTCTTTCTAATTCATCCACTTGATGTTAGCTATATTCTGCGAAAGTATCCTTGGCTCGGCGTGTTCCCTGACAGCGCTGTGGAAACGGTATTCCGCTTGGTACCACCGTTTGTAATCTCCCATATTACCGGAGTCAAGTCGCCTTACGCCGAGGCGGAAGGCTGGTTTGTCAACGTACCCTTGACCGCTAGGCAAATGCTGGCGTTGCCGGAGGAAGAGGTAATAAGACGGATTATCCAAGCCGGCCAGCTGGCAGAACGATTAGGAGCCCAGGTGTTAGGACTAGGCGCATTTACGGCCGTGGTGGGAGATGCGGGCCTTACCGTGGCCAAAAACGTGCATATTCCGGTGACCACCGGTAATAGTTATACTGTGGGTATGGCTTTGGCCGGGATCCGGTTGGCGGCGGGCAAAATGGGCCTTGACCTAAAAAAAGCGGAGGTGCTGGTGGTGGGCGCCAACGGCGCCATCGGCTCGGCCTGTGCCCGTATTTTGGCGCGGGAGGTGAACTATCTCACGATAGCCAGCCGCAATAACCAGCGGCTGGGGAACTTGTCCCGACGGATTTTACACGAAAGTGGGCTGGCTGTGCGGGTCGCCGCCGATCTGAAACAAGCCCTTAACAAGGCCGATGTGGTGCTAACTGTCACCGGATCGGCCACACCAATTATCGAGCCCGAAGACCTGAAGCCGGGCGCAGTAGTGTGCGACGTAGCTAGGCCCCGAGATGTGTCCCAACAAGTGGCCCAAGCAAGACCCGATGTGCTGGTGATAGAAGGCGGCGTGGTTCAGGTTCCTGGCCCAGTTAATTTTGGCTTCGATTTTGGTTTTCCACCGGGCACGTCTTTTGCCTGTATGGCCGAAACCATGATTCTGGCTTTGGAGGGACGACATGAAAGTTTTACCCTGGGGCGCGACTTGTCTGTGGAGCAGATCGACGAAATTATGCAGATGGGGAAGAAGCACGGGTTCCAATTAGCAGGTCTACGCAGCTTCGACCGAGCCCTGCAGGAAACCGAAATAGACGGGATAAGAAAGCAGGCGGCAAAGAGTGCTTAACCCGGTACCTGGCGGACTACGGTTACTGTTTCAGAGGGGTCACACCTTGACTCCCACCTGCTCCTTTCGTACGGGTAAGTCGAGCCCCGTAAGAGNNGTCACAAAAACTCTTCTTCGTTGTCACTTTGCTCCTTCGGAATGACGGGTAATCTGTTCACTTGCCGTGCTGCAGGCATCGCTGGATATTCAATAACGCCATTTACCCCTGAATAAACACTTCCGATCACCTGTGAACAGTAACCGTAGCCCGGTATTTCCTTGACACTCAGGCCTAGTTAATTTATAATAATCTACAAATGAGGTCGGAAGGAAGGTCTAGCTACGGACCCCGTAGGCAGCGCGGTTCGTAGTCTTTCTTATGCGTGAGGCGCCTGACTGCCAGTTTTTGCAGAAATATGGTGAAAAAGGGTGGGGAACAAATGGACGAAAGAGAAATACCGTTAACACGATCCGGCTTAAAAAAACTGGAGCAGGAGCTGGAACAGCGTCGAACTGTAAAACGCAAGGAAATAGCAGAACGCATAAGACAGGCCATTGAGTTCGGGGATCTAAGCGAGAATTCGGAATACGATGACGCGAAACGCGAACAAGGGTTTAATGAAGGCCGGATTATTGAGTTGGAAAAATTGCTGTCTAAAGCCCGCCTTATCGAGCAAAGCGGCAATAATGGCAAAGTTGGTCTGGGCTCAACAGTTACAATAGAAGACGTGGATAACAAGAAGACCCTTCAGTTTACAATAGTAGGTTCGGCCGAAGTCAGCCCGGGCGAAAACAAAATTTCCAATCATTCTCCCGTGGGTAAAGCACTTCTGGGCAAGAGTGTTGGGACCGAGGTAAATATTACGGTGCCGGCAGGGGTGTTTCATTACAGGATCATAAACGTTACCGCAAGCCCCGAAAACTAAGGTGAAATGAATGTGCCCAGGGGAGCCCTGGGCATTTGTATGAGGAGGCTGAAAATGACACAGGAGAATCTGGATCCGAGCAGCGAATTGGCAGTGCGGCGACGGAAGCTGCAAGAACTAAAAGACAGGGGACAGGATCCCTTTAAGATCGACCGGTTTGATTTTACCCACCGAGCGGCCGAGATCCACGACAACTTCGACAGTTTGCAAGGCCAGGAAGTGACGATTGCCGGACGGATGATGTCTAAGCGAGAGCATGGTAAGGTGTCTTTTGCCCATCTGCAGGATGCCAGCGGCCTAATACAAATTTACGCTCGCATAAACAACCTGGGTGAAGAACGCTACGGACAGTTTAAGGAATTGGACCTGGGTGACATCATCGGAGTCACCGGTAAGGTATTTAAGACTCATCGTGGCGAAACCACAGTGGAATTAAGCAGCTATACTCTGTTGTCCAAGGCGCTGCGCCCCTTGCCGGAGAAATGGCATGGTCTAAAAGACGTGGACTTGCGTTATCGGCAGCGTTATGTGGACCTGATCGCTAATCCCGAAGTCCGTCAGGTGTTTGTTACTCGCTCACGCATTATCCAGTTCATTCGCGATTATATGACCGAGGAAGGTTTTTTGGAAGTAGAAACACCGATGTTAAGCCCCATTGCCGGGGGTGCGAATGCGCGCCCGTTTGTTACTTATCATAATGCTTTGGACATGCAGCTTTACCTTCGAATTGCACCGGAGCTGTATCTGAAGCGCCTTATTGTAGGCGGGTTTGAGAAAGTCTTTGAAATCAACCGCAACTTCCGTAACGAAGGGATCGACACCCGGCACAACCCAGAATACACAGCCATGGAGTGTTACCAGGCGTTTGGCAATGCCGACGATGTGATCCGTATTACCGAGGAGATCATTTCCGGGGCAGCGCTTGAGGTAACAGGTTCCATGAAGATTAAGTACCAAGGAGTAGATCTGGATCTAACCCCGCCCTGGCCACGCGTGACCATGCTGGAGGCGGTGAAAAAATACAGCGGTATTGATTTTGGCACCATTAAGACGGCTGAGGAAGCCCGGAAAGTTGCTACAGAACATGGCTTCGACGTACCGCCTCAGGCCAGCTGGGGCCAAGTCTTAAACGAAGTGTTCGATGCGGCGGTAGAACCCAATCTAATTCAGCCGGTATTTATTGTTGATTATCCGGTAGAAATATCACCGTTATCAAAACGTAAGCCGGACGATCCGGAGTTTACCGCCCGTTTTGAACCGTTTATCTTCGGCTGGGAAATGGCCAATGGGTTTTCCGAGCTCAATGATCCTATGGATCAACGTCATCGGTTTGAAGAACAGATGAAGCAAAAAGAAGCCGGTGATGAGGAAGCTCATCCTCTGGACGAGGATTATATCAATGCTCTTGAGTACGGTCTTCCGCCCACTGGCGGTCTGGGCATCGGCATTGATCGACTGGTAATGCTTCTTACCAATTCGCCGTCTATCCGGGATGTTATCTTGTTCCCAACCATGAAGCCGAGACAGTAACGGACAAGCTTGCCGGGCCCAGTCTAAACTCGTGCCCGGCATAGACTTCCGTCCGAATTGCAGCATTTTGATCTGCACCACACAGGGCTGACGCACAAGAACTGA
>LSQX01147226.1_pt1 | contig 34252 bp, 20 predicted proteins | sample 654561 | NCBI WGS metagenome assembly LSQX01 (sample SAMN04489861, study PRJNA283612) | anaerobic digester metagenome | isolation source: 4 biogas reactors fed with cattle manure at either 37C or 55C with and... | place: Denmark: Kongens Lyngby | collected 2014 | reverse complement strand
GAACCCGACAGAGTCGGAATCGTCAGTACAAACTTCTGGATCCTTGGAAATGCTAAAAAAATGGAGCCCGGAACAGTTTTTCCAAACTATCCTCAGTCATTATGCACAATCGCTCGATGATTCTGAAATACTCCTCAATACACCGGTCAGTTCATTTAGTGACCTGTTCACCGGAAGTCTCGCAGATACAGTGAACCAGCCTACGCTGTATGATGTGCTGGTGAAACGGGCTGTAGATTTCTCTACCAACCTACATGAGTTCCCAATCTTTCGAGTAAAACCCGCCGTTTTGTGCCAGAAAACACTCCTGGGCTCCGCTGATGAGTTTATTCGAGCAGTGAAGAGAGAAAAGGACGATTCTGCTAATCCCTGGATGCAAACTTTACAGTGGTACGCCAACTGGCTTGAATGTCATATGGCGTTTAAAAATACTGATAATGAAGTTGTTAATAGTGAACGACCGGCTTTATTAATGGCGAATCTTTCGCGGCTGAAATTTGTCAGGGACCACACTTGCCATCCCGATGTGGATAGCCTCTACCGTTGTGCTCTGATCAACCTGGCTAAGCCATTGGAGCAGGATTCTCTTCAAGCTAGAGTCTTCCTGGAGCTGGGGCGATTCCATGCTACTCGATCGGAACGGTTTATTCCAAATCAGGAGGATACTTCAAAATACAAACAGGACAGGAGAGAAGCCGTTTCATGGTTGGAGAAAGCCATGCGCTGGAGTTCAACCATGGATGGAAAGGAGAGCAGCAACCTGAGGAATAACCTTTTGAAGCCAGTTATCCGAAGTGAAGTACCACAGGTTCAATTGCCGGAACAATCACTCCCGGTTAGCTTGTGGTATCAGAATGCAAAAGAAGTTTTCTATGAGGTTTATGCATACAGTGCCTTAAACTATTACTCGAACTGGAATAAGCTCCAACCGGAAGAACGGTTACAAGTTTTAAGTCAGCTTAATCCGTTACGTACTGGTCATCATCAACTTCCCGATGATGGAGATCTTAACCCTCACATAGTCAATGTAATACTCGATCCATTGCCAGCCGGATTCTACCTGCTTCTTTGGTCGGTCAACGACCTTGTGACCGGTAAGCTAGCAACAACGACTGTTACTCCAGTGGCATTAAGCCGGATCAGCTGGGTAACTCGCACGGACGATTTCGGGGGGCGGGAGTTCTACTTTCGCGACCTGGAGAGCGGTGCTGCCGTATCATCAGTGAGAGTTATTCCATGGTATCAAATCTGGGACGATCATTCGCGTCAAACACGTCTGGAAAGCGGGACAGGTCTGTTTGCAGCTAAAGATGGATTTTTAAGAATACCTGCCGGAGCTCCCGGTCAGAATGATCCGGCCCGTCGGGCTTACCGTATTGCGGTAGTCGCTGGGCTGGATACCCTGATCAGTCAGGAGCTTTTCCATCCTGGGTACGGACAGCCTGGTAGGAAGGTTCAAACAAGAGCCACGATCCATACCGACCGGAGTCTGTATAAGCCGGGGCAAAATCTCCATTATCGAGGAGTGCTGATTGATCACTATCGTGATTCATTGGCAATTCACCAAACCGACTCCATTAAGGTGACGTTACAAAATGTTCGTTATGAGGCTGTTGAAACAATAACGGTGCCGGTTGATGAATTTGGGTGTTTTACCGGATTGTTCCAGCTTCCGCTCAAAGGCTTAACGGGTCGCTACTTTGTGAATACCAGCTATGGTCAGGCAACTGTCAATATGGAGCAATACAGACGTCCCGGATTTTACTTCCGAATTGACCCAGATCACCAGTATTATCAGGAGGGGGATCAAATTTCTGTAAGTGGTTCATTAATAGCACTTTCAGGAGAGTCTGTGCCCGATGCGGAAATTGCGGTAGAGGTCGAAATTCAAGCCGGGGTTCATCCTTTGAGATGGAGCCCCTGGGCCGGCCAGCGCATCCGAGTTCACACTGAAAAGATCAAAGGCACTTCAGATGGGCGCTTTCACTGGAGTTGGATGACACTGCCGGCTAACCGCAATCCTTATTCCCCGGGTGGAGTTTCGAGCTATCAGATCATCCTAAGAGCGACAGATCCCAATGGAGAAACACAGGTTGAGAATCTGCTGATCAACTGTGGCAGGGAAAGCCTTCGCTATATACTGAATATCCCGACTGGAATTAAGGTTACGGATACTTTACGCATTGATGTGGAAGCTTCTGCAACTGATGGACGTTCTTTGGCGGTTAACGGTTTGCTCCGAATTGAAAAGCTCAAAATTCCGAAAATCAGATATTTACCTTCCTTGCTGACCCCACCTGATCGGTTTCTTTACTCGCTCGACGAGTGGCAGAAATGCCAAAAAGGAGTGCCCTATGCACAGGAACATAGGATGGAGCATTGGATGACCGAAAAGATACTGTATGATGCTAATATCCGAATTGATTCAGCCTACACGCTGCGTCTACCTCCGGTCGGAAAAACAGAAGCCGGATGGTACCGGGCGTCATTGAGTTCAGCTGAACCTTATGCTGAACAGGAGCCAGTGGTGCGCTATTACTATCTGGAACCCAAAAAGTTGACTCGGATACCCGTAGGTCAAACTCTCTGGGTAAAACCATCAAGCCAACAACTTAAGGTGGGTGATCAATTTCATCTCAGCTTGGCTTTCCCGGAAAAGACATTCTGCTTGGTCGAGATTCGGTTGCTCAATGAAACCTTGACTAGCAAATGGTTAGAAGTTGGCTCCAAAACTGTTACTTTAACCTGGCCAGTTACCAGTGCCTGGCAGGGCGGAGCTCATGTCAGATTTGTGGGAATCCGCGACGGGCGATCGTTTTCCAAAGATTTTAATATCAATGTCCCCTGGGTAAATAAACAGATCACCATAACCGGACTGGAAGTTCCAGAAAAGGTTGAGCCGGGGGATACTATTAAATTGAATATTAAGTTGTTGGATGAAAATGGTAGTCCGGTTTCTGGATTGATGGGAGTTGCCATATATGATGCCTCGCTTGACCAGTTGGCACTCCACAACTGGAACCGTGTGGCGTGGCCAGGGGTGTCCGTAAGACCTTCCTGGGAAACCACCCTGAACCGAACGATCGGATCGGAGACACTTTATGATAAGCAAATTGACTGGGTTTGGATTGGCCAGTCCAATCCTTTGGTATTCAATTGGTTCGGAATGGGTTACTATGGGATAAGCCGACAAGGCCAAACGATGATGCTGAAATCAACTGCACCTCAACGAACGCCTGGCAGAATTGCTGAGTCGGTCAAAAATTTTCAGGATCAGGCTGCCGGTAATGCTGCTGTGGAGGAGGATGCTTCTCTTCCGTCAAATGAAGTTGATCAGCCCCAGGATAGAACCCCGGCATTGGTTCAGATTCGTTCAGATTTTCGGGAGACAGCTCTGTTTAATGGGGTAGTAAAAACTGACGAAGAGGGTCGGGCAAAAGTAAAATTTACTGTCCCTGAAGTGTTCACAAAATGGAAGGTGCTTGCTGCTGCGCATGATCAACAGCTCGCAATTGGCTATTATTCAGGCGCTTTTGTTTCGGCTAAAGATTTGATGATCCGCTCAAATTTCCCACCATTCTTACGCAGAGGGGATACGGTTGATTTGGCTGCTCGCGTTGGATGGTATGGCCAAGGCACCATTAGCACAAGTACAAATCTTACGCTTACTGGACCTTCCGGAAGTCAGAGCCAACAGTATGAAACCCTGGATGCAACCATTTCTTCTGGAGTATCGGTTCCTTATTATTGGCGGTATACTCCTGATATCAATGATGGAACTGCCATCAGGTATAGCCTGGTAACTCAGAGCGATAACCAAGATGATGGCCTGACCGATACCATTTCGATCTATCCGGATCAGGTTGAATTGTGGAATTCTACTCCCTTCTACTTCAATGCTCCGGGTAGCAAGACGCTGTCTGTAGAGGGTCGACCGTTGGAAGCTTTGATGGAGATCACCTCGACGCCGGTATGGCAGGTTATTCAGTCGATGCCTGAGGTGATTTCCCGGGAGCGCGAATGTTCAGAGTACTGGTTTAGTAGGTTTTATCTGGCCAACCTGACAGGCTATGTGGCTGCCAGGTTCCCGGACATTGCTGCATGGTTCAGAAATGAGCCTGTGGAAGTTATCCTCGACTCCCTGAGTCATCCGCTTCTCAGGAATGTCGATATCAAGGGTACTCAATGGGAATCAACCATCTGGAGCCCCCAGAGGAAAACAGAGGAGGCTCGTATCAGACAGCTGAAAGAGTGGATGGATCCGGAAAAGCTCACTCGGGAGATTGAATACTCATTCGAAAAACTCTCAGAGCTTCAGCGTCCCGATGGGACGTGGCCTTGGTATAAAGGGATGGGGCCCGACTGGTTCATTACTCAGCAGATTTTGGCCGGATTTGGTGAACTTAGGGCCTGGCAGGTGATGGATATCTCGCGGGTGCAGCGTGGTAATTCCATGATTGGGAAAGCAGTTGAGGCTATGGATAGCTGGTTGAACCGACAGTTTCAGGACCTTTCAAGGGTTGATTCTACCCTGCAGCAAGAAGTTCAGTTGAATCCGCTTGTGATTAACTATCTCTATACCAGGGCTTATTATGTAGGAATGAGCCAATCGGCTTTAAATGAGATTGCCTATCTCTACTTTATTGATCGAATAGGCGAGGAGTGGGTTAAGCATGAAGCTCCTTTGCAGGTGTTGATGGCCATTACTCACGCACAGATTGGCCGGATGAAAGAGGCCTCGGCAATCTATCGATCGATTCGTGAACGAATGGTTTCGTCTCCTGAGATGGGTCTTTATTGGCCGAGAAGAGGTTATGCGTCAGCATGGTATCACTGGGATATCTGGATGCAGAGCCGGTTAATCGAATTATTTGCTGCCGTGGAGGAGGGCAGGGGTGAACTGGATCAGCTCAGACTCTACCTGTTGCACCAGAAGAGGGGGCGCGATTGGGGTAATGGTATGGTGGCATCCTGGGCGGCCAAGTCACTCTTATTCTATGGGTCACCGTTGCTTCAACAACCGGCATCCATCGGATTCCAGTGGGGTAAGGAGCAATTCAGTCCGCTGCGAGTAAAGACCGGCTCAGTAGCTCCCAACGGCTATTATCGTTATGGATGGAAAAATCAAGAGGAGATGTCGGATGCAGAAAACCTGGAGGTGATCCACGAGGGTGGCGGACCGGCCTGGGGTGCATTCTATACTCTTAGAGACTACCAGCTGAATGAGTTAGCTGCTACCGATGGGCCCCTAAAAATCGACCGAACCCTGATGATACGAAATGCAGAAGGGGAATGGACAGATTATCAGTCTAATACCGATGCTACAGTGGGACAGGTTGTGCGTGTTCGTCTTACCATTTCTTCTGATCGCGACCTGAGTTATCTCGAGTTAAAAGACTTTCTGGGAACAGGATTTGTTCCGGTGGGAGTACTCTCAGGATACCACTATCAGCAGGGGTTATCCTGGTATCAGGCTAGAGAGCCAGAAGCGGTTTTGTTTTACCTACACGCCCTTCCGCGTGGTGTTCATGTTATTGAATATCAGGCAGTAATTGAGCAATCCGGGCACTATTTTGGAGGATACGCCACGCTGCAGAGCCTGTATGCCCCTGAGTTTAGAGCCTGGTCGGACGGAGTTAGGTTGAGCGCAACGCGTTAGGCCTTAACCGGCTCCAGCTCCATGGTAAAATGACGAAGAATGGGGGCTTCCCGAGTTAAACGGTAACCTCTTTGGATGAGATTGGCTCGTTCCAGGACTTTTCCTGCGACTGCAGCCGTGTAGCGAATATGATCGGAGGTATAGACTCGTCTGGGCACGGCAAATCTAACCAGTTCCAGTTTGGGATAACGGTTTTCGCGGGTCACCGGATCACGGTCGGCCATCAGGGCACCGATCTCCACGGTTCGGATTCCTCCTTCGCGATACAGCTCAATGGCGAGAGTCTGGGCTGGAAACTCTTCGCGTGGAACATGGGGTAAAGCTTTCAGTGCATCGACAAAAATGGCATGGCCGCCAAATGGTTGCAGAACCGGAACACCAAGCCGCTGCATTTCACTACCCAGCAAAGCAACCTGTCCAATCCGCCAGTCGAGGTAACTGAGCTCCGTTGATTCCCGGAGTCCTTGCGCTAGGGCTGCCATATCGCGCCCGGCTTGGCCGCCATAGGTTAGGTAACCTTCAAACATGATATTGTAAACCGATGCCGCCCTAAATAGTTCCTCCTCGCGCATGGCAATGAAACCACCGATATTGACTAGGCCATCCTTTTTTGCCGACATGGTGGCTGCATCAAAGTAAGAGAACATTTCCCGGACGATTTCACGGATGGTATGCCCCTCAAACCCAGGCTCGCGCTGCCGTATAAACCAAGCATTTTCGGCAAAACGGGCCGCATCCATCACCAATGGCTTACCAAATCGGTTAGCCAACTGTTTCACCGAACGAATATTTTCCATGGAAACAGGCTGACCACCAGCAGTGTTGCACGTTGCCGTGATGAGAATAAAGGGGATTTGATCGTGACTCTCTTCTAACACCTCCTCGAGGCGTTCGAGATCCACATTCCCTTTAAACGGGTGAATCAATGTGGGATCACTAGCTTCCCGGATGGTGCAGTCAACAGCCTCGGCTTTCCGGAACTCGATATGCCCTTTGGTCGTATCGAAATGAGCATTTCCGGGAACTTTGTTTCCCTCTTTCACCAACACGGAGAAAAGCACGTTCTCTGCTGCCCGGCCTTGATGTGTCGGAAGTAAATGGGCAAACCCCATGAGCTCCTTGATCGTCTCTTTGAGCTCATAAAAGGATCTCGATCCGGCATACGACTCATCACCGGTCATGATTGCAGCCCATTGATGGTCACTCATCGCACCAGTACCCGAATCGGTAAGATAGTCCAGAAAAACATGCTCGCTACGAATGTTAAACAGATTATAACGGGCTTCTCTGAGCCAGACCTCCCGCTCTTCACGCGTGGAAAGGTAGAGAGGCTCAACTGCCTTGATTTTAAAAGGTTCGCAGGATAGTTGTGTCATGAGGGAAATAGTTGGTTCTGTAATTCGTTTCTTTTGAATGGGGCTAATTTCGCAATATTGGAAGAAATCCGGGCATTTACATCAGGTTTTTGTTGGTCTGCTTTTGTAATTTTACCGCTGTTTGTCAAAACAAGATTAGGATGAGGATCAAAAAGATTTTTATGGTTTTGATGGGTTTGATCCTGCTGGTCATCCCTGGATACGGACAGGTAAATCAAAATCACCAGGGGTTTCGGGATACACTCAAGATCCCCCGGGATTCAATCATTAGAATGTTGGTTGTCAAAGATTCCTTGCTGGTTGTAGCAAAAAGAGATTCAGCATTTTTGGCACAGCAGATTTTCTTGACTCAAAGGAGCAAGGATTCACTCGATTCGAGTCTTCAGAGGATCCGGATGAAACAACAGGAGGATTCCCTCGAAAGCATTCGCCAGTACCAATTGTCGCGAAATTTCAATAAAAGGGCCCGACTCGAGTTGGTCGATCCGGTTGATCAGATCTATGAGGATTCGGTCAGAGGAGCCCTTACCGATCTGGTAAACCTGGTTTTCGAGGATACGGCCTTTTCTCCCTATCCGAGACAACTTAAGTATAGTTTTAATCGATTGGTTCATCATCTGGCTAACGACTCAATCTATTTGCAATTTGTTAACCTTCAAAAGGATACTGTTCCGTTTGTGCTGAAAGCCAACCGGGCTGATTCGACCGCTTTTTTCCTGATGAATGTCAAAGAAGACTCGGCTAAGGTCTTTTTACGCAGCCAGGATAGAAACACCTTGGTGATGTGGCTCGAGGAGGGACTTGATTTACGGAGACTCTTCAGGCGGCAGGTTACGGCTGATCAAATTAAAATCGCTTGGGCACAACCGGATAAGTATCGGATTCCAAGAGTGAAAGTTCCTAACCCGCCGGCAAAGCTTTGGGATACCGGTGCAGAGTTCAGTGCCACTTTGTCCCAGGTAGCCTACTCTCACTGGGCTAAAGGGGGAAACAACAACCTTTCACTTAATACCGAAACCAAAGTCCATGCGAATTATTCCAAAAGCGGAGTCCGATGGGATAACCTTTTCTGGTTCCAGTATGGTATTCAAAAAGCTGAGCTAGTGAATCTTAGAAAAAGCCAGGACCGATTAGAGGTGCGATCTGCCCTTTCCCATAAAGCCTTCAAAAAATTCGACTATTCGGTTGGTTTAACGCTAATTACTCAGAGTTTCAATGGGTATGACTATCCGAATGATTCGGTCAGAATTTCCCACTTTATGGCCCCGGGTATCATCGATATCAATATCGGGATGCTGTACCGGCCTAATTCTAAATTCTCTGCCAACTTTTCACCCGCTTCGGGAAAACTGACAGCCGTTCTCGATACCACCCTGGCGCAATTACCACGATATGGTAACCAAGGCAAACGAATCCGCCCAGAGGTGGGCGCGCGGGTGACTATCGATTATAAAACGCTGCTGTTCAAAAATGTTAACCTGAACACCCAACTCAAGCTGTTTAGTAGCTATGTGAATCATCCTGAGCGAGTTGATGTTGACTGGTACATGGCTCTCGACCTGAAGGTGAATAAGTACATGACAACCTCTATTAAGACGCAGTTGATGTATGATGATGACGTCCTAATTCCCCTTTACGAGGTCCAGGATGGGAAAAAAGTGAAAGTTGGAGAGGGTAAACGAGTACAGTTTTGGGAATTTATCGGTGTGGGATTCAAATATATCCTATAATCCCTAATTCAGATAGAGACTGATGATGGTGAAAATGGCATAAATCAGGCTGGCTACCCCGTTGGTGGTCCCGAAAGCCCGGTTTATCCGACTTAAATCACCCGGTTTAACGATCAGATGCTGATAGAGTAATAGGCCGATAAAAATCAACGATCCAGTCCAGTAAACCCAATTTCCCAGCCCTGCCCATCCAATCCCTACCACAATTGCTGCCGTGATTAGGTGAAGAACGATGGAGGCTCCCAACGCATTTTTTACCCCGATATGTGCAGGAATCGAGTGGAGACTCATGCTTCGGTCAAATTGTTCGTCCTGAAGCGAATAGATGATGTCAAAACCTCCAACCCAAGTAATGACGACCCCTGAAAAAAACAAGGGTAACCAGTCGAACCGACCGGTAACGGCCAGGTAAGCTCCAATGGGAGCCAGCGAGAGGCCCAACCCAAGTATCAGGTGGCAAAGCCAGGTGAATCGCTTGGTGTAGCTGTATCCTAGAATGATCAGCAGGGCAACAGGGGAAAGGAAAAGACAAAGATGGTTTAGCATCCCTGCTGTGAGGATAAACAGAACTGCATTGACAATCGAGAAAAGAAGGGCCGCGCGGCCGGGTATCACTCCTGACGGGATTTCGCGCTGAGCTGTGCGAGGATTCTCACGGTCAATCCACCGGTCGGCCCAACGGTTAAAACCCATGGCCGCATTGCGCGCCCAAACCATACAGGCGATGACCAACAGCAGCTGCTGCCAATAAAATGGATAACCTGCATACCGGATGGCCAGGAAGAATCCGGTTAAAGCAAACGGCATGGCAAAGATGGTGTGGGCAAAGACTATGAGTGACAGATAGTTGCGGATCTTCATAAGGATTGATCAGATCGGACTAAGGTAATCAATCCGGCTTACTATCTTTGCCATCATGATTAAAATGGTGGTGACTGACCTTGACGGAACACTTCTGAATAATGACCAGCAGGTCAGTGCTCAGAATTATCAATTGTTACAAACGCTGCAGGAGAACAGCATTGTGACAGTTATTGCTACCGGCCGCTCTCCTTTTTCATTCCGTCGCGTGATACCGGCAGATTTTCCTATTGATTATCTGGTTTTTAGCTCAGGCGCCGGAATTATGAATTATCGTACCGGGGAGATCATTTATTCACAGAATTTACCCGGAGATCAAGTTCTTGCCATTGCCCTCAAGCTGCACGGAATGAGACAGCCTTTCAAGGTTTTAGCTGCAGTTCCGGATAACCACCACTATGTGTATTATGACAACGGTAACCTCCATTCAGATTTCCTGAGAAGAATGGAAAACTATCGTGGTTTTGAAAAGCCGATTTCATTTGATCCCCCAAATTTCGGCGAAGCATGCCAATTTTTGATCATTCTTCCGCCCGACCCTCCACGCTTTGAGTATCTGAAATCCCAATTCGAAGGTGTTAAAGTGATACGAGCAACTTCTCCGATCGACCATCAATCGATCTGGATGGAAATCTATCATGAGGATGTATCAAAAGGTAAAGCGATTGCCTGGCTAGGTAATAGGCTGAAAATCAATAAAGAAGAAATAGTTGGCGTTGGAAATGATTACAACGATATCGACTTGTTAGATTATGCCGGACACTCTTTTGTGGTCTCGAATGCTCCAGAAGAGTTGAAGGCAGATTATCAGGTTGTTTCTTCCAACAATGAGAGCGGCTTCAGCGAAGCTGTGTTATCTCTGCCTTGCTCCCAATTGCTCCTGAAAAGCACGAAATAGACGCCCCATTGTCTCTTCTATCTGCTTGTCTGTGAGTGTTTTGTTTTCGTCTTGGAGGATAAAACTGACAGCAAGAGACTTCTTGTCAGTACCAATTTTCTCACTGGTATATACATCGAAAACATTGACCTCTCTGAGGAGTTTGCGTTCTGTCTTGAAAGCTAACGTGCGGATCTGTTCATAACTGATTTGGTGGTCAACCACCAGGGCGAGATCGCGCCGGACCCAAGGAAAGCGTGGCAACTCTTTAACACGAATTTCGAAATTGGCTTTTGACAGGAGCAGGTCCCAGTTTATTTCAGCAAACCAGACATTTTCTTCGGTTTCAGTAAGCGCAAGGATGTCGGGGTGGATGAGTCCTACTTTGACCAAATCTTTAGATCCAATACTCCACGTTGCTCCATAGGCAAACCGTTCATCCGTATCCCTGGAGAGGGTTAAATGGTTAAGAGAGAATCCAAACCGTTTGATTATTAGCTCGATATAACTCTTGAGATCAAAAAAGCCGGTATCTGTACCTTTGCCAGACCAATGTTCCGAATGTCTTTTCCCGGTAAGCCAAAGGGCTAACAGACGGTGTTCTTTGTACCCATTTGACTTTTGAGGATCTCCTCCCGGTTTTAGTTGATACGCATTCCCGAACTCATACAGGCGGAGGTCGTGGTTTTTATAATTTAGGTTGGTGGTTATGGCCTCTAGTCCACCAAACAGAAGGGTCCTGCGCAGGGTACTCAAATCGCTGCTTAGCGGATTTAATAGCTTAACGGTGTACTCCAGCGGAAAGGTTGGTAGCTTTTCGTAGTAAGCAGCCCTTGAGAGCGAATTCGACATGATCTCATTGAATCCTAGCGTACTAAGCTGATCGGATACCTGGTTTTCTAGCAGGTCTGGATCAGGGGTTTGTCCATAAGCCAGCGTAGAAGTGACTCTTTCAGGCATTCCAATGTTGTTGTATCCGTAAACCCTGAGAATCTCCTCGATTACATCGGCCTCTCGCCGGACATCAACACGATACGTAGCCACAGCCAGAGACAGTCCGTCGTCAGTTTCTTTAGTAGTTTCTATATCAATGGATTCTAAAATATTTTTGACGATATTCCGATCAATTTTTATTCCAATTAACCGGTCGAGATTTGACCATTTTAGGTTGACGGGGTAGGGTTGTACCGGATTGGGGTACACATCGACTATATCTGAGGCAATTGTTCCACCGGCGATTTCGCAGATAAGTGAAGCTGCCCGGATCAGGGCGTTGATAGTCCCGTTCGGATCGGTACCTCGCTCGAAGCGGAAGGAAGAATCGGTAAAGATTTGGTGCCTTTTACTGCTACGTCGTATCCAGACAGGATTAAAGCAGGCTGATTCAAGGAAGATGGAAGTGGTAGTTGGTGACACACCGGAATGGAGTCCACCGAATACACCAGCCATACACATCCCCTCTTTGGTGTTGCAGATCATAAGATCTTCACTGCTCAGGGTTCGTTCCTGTTCATCCAGTGTTATAAATTTCGTTCCCTCGGGCAAGGGTTTTACAACTACTTGGTTTCCCGTAATCGCTAGGGCATCGAAGGCATGCAAAGGTTGACCGGTTTCGTGGAGGACGAAGTTTGTGATATCCACGATGTTATTGATGGGGGTCATCCCGATGCTCCTTAACCGATTCCGCAGCCATTCGGGAGAATCCCCAACGTTAACGTCTGTGATGGTAATGCCAGAATACCGAATGCACGCATCCGGATTGGCAATCTGGACGGTAATTGGCAGATCGCCGGTTCTGAGAGGCAGTTGACCAGTCGGTTTTCGTAGCTCTACCTTGCGCTCTGCGCCCAGTGCAGCTTTCAGCTCACGAGCCACACCGTAATGGGAAGCACTATCAATGCGATTGGGAGTCAGGCCGATTTCAAAAATCCAGTCTGATTCAATTTTATACAGACTGCTGACGGGAAGCCCGGGTTCTGTAGTTTTGGGAAGAACGATGATGCCGGAGTGGTCGGTGCCAATTCCAATTTCATCCTCTGCACAAATCATCCCCTCGGATACCTCCCCTCGAATTTTTGCTTTTCGGATTGTCAGCGGTTTTTCCATACCGTACAGGGTACAGCCCACTGGAGCTACCACCACTTTCTGTCCTGCAGCAACATTGGGCGCTCCACACACGATGTTCAGCAACTCCGGACTACCAATATTTACACGTGTAAGCGACAACTTGTCAGCCTGTGGATGCTTTTCACAAGAGATCACCTCTCCGGTGATGAGGCCGTTCAGACTGCCCGGAATGGTCTCGAATGGCTCAAGACCCTCAACTTCAAGTCCAAGGTCGGTAAGGATGGCTGCCAATTCCTCCGGTGTGAGGTTAATATCAATGTATTGGCGAAGCCAGTTCAGGGAAATCTTCATGTTATTGAATAAAAAATGAGGCTCAAAAATAGGAAAAATCCGGATTGGGAATCCGGATTTTCACTAACCTAAAACCTAACCTATGAAAATGATCCAGAATTGGATCGGATGAACAAAATCAAAACCTAAAACTACACTACGTTGTTTCTAAACAGTAGGCGAAACTAAAAAGAATAATCCGAACATTCTACTATTTTAACAATTATTAAGAATTCCATGATGGGTTGAAAGTCTTATCCTGCAATGGAAAAATCGTATTTTTGATGCCATGAGAATTACCATAAAATCTAAGGCAATCGATTACAAATTGTTGATAGGTAGTTTCCTGCTGTCAGTTGTTCCCCTGGCTTCATTCGCTCAGAATCGCTCCGATAATCTCACCAAATCGCTGCGCGAGCATGTCGAGGTACTCGCCTCCCAAGACCTGGAAGGCCGTTATCCTGGCACGGCAGGAGATCGAACCGCCTCTTCTTACATCGCTGATCATTGGACCGACTACGGATTAACTCTTTTTAACAGCGAGGGATTTCAACCTTTTAAGGTTCGCACTGGTGTCAGTCAGGGAGTTAATAATCAATTGATTATCAATGATGTAAGGGCTGAATCTGGAAAGGATTTTATCCCCATGTTTGTGAGTGGCAATGGTTTAGCTGAAGGGGAATTGGTTTTCGCTGGCTATGGATTTCGGATAAAAGATGGTGACCACAGGTGGGATGATTACGAGAATATTGATGTTAAGGACAAAATTGTTTTAATGCTGCTTGGTGCACCGGATCCTCCGGCAGATTCAGATATCGATCCGTTTGAAGATGCTGGGTCGTTGCGTGTGAAGATCCTGAATGCTCGCGACCAGGGAGCTGCGGCTGTCCTTTTTGTAGCTGGACCACGGTATGATGAAAAGGATGTGCTGGAATTCGAGGCTCTCCGGGAGAGCCCGGCTGGGATCCCCGTTCTTCGGGTTAGCCGAGGGTATATAGGCAAAGTATTCGCAGGCCTGGATATGGATATTGCTGCTCTTGAAGCGGATTTGGCTGCTAGGGGGGTAAGTTTGACTAGAACAACCAACCTTAAGGTTTCTCTTCAGGCTGATGTGACCACCGAGTGGGCCGAAACATGTAATGTAATTGCTTGGATACCAGCAGTTGATACTGGTCTAAGGCACGAGTGGGTGGTAATTGGTGCCCATTTCGATCACCTGGGAATGGGCGGCCAGGGGAGCAACTCCAGAGCCCAGGACACGGTTGCAGTACATCCTGGGGCAGATGATAACGCATCGGGAGTAGCCGGAATCATTGAAATAGCAGGGATTCTGACTAATCAAGAGATGCCATTTAAAAGATCGGTGTTGTTTGTAGCCTTCGGAGCTGAAGAGCTGGGCTTGCTGGGCTCGAAGTATTTTGTGGAAGAGCCACCGGTCGATCTCAACAGAATCAGCGCCATGATTAATCTCGATATGATTGGACGCCTGAATGAGGAACGGCGCGTGAATGTCAGCGGCACAGGAACAGCTGTGGAAATGGATTCCTTACTGGCTGCCTATAGCCCACACGATTTCCACTATGTCACCTCACCCGAAGGTTATGGCCCATCAGATCATGCAGCCTTTTATTCAGCCGGTATCCCCGTCCTCTACTTTTCAACGGGCGCTCACCTGGATTATCATACCCCTCAAGATACGCCTGATAAACTGGATTATAATTCAATGTCGTTGATTATAAGTCAGATAGCGGAGTTGACTAATGCCATTGCCAACCACCCCTCCAAGCTAACCTTTACCGAAGCGGGTCCGCGTAAGGCCGACAGCGGTCGCCGTAATCTTAAGGTGACCTTGGGAATCATGCCTGATGTTTCAGGTACGTCAAACGATGGCCTGCGGGTCGAATTTGCTACTCCGGGCAAACCGGCTCATCAGGCAGGAATCAGGAAAGGCGACCGTATCGTGGCAATGAACGGACTATCTGTTCAGAATATTTATGAATATATGAGCCGCCTCCAACAGCTAAAAGCGGGTCAGGTCGTTTCGGTAGAGGTGATTCGTGATGAACGACCACTGGTATTTTTAGTACAATTGTAATTAAGAGAGCACATGAAAAAAGCACTTTTGTGGATTTTTGCGATCGTCCTGACCCTCTCGGCAGCCTACTATCAGCGAAAAACCGGTCCAACAAATCCAAAAGATATTCAGGTAACCCTGGCCGATCGTACCTATACCGTAACGTTATTACGCTCGAGTGGGGCACGCCCAGCCCGAATTGTCCTGCCGGTAACTGACACCACGATACAAGCCAAGCTGTTCTTTAAGCGCTTAGGTGTCGCCGAAGATTGGATTGTGGAGAAGTTTGCCTGGAAAGAAATTCGTTACCACTCCAAGTTTATGAAAAAGGTCATGGGCAAGGAAGATGGAACAGCCCTGGCAGCATCCCTTCCGGTTCAACCACCTGCTGGGAAATTAGAGTATTTCATTGAAATGCAAAAGAGTGAGGAGGTGATTCAAATTGCCAAGGATAATCCAGTAGTCATACGCTTTAAGGGCGATGTGCCAGCTCTGGCCCTCATTCCCCATATCATTCTGATGTTTCTCGGTATGCTCTTTGCCTCGGTAGCGGGACTTTTTGCAGCTTTCAGACTTGAACGCTACAAACGATACACCATCTGGACATTCATCATCCTATTCGCTGGTGGATTTATCTTCGGTCCACTGGTACAGTGGTTTGCTTTTGGCGACTGGTGGACGGGTATTCCGTTTGGCTGGGATCTGACCGATAATAAAACCCTCTTTGCGTTCCTCTTTTGGATAGCGGCTCTGTTTGGAATAAAAGGCAAAGGAAGACCCTGGCTGGTGATTCTGGCAGCTATCATGACTTTAATAATCTTTAGTATCCCTCATAGCCTCTTTGGCTCAACCCTGGATTATTCAACAGGCTCTGTTATACAGGGTTAATTAAGGGCAACTGACATTTTTTCCGTGGCACGCCCTTTGAATAGAGAGCGTGCCAAACTTTTTTTTTCTATGGAAACAACAAAGCAGCAAGGAACCATCAATGTGACATCGGAAAATATATTTCCGATCATTAAAAAGTTTCTCTACTCTGATCACGAGATTTTTCTCCGCGAGTTAGTGTCTAATGCAGTAGATGCAACACAAAAATTGAAAACCCTCGCTTCTGTCGGTGAATTTAAAGGCGAGCTTGGGGATCTGACCATCCGGGTTTCGATCGATCCAAAGAAAAAGACCCTGACAGTATCAGACCGTGGCATCGGCATGACAGCTAAAGAGATTGATAAATACATCAATCAGATTGCCTTTTCCGGTGCCGAAGAGTTCATGAAGAAATATAAGAAAGATGCCAATGCCATCATCGGGCACTTTGGATTAGGGTTTTACTCCTCTTTCATGGTTTCCGATAAGGTCGAGATTGTGACCAAATCACACAAACGGGGAAAAGCCGTTAGATGGAGTTGCAAAGGGACTACTGATTATACTATCGAAGAAGTTGACCGTGAAGACCGGGGTACCGATATCATCCTACATCTGGATAAGGAATCCGATGAGTTTCTTAAGGAGGAGCGGATAAACGAGATCTTAAAAAAATATTCGAAATTCCTGCCGGTACCGATTGCTTTTGGCAAGAAAAAAGAGTGGAAAGATGGTAAACAAGTTGAGACCGACGAGGATCTGATTATCAATAACACCGAGCCAGCTTGGACGAAAAAGCCTGCCGACCTGAAAGAGGAGGATTATGCAGCTTTTTACCGCGAAATCTATCCGATGAGTGAAGACCCGCTGTTTCATATCCACCTGAATGTGGATTATCCATTCAACCTCACCGGTATCCTCTATTTCCCGAAGATCCGAAATAACTGGGAAGTTCAAAAAAACAAAATCCAACTCTATGCTAATCAGGTATTTGTGACGGATTCGGTGGAGGGAATTGTGCCTGATTTCCTGACACTATTACATGGAGTGATCGATAGCCCGGATATTCCGCTGAACGTGAGCCGTTCCTACCTGCAGTCAGATCAGAATGTCAAAAAGATTTCGGCGCATATCACCAAAAAAGTGGCCGACCGGCTCAAGGAGATCTTTACCAGTGATCGAGAGCAGTTTGAATCAAAGTGGGACGACCTGAAGTTGTTCATCAACTACGGGATGTTGACAGAAGAGAAGTTTTACGATAAAGCAAAAGATTTCGCTTTGCTCAAGAATGTGGATGGGAAATATTTCACTTACGACGAGTATAAAAAGCTAATCAAGGAGAATCAAACTGATCAGGAGAAGAATCTTATCTATCTGTATGCCAGTGATAAAGAAGAGCAGTTTAGCTATATCCAGGCTGCCCGGGATAAGGGGTATGATGTCCTCCTGATGGACGGACAGTTCGATACACATTTTCTGAACCATCTGGAAACCAAGTTTGAATCCTCTCATTTTATCCGGGTTGACTCAGATGTAGTGGATAAACTGATCAAGAAGGAGCAGACGCTTGAATCCAAGCTCGATAAGACATTGGAAGGGTGGTTGCAACCTGTCTTTAAAAGCCAATTGCCTGGCGAGGGTTATTATGTCACCTTCGAAGCACTGGATGAAACCCAGTTGCCGATCATGATTACCCAATCAGAATGGTCGCGCCGGATGAAGGAGATGTCGAAACTCACCAATGGAATGAATTTTTACAAAGATCTGCCGGATAGCTATAATTTGGTGGTTAATAGTAATCATCCGCTGATTCTCTCGCTTGCGGGCGAATTGAAGGATAGCAAAGGGGAGACTGCTGCTCGGTTTGAGGAGGAGATGAAACAAATAAAAAGTGATCAGGAAAGTCTGGAGCAGCTGTTGAAAGATAAAAAATATGATGAGTTGACTCAGGAAGAGAAAGATAAGCGGGAGGAGCTGACCAAGCTTCTTGATGAGAAAACCGCTGAGCGGGATGCAGCTCTGCAAGCTTTTGCCGGGGAGCAGCCTGTTGTCAGCCAGTTGATCGATTTGGCTTTGCTGGCAACAAACAAGCTCACTGGGGAGTCACTGGATCGTTTTGTGAAACGGAGTGTCTCTTTATTGGGTAAACAATAAACCAGTAATTATCTTTACCCGAGAATAATCTTTTGACATGAAAAAGAATGCCTTTTTACTCCTCATGCTCCTTGGCTTAATGCTCGCACCGGTAGCCCAGGCTCAGAGAGTCTCTTTCGGCGGTCGGCTGGGGATGGGGTTCCCGGGTTTCCGCGATGAACTTATTGCTAGTCAGAGAATTACCTTCGCAGGATCAGTGGTCGGTAGTCTTCAGCTCGGGGATGTATTCGAGCTGGCCACCGAGTTAGGTTATCAGCGGAAGGGAAATAAGTACACCAATCAATACTGGGATGACCAGTTGCAGGTGGTGGAGGATTCCACTTACCTGGTTAAAACCAATCTAGACTATCTGACGATTCCGCTTTATGTTAGGTTGAATCTGGGTGGTTCCAGCAAGTTTTACTTGCAGGCTGGCGGTTATTATGGTTTTCTGTTCCATGCCAACTTTACCGGGAAGATTCTGGGTGAAGATGTTAAGCGACATAACGTGATCAAGGGACTTCACCGGCACGACTTCGGGATTCTTTTTGGTGGAGGACTGGAGTCGCCAATTCGCCAGGGGCTGGCTGTATTGCTCGACATCAAGTACCAAATTGGTCTTAAAGACCTGGTGGCAGATCAGACAGTACTAGGCTCTTCCCGCCCGCTGATGAACAAAGGATTGGTGATGGGGATAGGTCTTAGGATCGATCTTGATTAGGGTTCAAATAGTTGTCTGACTTCAAGGCGGAGAAACTCCAGCGCGACCTGGGTTGGTGGGTTGTTTTCTTCCATTTGTAATTGCAGGATTTTTTTACTGAGTTCAACGGCAGGGCCTTTTGGATTAACCTGTATGGCTGCTGTATTGATCATTCGGATGGTGCCTTCCTTAGCATTCCGAACCACATTCCAAGCTTCGTTGGAAATGTAAACCTGCTGAGCCAGATTATGCTCATATTCTGCTCTGATAGCCGCCAACAGATGCTGGTGAAAATCCCGGCAGGTAAACTCCTCCCGTTGCTCCCGAACTACCAGAGAATCAACAGTAATCCTTTCCAGAAATAACGATAACCGTTCATAAGCCTGAAGCCTCATTGGTAGCAGCCGTCGTCGATCTTGGGTGAAAAACTCCCGGTTACGCTCACTTCTCAGGGACTTGTAAAAATATTTCATCATCAGGGCAACAGCTAACAAAACGACCAGTGATGGTAGGATATATTTCAGTATTTCAAGGAGTTCTTTCATGGGATTCTTTTATGTAAATGACGTCGCGATCCTTTAGGTCGCGAAGCTAAAAATAGTAACTTTACCGATTGTTTTTCTAAGAAATCGACAACTTTATGGAAGCAAACAAGCTATCAAAGCGACTGGAGGGCCTGTCCGTTTCGGAAACTCTGGCTATGGCTGCCAGGAGCAGGGAACTAAAGAGTAAAGGGATTGATGTGATTGATCTCAGTCTGGGCGAGCCCGATTTCAATACACCTGATCACATTAAAGAGGCTGCTAATCAAGCTATTAAAGATAATGTTACCCATTACCCTCCGGTACCGGGATTTCTCGATCTGCGTCAGGCGGTTACAGCGAAGATGAAACGGGATAATGGGTTGGACTATCTTCCGGAACAGATCGTCGTGAGCGGTGGGGCTAAACAAGCCATTGCCAACGTGATTCTTAGCTGCGTTGATCCGGAAGATGAGGTGATCATTCCGGCTCCATACTGGGTGTCGTACCCTGAGATCATCAAATTGGCCCAAGCTACTCCAGTAGTGATTTCTGCTGGAATTGATCAGGCCTTCAAAATAACTCCTGAGCAATTAGAAGCTGCAATTACCTCAAAAACAAGAGCTTTTCTTTTTAGCTCTCCCTGTAATCCTACCGGGGAAATATACTCCCAGGAGGAGTTGGCGGATCTGGCTGAAGTATTCAAGCGTCACCCGCAAGTTTTGATTATTTCTGATGAGATTTACGAGTACATCAACTATTCCGGACAGCATCAGTCGATCGCGCAGTTTGATTTTTTGAAAGATCGTGTTGCAATAATCAATGGTGTGTCAAAAGGTTACGCCATGACTGGATGGAGGATTGGTTATATGGCAGCTCCTATCTGGCTTTCCAAAGCCTGCCAGAAATTACAAGGTCAATATACCTCCGGAGCTAACAGTATTGCTCAGAAAGCTTCTGTTGCTGCCCTTCTGGGGGATCAGTCGGTCATTGGTACCATGGTGGAGAAGTTTAAATCACGGCGCGACCGGGTGGTCAGCCGCCTCTCTAGAATTCCTGGGGTTAAGACGAACAACCCTCCGGGTGCTTTCTATGTCCTTCCGGATATCTCTTCCTTTTTTGGGAAATCAGATGGCGAAACCACAATTCATAACTCAAACGACTTGGCCATGTACCTACTGAATGTTGGGCATGTGGCATTGGTTGCCGGAGCACCATTCGGTGCGCCAGACTGCGTCCGGATTTCCTATTCGACCTCGATAGAAATGATCGACAAGGCCATGGACAGGATCGAGCTATGCCTGTCAAAGTTGAGCTAACGAATGTCCAAAAAGAGAAGTTGGTTAAGGGGGCTGTTGATAGGGCTTCTCATCTTTTTAGTAGCCGGACTGGCGACTGGAACCCTGTTTTATACCTGGATCAAAGCACCCAGTCTGGTTAATACGAATCAGGATACTACCTATTTTTATATCCCAACGGGTTCGCAATATGATCAGGTTTATCTTGATTTTAAAGAGTTAGGCCTGCTACGGTATGAGCGGGGTTTCGACTGGGTTGCGCGGCAGAAAGAGTATCCTCAACTGGTCAAGCCCGGTCGCTATTTGCTGACACGCGGCATGTCCAACATAGAAATTGTGGATCTCCTCCGATCGGGCCGTCAGGCAGAAGTAACGGTTGTCTTTAATACCACTCGTCATCTGGAACGAATTGCCGGGATTGTGGCTGCTAATCTGGAGGCCGACAGCCTCTCGCTGATCCAGGCTTTCCGGGATACTACCCTCATGGAAAAGTATGGTTTTCAGCCGGATAATTGGTTTGCCTTTTTTGTTCCTAATACCTATCGATTCCTTTGGAATACGAATGCTTTGGGTTTTATGGACCGGATGCATCGTGAATATCAGGTGTTCTGGAATGACAAACGAAAAGATCGTCTCAAAGAATTGGGAATGAGTAATATACAGATTGTTACGCTGGCGTCCATCGTTCAGGAGGAGACCTTTAAAACGGATGAAATGCCCCGGGTTGCGGGTGTTTACATGAATCGTCTGAAAAGGGGAATGAAGCTACAAGCCGATCCTACCGTGATTTTTGCTTTACAGGATTTTACGATCCGAAGAGTACTGCACCGGCATTTGCGGGTGGATTCTCCCTATAATACCTATCGCAAGGCAGGCCTTCCTCCCGGGCCTATCCGGATACCTTCGATTCAAGCGGTTGATGCCTGTTTGAATTACGAACGGCACAATTTTATCTATTTCTGTGCTCGTGAGGATTTTAGTGGGTACCATGCCTTTGCTGAAACGTATCGGGCACATCTTGCCAATGCCAGGAGGTACCAGCGTGCACTAAACAATCGTTAAAACCCTACTGACCGCTCCGAATAATCTGAACCTCAGGGTCAAGCGAGATTCCAAAGCGCTGCCTGACAGATTCATTTACACGATCCGCCAGGCTCAGGATCTGTTCTCCCGTAGCTCCACCATAATTCACTAAAACCAGAGCTTGCTTTGGGTAAATCCCAATGGCACTATCCCGGTAACCCTTCCAGCCACACTGTTCAATTAGCCATCCTGCCGGAATTTTTACCTGGCCATTATCCATTTGGTAGATCGGAACACCCGGAAACTCTTTGATAATTCCCGAAGCTAGATCTTCAGAGACTACTGGATTCTTGAAAAAACTACCCGCATTCCCAATGTTCACAGGATCAGGAAGTTTGGATTGCCGAATTTGAATGACAGCACTTCTGACATCGAAAGGGGTTACCTCTTCTTTACCTTCAAGGGTTTCCTTTAGCGGTTGGTAAGTGAGGTTTAGATCCGGTTTCTTGTGTAGGGAGAAAATGACTTCCCAAATCATTTTGCCTTGGTATTTTACCGACTTAAACCGGCTCATGCGGTATCCAAACTGGCACTCGCGGTTATCCATCCAAAAGGTTGCCCCTGAAACCAGATCGAAAACATGGACGGCTTCAACTGTTTCGGCGACTTCGACCCCATAGGCTCCGATATTTTGAACGGGAGCTGCCCCCACCATCCCTGGTATGAGCGATAGGTTTTCCAGTCCCCCATAATTTCGCTCAACACACCACTGAATGAGTTCGTCCATCTTCATTCCAGCTCCTGCTTTGATTCTGATCCGGGATTCATCTTCATCGATAATGGAGAGGAGATTGTTATCCGGATGGATAATAGTTCCGTGAAAATCATTGATAAAGAGTAAATTACTGCCACTTCCCATTACCAGAGGGTCTCCACCATGTTCAGCGGCTGCGTCAATACACGCTTTCGCATCATCCAGCGTGACCGGCTCGAGCAGAAGGTCGGCTTTCACATCCAGACCAAAGGTGTTATACGCTTTAAGGGAAACGTTACGTTTTATTTTCACCATGGTGCAAAGATAAGGAGGGAACGGCCTCCGCAACCACAATTTCATTATCTTCGATCAAAGATCACGAATTTGAAGGGAAAGCGAGTCATATTAGCAGTAACTAACGATCTCGTGGGAGATCAGAGGGTTCACAAAGTGGCTATGAGTCTGCTTAAAAGCGGCCACAATCCACTCCTTGTTGGACGCCAGTTCTTGTATTCGGAACCAATACGCAGGCCATACTCCTGTTTTCGGCTGAAAATACTCATTAATAGTGGCCCCTTTTTTTATGCCTGTTATAACGTACAACTATTTCTATATCTGTTGGTTAAAAGGGTTGACGTAATGCTTGCCAACGATCTGGACACGCTCCCGGCTGTTTATCTGGTTGGAAGGATCCGGAGGAAACGGATTGTTTATGATTCGCATGAATATTTTACCGAGGTTCCGGAGTTGGTGAACCGTCCTCGAGTTCAAAGCATCTGGCGTCGAATTGAGAGAAGGATTTTTCCGCATTTGAAAACAGTATATACTGTTAATCAGAGTATTGCGAATATTTATCAAGAGCTCTACCGAGTAAAAGTAGGTTCGTTTCCTAACTATCCTCTGATTCAAAAAGGCGAGCCTGCTATCGGATCTTTGCCGGAGTCCTTTGCTGGTCATCCGGTCATTCTTTATCAGGGTGCTGTTAATGTGGGCAGAGGGTTGGAAGAGATGATAAGGGCGATGGTGCATCTGCCTGAATATCGCTTTCTTGTTGTTGGTGGCGGGGATATACTTGATGAATTAAAGGGGTTGGTTGACACGCTTAAGTTAACAGACCGGGTCTATTTTTCCGGCAGGGTTCCTTTTGTCGATCTGGCCTGGTACACCCGGCAGGCCGTGCTGGGCATCAGCTTGGAGCAGGATATCGGGTTAAACTACCATTATTCCCTTCCGAACAAGTTGTTTGATTATCTCCATGCTGGGTTACCTGTTCTAGCCTCTGATTTGCCGGAGAGTGGTGCAATTATCAGAAAGGTTAACTGCGGCGTTTTGGTTAATCGCTTTGATCCCCAGTATTTGGCCGAAACGGTAAGATCCATGTTGAACCAGCCTGAACAGATGGAGCTCTGGCACGATAATGCTTTAAAAGCGGCACCAAACTATACCTGGGAAAATCAGGAACTGGAATTGGTCACGACGATTATTGGGAGCTAAGTTAGCATAACCTTCTCAAAATCAAAATAATCCTGAGTTAGTTCCACAGGGTCAAGTCGGCCGTTTTCACATCTGACTGTCCGGAACGGGAATTTTTTGATCATGTTGTAGGCGTGGGTAGCCATGAGAACCGGGCGACCAGTTTGGCTGATTGTTATCAGCAATCTCATCAATTCTTCGCCGGTATCGGGATCCAGGTTGCCGGTTGGTTCATCCGCCAGGATAATTTCAGGATCGTTCAGAAGGGCTCTGGCGATCACTACGCGTTGTTGTTCTCCACCTGAGAGTTGGTGTGGGTATTTATCTTCTTTGTAATGCAGATCAACCGTATCCAAAACATCATGCACCCGGCGTTTAATATCACCTTTATCTTTCCAGCCGGTGGCTCGGAGAACGAAAGCCAGGTTTTGATACACGTTACGATCCTCCAGCAGCTGAAAATCTTGGAAAACCATGCCGATTTTCCGCCGGAGCCTGGGAATATCGCGAGGTTTTATTCCTTTCAGGTCGAATCCGGCGATTTTGCCGAATCCATCTCTCAGAGGCAATTCGGCATAGAGTGTTTTCAACAGGCTCGTTTTACCTGTTCCTACCTTTCCAATCAAATAGACCAGTTCACCCGGATTAATGGTCAGGGTTACATTATCAAGCACCAGGTTGAACTGCTGATAAACCGAAGCATGTCGTAAATCTATAACCGGTTCCATACCCTCTTGCGGTCTTTTCAACCTTATTTTGTTAATTTATATGCTAAACCGGCACAGGGTAGTCACCCTCGTCCCGGTTATCTTTGCTAAAGTAAAAATAAAAGACGGGAATTTTAGTTATAGTCCAAGGATGAAAGGTCAGATCGCATGAATCGAAAAAGCTTGTTTTTTCTCTGCTCCCTCCTTTTTTTGCTGATAACGGTTAACCTAAGTGCACAGCAAACGGCCATTTACCGGGATGCGGATCTCGATTTAAAAGAGGGAATCGAATTATATCATTTGAAGCAATATGGTGCAGCCAAGGTCAGGTTTACTTCCTATCTCAACCGCACGGCCGGTCTTGAAGCTACCTCTAGGGGTGATGCGGCCTTTTATCAGGCCATGTGTGCTATTCGTCTCAATCAAAACAGCGGAGAGGCATTGGTTGAGCGCTTTGTGAAAGACAACCCCGAGAGTCCGAAAGCCAATCTTGCTCGTTTTGAAGTGGGTAAGCTCGTATTCCAGGAAAAGAAATATCGGCGTGCGATGCGCTGGTTTCAACAAGTCAAACCCGCTACCCTGAGTCGTGACCTGGTCCAGGAGTTTAATTTCTTTAACGGGTATTGTCTCTTTGATCAAAAGGATTTTACCGAGGCCTCGACTTGGTTTGCTCAGGTTCAATCGGAGCCGGGAGCTTATCAGGATGCTGCTCGTTATTATTATCATTACGCCCTATACATGAATCAGGAGTATGATGCTGCTCTGAGAGGATTTGGAGAACTTGTTGATAATAAAGAGTTTGGTGAGTCGGCTCGCTACAATATGGCACAGATTCACTATCTGAACGGCAACTGGGAGGAGGCTATCACTCTAGCTTCCGGGTTGGTGGATGGGGGTACCTCGGAGCAGCAAACCGAGATGTCCAGGATATTAGGTGATTCTTATTTCAGAATGGGCCGTTATGCCGAAGCTGTACCTTATTTTGAACGATATCGCAGGGGAACCCGAGCGATGACTTTATCTGAGCATTATGCCTTAGGTTATAGCTATTTCAAGACTGATCAGCTCAAAGAAGCCGTTTCGGAGTTGGAACTAGCTAGTAGTGGGGAGGATCAGCTAGCTCAGTCGGCTAATCACCTCCTTGGGACGGTTCTGATTCGTTTGGATGATAAGATGAGGGCGCGCTCTGCGTTGAGCAAAGCCGCCTCTTTGCGTTTTGATGCGGGAATCAGGGAGCAGGCTCTTTTTAGTTATGCCAAGCTGAGTGCTGAGTTATCGCTGCCAAATGAGGCCTTGCTCTCTTTTAAAGAGTTTCTGGAAGCTTTTCCGGAGTCCAAAAATCGTGGAGAAGCTTTTGAACAGATGGTTGGAATATTGGCTAGCTCAAGGAACTATCAGGAGGCTCTGGAAATTATGGATCAGATGCCTTCAAAAAGCGTTGAAGTGCGCCGCACCTATCAACGTATTGCCTATTTGCGAGCTTTGGAATTGTTTAATAATCTGAAGTATAGAGAGGCAATTGATCTGTTTGACCGTTCACTTGAGTATGGAAGTTATGATCGGAGCACCCGGGCTCTCTGTTTTTACTGGCAGGGTGAAGCCTGGTATAACCTCAAAGGATACCCAAGGGCAATTGCTGCTTTCGAGAAGTTCCTTAACGAGCCATCGGTGAGGGCTTTACCTGAATATGGACGCGCCTTATATGGAATCGCTTATTCATGGTTCAGTCAGGACACTGGAGCCGGCTACGACCGGGCTATAACCTTTTTTCACCGATTTACGCAGACTCCCGGACAGGAAGAGAAGCTCCTGGCAGATGCGTTTAATCGCATGGGTGACAGTTATTTCATGAAAAGGAATTATCAACAAGCCATTGCTCAGTATGATATAGCAACCACCTATCGAACAGATGAAACTCCCTATGCCATGTTTCAAAAGGGCTTTTCGCAAGGATTGCTGCAGCAGCTGACTGCCAAAATTGAGACCCTGAAGCGGCTGGTCAGGGAATATCCTAAGTCGCAATATACCGATGATGCAGAATTCGAGATTGGTCGTGCCTTTATTGATCTGCATGACCCTGCCGAGGCTATCCAAACCTTCCATGCCATCATTGAGAAATATCCCAACAGTTCCTATGTCAGAAAATCCTACCTCCAGCTGGGGTTGGTACATTATAATGCCAACCGGAACAGTGAGGCGTTAAAAATGTATCAGAAGGTTGTGACTACCTGGCCGGATACTCAGGAGGCATCCAGTGCTCTGGCGGGTATTCGGACTATTCACATGGATGAGAGTCGGGTGGACGATTACTTTGCCTATATGGAGTCCATTGGGAAGAACACCAGTGTATCAGTTGCCGGACAGGATAGTCTGGTCTATCTGGCAGCTGAGAATCTGTTCATGCAGGGAGATTGTAATCGGGCAACAGAGAGTTTATCCAGGTATATCAACCGTTTTCCTCAGGGGAATTTTATTGTGCAAGCACATTATTATAAAGCCGATTGTAGTTATAGAACCAACAAAATGGATGAAGCTCTGGCTTCCTATGAGTTTATCATTAACAGGGGAACAAGCGACTTCACGGAGCAATCGTTGATCCGGGCATCCGAAATTCTGTACGAGAAATCTGAATTTGACAAGGCTCTGAAGTATTATCGGCAACTGAGTGAAATAGCCCAGTCGGATACCGATTTGATAACAGCCCGCATGGGCCTTGTTCGTTGCTTGTATTTGACGGGTGATCTGGCTGGAACGATCACTGAAGCCACTACACTCCTGTCAATGAGTAATTTACCAGTAGAAGTGGTGCGTGAGGGAACGTTTAGGTTGGGAAAAGCTTATGTGGAGACGGGGGAGATGGATCTTGCTTTTGAGACTTTAGAAAGCGTGGCATCGGATGTAAAAAATGCTGAAGGCGCGGAAGCGAAATACCTGAGGGCCGATATTTTGTTCCGCAAGGGCAACGTAGCTGAGGCTGAAAAAGAGGTCCTCAATTTCCTGGAGTTAGGGACTTCCCATCGTTATTGGCTAGCAAGGGCTTATATTCTTTGGTCGGATATCTTTGTAACCAAAGAAGATCTCTTTCAGGCCAGGGCAACGTTGGAGATTCTGAAGGAGACTTACACGGAAACGGATGATGGGATCATAACCATGGTAGATGAGAAACTCAAGTTGATCAATAATCAGGAGAATTAGCGATATGACAGGGATAAGGCATTTTATACAGCGTTTCGGGTTGATGCTCCTTGTCGCGTTGACAGGTGTGTCGCTGCAAAATCAGTTGATAGCTCAGACTGAAGTGTCGAAGGAGGTGAGTGTGGTGAGGCCCTATAGTCCGACCATTGCTGATGCAGCCAAAATCCGCTTCATTCCTTATTTGGATGATACAGTTCAATATCAGAGCCGGTTTAGTTACGATCTTATGCCGTATCGTTTCAATCCGGAGACACGATTGCAAGAGCTTTCACCCGAAGCATACACTGCGCTGCAACCCGAACAACTTCGGTACTCTTTTGCAAGTTTTGGGTTGGGAAATTACTGGACGCCCATGGCTCGTCTGGCTATCAATACGTTACGAAATGAAAAAATGAGCCTCGGGTTTGATCTAAGTCATCTATCCTCGCAGGGGAGGATCAGGATGGACGATCAACGGAAAGTTTATGCTGGTTATGGAGATAATCATGTTAAGATTTACGGGGAGCGTTTTCTCAAGGGGGCTACACTTTCAGTAGGTGGTTATTTTCTTGAAAATCATCATTTTCTATATGGTTATACAACCGATTCCGTTGGAGGGGTCCCGTTATTTCCTTATGAGAACAGGGTAACAACAAAGCCCGAAACGGGTTTACAGCGTTTTATCAACACCGGTCTGGAATTCAATTTGGGATCGGATCAGACGTCCAGTAATGGTTGGAACTATCGGGTTAGAGGTGGTTATAATTTCCTGATTGACGGACTGAAAGCCAAGGAGCACTCCGGAACCATTACCGGAGGTTTTACCAAAGCTTTCAGGTTGATAACTGTTGGGACAGATGCCATTGGCAGCTATGTGTACCGTACCATGCAGCCGGATTCGTTGAGTTATGCTGTCGCCAGATTAGATCCATGGGTTAAGTTCAACTGGAAGATGATCAGTCTGAAAGCTGGTCCTAAAGTTGCAATGTCGCGTAATGCTCAGTCTTTCCATCTGTTTCCTAATGTGAGGCTGGAGATCAACATTACCGATGTGCTGGTGCCTTATCTGGGCTTGAATGGGTATTTGGAGAACCATCCATATCGATCATTAGCGGGTGTCAATCCGTATTTGATTGATAATCTTGATGTTAAAACCACTAATCATTTCTTTATAGCTTATGGTGGGCTTCGGGGAAGGTTTCATCCCAAGGTGGCATTTAATGCTGAGGTTTCTTGGGAGGATGCTAAGAACCTTCATTTTTTCCGGCCTGATACCACGATTGATGCACGGAACCGGTTTACGGTTGACTATGACAATGGAAAGATTTTACGGGTGAGTGGGGAGGTTTCCTTGCGGCAGAGTGACGATTTGACGTATATACTCAAGGGGAATTACTACCAGTACACGCTTGATACGCTGCCTGCGCCATGGCATAAGCCTGACTGGGACTTGAACTTGACTGTTCGATATGCCTGGAAAAATCGGTTGGTGGTAAAGAGCGAACTATTTTTAATCGGTCCCTATTCTGTTCCCGAGACAGACCCAATGAAGGGGTTGGTCAGGAGATCCAGCACTCTTGTGGATATCAATCTTGGAGCAGAATATCGAATTAATTCGTGGTTATCTGCCTTTGTGCGGGTAAATAATTTGATTGCCGACCGCTATGCTATTTGGCAGAATTACCCCATGCAGGGGATTAATTTCATGGGAGGATTAACGTTGTTGTTTTAGGTATTGATTTATAATAAGTTACAGCATTTTCAGATTGTTGAAAAATGCCGGTATTTAGGCCCAGGTTTTCATTGAAAAACCGGGCCTTTTTGCTATCTTTGTGTGATTTGTCGCGAACCTTTTTTATTTATATAATATACTGACAATGAGTGAATTACAGAACAAGGTTAATGGAAACGGATACTCTGCTGAGAGTATTCAGGTATTGGAGGGATTAGAAGCGGTGCGGAAGCGTCCGGCGATGTACATTGGGGATATTTCTGAGAGGGGTTTACATCACCTGGTGAATGAAGTGATTGACAATTCAATAGATGAAGCTCTTGCTGGCTATTGTCAAAATATTGATCTGTTAATAGATAAGAATGGCTGGATTACGGTGAAGGATGATGGTCGTGGGATTCCGGTTGACATGCATGAAAAGGAGGGTCGGTCGGCTTTGGAGGTTGTGATGACTGTTCTGCATGCTGGAGGTAAATTCAACAAAGAATCGTACAAAGTGTCGGGTGGCCTTCATGGGGTAGGGGTATCCTGTGTGAATGCACTTTCGGAGTATATGAGGGCAGAGATTCATCGTGATGGGAAGAAATATGAGCAGGAGTATCGCCGGGGGGCGCCGGTTAATCCTGTCAGAGAGGTTGGGGATTCAGCTATTACCGGAACCATCATTCATTTTCGCCCTGATCCGGAAATTTTCACTACGACGGAGTTTAAATTTGAGATTTTGGCTGACCGTCTCCGGGAGCTCTCCTTCCTGAACAAGATGATTCGTTTGACGATTAAAGATGAGCGAATTGTTGAAGAAAATGGCCATCAATCTGAGGAAGTGTTTTACTCGGAGGAGGGGTTGAAAGAGTATGTGCAGTATGTTGATGAGGGGCGGGAAAAGCTGATTGATGATGTGATCTGTATTGAGACAGAGAAAGCTGGCGTTCCGGTTGAGATTGCGATGCAGTACAACACCACCTTTAATGAGCACTTGCATTCATACGTCAACAATATCAATACGATAGAAGGAGGTACTCATCTGGTTGGATTCAGACGGGGATTAACCCGCACGCTCAAGCGCTATGCGGAGGAGTCGGGCATGTTGGCCAAGCTGAAATTTGAGATTAATGGTGATGATTTCCGGGAGGGCTTGACAGCCATTATTTCGGTGAAGGTTCAAGAACCGCAGTTTGAAGGCCAGACGAAGACCAAGCTGGGTAACAGTGAGGTGAGTCTGGCAGTTGACCAAGCGATCAGCGAGATGCTGAAAAACTATCTTGAAGAGCATCCCAAAGAGGCTAAAGCCATTGTGAATAAGGTGATTCTGGCTGCTACCGCCCGTCACGCTGCCCGTAAGGCACGTGAGCTGGTCCAGCGAAAGAACGTGCTCAGCGGTTCGGGTTTACCCGGAAAGCTGGCCGACTGCTCGAATAACGACCCAGCCGTTTGCGAACTGTTCCTTGTGGAGGGTGATTCTGCAGGTGGCACAGCGAAGCAGGGGCGCGACCGGCAGTTTCAGGCCATCCTTCCGTTGAGGGGTAAGATCCTGAACGTGGAGAAAGCCATGCAACATAAAATCTTTGAAAGTGAAGAGATCAAAAACATCTTTACTGCTCTTGGGGTGACCATCGGAACCGAAGAGGACAGTAAGGAAATCAACCTCTCCGGACTGCGATATCATAAGGTGGTAATCATGACGGATGCCGATGTTGATGGTAGTCACATTGCAACATTGATTCTTACCTTCTTTTTCCGGCATCTTCAGACGATGATTGATAAAGGGTACGTATATATCGCCACTCCACCACTTTACCTCATTAAAAAGGGAAAAGCCGAACGCTATTGTTGGTCAGAGGAGGAACGGGAGGCTTATGTAAAGGAGCTTGGTGCCGGCCGTGATGGCAGTGTCCATATTCAACGATACAAAGGTCTTGGTGAAATGAATGCCGAACAGCTCTGGCTGACAACCATGAATCCGGAATTCAGAACCCTCAGGCAGGTTACCATCGATAACGCTGCTGCTGCCGATCGAACCTTTTCCATGCTCATGGGAGATGAAGTTGCCCCACGCCGGGAGTTCATCGAGAAAAATGCCAAGTACGCAAATATCGACGCTTAATAGTTGTATGTCAGGTTGTTAGGCGATTGATGGTAGTTCGATGACACCATCGAAAACCCATGTTGCAGGGCCTTCAAGCCAGATATCTGAAACCTCGTTCCCGCGTTTCTGAAAAGAGACGGCCAGATCACCTCCATTAGCCTGTAAGTGGTACCGGGAAAACCCGGCATTTGTGTCATGTTCTGCTGCAATTGAAGCAGCCACATTCCCTGTTCCGCACGCTAGTGTTTCTCCTTCTACCCCCCGCTCATAGGTACGAATCCGAAGCCGGTTTCCATCGGCTTTGACAAAGTTTACATTTGTTCCGTCAGGAGCAAATCGAGCGTCGTAGCGATATTGCCGACCCAGGGCATCCACATCCAGCTGCTCAATAGATTCTGTGAAGAGAACTAAATGGGGAACTCCGGTATTCAGCGCATAACCATAAGTGCCCTCTTCCCTAAATTCAACACGCTGAATGCCACTGATATTGATCATTTTCAGCTGAATATGGTGCGGATTGACAACCGTGGCCTCATGCCACCCATCATCCGCTAAAAACCTGGTTTTGTGGCCAATAATGCCGATTCGATGAGCCATGGCAACCATACACCGGCCGCCATTGCCACACATATCCGCTACCAACCCATCCGCATTGAAATATCGCATCATAAAATCGCCGTCATCAGCTTGGCTTAATAGCATCAACCCGTCAGCGCCAATGCCAAAATGTCGGTCGCATAGCGATCTGACAAGTTTTTGATCCCAATTAATGCTTGGCAGATTCCTAAAATCTATGATAATGAAATCGTTGCCTGCTCCCTGCCATTTTTGAAACGCGATGTCCATGGTTTTTGTTAACGACTGTTAAGTGGCCGGTGTTAAGTTTTATTTAGTGTTAAACTTACGTAACTATTCGTAACTAGTGGCTTCTAAATCACGTTTTATTGGCTGAGGGCACACTTTTTGAAAAAGCACCTTCAGGATACGCAAAAGTACAAATTGACAAAAAACTGTATTATGATGAAAGGAAGAAATATAATCGGTATGCTGCTTATTGCTATGTTGGGCAGCATTTTAGGCATCGCAATTTATGCCTCGTTTGTAAAACCAAAAACGGTGGTTGTTCAAAGCAGTGCACCCACACCAGTCGTTAACACAAGGTTGTTGCCATCTGGTGTGCCTGAAGCCGATTTCCGCATGGCAGCAGAAAAGGCTGTTCATGCTGTCGTTCACGTGAAAACCATCAGTACCGTTAAAGGGTATCGGTACGAAACCCCGTTCGACTGGTTTTTTGGGGAACCTCGGAGTTACCGGCAGCAGCAAACTGGTTTTGGCTCCGGAGTAATTATTTCTCCGGATGGGTATATTGTCACCAATAATCATGTCATCGATGGATCGGATGAGATTGAGGTGACACTGAATGATAGTCGGGTCATAAAAGCCGAATTGGTGGGCAAGGATCCCCAGACTGATGTTGCCGTGATCCGCATTAAAGAAAAGAATCTCCAATACCTGGAGTTTGGTAATTCCAATGAGCTTCAGGTTGGCGACTGGGTTTTGGCTGTTGGGAATCCTTTCGACCTTCAGTCAACCGTAACAGCTGGTATTGTTAGTGCTAAGGGGCGTGGCTTGGATATTATCGGAAACAACCGAAATCCCTACCGCTCACAACAAGAACAGAGTAGGATAAAAGAAGGTATTGAATCCTTCATTCAGACTGATGCCGCTGTCAATCCTGGAAATAGTGGGGGCGCACTGGTTAATCTCCGTGGTGAACTAGTAGGGATAAATACTGCAATAGCTTCACAAACAGGAGTTTACATGGGGTATTCTTTTGCTGTTCCAGTTTCAATAGCTAAGAAAGTAGTGGATGACTTGATCGAATTTGGTGAGGTACAGCGCGCAGGTTTGGGGATCATTGGTGGAACTGTTACTGCCAAGGAAGCCGAGACGAATAACCTTAAGGTCAACCAGGGTGTGCTGGTGACTGACCTGACCAAGGGTGGGGGAGCTCAAGCTGCCGGACTGAAAACGGGTGATGTTATTGTAGCTGTTGATGACCACAGAATAACCTCTATGGCAGAACTTCAGGAACAAATCGGTCAGCATAGAGCCGGTGATCAGGTGATTGTTATCGTGAATCGCAACGGTAATGAAAGGCAGTTTAAGGTGGCTTTAAAACCTTTGGATACCAATGCGCCGACGCTTGGAGCTTCCGAAACCTGGGATTATCTGGGTGTTGAACTGGAGGAGCTCTCGGAGAAAGAGCTGCAGAAAATCAACCAACTAAGCGATAAGCTTACTTTCAGATCGGCCGTTCGCGTGGTGAAAATCAAAGATGGGAAGTTTAAATCTGCCGGAGTTCCTGAGGGATTCATTATAACCCATATCAATCGGGCTGAAGTAGCTCAGCCTGAAGATGTTGTCCAGCTGATCAACCGGATTAACGGAGGCGTGTTCATTGAGGGCGTGACAGCTAACGGTCGATACGATTATTATACATTCAAAAAATAAGCTGAGTACCCAAAATGATGGAAAGGGCTGCCAACCTTAAAGGGAAGCAGCCCTTTTTGTTCGATAGTCGCATTTCATGTGAAACATTTTTGCCAGTCAGACGTTAAAATGCTAACTTTGCGCAACTTTTTGATTTAGGGGAAGGCAATATATGAGGCAGCTAAAAATCACAAAATCAATTACCAACAGAGAGAGTGCTTCGCTCGACAAGTATCTGCAGGAAATTGGTAAAGAAGAGTTAATCACGGTAGAGGAAGAGGTTGAACTGGCCCAGCGGATTAAGAAGGGGGATCAACGTG